>Ga0066903_100007218_pt1 | contig 10036 bp, 7 predicted proteins | sample PanSoiMetaGPlot1_FD_67491 | JGI IMG/M metagenome (GOLD analysis project Ga0066903, IMG submission 67491) | Tropical forest soil microbial communities from Panama analyzed to predict greenhouse gas emissions - Panama Soil - Plot 1 (version 2) | ecosystem: Environmental > Terrestrial > Soil >... | reverse complement strand
CGGTAGCCGTCCAGGTAGAGCGTGATTTCGTGTTCGCCAGGCGATGTGTGAAGCCGCTGGAACGTGCCGTCGAAGTTGTCGACGATGCCGGCGTAGTAGCCGTCGACATAGACCTCGGCCGCTCGCGGCTTGATCTCCAGCTTCAGCGATCCGTCAGGATCCGACGGATATCCGTACGGGTAGTACGGATATGGGTAGGGCCACCACGGTCCGTACCCCCAGCCAAACCCGAGTGCGAAGGGATAGTACGGATAGTAGGGTCCGACGACGACCGCGCCGTGGACGTGCCAGCCGCCCCCGGGATGACCGTGGGGTTGGGCGGCAGCGGTGGCCGGAAAGGACACTCCGACCGCGATCGCGAGAGCCGCGACGAGGATGAAGCGTTTGAGAGGTGTTGGCACGACAGGGCTCCGAAACAGGGCGTTGGCGTACCTTATCTGAGCAATGGAAGTGCCATGTGGCAGAGGTGTGACAATAAGGCTATGTGATTGATTGTTTTCGGGTTGCGCGGAAGGCAAAAACAACAGACCGCGCCGGATCGTCGTCGGGCGACTACGATCTTGTCCGAAAACGGCGCCACCAGTTTCTGGCGGTCGATGCACCATGTCGCCCCGTTTCTTTCAGCCGACCGAGCGCCGACTCGGCCCACCGGAAATCGGGTGCGAGGAGCGCGAGGCCGAGCGCGATCGAAGCCCAGCCCGGCCCAGGCAGCACGAGCATCGCAATTCCAAGTGCGAGCAGCGCGAAACCTGCGACATTCCGGGCGACTCTCCAGACGTGAAGCACAACGTATATTGACGTCACGCTGGCTGGGTTTGGTTCCCTTCGTCGAGCTTGATCGGCTTCTTCAAGTGCCAGCCGGCCGCATCCTGATATGCCTTGGCAAGCGACAGAATCTCCTGCTCGCGGTACGGCTGCGCGTAAATCACGAAGTTGGTCGGCGACCCGGTCTCGCTGAAGCCATTCGGAACGTTAATCGCCGGGTAACAGGCAAGATTCGCCATCGCGAAGTGCCGCTGTGTCGGGGGCTGCGTGCGCGGAGGTTCGGGTGGTGCATCACCGCGACCACCGCGTCCGCCGCCTGGTGGACCGCCGACGCCGTTCTGGTTGGATGCGACCAGGTACACATCGACGTGGGCTGTTGCGGCGGCCAATTTCTCCATCATCATCATGCGCACGCGCTGCGCTTGTAGAAACTCGACGGCAGGAATCAGCCGGCCGGCGTTGCGTCCGCCACCTCGCGCCTCTTTCATTTTTCCGGCGCGCGCGAGCTCGTCGAAAAATACCGTGGATTCGACGCCGAGCCCGCCGACGTTGCTCTGGAAATCGGGAACCTCGACCGGGATCAATTCCTTGACGCCGAGCGCGTGCAGCGTTTCGACGGCCTTGTCGGTGTTCGCCTTCGCCGCTGCGTTGGTGAGCGTGTCGAACGAATCCTTGATGTAGCCGACACGCAGCTTGCGGATGTCGAACTGCGCATTCCAGTTGAACGGCACATCCGAGACGCTCATGTCGCGGCCGTCGGGCCTGGCGATCGCCTGCATCACGATGGCGCAGTCCTCAGCGTACCGGCAGATCGGACCGAGCCGGTCCTGCGTCCACGACAGCGCCATCACGCCATAGCGGCTGACGCGTCCAAACGTCGGCCGCAAGCCGGCGAGGCCGCAGCGCGCCGACGGGCTGAGGATCGATCCGCTCGTCTCGGTGCCGATGCCGAACGCCACGCAGCCCGCGGCAGTCGCCGACGACGGGCCGGCGGATGATCCGCTCGAACCCTGCGTCGGATCCCACGGGTTGTTCGTGCGGCCGCCGAACCACTGATCGCCGCTCGCGAGTTCACCGGTCGTCAGCTTGGCGATCAGCACCGCTCCGGCATCGCGCAGCATTTCGATGACGCTGGCGTCGTAGTCGAACATCTGCTCTTTGAACGCGGGCGATCCCCACGTCGTCTTGAACCCTTTGACCGAGATGATGTCTTTCGCTCCCCACGGGATGCCGTGCAGCGGACCTTTGTACTTGCCGGCGGCGATTTCGCCGTCGGCGCGCTTTGCTTCGGCGCGGCCGTAGTCGTCCAGGAAGGTGACAACGTTGTTCAACTTCGCGTTGTAGCGGTGAAGACGCGCAAGATACATCTCGGTCAGTTCGAGCGAGGTCACCTGCTTCGTGCGCACGAGCTCCGCCAGCTGACGGACCGGCCAGAACGCGACGTCTTCGAGATTCGACGGCCTCTTGACCGATGGCGCAGCACTCAACCGGAACGGCTGCCGCGTTTTATTGACTTCCATGCCCGGAACCATCGGACTGAAGTGAAATGGCGGCGAGACGTCGTTCGGTATGTGGATTTTCCGAATCTCGGCGTACTGAGTCAGGTTGCGATTCGCGCCGGCGACCAGTTCTTTGCGCTCCTCCTCCGTCAAATCGATGCCCGACAGCTTGAGTGCGTCGGTGACCATTTCAATCGTGATCGTCTGCGTACCGGCGTCCTGCATCCGCGCCCAGACGATGCCGGGCGCGAGCGTGGCGCCGAGGCCGGTGCTCGCGAAATAGGTCATGAAGCGGCGTCGCGTTTCGTTCAGTTCCATGGCTCTCCAGCTTGCCTCGCCGAAGCTGCATCGCAGCACAGGCGGGGACATATGATACCCACGTGACGCCGGCGCGCGAGTTTTTATCCCGTTACATTTCACGGACGCCGTTGGTGCAGGCCGCGTCGCTGGGTCCGGGCGTGTACCTGAAAGTGGAAACCGGCCTGCCGACCGGATCATTCAAGGTTCGCGGGGCATTGTGGGCGCTGTCGCAACACCTGACGCGCGTTGAGGCGCAGGGCGCCGCCTCGGCGATCGGACCCGCGAACCGCTCCACGACTGCCGTCGTCGCCTCTTCAACCGGCAACCACGGCGCCGCGGTCGCGTGGGCCGCACACCAACTGGGGCTCCGCGCGACGATCTTTCTGCCGCGCCACCCCAACCCCGTCAAGAAAGCGAACATCCTCAGGTTTGGCGCCGAAGTCGTCGAACAGGGCGACGATCTCGCTGCGGCTTACCTCGGAGCCGTGCGATTCGCGGACAGCACGGGAGCATTCTTTCTGAACGATGCAACGGATCCGAATGTGCCCGACGGGCCTGCGACGATCGTCGACGAAATCGTCGAGGATTTGCCGCGAGTTGACGTGATCTATGTGCCGGTGGGAGATACCGCGCTGATTCGCGGGGTTGCGCGCCGCGCCAAAGCCTTGAAGCCTTCGACCCGCATCGTCGGCGTTCAGGCCGAGCGCGCGCCGTCGTACTACTTGTCCTGGAAATCAGGTTCGGTGACGCCGACCGACACGGCCGATACCATCGCCGACGGACTCGCGACCCGAACGCCCGATGCCCGTAACGTCGAAGCGATCCGCGTGCTGGTCGACGACATGCGGCTGGTCAGCGAAGATGCCATGCGAACAGCGATGCAGCGCCTGCTTCGTGACGAACGAATCGCCGCCGAGCCATCGGCCGCGGCAACGGTTGCCGCGTTTGCCGACGCACCACCGGATCGGCACGCGACGGTCGTGCTCCTGATTACTGGCGGCAACGCCGCTCCATAATGATCCGATGCTGACTCTCGAAGGCTCCGTCGTGCGGCTCGAACCGCTTCAGACCGCTCATGCGCGGCTGTTCTGGAACGCTGCGAAGGACGCGCTCGACGATATTTTCCAGTGGATCCCCTACGCCATGCAGACCGAAGCCGATTTCGAGAAACTGGTCGCGCAGGCGTTCGACGAGCAGGCACGCGGTCTGTCGGTCGTGTTCGCAACCGTCGCGCGCGAAACGGGTGACGTCATCGGCAGCACGCGTTTCATGAACATCGATCGCGCCAACCATCACGTCGAAATCGGGTCGACCTGGATCGCCCCCCGGTGGCAGCGAACCGCGGTCAACACCGAAGCGAAGTACCTGATGCTGCGCCATGCGTTTGAGGATTGGCACTGCCTGCGCGTCGAGTTCAAGACCGACGCCCTCAACGAGCGATCCCGGACCGCGCTCCTCCGTCTTGGCGCACAGCAGGAGGGGATCTTTCGAAAGCACATGCTGACGCACACCGGCCGCGTCCGCGACTCGGTCTATTTCAGCCTCGTCGATTCCGAATGGCCTGACGTCAAGGCGCGGCTCGAGGCGATGCTCGTGCTACGATAATCGGTCCAACAGTGACTGTCTTCGCGCCCCTTCGCCTCCGCCGCGGCTTCACCTGACCGATTCGCTAGTCCCGGCGCGTCGCGCCGGCTATTGGCTTCTCGTTAAACCCTTCAACTGAACTGTCTGCGGCGCTGCGCTCCTGCGCGCGGCTGCAGCGATCTTCGCGCCATGAGTACCGACCTGACGTGCACGCTTCGCGTGACCTCCCACGCCCTCGACATCACGACGGCGTTCGTCCGCTCGCAGCGATTCGGTATCGGTCGTCCGATCGAGCTCGACGTCGCAACGCCGCGGATTGCCGCACTCGAATACGCGCTTGGCGCCCTGGCGGGCGAGCTCGTCAACGGCTTGCGTCAGTTCGCCTGGCGGCGGCGGGTCGACCTCGAACATGTCGAAGCCCTCGTCACCGGCGAACTCGAGCACGGGCTCGCCTATCTCGAAGTCGTTGGCGAAGACGGCGTGCCGCGGCTCGCCGGCGTGTCGGTCAAAGTGTTCGTGACGTCGTCCGACGACGTTGCCGTCGGCCGGCTCTGGACACTGGTTCTCGACCGACTGCCGCTCCTCAACACGTTTCGGACCGCTGTTCCCATCCAGCTCGAACTGATTGTTACACCCTGACTCAAGAAATGGAGTTCTCGATGTACCGACTGAACGACGAACAACAACAGCTTGTGAACCAGGTCGCGAAGCTGGCGGACCAGGCGATTGCGCCGCGCGCGGCACACGTGGATCGCGAGCGCGCCTTCCCGACGGAATCCATCGCCGCTCTTGGCAAGGCCGGCCTGCTCGGGCTGACCATTCCCACGACCGCCGGCGGCAAGGGCCACGGACTTCGCACGACGGCCGCGGTGCTCGACGATGTCGCGCAGCGCTGCGCGTCGACGGCGATGGTCTATCTGATGCACATCTGTGGTGTCGCGTGTTACGCCGCCGTACCCGACAGGACCGGAGCGCTGCTCCAGGCCGTGGCGCGCGGTGAGCACCTCAGCACACTCGCGTTCAGCGAGCGCGGATCGCGCAGCCATTTCTGGGCGCCGGTCAGCCGGGCCGTCGTGAAGAACGGAACGGCGATGCTCAGCGCCCAGAAATCCTTCGTCACCTCGGCGGGACAGGCCGACGGCTACGTCGTGTCGACGCTGGCGCCCGATGCAAGAACACCGATCGAAAGCACGATCTATCTGGTGCTGCGCGGCGACCGCGGCATCGCGACGTCTGGAGGGTGGGAGGGACTCGGGATGCGCGGCAACGGCAGCGCGCCGATGACGCTCGACGACGTCGAAGTGACGGCCGACCGCGCGCTGACGGCGTCCGGCAAAGGCCTGGACATGATGTTGGGCGTCGTGCTCCCAGTGTTTCAGGTTGGAAGCGCCGCGATTGGTGTCGGCATCGCCGAGGCAGCCGTCCGAGCGACCGCGAAGCATCTCACGTCCGTGACGCTCGAGCACATGCACAGTGGACTGCATGAGCTGCCGACGCTGCGGGCACAGCTGGCGAGGATGCGCATCGCGACCGACCGCGCGCGCGCGCATCTCGCGGCCGTGCTCGATTCACTCGAGTCGCCGGGCCCGGCGACGCAGCTGATGGTGCTCGAAGCCAAAGCCGCCGCAACGGAAGCGGCTGTGGAGGTGACCGAGCTTGCGATGCGCACCTGCGGAGGAGCGGCATTTTCCGGAGCGCACGGCCTCGATCGTCTGTTCCGCGATGCCCGCGCCCCGATCGTCATGGCACCGACGAGCGACCAGGCCTACGACTTCATCGGCCGTGCACTGTGCGGGATGGAGGTCTTCTGATGAGGGCTCCGGTCAAGGTCGGCGCCGTCATGTACGACCCCAAGGTGTCGGTCATCTGGGAGATCATCCGCAACTTCTTCGAAGCGCAGCGCGCGCCGATCGACGTCGCGTTCTTCGCGACCTACGAGCTGCAGAACGATGCGCTCGCTGCCGGCGCCATCGATATCGCGTGGAATTCGCCGCTCGCGTGGCTCGACGCGCAGCGTCGGAGCGGCGGCACCTGCCGCGCCGTTGCGATGCGCGACACCGACCGTGACCGCCGTTCGCACATCGTCGCGCGCGCCGCCGGACCGGTCCGCTCGCTCGAGGATCTCCGCGGCCGGACGCTTGCCGTCGGCGCCGCCGATTCGCCGCAGGCGACGCTGATTCCTTACGGGTGCTTGCGCGAGGCGCGACTCGAGCCGCGGCGCGACGTCGCCATTCTGCGTCACGATGTGCTGGTCGGGAAACATGGCGACCACGTTGGCGGCGAGCTCGACGCGTTCCGGGCGGTCGTGCGCGGCGCCGCGCAGGCGTCGGCAATGCTGGATTTGAACTGGGACGCCTGGACCAGGGACGGCACGATCGATCCAAACGCGTTCTGTATCGTCGCGTCGACGGATATCTTCGATCACTGCGTTTTCACCGTCCGGCAGGGCATCGACGCCGGCGCCGAGCAGGCCTGGCTCGATGCCCTGTTTGCGATGACCTATAGCGAGCCGGCCCATCGCGAGATGATGGATCTCGAAGGGTTGAAAGCCTGGCTGCCGGGCCGCACGACTGGGTTCGCCGCATTGTCGGCATCCGTCGAGGCCGAGCGATTCTTCGACGGAGGATTCGAGGCGTGAGGGCGCTGCCCGCGTTTCCGGTCACGACGGTCGGCAGCTGGCCGCGTCCGCCGACAGTGCTCGACGCACAGCGCCGTCTCCGTCGCGGCCGGATTGAGCCCGAGGAGTTCGACGACATCGCGAATGCGTCGATCGACGCCGTCGTTCGGCTCCAGGAGGAAGCCGGCTGCGACATCGTCACCGACGGCGAGCTGCGGCGCGATAACTTTTATTCGTTCGTCGCGCAGAAATTCGACGGCGTACGGCTGATGACGCTCGCCGAAATGCTGGACGTGGTGGACGATAAAGTCGGATTCGAGCGACTGCTGCAGACGCTCGACGCGCCTGCCTATGCGATCAGCAACCCCTCCTGCGTCGGACGCCTCGCGCGCCGCGAGGCGCTCGCGGTCGAAGACCTGCGGTTTCTCCGCCAACGGACCGACCGTCCTGTGAAGGTGACGCTGCCAGGGCCGTACCTCCTGACGCGCGCGATGTTCGTCGCCGAAGTGACGCATGCCGCATATCCGTCGAAGGAACATCTTGCCGAGGACGTCGTCCGGCTGCTGCGCGAGGAAGTCCTCGCTCTGGTCTATGAGGGCGCCGACTTCATCCAGCTCGATGAGCCGGTGCTCAGCGAGCTGGCGTTTGCGCCAGCCAACACGCGGACGTTCATGTGCGCGGCGCTCGCGGCACGAAAAGACCCGGCCGAAGAGCTGGCGTTCGCGGTCATGCTGATCAACCGGGTTGTGGCCGGGCTGACGGGCGTTCGGACCGCCGTCCACGTATGCCGCGGCAACTGGAGCCGCAACGAATCGACGTTGCTGCGCGGCGGTTACCAGCCGCTGGCGCCGTACCTCGAGAGCCTACGCGTCGACCAACTCGTTCTCGAATACGCCACTGAGCGGGCCGGCGACATCATCCCGATCCGCGGCAAGGAGATCGGCCTGGGAGTCGTGAACCCGCGAATCGACGCGGTCGAAACGGCAGAGGAGATCGAGGCCGCGGTGCAGAAGGCGCTCAAGTGGTTTGCGCCCGATGCGATCTTTCTCAATCCCGACTGCGGGTTTGGAACCTTTTCGAGCCGGCCGATGAACAGCGAAGACGTCGCCGTGGCGAAGATCCGGTCGATGGCGACCGCGGCGTCTCGCTTGCGTGCAAGGTATCGCTAATCACAGCCGCCCCCAAGCCCGGCCCGAATGGTCCTTTTGAGCGTCTAATGAGCGCGGAGGGACGCCATGCGCGGTTCGGTTCAGGATCTCAAGTACGCGCTCCGGAAGCTGGCCTCGGCGCCGGCTTTTACCCTGGCGGCGGTCACCACGCTGGCGATCGGCATCGGCGCCACCGTCGCGATCTTCAGCACGGTCAACGCCACCATTCTCCGGCCCCTTCCTTACGAAAAGCCTGAGGAACTGGTGGACCTGCGGACCGCCTACACCGACGGCCGCTTGACGACCGGGCTGGTGGCGATGGCCGAGGTCATCCGCATCAACCAGGCAAACATCTCAATCACGAACGCGGTCGGCTATCAGACCTCGCCGTTCCAGGCGACCCTGATGCGCGACAACGCGCCGCCCGTGCACATCGCCGCCTACGCCGTCTCCGACGGTTTCTTCGAGCTGTTCGGCAAGCCGCTGACACTTGGTCGCACCTTCACCCGTGACGAGCAGCAGCCGTTGACGCCGCGGCCGGGTCAGGGTCAGAACCAGGGCCCGCCGCCGGTCTTCGTGATGTCACACCGCGTCTGGACGCAGATGTTCGGCAGCGATCCGCAGATCGTCGGGAAGACGATCCGGTTCGCCGAGCTGAATGCGCAGGTCATCGGCGTCGGGCCTCGCGATCTCGACATCCCGCACGATGCAGACTTCTGGTTCAACATGCGGCCAAACGCCGACGACGTCGGGCATGGCCAGAACGCCATCGTGCGGATGAAGCCCGGTATCACAATCGATCGGCTTCGCGCAGAGCTGAAAAGTGTGATGGCCAGTCTGGCGCGCGACTTCCCACTGTCGGATGAGGGCCGCGAGTTCATCGCGCAGCCGCTCGCGGCGTCGATCGTCGGCGACCTCGGCCCGACGCTGCTCGTGGTGTTCGCGTCGACTGCGCTGTTGCTGCTGCTCGCGTGCGTGAACGTCACCAACCTGCTGCTCGGGCGCGGCGCCGCGCGGGCGCGCGAAGTGGCCGTGCGGTCGGCGCTCGGCGCCAGCCGCGGCCGCATCATGCAGCAGCTCTTCACCGAATCCTTCGTCGTCACGGTGCTCGGGGCGGTCGCCGGCACCGCCGTCGCGTTCGCCGGCGTCCGCGCGCTGCTGACGATGGGCGCGTCGAAGCTGCCGCGGCTCGAGACCGTGCCGTTCGACTCGCACGTGGTGGCGTTCGCGTCGCTCATCCTGATCGCGAGCGCCGTCATGCTGGGCGTGACACCGGCCGCCAGGATGGCGCGCACCGACCTGAAGACGCTGATGAACGAGAGCGGCCGCAGCGCCAGCGGCGGGCGTGCGACGGCGCGGCTGATGGGCGTGATGACCGTCGCCGAAGTCGCACTGGCGCTGATGCTCGTCGCCGGTGCCGGCTGGCTCGTTCAGAGTTTTTCGCGGCTGCGCAACACCGATCCCGGCTTCGTCGCGGCAGGCCGTGTCTTGGTGGACCTCCGGCCGAACCCGCAGACGGTCCGCGGCGGCGCCGCGACCGTCACCTGGACCAGAACGCTGTTCGATCGTCTTCGCGCGCTGCCCGGTGTCACCGGCGTCGGTTCGACCGCGGCGTTTCCGCTGAGGGGCACGCTCGACGGCTCGCTGTTCATTCAGTTTCAGGGCGAACCGTTCGACGCCGCACACCCGATGGGCGCACGCATGCGCCTCGTCTCGCCGGGGTTTTTCGAAGCGATGGGCGTTCCGCTCGATCGCGGCCGCGACTTCACGCTCGACGATCGCAACGAAACCGAGCCGGTGGCGATTGTGAACCGCCAGTTCGCGAAGCGTTATCTCGTCGGCCGCGAGCCGCTTCGCGCATCGTTCGGGTGGGGTTATCCAGCCATCAACACCGGTCGCTTCTTCAAGGTGATCGGCATCGTCGGCGATATTCGCTATCGGACGATGGCGGAGGAGGCCGAGCCGAGTTTCTACGTGACCCAGGGGCAGTTCCCGTTTCCGCGGCAGACGGTGATCCTCGCGTCGCGGATGGCGGACGTGTCGCCGCTCGTCGCGGCAGTGCGCAGCGAACTGGCGCGATCCGAACCCGATCTTGCGATCGACATCGACACCGCGGAGCACTT
>Ga0066903_100007217_pt1 | contig 10037 bp, 9 predicted proteins | sample PanSoiMetaGPlot1_FD_67491 | JGI IMG/M metagenome (GOLD analysis project Ga0066903, IMG submission 67491) | Tropical forest soil microbial communities from Panama analyzed to predict greenhouse gas emissions - Panama Soil - Plot 1 (version 2) | ecosystem: Environmental > Terrestrial > Soil >... | reverse complement strand
AAGCTCTTCGGCCCGGTCGCGCGTCTCGGCGACGAAGACCTCGCGGATCACCGGGCGCTCCGACGGGACGTAGTTCGCAGCCGCGCACGCCTCGTCGTAGAGTCGGTAGTGCTCGACGAGCTCCGCGAGCTCGTGCCTCGGCGACGGCAGCAGGACGCAGCGGCGCTCGGCGGCGCGGCGAAGAGACGGACGCGCAGAGACCGCGTACCAGATCGGCGGGTGGGGTTGCTGGAGCGGCCGCGGGGACAGGCCGTAGCTGTGGTCCGTCCATGCCGCCTGCAGGAGGTCGAGCGTCGCCTCCATCCTCCGAACCCGCTCGTCGCGGGGAATCCCGTGCGCCTCGAACTCCTCCGAGACGTAGCCTGGCGCGACACCGAGCACGACGCGCCCGCCGGAGAGGTTGTCCAGCGTGGCCACGTCCTCGGCGAGCTTGAACGGCGCGTAGAGGGGGACGAGCAGTGCGCCCGTTCCGAGCCGCATCCGCTCGGTGCGAGCGGCGGCGGCGGCGAGCGCGAGGAGCGGGCTCGGGCACCATCCGTCTGGCTGGACGTGATGCGAGGCGAGGAAGACGGACTCGTACCCGAGCTCCTCGGCCCGCGGAAGGCAGTCGAGCATGTCCCGGTAGGGCTCGTCGAACGTCGTGCCGCTTCCGGGCAGCACCTGGAAGGCGAAGAACAGCCCGAACTTCACGCCGGGTCGTCGATCAGGAACAGCCGGTTCGTCGTCGCTCCCGGGTTGCGGCCCCGGTGGCCGGTCCCTGCCGCGAGGTAGAAGCCCTGGCCCACGGCGACCCGGAGCCGTGGGGTGCCGTCGTCGAACTCGTACTCGATCTCGCCTGCGAGCACGTAGCCGCGGTGGCCGTCCGTGCACCACTCCTCGCGTGCAGCCCCGGCTTCGTACTCGACGATCGCCCAGCGCTGGCCGAGCGCGTGCTCTGCGCGCGAGTGGATGTCGGACTGATCGTCCGCCCAGTCCACCGACTCGAAGTCGAGGCTGCCGCCGGCGCTCACCCGTGCATCCTGCCCGAGCCGGCATGTCGACGCTCGAGGAACTCGACGTGGTAGTTGCCCGCCTGCACGGCCTCGTCGGCCAGGAGCTCGAGGTGGAACGGGATCGTCGTGTGGATCCCCTCGATACGGAACTCGCCGAGCGCGCGGCGCATGCGGGCGAGCGCCTCTGCGCGATCCCTGCCCCAGCAGACGAGCTTGGCGATCAGGGAGTCGTAGAACGGGGGTACGTGGTAGCCGGCGTACGCCGCTGTGTCGACGCGGACGCCCGGGCCTCCCGGTAGCTCGAGGGCGGTGATCTGCCCGGGGGAGGGGAGGAACGACCGCTCCGGATCCTCCGCGTTGATGCGCACCTCGACAGCCGCGCCTCTCAAGGCGACGTCGCTCTGCGCGAAGGAGAGCGGGTCCCCGCGGGCGATCCGGAGCTGCTCGGTCACCAGGTCGATGCCGGTCGCCAGCTCGGTGACCGGATGCTCGACCTGGATGCGCGTGTTCATCTCGATGAAGTAGAAGCTCCCGTCACGGTCGAGCAGGAACTCGACCGTGCCGGCGTTCTGGTAGCCGGCGGCTCTGGCCAGGCGCAGCGCAGCGGCTGTCATCGCCGAGCGTGTCTCGTCGTCGACCGCGGGCGAGGGCGTCTCCTCGAGCAGCTTCTGGCGGCGCCGCTGGAGTGAGCACTCGCGTTCGTAGAGATGCACGAGGTTCCCGTGCGAGTCCCCCAACACCTGGATCTCGACGTGGCGCGCGTCGACGAGCAGCTTCTCGACGTAGATCGATCCGTCGCCGAACGCCGCCTGCGCTTCCCTCGCCGCCTCGGAGATGAGGCCGGCCAGTTCCGCAGGGTCGTGGGCGGCACGGATCCCCCGCCCGCCGCCTCCGGAGGCGGCCTTCACCATCACGGGATAGCCGATCTGGTCGGCGACCTCGAGCGCCTCCTCCGGAGACGCCGTCCCATCGGTGCCGGGCACCGTCGGAACGCCTGCGCTCGCGGCCACACGGCGGGCTTCTGCCTTGTCGCCCATCGCCGCGATCGCCTCGGCGCTCGGGCCGACGAAAACCAAGCCCGCATCGACGCAGGCTGCGGCGAAGGCGGCGTTCTCGGCGAGGAAGCCGTAGCCCGGATAAATCGCGTCGGCGCCTGCCTGGCGCGCCGCAGCCAGGATGCCGTCGCCGTTCAGATAGCTCGCCCGGGCGTGGGGAGAACCGATGCAGACGCTCTCGTCTGCACGGCGCACGTGGAGCGCGTCCTGGTCTGCTGTGGAGTAGACGGCGATGCTGTCGAGACCGAGGTCGCGGCAGGCGCGGATCGCCCTCAGCGCGATCTCGCCCCGGTTCGCGACCAGGACGCGCCGCATCCGTCAGGCAGGCTCGAGGGCGATGATGTCCTGACCGGCGTCGACCAGGTCTTCGTTCTCCACCAGAAAGCGGGCGATCCGCCCCTCGGCGTCGCTGACGACCTCGTGGAAGCTCTTCATGATCTCGACCAGCCCGACGACGTCGCCGGGCTTCACCTCGTCGCCCTCGCTGACATAGGGGTCGGTGTTCGGATCGGGCTGGCGGTAGAAGGTGCCGGGGAACGGTGACTTGAGCGTTCGCTCCATCAGATGCTCTCCAGGGTCGATTCCGTGAGGGTCGCCGACAGTTCGCGTTCGGCCTCGATCGCCTCGTCGATCGAAACCTCGCGGAAGCGCACGGTGTCGCCGACGGGACGGAACTGGCCGATCTTCCAGAAGTCCGCGTGGATGACGGTTGCCGCGACGACGAAGCCGCCTGCGGTCGGACCGTCCGGCCCGAGGATGACGGGCAAATCGCCGTTGACGTTGATCGCGCCGACGGGATAGCTGTTGTCGAGGATGTTCGAGGGGTGCCCGCCGGCGATGCCGCCGCTCGAGCGCGCCCATTCGAACTTGTGCGACTCGAGGCGGATGCCGGTGCGGTTGGAGTTCCGGTCGACCGACCAGTCGCGTCCGAACAGCGTCCCCATGTCCGCCTCGGTGAAGAAGTCGGGTGCAGACTGGGGACCTCGCATTGCGCGCACCTCCCACTCGCGTGTGTGCGCGGGGATCGCGTCCTTCCCGAAGCGGCGCCCGGCGGCGTCTCCGTTCGCCTGGCCCACAGGCACTCGGTCGCCCTGCTGCAGCGGCCTGCCCTCGTAGCCGCCGAGCGCGCCCATCGTGTAGGTCGCGCGCGAGCCGAAGAGCTCCGGCACGTCGAAGCCGCCCGAGACTGCGAGGTAGAGGCGGAATCCGCGCACCGGGGCGATCCCGATCGAAACCTCGGCACCGGGCGCAACACGGTGGCTCTCCCAGAGACCGGCGTCCTCGTCGCCGATCGTCAGGGGCGCCTCGGCGCCGCACACCGCGAGCGTCGCCTCGTCGTCGAAGCGCATCCGGAAATTGCCGAGCGTGATCTCGAGCGTCGCCGCGGACTCGGGGTTGCCGACGAGCAGGTTCGCGGCGCGGTGGGCGAGGTGATCCATCGGCCCTGCCGGGAAGAAGCCCTTGGACAGCATCCCGCGCCGGCCCGGGTAATCCTGGACGGTCGTCTGCAGCCCGCCTTCGATGATCTCCGCCGTCGTCATGGCACCGGTGTGGCGGCCGCCGCTGCCTCGCGGCGCACGCGACGCTCCTCCGCCTCGTCCGCGATCGTCGGCAGCCAGTCGAGGAAGGCGCCGACGTCGAAGGGGCTGTCCTCGATGCGGTACCGGTAGCGGTCCGCGCGGACGTCCTCGAATGCCTGGAGGAGCTCGTCCTCCTCGACGCGGTGGAACTGGATCCGGTCGCCGGGGCGCATGAACAGCGGGCTCTCGCGGAACACCGAGTTGCGCTGCCGGATGTCGTAGATGGGGATCGTCCTGCCGAACAGCTGGTAGCCGCCCGCCGACTCGACGGGATAGATGGCGATGCACGGTCCGCCGACGCCGACCGCTCCCTCGGCCGTCCACGTGCGGGTCGGGTTGTACTTCGGCACGAAGATCGTCTCGCGCGGATCGAGAGGGAACATGAACGGGAGGCCGGGGAAGAAGCCCATGAAGGCGCTCCACTGCTGGCTTGCGAGTACCGCGCCGTATAGCTCTTCGCGGTCGGAGAAGCCGTTGTAGCGGACGATGTAGTCGATGTTCGTGCCGCCTTCGGCGTTGGGGGCGTCCTTGCGGATCGTCCGGATGTAGCGCTCGACAGCGTCGCGGGAGGTCGAGTCGTCGAAGGCGATCGGCATGTGCACGACGCGGCTCGGGATCGTCATCGCGTGCTCGTCCTGCAGCGAGTCGTGGACGCCGCGGAGGTGGTCGACGAGGTCGGAGACGGCGAGCACGTTCGGGTCGTACATGACCAGGATCGACCGGAACCCCGGCGCCGTCTCGACGACGCCCTCCGGCCTGTTCTCGCTCAGCGCGGCCTCCACGCCGAGCATGAAGAAGTTCAGCGTCAGGTCGAAGGCCATCTCGCCGTACTCGACGAGCACGCCGCGATCGCCGGCATAGCGGTAGGTGATGCTCGGCGTGCCGTCCTTCGACTCCCGCCGGTCGATGATCGCCGACACAGTGGTGCTCATGGCCGCCGGATCCTAACCCCCGGCCCGCGCGACGGCCCGCAGCTCGGCGAGCGGAACCAGCTCTACCCCGGCCGCGCCGAGAGCCTCTCTGACCGCCTGTGCGATCTGGGGCGCGTTCGGCGCGTCTCCGTGGACGCAGATGCTCTCGACCTGGAGCGCGAGGTCGCCGCCGTCGACGGTGGGCACGGTGCTCTCGCGGACGAGCCGCACGGCGCGTTCGGCCGTGACCTGCGGGTCGCGGAGCTGCTTCACCCGCTCGAGGACGAGCTTTCCCGAGGAGTCGTAGTCGAGGTCGACATAGCCCTCCGGGACGAACGGCACGTTGGCGCGTGCCGCCGCCGGGCCGACCTCGGGCGGCATCAGCAAAATCACGTCCGGGCCGAGCGCGGCGACGGCGTCGGCGACCGCCTGCGCGTGCTCGCTGCTGTCGACGATGGCCGTGTACAGGGCCCCATGCGGTTTCACGTGCTGGAGTCTTCCGCCGGAGGCCTCGACGAACGCCCGCAGCGCGCCCGCCTGGTAGAGGACGTAGTCGTGGATTTCCTCGGGCGTCGCGGCCATGCGGCGCCGCCCGAACCCGATTAGGTCGGGGAAGGCGACATGCGCACCCACGCCGACGTCGTGCTCCAACGCCAGCGCCACAGTCCGGCGCATGACGTGCGGGTCGCCGCCGTGGAACCCGCAGGCGATGTTCGCCGACGTCAGGAACGGCATCAGTGCGTCGTCGTCGCCGAGCGTCCAGCGTCCGTAGGACTCGCCCATGTCGGCGTTCAGGTCGATGCGCTCCGCCATCCTCCTCCTTCCGTCGAACCGATTATGGCCGCGCCGACGGAACCGCTCAATGGCCGTGATGGTGGAAGCCTGCTCGACGGGTTGGCCTGCCCGGACCTTGCGCGGGACGCCGAGGCGACGTACCGTCAAAGCTGCCGTGACGGTAGGCCACACAACCGAGACCGAGCGGGTGCTCGAGGCTCGCGCGGCATACGTGGCGCGCGGCGTGGCCGTCGCTCCTCTCGTCGTCGCGCGCGCCGAGGGCGCACGGATCTGGGACGTGGACGGACGCAGCTACGTCGACTTCGCCGGCGGCATCGGATGTCAGAACACCGGTCACGGGCTGCCCGCAGTGGTCGCAGCGGTGCACGACCAGGTCGACCGGTATCTCCACCAGTGCTTCATGGTCGGAACGTACGAGCCGTACGTCGAGGTCTGCCGCCGCCTAGCCGAGCTGTCGCCCTGTCCCGGCGACGAGCAGCGCACAGTCCTCGTGAACTCCGGCGCCGAGGCGGTCGAGAACGCTGTGAAGATCGCCCGCTCCTCCACCGGCCGTCCGGCAGTCGTCGTCTTCGACTACGCCTTCCACGGGCGGACGCTGATGACCATGACGATGACGAGCAAGGTCGTCCCGTACAAGCAAGGTTTCGGCCCGTTCGCGCCGGAGGTCTACCGCGCGCCGGCTCCATATCCGTTCCGGGGTGTCGACACGGATGCAGCTATCGCCGCGCTCGAGCACCTGTTCAAGGCCGAGGTCGACCCGGCGACCGTCGCCTGCGTCGTCCTCGAAACGGTCCAGGGCGAGGGCGGTTTCATTCCCATGCCCGAGGACTTCCTTCTCCGACTGGCCGCCCTGTGTCGCGAGCACGGCATGGTCTACGTGGCCGACGAGATCCAGTCTGGAATCGGCAGAACGGGGCCGGTCTGGGCGGTCGAGCACTCGGGGGTGCAGCCGGACCTCGTCGTCTCAGGAAAGTCGCTCGGGGGCGGACTCCCGCTCGCCGGCGTGACCGGCTCGGCCGAGGTGATGGACGCGGTCCCACCCGGCGGGCTCGGAGGGACGTTCGGAGGCAACCCCGTCGCCTGCGCCGCGGCGGTGGCCGTCCTCGAGGAGGTTGCGAGCGAGACGTTCCAGAGCCGGGCAAGAGCGCTCGGCGAGACGATTCGTTCGCGCCTCGACGACATCGCGTCGCGCGTTCCGCGGGTGGGCGAGGTTCGCGGCCTGGGGCCGATGCTGGCGATGGAGCTGGTCGAGGATGGAGACACCCGGCGTCCCGCTCCGGAGATCGCGCGCACCGCGGTCGAGCTCGCCCGCGAGCGCGGCCTGGTGCTGCTCGCCTGCGGTCTCTACGGCAACGTGTTGCGGGTGCTGGTTCCGGTCCTGGCCGACGACGCGGACGTGGACGAAGGGCTGTCCATCCTCGAGGGCTCCCTCGTGGACGCCGCATCGAACAGCAGCTGACGGGTCGCCGGCGAGTCCGGCCGTCTCGCCAGGACCTGGATCGCCTTCACGGCCAGCCACAGCTCCATGCGGTCACCGCCGACGTCTGGGTGCCTACCCGTGCGCTCGCGCAGGCGCTCCATGCGATAGCGCAGTGTGTGGCGGTGTACGCCCAGCCTGGCGGCCGCCTCGCTCCAGCGGCAGCCGCAGTCGAGGAGCGTCGTGAGCGACTCGATGAGCGAACGGTTGCCGGCGGTGTCGCCGAGCACGCGGTCGACGAAGGCCTCGAGTGCTGCGTCGGGGAGACCGAGGATCAGCTCGAGCGGCCCCAGGTCGCGGTAGGAGCCGACCGGGTGCGCGGCCTCCAGCGCGGCTCGCGCCTCGGCCAGGCTCCGGCCGAGCGCCCGACCCGACGCCGGACGCCCCACGCCGATGCGGGCCGCGGTGTCGAGGCGGGCGAGCTGGTGCGCCACCTCGACTGCGTCCCGCTCTTCCGAGAGCTGAACGAGGAGCATCGCTGCGTCGCTGCGTGCCGTCGACAGATGCGGCACTCCTTCCGTTTCCAGCATGTGCGTCAACTCTTGTCGGAGCTGTTCCGGGGTCGCGCTCTGTGCCGGCTCGGCCACGATCGACGCGCAGGCTGCAGGGTCGAGTCCGAACGCAGCGAGCCTCCGGTCGATCTCGCGGTCGTCGAGCCGGTCGTGCTCCAGGTCCTCGAACAGGTCCCCTGCCAGCCGGAGCTCGGTCGCAGAGACCGCGCGGCGTCGGGAGAGCTCGAAGGCCACCGCCGTCTGTCCGTGATGGAGGACGAGCAGGTCGTACTCGTCGAAGCTGTCCCCGCGCGGCCAGCATTGGAGGACGGCGGCAGCCTCGCCGTGACCGCCGACAGCGAGCTCGAGCGCCGGGCTCGAGGCGACCGCCGGGCGCCCGTTCCGTCGCTCCCCGAGCAGCTGTCCATGACCGTCGACGACGCGAAGGCCGCAGCCGAGGCACTCGTGGAGCGTGTCCAGCAGCGGCTCGAGGCCGCGCCCCTCGAGGACGAGTGCCGCCAGCCGCTCGTGCACGGCGAGTGCGTCCGTCATCAGCTCGAGCTGTTCCCCCGCCAACCGGGTGAAGCCCATCTTCGTGACGGCGATGAAGGGGAGCTCGTACGGGATCGTCAGCACCGGGAATCCGAGGCGGTCCCCGACCGTCGAGATCGCGCGCGGCACCACCTCGAAGCCGAAGCCGACCCCGAGGGCGAGCCCCGCAAGGCCGGCCGAGGCCAGACGGCGGACGTACGCGACCTGTGCCGCGGGCGAGGCGCCGATACCCAGCCCTGTCGTCAGGAGCAGTTCGCCGCCTTCGAGCCACGGCGTCGGGTCTCGCAGTTCCGAGGAGTGGATCCACCGAACGGGGTTGGCCAGACCTTCTCTGCCCGCCGCCACCCCGATGCCGAGTCCCGGCGCCGCGACGACGTCACGGATCCTGAGCACTGCCCCTCCGCCGAGTTGGACCGCTCGGCCAACATCCGTGCGCCTCTGCGGCAGGAACACGCCGCATCAACACCCCCGAATTGGACGCAGTGGCCATGACGGACGCTCGGGGTTTTACCAGGTGTCGGTTGATTCGGCGGAGGGGGCTCCCGGATAATCCAGCACGGGGTCGCTGCCGTCTGCGGCCCGAAGGACAGCCGGGAGGGCGACAGCTGAGCGTGACCGACGACAGTAGGCGGCGCGACCTCGAGGTTCTCTACCGGCGCATGGTGCTGATCAGGCTGTTCGAGGACGCCGTCCAGCGCCTGTTCCTGCAGGGAGACATTCAGGGGACGACGCATCTCTACCAGGGGCAGGAGGCGGTCTCCGTCGGCGTTTGCAGCGCTTTGCGCGAGGGGGACTCGGTGGCGGCGACGTATCGCGGCCACGGCGCCTGCCTCGCGATGGGCAGCGATCCGACCGCGCTCATGGCGGAGCTGCTCGGCCGCGAGACCGGTGTCTGCGGCGGCCGAGCGGGGACGATGAACGTCATCGACCTCGAGCACGGCATCATCGGGTGCTTCGGCATCGTCGGCGGCTCGATCGCGGCCGCGACCGGCGCAGCGCTCGCGTCCCGTGTTCGCGGCGACGGCACGGTTGCCGTCGCCTTCTTCGGGGACGGCGCGGTCAACCAGGCGTACTTCCACGAATGCCTCAACTTCGCCTCGGTGATGGCGCTGCCGGCGGTCTTCGTATGCGAGAACAACCTCTACGGCGAGTGGACGCGGATGGAGACGGTCACCGCAGGAGGCAGCGTCACTCGACGCGCCGACGCCTATGCGATGCGGGCGGTCGCCCTCGATGGGAACGATCTCCGTGCCGTCGTCGAGACGGCAGAGGAGGCGGTCCGCCGAGCCAGGGACGGCGAAGGCCCGACATTGGTCGAGGCACGCACGTACCGCCACAAGGGCCATTCGAGGCTCGATACCGGCGAGCGCTACCGCCCTGCCGAGGAGGTGGAGGCATGGCTGGCCCAGGATCCGCTGCCGCGGGCAGCGACCTTGCTTGCGGACGACGTCGCGACGCGCATCCGGGCCGAAGTAGAGACCGAGATGGAGGGTGTTCTCGCCGCTGCGCTGGCGGCGCCGTGGCCGGATCCCGCGAGGGACCGGGACGCGGCGCCGACGAAGGAGCCGGCCTGACCGAGCTCACCTATCGCGAGGCCGTGACCGCCGCGCTCGCTGCGGAGATGGAAGGCGATCCATCGGTCGTCGTCCTCGGCGAGGACGTCGTTCTCGGCGGAGTCTGGGTGACGACCCCAGGGCTGGTCGAGTGCTTTCCGGGGCGTGTGATCGACACGCCGATCTCAGAACTCGCGTTCACCGGCGCCGCCTTCGGCGCGGCGGTACGCGGGCTCCGGCCGGTGGTGGAGATCATGTTCGGGGACTTCCTCTGGTTGGTCACGGACACGCTCGTCAACCAGGCGTCGAAGTACTGGTACCTGTCGAACGGCCAGGCGAGCGTGCCGCTCACGATCCGTACCGCCGTGGGCGCCGGCGGACGGTTCGGCGCCTGCCATTCCCAGACTCCGACCGGCGCCTTCCTCGGCGAGCCGGGCCTCAAGCTCGTCTGCCCGGCCACGCCGGGCGACGCCTACGCGCTCACGCGGGCCGCTGTCAGGGACGACAACCCGGTCGTCGTCTTCGAGCACAAGTTCCTCTACGGCCGGAAGGGCGAGGTCGACGAAGACGCGCCGGTCGAGCGGATCGGCTCCGCCGTGCTCCGTCGACGCGGCGACGCCGTGACCATCGT
>Ga0066903_100007215_pt1 | contig 10037 bp, 9 predicted proteins | sample PanSoiMetaGPlot1_FD_67491 | JGI IMG/M metagenome (GOLD analysis project Ga0066903, IMG submission 67491) | Tropical forest soil microbial communities from Panama analyzed to predict greenhouse gas emissions - Panama Soil - Plot 1 (version 2) | ecosystem: Environmental > Terrestrial > Soil >... | reverse complement strand
GAGAGCTTCGACCTGGTGTTCGGACACGCGGTCCTGCACCACATCCCCGACCTGGACCGGGCGCTGCGCGAGTTCCGCCGCGTCCTGCGCCCCGGCGGCGCCGTCGCCTTCTGCGGCGAGCCCTCGCGCTACGGCGACCTGCTCGCGGCAGTCCCCAAGAGGGGCGCCCAGCTGGCAGCGCCGCTATGGAGGCTCGCGCTCGGCGCCTCGGCGCGGCGGCCGGAGCCGGAATCCGAGTCGGACGGCCACGAGCTGGAGCCGGAGGTCGACGTGCACGCGTTCGCGCCGGCTGACCTCACCCGGATGCTGGGCGCTGCCGGCTTCGGCGACGTGAGGATCATCGGCGAGGAGCTCCTGGCGAATGCCTTCGGCTGGACCATGCGCACGCTGGAGGGCTCCGCCGAGCCCGACGACGTCCCGATGCGCTGGCGGGAGTTCGCGTTCCGCGGCTACCTGGCGCTTCAGCGTGTGGACAGCACCCTGCTCGAGCCGCGGCTTCCCCCCGCGCTCTTCTACAACCTCGTGCTCTCCGCACGGAAGCCCGTCGGCGTGTGACCCACGCGTGAGCGGCCGAACCCAGTACTACTGCGCGACCACGCTCGACGGCTTCATCGCCGAGGCCGACGACGGCCTGGACTGGCTCACCGCCTACGACGGCGCCTATGACGGCCCCGGGGCCGAGCCGATGGAGGGCAGCTACGACGGCTTCTACGAGGACGTCGGAGCGATGGTGTGCGGCTCGGTCACGTATGAGTGGGTGCTCCGCCACGTCGAGAAATGGCCCTACCCGGGCAAGCCCTTCTGGGTTCTGACCACGCGCGAGCTCGCCGTGCCCGAGGGCGACGGTGTCAACGTGCGGTTCGCCCAGGGCGGCGTGCGGGAGCTCCACCCGGAGTTGCTCGACGCGGCCGGAGACGGCAACGTCTGGGTCGTCGGCGGTGGCGACGTCGCGTCCCAGTACGCGGACGCCGGTCTCCTCGACGAGGTGATCGCAACCGTGGTCCCCGTCGTGCTCGCCACCGGCAAGCCGCTTTTCGACCGGCGGCTGCAGGGCGGGCCCATGCGCCTCGCCGGCACGCGCACGTTCGACACCGGCATGGTCGAGCTGCGCTACTTGATCGGCTGAGCCAACCGGCTACGGTAGGCACATGGCGATCCGTGGACGGATCCGCGTCGCCCTCGGCAGGACGCAGCTCATCTCGTTGGCCGGACTGGCGGCGGCCGTCGCCGTGCTCGCCCAGCCGTCGGCCGCCGCTGCGATCAAGACCGACTACACGCACATCTCCGGCAACCAGTCCTCGCGGGGCGGCGCCCGGCCGAGCCTGATCGTGCTCCACACGACCACGGACCCCGACGGCGGCAAGCCGCAGTTCTGGGACAAGCCGGGCCTCAGGGACCTGCGGCGGCTGGGCAACTGGTTCGCCAATCCCGACAGCGCCGTCTCCTCGCACGTCGCCAACGAAGAGCAGGGCCACGACGCACGCTACGTCAGGGACCGTCGCAAGGCGTGGACCGAGGTCGCCTTCAACTCGGTGAGCCTCAGCATCGAGCAGATCGGAACCGACGAGTACAGCCGGGGCACGTGGCTCACACAACGCGCCGCGCAGCTCGAGAACACGGCCGAATGGATCGCCCACTGGCACAAGAAGTGGGGCATTCCGATCGCACGGGTGAAGATCAGCGGGAGCACCGTGGTCCGCCCCGGCGTTGCGACCCACGCTCAGCTCGGCAGCGCGGGCGGCGGACACGACGACCCCGGGCCGGGCTACCCGTTCGGCCACGTTCTGGTGCTCGCGCGCTCGCTCGCCGCCGGCTAGCGGAGGGCGTCGGCGAAGACCGAAAGCGCCGCGTCGACGTCCGCGCGGCCGACGTCCAGGTGGGTGACGGCGCGAACGTGGCGGGCGTCGATCGCCTGCAGCTCCACCCGGTCCGCGAGCCCCTCGACGAGCGCGGGCGCATCGTCGACCTCGAAGATCACGATGTTCGTCTCCACGGCCGCCGGGTCGAGTCCCACGCCGGGGAGCCCCGCGAGGCCCTCGGCCAGGACGCCGGCGTTCTCGTGGTCCTCGGCGAGGCGCTCCACATGGTGGTCGAGCGCGTAGATGCACCCGGCGGCCACGATCCCGGATTGGCGAAATGCGCCGCCGATCATCTGCTTCCAGCGCCAGGCGTCCGCGATCAGGTCCTCCGACCCGGCCAGCACCGCGCCCACCGGTGCGCCCAGGCCCTTGGTGAAGTCGATCCACGCGGTGTCGAAATCGCTGGCGAAGTCGCTCGCCGCAACGCCGGCGGCGATCACCGCGTTCAGCAGGCGGGCTCCGTCAAGGTGCGCTCTCAGATCGTTTCGCCTGGCAACCTCGAGGACGCCGCGGACCGTCTCCAGCGGCCAGACATGGCCGCCCGCGATGTTCGTGGTCTGCTCCACCGACACGAGGCGTGAGCGCGGCGCGTAGCGGTTGCCGGGCGTCCGGATCGCGCCCTCGAGCTGCTCCGGGGTGAAGATGCCGTTCTCGCCCTCGAGCGTGCGGACCATGGCGCCTGCCACCTGGGCGGGGCCGCCCGCCTCGTAGTTGACGGGGTGCGAGGTCCGATCGAGGATCACCTCGTCGCCGCCGGGGCGCACGTGGAGACGCAGCGCGATCTCGTTGCACATCGTCCCGCTCGGCAGGAAGAGCGCGGCCTCGTGCCCGAGAAGCTCCGCGACGCGCTCCTGCAGGCGGGTCGTGGTCGGATCCAGCCCACGCTGCTCGTCCCCCACCTCGGCCGCGGCGATCGCCGCTCGCATGCCGTCCGTAGGACGGGTCTGCGTGTCGCTGTAGAGGTTGATTGGCAGCACGCGGGGGCGCAGCTTAGATGGCGGTGGCGCCTAACCGAACGTGAATGCGTAGCCCGAGATCCCCTGCTCCGGGCGGAGGGTGAGGACGTGTGACTCCGGGTGAGGGAGGTCCACCAGCCGGTAGAGACGCTGGTGGGAGATCGTCGCCACTCCGTTGTGGACGTCGGGGCCCGCCAGTGAGTTCGGGATCGGCTTGCCGTCGAGCAGCACCTGCATCTTCCTCGGCTTGCCGGGTGACCCGAGGACCAGGAAGACGCGCTGGGCCGTGAAGTTGAGCTCCAGGCTCGCGTCGGTGCCGGCCGTCGCCGACTCACGGTCGATCTTCCACTGGCCGCCGTATGCGAGCTGGTCCGAGGAGAGCGAGGATGGCGGGACGGAGTCGAACTGCTGGGTGCCCGGCAGGATCGAGCCGTTGGCGAAGCGCTCCGCGCGCGCCGCGCCCAGATAGCTCTCCGGCGTGGAATGGGCGTCCGGGCGCTCGACGTGTGCCTTGGCGTGGCCCCCGAGGTTGTTGTGGCCCTCCTCGGCGAGCAGGCTGCGGATGGCGTCCTCGGTCTCCGTGTAGGAGCCCTCCCCGAAATGGACCAGCCGCACCCGGCCCTTGGCGTCGATCAGGTAGTCCGCCGGCCAGTACTGGTTGTGGTACGCGTTCCAGGTGGCGGCATCGTTGTCCTGGACGACCGGATAGGTGAGGCCGAAGTCGCCGATGGCCCGCTGCACGTTGGACGCATCGCGCTCGAACGGGAACTCGGGCGTGTGGACCCCCACCACGGTGAATCCGTCGCGGTGGTACTTCTGGTACCAGGCCTCGATGTAGGGCAGCGTGCGGATGCAGTTGATGCAGGTATAGGTCCAGAAGTCGACGAGGACGACCTGCCCGCGGAGCTGGTTGATGCTGAGCGGCCGGTCGCCGGGGGTGTTGAACCAGTCCTGGGTCCCAACGAAGTTCGGCGCCTGAAAGTAGGTGGGCAGGCGCTCGCCGGCGGCGGCCTGGCTGGTCCCCGTCTCGTGCGAGAGGGGACCGCCGCCGTGAAGCGCCGCGAGGTCGCCGGCGACGCTCGAGCTCTGCTCGATCCGGCTGGTCGGGTCGACGAGCGCGGAGGGCAGGTGGCCGGCGATGGAGTTCTCGAACTGGACGTCCAGGTTGGCGATCATCACGACCGCGACCGCGATCATCACGGCGCCCATCGCCACCTGCACGCGAGAGCGCAGCGCACCAAGGTGGTCGGTGATGCGCCGCCCGCCGAGCATCAGGAGGTAGAGGACGATCGCCGAGCCGATCGAATACGCGAGCGCCACCGCAAGCCGGCCGACGGTGAAGTCCTGCGCCGCCGAGACCGTGATCACGCCGGCGAGGATCGGGCCGGCGCACGGCGCGTACACGAGGCCGAGGCTGGCGCCCAGGAGCATCCCTGAGCCGAAGCCGTCGCCGCCGGCGCGCGCCGGCTTCGGAACCACCCGTGAGATCCACGCCTCCAGCCGGTCCGCGAGGGGCTGGACACACAGAAGCACGCCGAAGACCAGCAGCGTCACGATCGCGAGGACGCGCGTGAAGTCGTTCGGAAGCCCGAGCGCCGCGATCACGTAGACGAGCGCGACAGTCGCGAACGTGAACGAGAGCGCGAGGCCCAGCGCAACGCCGAGGGGGCGCCTGCGGCCTCCGGTCACCCCGGCCGACAGCACGGCCGGCAGCACCGGCAACACGCAGGGCGAGAGCGCCGTTCCGGCTCCCGCGAGAAGTGCGAATAGGACTAGAAGGACCACGAGATTGAGGCTCGCGACAAGAAGTTAACCGGCGATAAGTCCGGCGCCGAGCCCAAACGTTTCAGGCCCGTGGCCGGTGCACCACCACGAAATCCTGGCCGAATGTCATGCCGGGCCGACCCGCCCAGCGCCCGTACTGGATCGGCGCTGCGAGCTCGAGGCCGGCCTGGTCGAGAAAGGACATCACGTCCTCGTCCTGGTACGCAACCGCCCCCTCGCGCACCTTCTCGATGTCGTAGAAGTATCCGTCGCCCTCGTGCTCGAACCGGCGGTGCGTGCGGCCGGCGCGGATCGCCTCGCGAGCGTCGTCGTTCAGCAGGAAGAACGTCATCAGACAGCTCCCGCCGGGACGAGGGACTCGCCGGATCTCGGCCAGGTAGTGCCGGACGTCGGGCGGCAGCATGTGCGTGAAGACCGAGGTGAGGAAGACGAAGTCGAAGCCGGCATCCGGGTACGGAAACGCGAATTCGCCCGGCTCGAGCTTCCCGTCGGGGTTGTAGGCCTGGTTGCTGACGTCGACGTGGCGGAAGCGAAAGTTCGGGTGCTCGGGGGAGATGTTCTCCAGGCACCAGTCGACGGCGTCCGGCACGACATCGAAGCCGTCGTAGCTCCCACGCGAGCTCAGGAAGTCGGCCAGCGCCACGGCCATCCGGCCGGTCCCGCATCCGGGCTCGAGCACGGCATGATCCGGCTGCAGGCCGCCGATCTCGGCGAACGCCGGAACCCACGCCCTCGCGACCTCACGGTTCTTGGCACCGGGCAGCGGCGGACCTCGCCGAGCTTCGCCCGATTGAGCCTCTGAATTCATCCGGTGGATCCCCCCTCGGCCTCGTCGGCCCTCACGCGGTGGAGCTTCACGCGCCCGTCGATCCCCTTGAGACGGCGCTCGCCGGCAAACGACCAGCTATGGCCGTTCGTGGTGGCCCCCTTGACCTCCTCGCTCACCAGGACGCTGCCGGGATAGGCGATCCCGGTGATGCGGCTCGCAAGGTTCACGGGGCGCCCGTACCAGTCGCCGCCCCGGGCGAGCGCCGGGCCCCTTGCCATCCCGGCGCGCAGGGGTGGGAACCCCTCCCCCTCGGTCTCGGCACGGGCCACGAGCTCGAGGGCGGCGTCCAGCAGGGCATCGTTGTCGGGCGAGACGAGCATGGCGGCGTCGCCGATCATCTTCACGAGGCGCACCGGCGACTCCGCGACGTCGCTCGCCAGCTCGCCCAGGCGACCCGTGATCGCCCCCAGCTCCTCCGGCGGAAGCTCCTCGCCGAGCTTGGTGAAGCCCACCAGGTCGGCGAAGCACGCCGAGATCTCCTGGGCGCCGGGAAGGCGGCCGGACGAGATCTCCGCCCGGCCGATCACGTCGCTTCTCACCTGCTGGCGGAGATGCAGGTTCAGCACGTACTCCAGGACCGGCCCCATCACCGGACCAAGGCGGCGCGCTTCCTCCGCGAGGCGCCTGGCGACCTCGGCCTCCGTGCCGCCCTCCGCCAGCGCGGACTCCGCCACCAGCGCGCGGCTCGCCGCCGCGACCTGGGCCAGCGCCAGCCCGATCACTCGGGAGACCTCGAGGATCCCCTCGTCCGGAAGGCCGGCCTGGCGAAGGGCACCGAACCTCTTCGCGGCCTCCACGTCCTCCTCGGTGAACGCGGGCTCGTCGGACGCCGGATCCGGAAGGCCGAGGGCCAGGCGGTTTCGCCGCAGGAGGGCCTCGTCCACGCCTGCCTGCTCGGCGACCTCGGCGGCCGTGAAGCGTGGCCCATCGCCACCGAGCACCCGCTCCACGGGCAGGAGCACCAACCGATCCTCCTCGACGGCCTTGCGCAGGTCCTCGAGCGGGACGCCATCCGCTGCCAGCTCCTCCAGCAGCTCGAGCCGCGCCTCGCGCGCGTTGCCGCGCGTGCCCTTCAGGAGCCCCTCGTGCTCGAAGTCAATGGTCATATGCGCTAGCCCGGCGCCGTAGGGCGCCGGCAGTGACATGTGCCGCTCATTGGATTCGCGATTCTCCCAGCCAGGCCCTGGAGCGGGGCACCTAGAATGGGCCCATGGCAGACGACGGCCTCGAACTGCCGATCTTCGAGCTCCCGGTCGTGATCCTTCCGGGCGAGCTGCTGCCCCTCCACATCTTCGAGGAGCGGTACGTGCGGATGATCGGCCACTGCCTCGAGACGGCAGAGCCGTTCGGCATCGTTTTCCGCGACGACGAGGGCACCGCGCATCGGATCGGCTGCACGGCGCGGGTGACCGAGGTGCTCGAGCGTTTCGACGACGGACGGATGAACATCGTCGTCACCGGAGAGCAGCCCTTCCGCGTTCTGGAGCGCTTCGAGGAGCCCGACTACCCCGCCGGGGAGATCGAGCCGATCTCGGCCGATGAGGAGCCGCCCAAGGACGATCACGAGGCAGCCGACATGGCTCGGCAGGCGTTCACCGAGCTGGTCAAGAGCGTCTCCGGCGAGCCGCCGGAGGACATGAACATCGAGACGGAGGACGCCTACGGCATTGCGGCCCGGGTCGAGCTCCCGGTCGAGACGAAGCAGGCGCTTCTGGAGCAGCGCGCCGAGTCCGAGCGGATGCGCATGCTCGGCAACGCTCTCCGAGCGCTGGTGGACGCCGTGGCGCGCTCGGAGGAGATCGCCGAGCGCGCGAAGATGAACGGCAAGGTGATCGTCGGCTGACGGCGCTCAGGCGCCGACGCTCGCCAGCACCTCGTCCGAGGTGGCGATCCGGGCGCCGGCCTCGCGCATGTCCTGGAAGGCGCGCGCCGAGTCGCCGGGGTTGACCTCCACGCCTCGCACCGCGTCCTCCACCACGGTCACGTCGAAGCCCTCTCTGCAGGCGTCGATCGCGGAGGCGCGGACGCAGTAGTCGGTAGCGAGCCCGCAGACATAGACCTCGTCGGCGTCACGGGCGTGCAGGATGCTCGCCAGGTCGGAGTTCTCGAAGCCCGAATAGCCCTCGTCATCGCGTCCCTGGCCGACGTCGACGACCGCGTCCAGCTCGACGTCCTCCATCGCGGGATGGAACTCCGCGCCGTGAGTCCCGCGCACGCAGTGCACCGGCCACGGCCCGCCTTCGGCCTGGAAGGAAGCGTGGTCCGGCGGGTGCCAGTCGCGGGTTGCGGCAACGACGTCGAAGTGGGTCGCAAGGCGCTTGACCGGGTCCGCGATCGCGTCGCCCTCCGGGACCTCGAGCGCTCCCCCCGAGGTGAAGTCGTTCTGGAAGTCGATGATGAGCAGTGCCTTGGCCACCGCGAGCCCCCTTGAAGTCCTCCTTGCCGATGCTACTGCGGCTAGGCGAGCGCTACAGCGCCGCCGCGGCGCGGGTCGCCACCGCCGCTGAGAGCCCCGGTGGCGGGGTCCCGGGCCACCGCGTGAACGCCGCCGAAGAACAGGTTCCGCTCCTGCCAGCGCACCAGGCGAAAGCCGCGCTCGGCCAGGACGTCGAGGCCGTGCTCGTCGACGCCCGGCTCGGCCTGCACGGCCCCGGACTCGAAGTGCACGCGAGGCGCGGAGACGGCCTCCTGGGCGTCCATGCCGTCGCTGATCACGCGGATGATCGTCTGCAGCACGGCCGAGCGGATGCGGTTGGAGCCGCCGCTCCCGAGCCCAAGCTCCAGCTCGCCGTCCGAGAGCACCACGGTCGGCGACATCATCGACGGAACCCGGCGCGCCGGCGGCGTCATGTGGAACCCGAGCGGGTTCAGGTCCTCCTCGCCGAGCATGTTGTTCATGTGGATGCCGGTGCCGGGGACGATCACCCCCGACCCGCTGCCGTTCGAGCAGGTGACCGCCACGCATCTGCCGTCGCCGTCGACGGCCGTGATGTGGGTCGTGGAGCCGAGCCTGTCACCCAGCGGTTCCCGCCCGGGCCCGGGCGGCCGAACGCCATCGTGCACCCTCGAGGCCGCCTGCTCGAGCCGCTCCGGGGACAGGAACCGCTCCGCGAAGCCCTCCTCGTAGAGGCCGTGGAAGAAGGTCTCCGTGCGCGCCACCTGCGCCTCCTCCATCGCCGCGACGACGCTGGCGAGGTCGGAGGACCCCGCGAGATCCAGAAGGGCCAAGGCGAACGCGATCAGGATCCCCCCGGAGGAGGGCGGCGGGTTGGTCAACACGTCCCTGCCCGCGTAGCGCGCACGCACGGAGCTCCGCACCTCGGGCTCATAAGAGGCGAGGTCGTCGGCGCCGAGGGTGCCGCCGCGCTCGACGACCCATTCGGAGACCAGGCGGGCCGTCTCTCCGCGATAGAACGGATCCGGCCCCTCCTCCCCGTAGAGCTCCAGCGCATCGCCGAGCTCCGCGAAGCGAAACAGCTCTCCCTCACCCAGGATCCGGCCCTCCGGCGCGTAGATCGCGGCCCCCTCGGGCTGGTGGGTCAGGATCGGCGCCAGGATCTCGAAGATGAACGCCTGCTGGGCGTTCACCTCCACCCCGTCGCGCGCGAGGCGCGCGGGCTCGCGGACCAGCTCCGCCAGCGGCACCGAACCGTAGCGCTCGAGGGCCGCGGCCAGCCCGGCCACCGTGCCGGGCACCCCGCACGAGGCGGCGCCGACGTTGAAGACCTGCGGCGACTCCGGCGTGAAGTAGACCGGGATCGGCACGAGGTCCGATCGGCGGCCCCCCAGCGTCCGCCCGGGCATCTCGACGAAGAAGTCGAGAAGGACGTCCTCACGCTTGGGGTCGTGCACCAGCATGAAGCCGCCGGCGCCGAGCCCCGTGAGCGGGCTCTCGGTGACGAACGACGTGAGCACCGCGGCCACGGCGGCGTCTACGGCGTTGCCGCCCTCTCGCAGAACGCCCGCACCGGCCTCGGCAGTCAGCGGATGGCCCGCCGCCACAGCCCCGCGAGTGGTGGCCGCGGGTCCTTTGCGGCGACCCGTTGTCGCCGCAGCAGCATGTGTCGTTGGGCGGCGGAGCCGCCGCAAGAGATTCCTAGCGGCCGGGTACGAATTCCGGGACGTCGATCGAGAGGTCGCGCGGGCGCGACTCGAAGCTCTTCGCGGTGCCCGCCCTGCGGTCGGCCGGCCGGCGCGTCGAGGTGGTCACCGTCCCCGCGGCGCGGATCTCCGAGCCGCCGGAGCCGTCCTTCCGGCGACCGCGGCCGTCGAAGCGGGTGGCGATGACGGTCACCCAGACCTGGTCGGTCAGCGTGTCGTCGAGGTTGGCGCCGAAGATGATGTTGGCGTCCGGGTGCGCGGCCTCCTGGACCACCTGGGCGGCCTCTGAGACCTCGAGCAGGCCCATGTCCGGGCCGCCCGTGATCGAGAGCAGGATCGAGCGTGCCCCGTCGACCGAGGTCTCGAGCAGCGGTGACGAGACCGCCCGCTCGGCGGCTGCGACCGCCCGCGTCTCTCCGGTGCCCATGCCGATACCGAGCAGCGCCTGTCCGGCGTCGCGCATGGTCGTGCGGACGTCGGCGAAGTCGAGGTTGATCAGCCCCGGGA
>Ga0066903_100007214_pt1 | contig 10039 bp, 6 predicted proteins | sample PanSoiMetaGPlot1_FD_67491 | JGI IMG/M metagenome (GOLD analysis project Ga0066903, IMG submission 67491) | Tropical forest soil microbial communities from Panama analyzed to predict greenhouse gas emissions - Panama Soil - Plot 1 (version 2) | ecosystem: Environmental > Terrestrial > Soil >... | reverse complement strand
GGGGCCCGATCAACCACGCCGGCGACTACGCGGACGGCCTGTTCCTGCGCAAGTGGATGGCCTGCATCCTGCGGAACCTCGCCGAGTCCCCGGAGCGCGCGGCCGAGCTCGACGTCAACGAGGGCGTCTGCGACGTCCTGGAGCTGCGCTTCCCGCCCGCCGGCACCCTGGTCACGCCAGAGTTCCCCGCGCCGACCAACGCGCGCAGCTTCCTGATCCTGCGCCTGCTGGGCGTGTTCGCAGGCTGCCTGGCGCAGGCGGTCGGCGGGCGCATGCCGGCCGACCAGGAGACGATCCGGTACTGGGGCGTCCACGGGCGGGACGGCGACGGCCGCTGGTACCTGCTCCGAGAGGTGCTGGGCGGGGGCTCCGGCGGCCGGCCCCACGCCGACGGCTCGGACGCGATCCACATCGTGCCCGACTCGAAGAACCTCCCGGTCGAGTTCGCGGAGACGCGGTTCCCGGTCCTGATCGAGCGGCTCGGCCTGGCCGTGGACTCGGGCGGGCCGGGCCGGCGGCGGGGCGGGCTCGGCTACGACAAGCGCATCCGGCTGCTCCGTGACGCGTCGTTCGTCTCCACCGCCGACCGGGTCCGGCTGGGCTGCTACGGCGTCGCCGGCGGTATGGCCGGCATGCCCTACGAGGCGTCGGTGGACGGCGAGCCGCTGCCGGGCATGAACGACGACGCGGCCCTCCCGGCGGGCACGCTGCTCCGCCTGCGCACGACCGGCGGCGGGGGCTGGGGCGATCCGTTCGAGCGCGAGCCGGAGCTGGTGCTGCGGGACGTGCGGCGCGGCCTGGTGTCGGTGGAGGCGGCCGAGCGCGACTACGGCGTCGTGATCCGCGACGGGCGCGTCGCGGAGCTGCGCCGGCCACCGCGCGAGCGGCCGTTCTTCGACCGCGGCCCGGGCTACGAGGCGATGCGGTCGGGCGCGGCCTCCGTCAGCCCCGGCGGACCGGCCGCACCGCCCGGAGCAGGGGCCTGACGTCGTTCAGGTCGGGCAGGACCGCGGTGGCGCCCGCCGCCCGCAGCTGCCGCTCCGTGTAGCGCCCGGACGCAACCGCGATCATCCTGGCGCCGCCGATGCGGGCGGCCGCCACGTCGTGCGGCGTGTCCCCGACGAGGAGCGTGCTGCGCAGGTCGAACCTCGCTCCGTACCTGGCGCCCGCCCGCCGCTGGGCCATGCCCACCAGGTGCGCGCGGACGTGGTCGTCCGGACCGTACGCACCCACGGCGAGGTCCAGGAATCGATCGAGGCCGAAGGCCGCCAGCTTGATCCGCGCGACCGGCGCGATGTTGCCGGTCACGACCGTCTGGACCACACCTGGGACGCGCGCGAGCGCCGCCAGCGCCTCCGCCGCCCCTGGCAGCGCGCGGCCCTGCCGGCCCAGCTCGTCCGCGCCGGCGGTGTAGACCGCGGTCAGCGCCTCGGCGAAGCGCGGGAAGGGGTGGTCGCTCGCGTCGAGGCGGTGGGCCGCCAGGGCGTCGCGGAAGATGTCCTGGTCGAGCCGGCCCGCGGCCGGGGGGAAGGATTCCATCCGCCGGCCGGTCGCCCGCTGGAACGCCGCGGCGTACAGCTCACGTCCCAGCGGACCGGCCTGCATCAGGGTCAGGTCGACGTCCCACAGGACGAGCGCGGTCGGGGTCACTCGATGCATTGTGAGGCGGTGACAGTCCCCATCAGCGGTGAACCGTTGTCCGTCGCCCAGGTCGTGGCGGTGGCCCGCGACGGCGCCCCGGTGGAGCTGACGCCGGAGGCGCGCGCCGCCATGCGCCGCACCCGCGCCCAGGTCGAGGAGCTGGCCGCCGGCGAGCGGCCCGTCTACGCCATCTCGACCGGGCTCGGCGCGCTGGCAGGCACCCGGATCGCGCCCGGGCGCCGCTCGGAGCTCCAGCACGCGCTGGTGCGATCGCACGCGGCGGGCATGGGCGAGGCCGTCGAGCCCGAGGTGGTGCGGGGCATGATGCTGCTGCGCCTGCGCACGCTGGCCACGGGGCGCTGCGGCGCGCGGCCGGCCGTCGCCGAGGCGCTGGCGGCGCTGCTCAACGCCGGCGTCGTTCCGATCGTGCCGATCCACGGCTCGCTCGGAGCCAGCGGCGACCTCGCCCCGCTGGCGCACGTCGCGGCCTGCCTGATCGGCGAGGGCGAGGCCGTCGACCGGTCGGGCGCGCGCCGGGCGGCCCCGGAGGTGCTGGCGGCCGCCGGCCTGACCCCCCTGCGGCTGGAGGCCAAGGAGGGCATCTCGCTCGTGAACGGGACGGACGGCATGCTGGCGATGCTCGTCCTGGCCTGCAGCGACGCGAGCCTGCTGCTGCGGACGGCCGACGTCACCGCCGCCATGAGCGTCGAGGCGCTGCTGGGCACCGACCGCGTCTTCGCCGCCGACCTGCAGGCGCTCCGGCCCCACCCGGGCCAGGCCACCAGCGCCGCCAACCTGTGCCGGCTGCTGAACGGGTCGGCGATCGTGGCCTCGCACCGCCACACGGCCCACGCCGTGCAGGATTCCTACTCGATGCGGTGCAGCCCGCAGGTGGCCGGCGCCGCCCGGGACACGCTGGACTTCGCCGTCCAGGTCGCGGGGCGCGAGCTGGCGGCCGCGGTCGACAACCCCGTCGTCCTCGCGGACGGCCGGGTCGAGTCCAACGGCAACTTCCACGGCGAGCCGCTGGCGTTCGCGTGCGACTTCCTGGCCATCGCCTGCGCCGAGGTGGGCGCGATCGCGGAGCGCCGCGTCGACCGGCTGCTCGACCCGGAGCGGTCCGCCGGCCTGCCCGCGTTCCTCGCGCCCGAGCCGGGCGTCAACTCGGGACTGATGCTCGCGCAGTACACGGCCGCGGCGCTGGTCGCCGAGAACCGGCTGCTGGCGCACCCGGCCAGCGTCGACTCGGTGCCGACGTCGGGCATGCAGGAGGACCACGTGTCGATGGGCTGGAGTGCCGCCGTCAAGCTGCGCCGGCTGCTGGCGAACGTCGCCCGCGTGCTGGCGGTGGAGCTGCTGTGCGCGGCCAGGGCGCTGGAGCTGCGCGCGCCCCTGGAGCCGGCGCCGGCGACCGCCGCCGTGCGGGACCTGGTCAGGGAGCGGGCGGGCGGCCCCGGACCCGACCGCCTGCTCGCCCCCGAGCTCGCGGAGGCCGAGCGCCTGGTCTGCTCGGGCGCGGCCGTGGCGGCCGCCGCGCGGGCGGCGGGAGCGCTCCCGTGAGGGGCGCCCGCCCGGTCCGGGCGCCCCGCGGGACGGCGCTGAGCTGCCGCGCCTGGCCGCAGGAGGCGGCGCTGCGCATGCTCATGAACAACCTCGATCCCGAAGTCGCCGAGCGCCCCGACGACCTGGTCGTCTACGGCGGCACCGGCCGCGCCGCGCGGAGCTGGGAGGCGTTCGACGCCATCGTGGCCGCGCTGCGCGGGCTCGGTGACGACGAGACCCTGCTGGTCCAGTCCGGCAAGCCGGTCGCCGTGTTCCGCACCCACGCGCTGGCGCCCCGCGTCCTGATCTCGAACAGCATGCTGGTGCCGAAGTGGGCGGACTGGGAGACGTTCCGCGACCTGGAGCATGCGGGGCTGACGATGTTCGGCCAGATGACCGCCGGCTCGTGGATCTACATCGGCACCCAGGGCATCCTCCAGGGCACGTACGAGACGCTGGCCGAGCTCGGGGACCAGCGGTTCGGCGGCAGCCTGCGCGGGCGCGTCGTGCTCACCGCCGGGCTGGGCGGCATGGGCGGCGCCCAGCCCCTCGCCGTCACCATGAACGGCGGCGTGGCCCTCGTGGTCGAGGTGGACCCGGCGCGGATCGAGCGCCGGCGGCGGGAGCGCTACCTCGACCGCTCGACGGCCGACCTCGACCAGGCGCTGGGGTGGGTGGAGGAGGCTCGCGCGGCCGGCCGGCCGCTGTCGGTCGGGCTCGCCGGCAACGCCGCCGACGTGCACGTCGAGCTGGTGCGGCGCGGCTTCCGGCCCGACGCGGTGACCGACCAGACGTCGGCCCACGACCCGCTCGGCGGCTACGTCCCGGTCGACCTCGGCGTGGAGGAGGCCGCGGCGCTGCGGGAGCGGTCGCCGGCGGACTACGTGCGTCAGGCGCGGCGGTCGATGGCCGAGCAGGTCACCGCGATGCTCGCGTTCGGCGACGCAGGCGCCGCCGTGTTCGACTACGGCAACAACCTGCGCCAGGGAGCCAGGGAGGGCGGGTGCGAGCGCGCGTACGAGTACCCGGGCTTCGTGCCGGCGTTCATCCGTCCGATGTTCTGCGAGGGCAAGGGGCCGTTCCGCTGGGTGGCGCTCTCCGGCGACCCCGAGGACATCCTGGCCACCGACCGCGCGGTGATGGAGCTGTTCCCCGACGACGAGCGGCTGCACCGCTGGCTGCGGATGGCGGAGGAGCGGGTGGCGTTCCAGGGCCTGCCCGCGCGGATCTGCTGGCTGGGGTACGGCCAGCGGGCGCAGGCGGGGCTCGCGTTCAACCGGCTGGTGGCCGTGGGCCGGGTGCGGGCGCCGATCGTGATCGGCCGGGACCACCTGGACGCGGGCAGCGTGGCGTCGCCGAACCGGGAGACGGAGGGGATGGCCGACGGGTCGGACGCGATCGCCGACTGGCCGATGCTGAACGCGCTGGTGAACACGGCGGCGGGCGCCCACTGGGTGTCGATCCACCACGGCGGGGGCGTGGGGATCGGGTACTCGCTCCACGCGGGGATGGTGGTCGTGGCCGACGGCAGCGCCCAGGCGGCCGAGCGGCTGGAGCGGGTGCTGACGTGCGACCCGGGCCTGGGCGTGGTGCGCCACGCCGACGCGGGCTACGAGGCGGCGCTGCGGGTGGCGCGGGAGCGGGGGATCAGGATGCCGATGCTGGACGGCTGAGGCCCGGCGTCAGCGTTCGTCCTCGTCGGTGTCGAGGTCGTCCGCCTCGACCGGCGACTCGCGTCGCAGTTCCGTCTCGTGCTGCAGGACGCGAGCGCTGGCGTGCGTGACGTGCTCCAGCATCGCCGCCTCGGCGCGATCGGCGTCGCCCGCCTCGAACGCCTGGAGGATCGGCCGGTGATCCTCCGCGACGTCGATCATCCTCCGGTCGCGGAGCGCCGAGGTGGTGGCCTCGCGCAGCAGCATGAGCTCCCGGAGCTGGTCGACCGTGGCCGCGACGCGCTGGTTGCCGGAGGCGTTGAGGATCGCGAGGTGGAAGGCACGGTCGTGGCGCCAGAACTGCTGCGCGTCGTCGCGGTCGGCCGCCGCCCGCATCCCCGCGAACGCCTCGCCGAGTGACTCGAGCAGCCGCTGCCGGATTCTCGGAGATCGGGTCTGGATCACCGCCTCGTGAGCCGCCCACGGCTCGAGCAGCCGCCGGATCACGAAGATGTCCTGCACCTCGTGGGCCCGCGGCTCGACGATCCGGACACCTCGGCTGCGCTCCAGCTTGACCATGCCCTCCCGTGCCAGCTGCAGGAGGGCCTCGCGGACGGGGGTCCGCGACACGTCGAGGAGTTCGGCCAGCGTCGCGACCGGATACAGCACCCCCAGCTTCAGCCGCCCCTCGACGATGGCCCGCTTCAGCTCGTCGTACACGTACTCGGTCAGGGTGACCGGCCCCCGCATCGGCTGGAGGATCGGACCTTCGTCGCTCATGGAATGCGCCGCACGCACCTGCCTCTGCCCGTCGTTCGAGAGGCTGCCGCCTCTGTGGACATCATAGCCGGGTGACTGGAGCACGCAGCATGTCGCATTCTGCATATAACATGCTAGCATCTGGCATGCAGAAGGTCAGATGCAGGCCAGCGCACACCGGCCGCGGGACGCTGATCGGGCGACGGGCCCGATGCTCGACGTGGTCGGCGTCGGGATGCTGAACCTGGACTACATCGCCTGCGCGTCGTCACACCGGCGGCGTGATCCCGAGGCGATCCTGGAGATCACCGAGCGCTTCGAGCACGGGGTCGAGTCGGTCGTCGACGAGGACACGATCCGGGAGGTCATCGGTCAGCTCGGCGGGAGGGAGACCCTGTCGCCGTCCCTCGGCGGCTCCGCCTTCCTGGCGATCCACGCGCTCGCCAACATGGACCTGGGCCTGCGTCTCGGCTACGTCGGCCTCGCTGGCCAGTCGCCGGACCCGACGCTCTCGCCGCTGAAGCTGATGGACAGGCTCGGCATCGACCGGAGCGCGGTGCACGTGGACCGGGAGCGCACCAGCGGGATGTGCGTGTCGTACATCCAGGACGGCGAGCGCACCCTGCTGACCTGGCCGGGAGCGAACGTCGGGTTCGGCCGCTACGTGGACGAGCGCATGGACGAGCTCGCCGCGTACCTGGCGAACGCGAGGTGCATCCACGTGACCTCGTTCCTCGACGCGGCCATCGCGGGTCGACTGGTCGCCCTGGTGGAGGCCGCGAAGCGTCTGAATCCCGACGTGCGGGTCAGCTTCGATCCCGGCCACGCCTGGTGCGTCGAGCGCCACCCGGACGTGATGAGGCTGCTGAAGCTGGCGGACTTCCTCTTCGTCAACCATCGCGAGTTCCGCGCCCTGTCCGGACTCGGCGAGATCGCGTCCAACGACCGCGCCATCGCCGAGGCCGTGCTGGGCTCCTGCGGGCAGCGATGCTCGACGCTCGTCCTCAAGCGCTACGACCGCATCCTCCTGTTCCGCCGCCGCGAAGACGAGGTGGTGGAGGAGGACTATCGCCACGAGCCACTCGGCGCCGACGTCATCGAGGACGCGACCGGCGCCGGTGACGTGTTCGCGGCGGCGATGCTCGCGGCGATCACGAGCCACCACCTGCAGTTCGAGCTGGGCACGTTCCTCGGGATGAAGATGGCCCGGCACAAGCTCCACACGGTCGGCGATCGGGGGTACGAGCAGTTCTCGCCGATCGCCAGGCGCTTTCTCCGGAGCTGGGAGGCCGAGCAGGAGGTGCAGCTCCGCCCCCGGGGGATCTTCGTAGCGCATGGGATCAGCCCCCTGTGGCGGAGCGTTCGCGACTACCTCCGCGACGACCTGGGTCTCGACGTCCATCACTTCGAGGCGGCGCCGCACGACAGCGAGGAGATCACGGTGGCCCTGGAGGAGTACCTGCGACGATGCAGCTTCGCGGTCTGCGTGCTGGCGAACGAGGACCGGATGGCCACCGGCGCCAGCCGTGCCCGGCAGAACGTGATCCACGAGGCGGGGCTGTTCCAGGGGCGCTACGGGTTCCGGCGGGTCGCGCTGCTGGTCGAGAGCGGCTGCGAGCTGCCGTCCAACGTCGGTGGGCTGGTCCGGCACGACTTCCACGGGCGGCACATCGAGCACACGTTCACGCACCTCGCCCGGCACCTGCGCCGCGAGAACGTCCTCCCCGACGGGCAGCCGCCGCTTGCGGACGGCCGGCTCTAAGCCCCGCAGGGGCTGACGTTGCGCCAGTCGACGACCGTGTCGGCCTGCGACCCCGCGTTCAGCGTCGTCGCTCGATTGGCGATCTCCGCGCAGCCGGCGCCCTTCTCCACGTGGTCCCAGTCGCCCAGCGTGTACTTGTACTGGAGCTGCGCGCCCGCCGGCCCCGTCAGGGTCACGGTCCAGTGGGTGGCGTCCATCCGCGCCATCGGGATGCCGTTCGGGCTCCAGTCTGGCAGTCCCGACCCCAGGGCGCTCAGCGTGCCGGCCAGGAACACCGACCGGCCCGTGCCGTCGGTCGACGCCGGGACCGTCACGCTGAGCGTCCTCGTGGCCACGTAGCGAGCGGCCACCACCGCCGGCGTCTCCACGTCGCGCCCGGCGCTGATGGACAGCGCCAGCCGGACGAACTGGGCCATCGACCAGGCCAGCGGCGTGGCCGAGCCGGTGCCCTGGCCGAGCGTGAAGCCGTTCCCGTTCGGCTGGTCCCACACCTGCTCGGGGATCAGCAGGCCCTGGTTGGCCGAGCCCGCCATCGTCGCCAGCGCCGCGACAGCCGCCGCCGACTGGCCCGAGGCCAGGTCGTACTCGCCGCGCTCCCCGCCCAGCACGGGCCACAGCCTGCCGACGCCGGACCCGGTGAATGGCGCGCCGGCCGCCGTCTCGCCGTAGCCGTCGTGGTTGTACCGGTGCCAGAGGTCGCCCTCCGGCGTGTGCGTCCGGATCGTCTGGTCGATCACCGGGAGCGACGCGGTGACGTGCACGTCGTTCGGCGGCTTCACGCCCAGCCTGACCAGGTCGAGGAAGCCGGCGTCCACCACGTCCCGCTCGTCGAAGCAGCCGCCGCCGTTGGCCACGCACAGCGTGTGGCCGTCGTTGGGGCTGCCGTTGTCGTCGATGCGCTCGTAGTACTGGCCGCCCGGCAGGTGGCCGGCCGTCGTGAACGTCCAGCCGTCGACCTGCTGGTGCCAGGAGTCGGCGGTCGCCAGGTACCGGCTGGCGGAGGTCGTGTCCCCGTTGCGCTGCGCGACGTCGGCCGCGGCGACCAGGCCCGCGATCTCGGCCGCGATGGTGGACGGCGAGAAGCCGCCGGCCTCCTCCCAGCGCTCCTCGGGCGTGGACGGCCCGTGCGCCACCAGGTAGTCGGCCGACGCCTTCACCTTCGCGTAGGAGGCGGCGTCGAAGCGGCCGAGCTGCCAGTCGAGGATGATCGGGAACGACACCTCGTCCATCTGGAGGCTGCCGAAGACGGGCGTGCCGTTGAGGCGCGTGTTCTGCGGGTAGGAGCCGTCGGACCGTTCCTGGACGGTGAACAGGTAGTCCAGCGCCCGGTTGGCCGCGCCCGCGTCGCCCGCGGCCAGGAGCGCGGTGGCCATCTGGTACTGGTCGCGGGCCCAGACCGCGTGGTAGCCGGCGGTGCAGCAGCTGTCCGCGTTGGCGGCGTTGCCCCACGGGATCGTCAGCGAGGCGACGAACGCGCCCGGGAACGTCTTGTCCTCGTCCGCCTTCAGGGCCATCAGCGCCACCTGGTACTGCTGCGTCAGGCCGGTCCCGGTCACGCTGGCCGGCGGCGCGCTCAGGGAGTCGAGGTACCCGTGCCAGCCCGACTGGTAGGCGGCCGAGACGGCGCTCCAGCCCGAGGCGAGCGACGCGGACGCGTTGCCCGACGCCTCGGTGCGGCTGGCGCCGAACGCCAGCGCCAGCGTGAACGTGGTGTCGGTGCCGGCGGCGACCTGACCGAGCTGCACCAGGTTGCCGGCAGCGCCGGCCGAGTCGAACTGCGCCGTCAGGGCGTGGTGCGCCAGCAGGTCCTGGTAGCCGTCGCTCGCCGTGCCGCTGTACCCGTTGGTGGCGCTGGAGAAGCCGGTGGATGCCGCGAGGGCGCTCGCCACCGGGCCGTCGCTGGCGACGAGCTGGCCCGAGACCGTGGCGCCGGTGTCGCCCATGCCGCTGTTGTTCAGCGACGGGTTGTACAGCACGTAGAGCTGGAGAGGCCCGCCGGACAGCACCTGGAAGCGCGTCTGCACGAGGAGCGTGGGCCTGTCCGGGTCGGTGACGTACGTCTTCGTGATCCGGTAGCGCCCGCTGGTGGCGGTGTTGACCTGCTGGTAGGTCAGCGAGCGGGCGTCGGCCAGCGCGACCTGGTGCGAGGTGGCGTCGCGCTCGAGGTCGACGAACGAGGCGCCGTCGGTGACCACGTACTGCAGGTCCTGCACGTCGGGCGTGTCGGTCTGCGGGTAGTAGACCTCGTCGGTGATCCCCTGCCCGATCGTGTACCAGACCTTCGAGGTGGCGGTGGTCGACGTGCCCAGGCCCTGCTTGGCGCCGGTCGTCCAGGCGGACGCGATGCCGGGCGCGCCCGGCGCGCCGGCCGCCAGGACCGCCGGCGGGACGAGCACGACGGTGGCGAGGGCCATGACGAGCGCCGTGGCGGCCGCGAGCGACTGTCGAGCCATGCGTCGCCGCCGAGCCTGCGCCCGGCCGGCGGGCTTGTCAAGGCGCGAGGGCGAGGAGGCTCTGCCAGCAGCCCGGTGGCACGCCGTCAGGGCGCGCGGCCGCCCCGGAAGCGTTCATTTTCGGGATGGAGCCTCGCGTGATGCGCATCACAGCGCAGATCGAGGTTAGGGAGCCGGTGTTCGCCGCCATCGACCCAGTGCTTCTTGTGGTGGGGACTGCACAGATCCGG
>Ga0066903_100007213_pt1 | contig 10040 bp, 8 predicted proteins | sample PanSoiMetaGPlot1_FD_67491 | JGI IMG/M metagenome (GOLD analysis project Ga0066903, IMG submission 67491) | Tropical forest soil microbial communities from Panama analyzed to predict greenhouse gas emissions - Panama Soil - Plot 1 (version 2) | ecosystem: Environmental > Terrestrial > Soil >... | reverse complement strand
GCCGGTCCTCGCTCTGTAAGCGAGAACCGCGGAAAAAGTGGGGCACGCGTAGAATGGGCGTCATCAGCGACCCATCCGCGAACGCGACCGCACTGTTGCTGGCCTGGCGTCGGGGCGACCGCAACGCCTTCGACAGGCTCGTGCCGCTCGTGCACGACGAACTGCGCCGGCTGGCACACCATTACATGGGCCTCGAGCGCCGCGACCACACGCTGCAGGCGACGGCGCTCGTCAACGAGGCCTATCTGCGGTTGATCGAGGGCGGGAAGGTGGAGTGGCAGAACCGGGCGCACTTCGTCGCAATCGCGGCGCGCATCATGCGGCATATCCTCGTCGACGCGGCGCGCGCCCGCGGGAACCGCAAGCGCGGCGGCGGCAAGCGAGTCTCGCTCGACGAGGCGATGCTCGTCACCAATCAAGCCAATCCCGATGTCATCGACGTCGATCGCGCGTTGACCGCGCTCGCGAAGATCGACCAGCGCAAAGCGCAGATGGTCGAACTGCGTTTTTTCGGAGGACTCAGTATCGAGGAGGCTGCCGAAGCGATGAATGTCTCCGTCGACACGGTGAAGCGCGATTGGCGTGTCGCGAAACTGTGGCTGCTGCGCGAACTCCGCGGGGGCGAACGCGCGAAGCGTTGACGCGCGCTGACAAAAGTTGTCAATGGCAGTGAAGTTGCTCGATGAGGTCTCTCTAGAAAACTGGAGGGACTTGCATGTCAGTTGTGCCGCTCAACGCGCGAAGATTGTTCGTCTACAGTCTGACTTTCATTTTTGTTTGTGCTCTCGTGGCAACGACGAAGCTCGCGGGCCAAGGCGGCGGAAACCCGCACATCGATCACTCCGACAACGGCGAGACGGTGCACGTCCTTCCGCCGACGGCATCGATCCGATCGCCGCACGACACGCAGCCAAGCATCGCGCCGAATGTGCCCGGATTATCCGTCTACGCGCCGTCGTACGGTTCGGGCAACTTGACGTGGCACGGTGGTCCGCAGATGAATGGCGCTGGGTTCTTCGCGGTGTACTGGAATTCAGGGGTCGCAAACGCGTCGGGCAAAGGCGTCACGTCACTCGGCTACGCGACACTCCAGGCGCAGATCAGCGATTTCGTCAAGCTGTTCGCCGACAACGCGGACTACTCGCCGTCTGACGGCTCGGCCGACTACACGGTCATTCAGCAGTACGGCGTCACGAACAACATCTCGTCCGCCCCGCTCTCGCCGGCGCTCACCTCGCTCGGATACTTCGTCGACAACCAGCCGGCGCAGTCGAGCATCAGCGACGCGAAAATCCGCAGCTATCTGGCGTCGCTGTTCAATCGCGGCGCGATTCCGGTGAGCACGAACGTCATCTACGGCGTCTATTTTCCGGCGGGCATGAAGGTGACGTTGCAGGGCGGCACGTCTTGCCGTTCGTTCTGCGGCTACCACGGCAACTTCAATTACAACGGGAAGGACATCAAGTACGCGTCGTTCCCGTATCTGAACTGTTTCGCGTGCATGCTCTCGGGCCTTTCGGTCGCCGACATGATGACGATCGTCACGTCGCACGAAATCCGCGAAGCCGTCACGGACCCGGACCTCAACGCGTGGTACGACGGCGCCGGGTACGAAGCCGACGACAAGTGCGCGTGGCACAACCTCTATCAGACGGCGACCGGATCGTTCTGGGTGCAGCCGGAGTTCTCGAACGGTGGCACGGTGACCGCCTCTGGATTCACGGCCACGTATCCGCAGCTGCAGTCGGGCGGCGGCGCGTGCGTCGTCGCCAAATGAATTTGGTCATTGGTTAACTTGGTCATTGAGTAATTGCGTGGTCGGGCCGCCGCGTCGATGCGAGGCGGCCCGTTTTCTGTACGGGCGGTGGGCTTCAGCAGGGCGCGAATTGCATATAGAATGGCCGAGCTCAAGTCGTCCATTGCCCATCACCCCCGGGACTCGGCTGGGTCCGTACGAGATTCAAGCGCCGCTTGGTGCAGGCGGAATGGGCGAGGTGTATCGCGCGCGCGACTCGAAGCTGAAACGCGACGTCGCGATCAAAGTGCTGCCCGACGCGTTCGCTCGCGATCCGGAGCGCCTCGCGCGATTCGAGCGCGAAGCCGAAGTTCTCGCGACGCTCAATCATCCGAACATCGCACAAATCTACGGGCTGGAGGGGCAGGACGGGCGGGATGGGCGTGCGCTTGCGCTCGTCATGGAATTCGTCGACGGTCCAACGCTGGCCGAGCGTGTCGCACAAAGCGCGATCGCCGTCGAAGACGCGCTGCCGATCGCGCGGCAGATTGCCGATGCGCTCGAAGCCGCCCACGAACGCGGCATCGTCCATCGTGATCTGAAGCCCGCGAACATCAAGCTGACAGCCGACGGACAAGTGAAGGTCCTCGACTTCGGTCTCGCGAAGATGCGTGACGGGGACGTCAGCGATCCCCGGCAGGCCAACATCACCGCGTCGCCGACGATGATGTCGCCGGCGATGACCGGTCTCGGGACCGTTCTCGGTACGGCGGCGTACATGTCGCCCGAGCAGGCCGCCGCGAAGCCGACCGATAAGCGCGCCGACATCTGGTCCTTCGGCGTGATTCTCTGGGAGATGTTGACGGGGCTGCGGCTGTTCGAGGCAGAGACCGTCTCGCATACGCTCGCCGATGTCCTGCGCGCGCCAATCGATCTGACGAAGCTGCCGGCGACGACACCTCCGGCCGTTCACGAACTGATCGGCCGCTGTCTCGAGCGTGACGTAAAGAACCGTTTGCGAGACATTGGCGAAGCGCGCGTCGCCATCGATCGCGCGCGCGCCGGGCAGACCTCTTCGGTTGCACCGGCACCGCAACGCGGTTGGCGCAGCGCAGTGGTGGCTGCGTCCGCTACCGCGGCGCTCGCGATGACCGCGGCGGCGGCGATTGGATTCGTCCACTTCCGCGAGCAGCCGCCTGCAGCACCGCTGATGCAGTTTCAGATCCAGCCGCCGTCATTGCTGGATGGCGGGATGGTCTTGTCGCCGGACGGGCGGAAGCTCGCCTTCGTGGCATTGGGCCCTGACAACCGGCGCCATCTGTGGCTACGCGAGATGGATGGTCTGACCGCGCGGATGCTGCCGGGGACTGAATTCACCGTGCGCGGAGTGTTCTGGTCGCCAGACAGTCAATCGATTGGATTCGGTGTGGAGGCGGGAGCGCTCGGGACTCTGAAAAGGATCGACGTCAACACCGGCGCGATCCAGACAGTGTGCGGCTACAGCGGTGGATTTCGCGGCGGCGCGTGGAACCGCGACGGCATCATGGTGTTCGGCGGCGGCAGCTTCGGCGTGAACGCGGGACTGATGCGCGTGCCGCAGTCCGGCGGCGATCCGACGCCCGTCACGTCAATGGATCTGTCACACGGCGAAACGAACCACGTCTTGCCGGTCTTCCTGCCTGACGGTCGCCGCTTCCTCTATTTCCGGGCGTCGTTCACCGCCGAGACCCAGGGCGTCTATGTGGCGTCGCTCGACGTGCCGGCAGGGCAGCAATCGTCCTCCCGACTGATCGCCGCGAATGCCGGCCTGGGCTTTGTCGCCAATGCCGGCTCTGGTGGCGGCTGGGTACTTTTCCTGCGGGATGGTTCGCTGTTTGCGCAGGCAATCGACGCGAGCGCAAGGCCCGTCGGCGAGTCTCGGCTGCTGAGCGACTCAGTCGGCAACAACGGAAACTACGGATGGTTCTCCGCCTCTCAGACTGGCACCCTCACACATCGGGCAGGCGCAGCTGGCCTCCCGGTCGAACTGCGTTGGGTCGATAGACAGGGCAAGCCGCTCGGCACGCTGAGCCCAGGCGGCGATGAGGCGGGTGGCGGGTTGCAAATCTCACCGGATGGCAAACGCGTCATCGTCACGCTCGCCGACGTTCGTGCCGGTGCTCGCGGGCTGTCAGGAACGCAGGCGGCGTGTACGTGGATCGCCGAGACCAATCGTGGAGTCTTCAGCCGGCTCACATCGGAGCAGGACGGCACTGAAAGCAGTCCTGCCATCTCACCGGATGGGCACGTCATCTTCAGCTCGACGCTCAATGGCGCCGTGGGAGATCTCTACCGGACCGATGGTACTGGTATCGGAAGACCCGAGCCGCTGCTCGTCAAGTCGGTCACCGTCAAGCACCCCAACCACGTTTCGCCGGACGGCCGATTCCTCATGTTCGACGACCACTCGCTGCAACAGCGTCAGGACCTCTGGGTTCTTCCCCTGGATGGCCCGGCCGGAGCCGCGCGAAAGCCGATTCCGTTCCTCGTGACAGCCGCAGATGAAACGTTCGGGCAATTCTCGCCCGACGGCAAGTGGGTCGCGTACAGCTCGGACGAATCGGGACGGCGCGAGGTGTACGTGCAGGGCTTCGCGCCCGATCACGTGCCGGCGGCAGCGATTGGCAAGTGGCCGATTTCAACCGCCGGGGGTGACAAACCTCGATGGCGCCACGATGGCAGGGAGCTGTACTACCTGTCATCGGATTCGAAGCTGATGGCCGTTCCGATCAAGAGCGGGCCGTCGTCGTTTGAACCTGGGCTGGCCGTGCCGTTGTTCGCCGCAAGAGTCACTGGATTCTTTCCGTACGACGTCGCACCTGACGGGCGATTCCTCCTTCAGGTCGCCGCCGATTCGGCTCCGGGCAGCGTGTCTCCGGTGACCGTCGTTCTCAACTGGCAGGCGGCGCTGAAGAAATGAATCTCACGCGCCTCGGCCCGTACGAGATCCTCTCCAAACTTGGCGAAGGCGGAATGGGCGAGGTGTATCGCGCGCGCGATTCGAAGCTGAAGCGCGACGTCGCGATCAAAGTGCTGCCCGAGGCATTCGCACGCGATCCAGAACGGCTCGCGCGATTCGAGCGCGAAGCCGAAGTCCTCGCGACGCTCAATCATCCGAACATCGCTGCGGTCTACGGGTTCGAGGAGTCTTCAGAAGGCAACGGCATCGTCCTCGAACTGGTCGAAGGGCCGACGCTGGCCGACCGCATCGAAGGACTGAGGGCGAAAGGCTCGGGGCTGCCGATCGACGAAGTGCTGGCGATCGCGAGGCAGATCGTCGACGCGATGATCGCCGCCCACGAGAAGGGGATCATCCATCGCGATCTGAAGCCCGCGAACATCAAGATCACGCCGGAAGGCAAGGTCAAGGTCCTCGACTTCGGTCTCGCGAAGGCGTCCGATCCTCGCGCGAGCGGCAGCGGTCTCAACGTCACCGCGCTGCCGACGATCACGTCGCCCGCCATGATGACCGGCGTCGGCGTCGTTCTTGGCACTGCGGCGTATATGAGTCCGGAGCAGGCGCGCGGCCGCGCGGTCGACGCGCGCGCCGACATCTGGGCGTTCGGTGCGCTGCTGTACGAGATACTCACCGGCCGCCGTGCGTTTCCAGGCGACGACGTGACGGAGACGATTGCGAACATCGTCAAGTCCGAGCCGGACTGGAACGCGTTGCCCGCCGAGACTTCTGTCGCGGTGCGCGCGCTGTTGCGCAGATGCCTGCAGAAGGATCCGGAACGCCGTCTCCGTCACATCGCCGACGCGCGGTTCAATCTCGAAGACGCCGAAACACTGCAATTGTCGGTGCCGCGGCCATCCGTGGCTGCGCGAGTGCTTCCGTGGATCCTCGCCGCCTGCGCAGTCGCCGCCGCCGCGGCGTCGTGGATTGTGCTCGGCCGCGCCACGAGAGAGCAGACCACGCGTCAGGTCACGCGCCTCGAGTCGGGCCTGCCCGACGGCGTCGAACTCTTCATCTCGTCGGCTCGCACCATCGCGGTGTCCCCCGACGGACGGCGGCTGGCGTACATCGGCATTCGCAGCGGTAGCCGGCAGATTTTCGTGCGCAGCTTCGACCAGGCCGAAGCGACGCCGTTGCGCGGCAGCGACGGCGTGACGTCGTGCTTCTTCTCGCCCGACGGTAAGTCCATGGGCCTGGTGACGGCTGCCGGCGTACTGAAAACAATTTCTCTCGCAGACAGCCTGTCGACGACGGTGGCGGAAGATGTGGATTTCGCCCGCGGCGCTGCCTGGCTGCCCAGCGATCGCATCGTGTTCGGACGCTCTTCAGGGGGCTTGTGGCAGGTGAGCCACGCAGGCGGCGCGGCCAGCCAGTTGACCAGAGCCGACGCCGCGAAGCGCGAGACAACGCACTCGTGGCCTATCGCAACACCTGACGGAAAGGCGCTGCTCTTCAGCGTCTTTGCGGGCGACCAATGGCACATCGATGCGTTGGTGCTCGCCACAGGCGAGCGATCGACCGTCGTCCAACGAGCCCTGGTTCCCATGCTCGTCGCGGATGGACACCTTTTCTTCTATAGAGACGGGGCCGTACTTGCCGCCTCGTTCGACATGGAGAGGCTTCGCGTCACGGGCGACGCGGTTCGCCTGGTGGACGGGCTGGCCATCGGCGAAGGCGATGCGCCGCTGATCGACTTGTCGGCGTCCGGCGTCATGGTGTATCCGTCGACGTCGGCGGTCAGTCGCATGGTGTGGGTCTCGCGCACCGGCGTGGAGGAGTCCATGAACGACGTGCCGCGCAGCTACGCATGGCCGCGCCTCTCTCCGGACGGCACGCGAGTCGTCGTGCAGGCGTCCGGACTATGGATCCAGGATCTCGCCCGTTCGACGTTCATGAGAGTGCCTTCGAAGGATGCGCAGTCGACGGGGTATCCGATTTGGGCGCCTGATGGGCGGCGGTTCGTCGTCCGGGCCGCGAGCGGCCTCACTATGCACGACGCCGACGGCAGCGGCCGATCGGAAGTGATTCCAGGCACGTCCAGCTTCGACTACCCGGGGGCGATCGCACCGGACAACGACACGCTCATCATGCTGCGTGCGTCGCAGGACACGTCGTTCGACATCTACGCGCTGTCGCTGCGCGAGCCGGGGAAGTTACGGCCGATTCTCAGGACGCCCGCCTACGAGGGTGGCGCGCGGTTGTCGCCGGACGGGAAGTGGCTTTCGTATGTGTCGAACGAATCGGGGCAGTACGAGGTGTACGTGCGGCCGTTCGCCGGCCCTGATCGCCGCTGGCCGGTGTCGACCGATGGCGGCACACAAGCAGTCTGGAACCCGAACGGCCGCGAACTCTTCTATCGCAACGGCAACAAGATGATGGCGGTCGACGTGACCGCCACTCCCGATTTGAAGCTATCGACGCCGCACCTGCTGTTCGAGCAGCGCTACGCGTTCAGCGCGGGCATCACCATCGCGAACTACGATGTCTCGCGCGACGGTCAGCGGTTTCTGATGGTGAAGAACGAAGCGGGCGCCGGCCGGCTGAACGTCGTCCTCAACGCGTTCGCCGAACTTCCGAAGGACTCGCCAAAGTAGCGCAGAACCTGCGGTATGCTTGCGCGTCGATGCGCAGCAAGACTGGCATTTCACTGCTCACGGCCGCGCTCTGCGCGGTGCTCTCGGCGACTGCCGCCGCGCAGTGGATCGGCTATCCGACGCCAGGCATTCCGCGTCTGCCGAACGGCCAGCCGAATCTCAGCGCGCCAGCGCCGAAAGCTCCAGACGGACATCCCGATCTGTCGGGCATCTGGATCACGACGAGTGGCAAGTGGCTCGTGAACATCGAGGCCGACGGCGTCGTCGTGCCGTGGACGCCGGCCGCTAAAGCCCTCTTCGATGAGCGGCAGGCCAACAACGGCAAGGACCGTCCGTCGGGTAAGTGCATCTCTCATGGCGTCACCGATTTCCACGCGCTGGCGACGCCCACGAAGTACATCCAAACGCCCGCGGTCACGGTGATTCTGTTCGAGTCGTACAACCATTACCGTCAGATCATGACCGACGGCCGTCCGCTCCCGAAAGATCCCGAACCCGCGTGGCTCGGCTATTCCGTCGGAAAATGGGACGGCAATACATTTGTCGTTCAGACCAACGGACTCAGTTCCAAGACATGGCTCGACGACGGCGGCCATCCGCACAGCGACGCGCTGCGGCTGACCGAGCGCTTCACGCGTCCGGACTTCGGCCACATGAACATCCAAATCACGATCGACGATCCCGTCATGTACACGAAGCCGTGGACGGTGACGATGACGAAGCGGCTGGTCGTCGACGACGAGCTGATCGAGTGGATGTGCGAGAACGAAAAAGACATGATCCACATGGTCGGCAAATAACATGCACTACTTCGGAAAATTCCTCGACAACATGCTGGTCGCCGACGCGCTCTTTGCCGGCCGCAGTCAGGGGTACGCACGCGCGTCGATCGTCAACCACACCCTCGGCTCGGTGATGACGGGACTGAGCGTCTGCGAACTCGCGCCAGGCGGAACGCTCGACCCGCACGTCCATTCCTTTGAAGAAGGCTTCTACGTGTTGTCCGGCGAAGCCGTGTTTGCGTGCAACGATCAAGCGTACCGTCTCAGCGCCGGCGACTACGGCGTCGTCAAAGTCGGGAAGCTTCACGCGTGGCGCAATACGGGCAAGACGCCCGTCCGATGGCTCCAGATGAACGCACCGCAACCGAAGCCGACTGGAAAGGAACGCGACACGTTCTTTCAGAAGGGGGCCACTGCGCCGTCAGACGCAGCGCCGCTCGACGTCAGCGACACGCGTGGCAATCTGCTCGGGCACTTCGACGAGACGATGATTCCGCCGGTCGGCAAACGTACGAACGTGGCGGCGGGACTCGAAGGCGTGTTTCTGAAGTGGATGATCGACGAGAACTTCGGATCGATCCACCACCGGATGCTGTTCATCGAGTACCAGCCTGGGGTCAGCATCGGGCTCCACGATCACACCTTCGAGGAAGCGTACTTTCTCCTGAGCGGTGAGGTGCAAGGCGTGCTGGAAGGCCAGACGTATCTGGCGAAACCCGGCGACGTGCTGTGGACGAGCGTGGGCTGCGTGCATTCGTTCGCCAACATCGGGACCACGCCGGTGCGCTGGCTCGAGACGTTCGCGCCGATTCCGCCGAAGGAAGATGTCTTCAGGTTCATGGCCAATTGGGAGAAGCGCGCGAAGGAGCTGGAGGGCTAGGCGATGGCGGTCAGCAAGCTGACGATGACGGACGAGCAGCGCAAGTCCGTCGCGCTCGAATATCTCAAAGCCTTCGACAACAAAGGCCAGACCTCGAGCGGCGGCAGCATCATGGATCTGTTCGCCGACGACGCGCAGGTATTCTTCCCAAAGTGGGGTTTGGCGACGGGGAAGAAACAGATCCTGCAGCTCTTCAACGACTTCGGCGGCGGCATCAAGAGCATCCTGCACGACTACGCGACGTTCAACTGGATCATGACCGGCACCGACGTCTTCGCCGTCGAGGGCACGAGCCACGGCGAGCACAAGGATGGACCGTGGCGGGCGGGCGTCACGCACGCGGGACGATGGTGCGACGTATTCGAAGTCCGGGACTTTCTGATCCAGCGCTGTTTCATTTATCTTGATCCGGACTACGCGGGGAATGACACTGCTCGGTATCCGTGGTTGTCGGCGAACGGGCGTGACGCATCGAAACCCATGGGGTAAAGAGGTCCACCTAAAGGTGGACATACGTACGTAGTGTCCGGCTTTAGCCGGACCGGGAGACGCAATGAAGCTCGTATTCTTGACCATAGCGTTGTTCGTATCAGTCAGTGCCTTCGCGCAAGCGCCGAACGGTCAGGCGCTCTACGACAAGTCGTGCGCCTCATGTCATCAGCAGCCGGGTGCCGACTCGCGCGCGCCGAACCGCGAAGGTCTCCGCCAGTTCTCGCCGGAGTCCATTCTCACCGCGCTGACGACCGGCAACATGTACCGGCAGGGCTACGATCTGAACGCGGATGAGAAGAAAGCGGTCGCCGAATTCCTGGCCGGCCGCGCGGTGGGATCGCCGACGCCGATAGCCGAGTCGGCGCGCTGCACGACGGCAGCGCCGTCGATGTCGGATCCGACGAAAGGCGCCAGTTGGAACGGCTGGGGCGGCACCGTAACGAACACGCGGTATGTCCCTATGGACAAGGGCGGCATCAGCGCGCCGCTCGTCCCGCGTTTGAAGTTGAAGTGGGCGTTCGGGTTGCCCGGCGTGACCGCGGCTCGCGCGTAGCCGGTTGTC
>Ga0066903_100007212_pt1 | contig 10041 bp, 7 predicted proteins | sample PanSoiMetaGPlot1_FD_67491 | JGI IMG/M metagenome (GOLD analysis project Ga0066903, IMG submission 67491) | Tropical forest soil microbial communities from Panama analyzed to predict greenhouse gas emissions - Panama Soil - Plot 1 (version 2) | ecosystem: Environmental > Terrestrial > Soil >... | reverse complement strand
CTTCTCGCCGCGCGCGACGCCGAACGGGACTTTTCGGTCTTCCACCTGCGGGGCGAGCAGGATGCCCCACTTGTATTCGGGCATGTGCACGTAATCGAACTTCGCCCATCCCTTCGGATCGACGCTCACCGCCGTGCGCAGATAGACGAGCGACTCCTGAAAGCCCTCCGGCCCCATGTCCCGCCACCAGTCGAGGTAGCCGGGGTGCCACTTCTCCAGCGCCTTGCGCACCCGTATGTCCTGGTTGAGCCCGACGTTGTTCGGAATCATCCCGTCATAGTCGACATTGATCACGTCCATGATCACACCCTTTCCTTGTCGAACGTCGCCTGCACGCCGCTGCCGTAGAGCTTGAGCGCGCCTTGCGCACCGACCGCGTTGGGCCGCTGGAAGATCCAGTTCTGCCAGGCGGTCAGGCGGCCGAAGATTTTCGTTTCCATGGTTTCCGGCCCGGCGAAGCGCAGGTTCGCCTCCATGCCGGTGAGCGCGTCGGGCGAGAAGCTCGCGCGCTCTTCCAGCATGATCCGCACCTCGTCGTCCCAGTCGTAGGACTCGATCGTGCCGGTCACCAGCCCGAGCTCGTCCGCGGCTTGCGCCGTAAGCGGCGTGCCGATGTTCTGCCGCAGCTGCTCGATCGCGTCGGGGTCGCCGAGAAAGCGCGTCTGCAGGCGGGTGAGCCCGTTGCCCATCGGATAGTAGCCGAAGTTCGCACGGCCCAACGTGATGGCGGCGGGCGGCTTGTTGTCGCCGTCGCGCGTGCCGATCAGCATGAACGAACGGTCGGCGGCAAAGACGAGCTCGGCCAATGTGCCGGCAAAGCACGTGCCGGGCTCGATCAGCGCGACAAAACTGCGCGAGGTCACGTCGATGCGCTTGAGCACGCGCTTGAGATAATGCCGCACTTCACGCATCAGCCAGTCGGTTTCGCCGAGCAGCGCGTCGTGTTTAAGAACGCCCGCCGCCTCCCCCTCGGTGCGGAAAATGACGAGGCCGATCTCCGGCTCGTTGGCGCGCAAATGCAGGATTGCGTCTTCGAGCTCGCGGGCGAGCGCGAGCGGCCAGAACACGGCGCCTTGCGCGTGGGCGGCGGCAACCGAGTCGGGCGCGGCGGCCGCCGGGGCGCGCGCGGTCAGCGTGGCGATGCCGCGGCCGCGGTCGATGGCGAGACCGACATGCGAATAGGCGATCGAATCGCCGTCCTGGCGGCGCTCGATCGGCGTGAGCTTGATCCCTTTGCCGTCGCGCGGCCGGTCGGATTGCGCCGCGAGCTCTTTTGCGCGCGCCGCCACGGTCTCGGTCCACTTGGAATTGGGCACCACCTCGTCGACCAGGCGCCAGTCGACCGCCTTGGCGCCGCGCAGGCCCTCCCCGGTCGCGCAGAACACGTCGGCGCGGTCGCGGCGCACCTTTCGCTTGTCGGTCACGCGCGTGAGGCCTCCCGTACCCGGCAGCACGCCGAGCAACGGCGTCTCCGGCAGCGAGACGGTGGAGCGGCGGTCGTCGACCAGCATGATGTGATCGGCGGCGAGCGCGAGCTCGTAGCCGCCGCCGGCGCACGAGCCGTGCACGGCCGCCAGATAGGGTTGGCCTGAGTTCTCGCAGGCATCCTCGATCGCGAGCCGCGTCTCGTTGGTGAACTTGCAGAAATTCACCTTGTGGCCGTGCGTCGCCTTGCCCAGCATGCGGATATTGGCGCCGGCGCAAAACACGTTGTCCTTGCCCGACTTGATGACGACGGCGCGCACTTCCGGGTGCTCGAAGCGCAGCCGCTGCACCGCATCGTTGAGCTCGATATCGACGCCCAAGTCATAGGAATTGAGCTTGAGCTCGACCCCTTCAAAAATGCTCGCCGACTGGTCCACGTCCATGATCAGGGACGCGACCTCGCCGTCGATCTCGATGCGCCAATGGCGGTAGCGGCTCGGATCGGTCTGGAAATCGATTGGCTTCATCTCGGCACCTGACATGAACTATAGTGCATCATCGTGGCGAAAACCAGGATAGCGGCCAAACGTCCTGGACACTCACATTTAACGCGCCTTGGCGACCCGCCGATCCTTGGCACCGGACGGAGTCCCGAGCCGCTTCACCAGGCTGCGCATTACCTGCTCGGGCGTCTTTCCGCTGGTCTCGAGCGAAACATCCGCCTTGGCGTAGAGCGGCTCGCGGCTCGCCAGGATAGCATTGAGGTCGTCCATGGCGCGGGTGTGGCCGGACATCGGACGGAAATCGCCCTGTGCCATGACGCGGCTCATGTGATCGGCCGGCGCCGCGCGCACCCAGACGGTGAAACAGGACGCCAGCAAGAGCTCGTAGGTGCCGGTCTCGGTGACGAGCCCGCCGCCGGTCGCCAGCACGAAACGCTCGTGCTGCGCCAGCGTGCGTTCGAGGGCGTCGCGCTCCATGCGGCGGAACGTGGCCTGCCCGAACATCTCGAACATCTCGCCCAGCGCCATGCCGCTGTGCTGCTCGATGACGCGGTCGAGCTCGATGAACGGGCAACCGAGCTCGGCAGCGGTGAGCCGGCCGAGGGTGGACTTTCCGCCGCCGCGCAGCCCGACGAGCGCGATGCGGCTCCGCCGCGCCGCGCTGGTCAGCCCACCGAAACGCGTGCGCAACAGCGCAAGCGCCTCGGCGACTTCCGCCGCGCCGAGCCGATCGATCAGCTGCGTCATCAGCAGGGCCTCGATCGAGCGCTCGGGGCGCTCGTCGATCAGCTCGGCCACCGGGACGCTGAGCGCCTGGGCAATGCGCCGCAGCAGTACGATAGAGCAGTTGCCGGTGCCACCCTCGAGCTGGGCGAGGTAGCGTTCGGACACCCCGGACTGCTGGGCCAGGACCTTTCGCGACAGGCCGCGCCGGCTGCGGATCAGGCGCACGCGCTCGCCCAGGCGCCCGAGATAGGGGGCGAGGTCGTCGGGGACGGGCAGCGGGGCTAGGGCGCGATCGTTCATCTGCATCCTCTTGGACATGCATTATAATGCATGTCCAACTTGGACGCCAGTGGAAATGGACAATCCGTGCCGGGCAACCTAGCTTTTGTGCGTGAACATCAAGGTCCGCACGATCGAGGTCGACTCCACGACCGCTGATGCGCTCGAGGCGCGCGCAGCGGAACGTGGCGTTACGGTGAGCGAATTGCTGGCCGAGCTCGTTTTGTTCGTCGACACGCAAGCGCCGGCCGGTGGCGACGAGATCGCCGAAATGGACCGGCAATGGGCCGCGATCGAGGCCGGACAGCCGACCGTCCCGCATGAAGAGGTGGTGCGCTGGCTCGAAACCTGGGGAACGCCGGCATTCAAGCCGTGGCATAAGCGATGAAGCTTGAATGGTCGGCGGCCGCTCTCGCCGATCTCGATCGCTTCGCTGTATTTCTTCAAGAACGGTATCCGGCGCTTGCCGGCATCGTCGCGCGTGAGATTTTGGCAAAGGCACGCGTGCTGCAAGAGCATCCGCAGCTTGGACATCCAATCGGCGGTCGTGAAGAGTACCGGCAAGTCATCCTCGAAGTGCTGCGTGCCAAGTACATTTTTCGTTATCGTCTTGCCGGCGATCGGATTGTGATGATGCGGGTCTGGCATGGGCGGGAGCTTCGCGATTGATCGCGAATAAGGCTCCTCAATGAAAATTCCGGCCTTTTGGCATCACGGCGGCGACGTGGGGCGGAGCGAATTCGGCGAGCAGGGCGGGCTCCTCCTTGATCAGTTTTGCGAGCTTGCGGGCGCCTTGGCGCGGCGTGCGGTCGTCGATCGGGCGCCTCACCTCGTCGACGTGCGCCAGCGCCTCGGAGAAGGTCGCTTGCGAGAGCCGGCGCAGCAGGCTCGAGAGATCGTCCAGGCGCTGCGCCACCACATGGATCACGCCCTGCTCGTTTTGCAGCTTGCCGGTGACGCTGATCAAGCGCGCGCCGAGCACCACGGGGCGGAAAATCTCGAACACCTTTGGCCACACGATGGTGTTGGCGATGCCGGTCTCGTCCTCCAACGTCATGAAGATGACGCCCTGGGCGCTGCCCGGCCGCTGGCGCACCAGCACCAGGCCGGCGACGGTGACGGTTCGGCCGGAGGGCAGCGCGGCCAGGCGCTCGTGCCGCATGATGCCGCGCCGTTCGAGCTCGCCGCGCAGGAACGACACCGGATGCGCTTTGAGCGACAGGTGCAGGTGGCGATAGTCCTCCACCACGTGCTCGCCGAGCGGCATCGGCGGCAGCACCGCCTCGGGCTCGAGCTCCGGCATGGCGACGGCGGCAAACAGCGGCAGGTCGTCCTTGTCGCCGGTGCGGCGCAGCGCGCGCACCGCCCACAGCGCGGCGCGGCGGTCGAGGCCGAGCGAGCGGAACGCGTCGGCCGCGGCGAGCCGCTCCAGCGCCGACGGCGGCAGCCGCGTGCGCAGCCATAGGTCGCGCACCGAGTCGAAACCTCGCCCGCGCACCTGCTCGATGATCTTCCATTGCTCTTCGGAGGCGCCGCTGATCTGGCGGAAGCCGAGCCGCACCGCATGGGTGGTTTGGATGTCGTGCTCCATGGAGGCGTGGCGGGGATGCAGACATACCCCCTCCCTAACCCTCCCCCGTAAGCGGGGGAGGGAAGGGGAGGGGGCTTCCAGCGTGCAGTCCCAGCATGAGAAATTCACATCGACCGGCAGGATCACGACGCCGTGCTCCTGCGCGTCGCGCACGATCTGCGCAGGGGCATAGAAACCCATGGGCTGGCTGTTGAGCAGGGCGGCGGCGAACACGTCGGGGTAGCGGCATTTCACCCAGGCCGAGGCGTAGACCAGGTTGGCAAAGCTCGCCGCGTGGCTCTCGGGAAAGCCGTACTCGCCAAACCCCTCGATCTGACTGAAGCAGCGCTGGGCGAATTCGCGGCGGTAGCCTTTCGCCACCATGCCGTCGACCAGCTTGTCGCGAAAATAGGAGATCGTGCCGACCCGCTTGAAGGTCGCCATGGCGCGGCGCAGCTTATCGGCCTCGGCCGGCGTGAAGCCGGCAGCGACGATCGCGATGCGCATCGCCTGCTCCTGGAACAGCGGCACGCCGAGCGTCTTTTTCAGCACCGCCTCCAATTCCTCGGATTCGTAATTGACCGGCTCAATACCCTGCCGGCGGCGCAGATAGGGGTGCACCATGTCGCCCTGGATCGGGCCCGGCCGCACGATCGCGACCTCGATCACGAGGTCGTAGAATTTTTCCGGCCGCAGCCGCGGCAGCATCGACATCTGCGCGCGGCTCTCGATCTGGAACACGCCGATCGTGTCGGCATGCTGGATCATGCGGTAGACCGCCAGATCCTCTTCCTGCATCGAGAGGTCGCGCGCGACGGCGTAATGGGCGCGCAGAAGATCGAACGAGCGGCGCAAGCACGACAGCATGCCGAGGCCGAGCACGTCCACCTTGAGGATGCCGAGCTCATTGAGGTCGTCCTTGTCCCACTCGATCACGGTGCGGTCGTCCATGGCGGCGTTCTCGATCGGCGCCACTTCGTCGAGGCGCGAGCGGGTGATGACGAAGCCGCCGACGTGCTGCGACAGATGGCGGGGAAATCCCATCAATTCGCGGGCGAGCGCGATCACTTTTGCAAGCCGCGCATCGGCGGCATCGAGCCCGACGCGGCGCGCCTCCTTCTCGGTGACGCCTTCCATCGACCAGCCCCACAAGGTGCTGGCGAGCGCGCCGATCGTGTCGTCGGAGAGGCCGAACGCCTTGCCCACTTCGCGGATGGCGCTGCGGCCGCGATAGCAGATCACGGTCGGGGCGAGGCCGGCGCGCTCGCGGCCGTATTGCCGGTAGATGTGCTGGATCACCTCTTCGCGCCGCTCATGCTCGAAATCGACGTCGATGTCGGGCGGCTCGCGCCGCTCGGCCGAGACGAAGCGCTCGAACAACAGGTCGATCTTGTCGGGAGCAACCTCGGTGATGCCGAGGCAGTAGCAGATGACGGAGTTCGCCGCCGAGCCGCGGCCCTGGCAGAGAATGCCTTCCTGGCGCGCGTAGCGCACCACCTCGTGCACGGTGAGGAAGAACGGCGCGTAGCCGAGCTCGCCGATCAGGCGGAGCTCTTCGCTCAGGGCATGGCGCACTTTTGGCGGAATTTTTTGCGGATAGCGCCGGCGCACGCCCTCTTCGGCGAAAGCGACGAGCGCATCCTGCGGCGTCGCAAAACCCTGGCGCGTCTCGTCGGGATATTCGGTGTTGCGCAAAGCTTCGAGCGAGAAGCCGCAGCGTTCAAAAAAACGCGTGGTCTCGGCGAGCGCGTCCGGCGCGGCGCGGAACAGCCGCGCCATCTCGGCGGGCGATTTCATGTGGCGCTCGGCATTGGCCTCGAGCCGCCGGCCGGCGTTGTCGAGGGTGAGGTGCTCGCGGATGCAGGTCACCACGTCCTGCAGCGGCCGCCGCTCGGACGCGTGATAGAGCACGTCGCCGACGGCGATCAGCGGCACGGCGGCTTCCGACGCGAGGCGGGTGAGCCGGGCGAGGCGGCGCGCATCGTCGCCGCCATAGAGCATGCTGGCGCCGAGCCACACCGCGCGCGGCGCAGCGGCGCGCAGGCGGTGCAGCAGGTGAACTACGTCGTCATTCTGAGAGCTTGATTTGAAATGATGCGGTGCCGCTGCATACCCTCCCCCCGCGAAGCGGTGGGGAGGGTCGGCGCCGAAGGCGCCGGGGTGGGGGGCCTCTTGTCCTGCGAAAGCCTGCCCCCCACCCCCAACCCCTCCCCACCGCTCGCAAGAGCTCGCGGGGGGAGGGGAGTCGCGCTTGGCATTTGCGGCGGCAGGAACCACGATGAGGTTCAACCCCTCGATATGCTGCAGCAGGTCGTCGAGGGTGAGGATGCAGTCGCCTTTCTCGGCGCGCAGCTTGCCGGCCGACAACAGGCGCATGAGCCGTGCCCAGGCGGCGCGATCCTGCGGGTAGGCGAGAATGTCGGGCGTGCCGTCGGCAAAGACGAGCCGTGCGCCGACGGCGAGCTTTACGCCCGCCTCCTTCGCCACCACATGGGCGCGCACGACGCCGGCGACCGTGTTGCGGTCGGCGATGCCGAGCCCGGCAAGCCCGAGCTCCTTGGCGCGGCCCACCAGCTCTTCCGGATGCGAGGCGCCGCGCAGGAACGAGAAATTGGTGGTGACGCCGAGCTCGGCGTAGGAGACGACAGACGACGGACGACGGACGACGGATGCGCCTTTCTTCCTTCTGTCCTCTGTCGTCTGTCTTCTGTCCTCTGTCATGCAAACAGCCCATGCAGAAACCAGCGCGGCGCCGGCGTCTCGCGCTCGTAGAGGCCTTCGCGGTAGAGCCAGAAGCGCGCGCCCTCCCGGCTCTCGATGCGGAAATAGTCGCGCGTCAGCGCGCTGCCGCTCTCGTCGCGCCACCATTCCATGGCGAGGCGCTCGGGCCCTTCGGCCGCCGCCACCTCGTGCAGCACATGGCGCCAGCGGAAGCGCACGGGCGGCCCGTCCGGCACCTCGGCCACTGCCTCGATCGGTTCCGGCCGGGTGAACAGCGTGATAGGGCGGAGGACAGAGGACGGACGACAGAGGACAGATGAAGAATCTCCGTCGTCTGTCGTCCGTCGTCTGTCGTCTGCTGCCTGCACCTCGACCGCCGCAAACTCCGGAATATGCGTGTCGTGCGGCACGATGCGCAGCACGCAGCGCATGCCGACCCGCGCGCCAATTCGATCGATCAGGGCAAAAAGCTCTTCGCCGCGATCGGGCGCAGCGAACCCGGTCTGTTTGGGTCCGAGCGGCTCCGCCACCACGATCGAGAGGCGGATCATGTCGTAGCCAAAACCTGGATCGTGCGCGTCGCCGAGCGCCGTCAGGCGTTCGGCAAACAGGCGGCGCACCAGCGCGGCGTCGCGGATCGCCCGGCTGGTGGCGGCGGCGAGGCGCAGCACTTTTCCGTCGACACGGAACAGCACGACCTCGACCAGCCGGGCGCCTTCGCCATGCTGCTCGAGCGTGCGGGCAAGGCGCGCGCCGAGCCGCTGGATGGTGCCGAGCACGTCGCGCTCGAGCGCGATCGGATCGGCAAAGCGCTGCTCGGCGACGTAGGACGGCAATGGCCGGCGCGGCGTGATCGATTCCTCGTCGCATCCCAATGCCTGGTCGAGCCGCAGGATCAGCCCGGTCCCGAACCGGGCGGCGAGCGCGGCGCGCGGACGGTCGAGGATATCGGCGACGCGCTTCAGCCCGACCTGGCTGAGCAGGGTCACGACGTCGGGCGCAAGGCGCAGGCTGGCGACGGGCAAGGATGCGATCGCCTCGCGCGCGACGCCGGGCGGTACGATGGTCCGGGCGGATGCATCGCCGAACCGCGCCATGGCCCAGGCGCAGCCGACCGTGTCGGCGACGGCGGCGCGCGCCTGCACGCCGTGCCGGCTCAGCCGCTGCACGAGATCGCCGGCGAGCGCCGCCTCGCCGCCGAACAGGTGCGCGCAGCCGGAGATGTCGAGGATGAGCCCGTCCGGCGGGTGCAAACCCACCAGCGGCGTGTAGCGGTCGCACCAGTCGGCAATCGCCTCGACCCACTGCCGGTCGGCGGCGGGATCGGCGTCGGCGGCCTTGATGCGCGGATGCATGGCGCGCGCGTCGGCGAGCGCCATGCCGACGTTGAGGCCGAGGCGCGCGGCCGCGTCGTTGAGCGCGGTGAGGCGCAGCGCCGATTTTATCGGCGCCACCACCACGACCGCGTCATCCGGCGCGAAGGAACGGGCGATCCGATCGGTCGAAAGCCGCTTGAGCCACACCGACAGATAACGCCGGGTCGCGGAAGGCGCGTTCATGAGGATCCCACAGGATGGTCCAGCGGCCGCACCGGCCGTGGCGGTTTTTGACAAGCGAGAGATCGAACGCCGCGTGCCCGACCCCGCCATCGGCGTCGAGGCGACTAGGCGCGGCGGCGATTTGCCAGCGCGTGACGGCGGCGCTCGGCATCGGTGAGGAACGATGCCGCACCATGAGGCCGAGCCCGCCGCTCGCGCGCGCCGCCAGCGACAGGCGGCGCGTGACGTTGAGGCCGACGTCATCGGTGAGCGCGCCGATGACCGCCGCGATGGCGCGACAGGACAGCGCCTCCTCCATCACCCAGAGGACATCGATCGGACGCGGCACCCGCACGATCAGCAGGTGGCGCGCGGGAAGCCCGAAATCGTCAAGCCCGATGCCGTAAGGCCGGCCGGTTTCGGCGGCCGCAAACGTCGTCTCGATCCAGAAGACGTGTCTCCGGTGCGCTGCCAAAGCGCGAGAGCCGAGCGCCAGCGCAAAGCCGAACGTCGCGCCAAGATGGATCGCACCCGCCGGACCGAACTCATGCAAAGCGCCGCGGATAAGCCCGCCATTGAGCGCGGCGTCGATGCCGTCGATCCCGAACGGCTGCGCCGAGGGCCCATCCTCCAGGCTGGCCTGGGTGCCTTCGATCGTGGCGACCTCGCGCTTGAGCGCACTCAAGGCCCCCGCAGCCCCCGAGGTTCGCATGGCGCTCTCCAATGTTCACTGTTTGTTCTTATTGATTCCGCACGGTCACAAGAGAGTCAAGGTGGAAAAATTCCGTAGGGTGGGCAAAGGCTTATCGGATCGGACTTGTCCGATCCGATAAGTCGTGCCCACGCGGGAAGGCCGTGCGGAAAAACGGTCGACGAATTAGAATGATGCCATGTCGCGTTACCATCGCGCCAAGATCGAAGGCGGCGTTTTCTTTTTCACGGTCGTTCTCGCTGATCGTTCGAGTGATGTGCTCGTTCGCCAAGTCGATCGGCTGAGGCGAATCTATGCTTCCGTTCAAGAGCGCCAGCCGTTCGAAACGGTCGCAATCTGCATACTGCCTGACCATCTGCATGCGGTCTGGTCATTGCCGGAAGGTGATAGCGATTTCGCAACGCGCTGGAGCCTCATCAAGAGTGGCTTTTCACGCGGATTACCTGACATGACCATCCGTTCTCGCAGTAATGTTGGAAGACGGGAGAAGGGTCTGTGGCAACGGCGTTATTGGGAACACGCTATTCGCGATGACGATGATCTCGAGCGCCACGTCGATTACATCCA
>Ga0066903_100007211_pt1 | contig 10041 bp, 4 predicted proteins | sample PanSoiMetaGPlot1_FD_67491 | JGI IMG/M metagenome (GOLD analysis project Ga0066903, IMG submission 67491) | Tropical forest soil microbial communities from Panama analyzed to predict greenhouse gas emissions - Panama Soil - Plot 1 (version 2) | ecosystem: Environmental > Terrestrial > Soil >... | reverse complement strand
GCTGCTCTGCTCCAGTCCACGCACGCGTATGTCCCGGACGACTCCGACAATCCTGCGCTCCGACAGGGCGAAGGTGAACGTGCGTCCCAGCGGGTCCTGATTCGGCCAGTAGCGCCGGGCGAGCGACTCGCTCACCACCGCGACGAAGGGCGATTGCTGCGTATCGGACTCGCGCACGTCGCGCCCGCTCACCAGGGGAATGCCCAGGGTGGTGAAGAATCCGGGCGTGACGTAGCGCAGGCTGGCGTTGTGATCCTCCTCGTTGCCGGTCGGACGCCCGTCCAGCGAGACCGGCCAGATGCCTCCTCCCCCCATGACCATCGGCAGGTAGCTGATGTAGGCCGCGCTCGTCACCCCGGGCAGCGCCCGCACCTCGGAGAGCACCTGGGTGTAGAAGGCATGGCGCGCCGGGGTGGCGTTGTACTTCGGGATGGGAAGCGCCGTGCGCAGGGTCAGCACGCCTTCCGTGCGGAAGCCGGGATCCACTGCCTGCAGGCGATGGAGCGCCCTCAGCAGAAGTCCGGCGCACACGAGGAGCACGACCGAGGCGGTGACTTCGGCCACCACCAGCATCGAGCGCGTCCGCTCCTTGCGGCCTCCTCCGGCCCGCTCGCCCTCGCGCAGTCCGTCCGCCGCAGCCTCGCGGCAGATGCGCAGCGCAGGAACGACCCCGAAGAGAAGACCCGTCAGCGTGCTCAGCGCGAGAGCGAAGAAGAGCACCCTCACATCCAAGGATGGCCTTTCCGCGATGGGCAGGCTGTCGGGCACCAGGTGCGCCAGCAGCGGCATCGCCATCTTGGCGAGCGCCACGCCTGCCGCGCCGCCGATCACGCCCAGGAAGAGACTCTCGGTCATGAGCTGCCGCGTGAGCCGCTCGCGGCCGGCGCCCAGAGCGGAGCGCAAGGCCAGCTCTTTGCGCCTCGCGAGCGCCCGGGCGAGCATCAGGTTGGCCAGGTTGGTGCAGGCGATCAGCAGCAGACAGAGCGACGCGCCCAGCAGGGCCACGAGCATGACCCTTGATTGGCCCGAGATCTCGTCCTGCAGACGGTTGACCAGGGCCTTGACCCTGGCGTTCTCGGCCGGATACTCGCGCTCCAGGCGCGCGGCTATCTCGGTCATCTCCGAGCGGGCCCGCGCCAGCGTCACACCCGGGCGCAGGCGGGCCACCGTCTGCAGATAGGTGTTGGTGCGATCCTCGAAATCCTCGGGCGCCAGCTGCAGCGGCGTCCAGATCAACGTCCCCCGGCTGGGGAAATGAAAGCCCACAGGCATGACACCGATGATCTCGTGCGGGGAGCCGTCCAGGAGGACTTTCGTGCCGAGGATGCCCGGATCCCCGCCGAATCCGCTCCGCCAGAGACCGTAGCTGAGCAGAACCGTGCCCGGCGCTCCGGCCCGATCGTCCTGCTCGGTGAACGCCCGGCCCAGGAAAGGAGAGATGCCGAGGACCGGCAGTGCCTCCGAAGTGACGGCGGCCATCTCGAGACGGCGCGGCTCCCCGCGACCCACCAGATTGATCGCCTTGCGGTAATAGGCGCCCATCGCGGCAAAGGAAGAGCTCCTTTCCTTCCAGTCGCGATAGTTGGGCGGCGACAGCTCCATCCAGTAACCGGGCGGGTTCTCCCACAGCCGCACGACGCGCTCCGGGTCGGCGTAAGGCAGCGGCCGCATCAGCACATGGTAGTTCACGGAAAACGCTGCCGTGGTCGCTCCGATGCCCAGGGCCAGCACCAGCAGGGACGTCAGCGTGAATCCGGGCGACTTGCGCAGCGTCCGGACGGCATAGCGAAGATCCTGGCGCAGCAGATCCCAATGCGCCTGCAGGGCATTGATCGGAAGCTCGACGAGCAGCTCCAGCCACAGCCCCAGGCGCGCCGCGACCCCCGACGCGTCCCGGCGACGCTGCCGGTAGACCTCGCACAACTCTTCGCCGTACTCGTGGCGGAAGCTGGCGGGATACAGCCACAGGAGCACTCGGACCCGACGCATCAGGCTTTCTCCGGGGCGAAGCCGCTGGCGCGCGCCAGCTTGACCAGCTGCGCGAGGCGCCGCGTCTCGGCGCGCGCCACGGTCGCGCCGAACGGCGTGATCTGGTAATAGCGCCGCCGCTCGTCGTCGTGCTCGCGCGCGGGCCGCCGCCGCGATTCCGCAATCAGTCCCTGCTCCAGCATCCGCTGGATGGAGCGGTAGAGCGTCCCGGCTCCCAGCTTCAGCGCCCCGCCGGTGCGCTCGTCGACGTCCTGCATGATGGCGTAGCCATGGCGCGGCTCCTCGGCGACGGCCAGCAGGATGTGGAACGTGGCCGGAGGCAGCGGCAGCAGCGCGAGAGGATTGTCGTCGCTCATGAGGGAAGCATTATAGCCACTGTGGATATAGTGTCAAGGGCTATAGATGGCACCGGCGATGGACACGTCGCGCCGATGGCGCTTGCCGCCGAGGAATGCCGTGCCTGGCTCGCGCGACGGCCGAGGGGGCGTCACCATCCAGCGACGTCTCTCTGCCAAGGGCACGCTGCAGCGAGCTCGTTTGTCCGCGCGGGACATTCCGCCCGAGTCATGCGCTGTCCGCGCCGGCACGCACGGCGCCGTAGCCATGAAACGTTGGCAGCCCGCGGTGGGATGAAGCGCTCGATAGCAACGGCGAGCCGCCCTCAGCGCAGGCCTTACGGAGCGGGCGCCTTCCCCTCGCGGGGCAGCAGCGCGGTCCAGTTGAAGATAGCGTGGAAGCCGATGCTGGTCCGGGCGCTGGTGGGAACGTTGAGCAGGATGCGCTGGCCGTCGGGGGTGATGTCCGCGAGGATGGGACTGGTGTAGTCGGGCCGCTCGGGCATCTGGAACAGGCGGATGGGCGAGCCGGGATGCGCTGCGGCACCGGCGGGGAACGGCACCGCCACCACGCTGCCGTCGGCCGCCGCGTAGATCAGCTCCTGGCCATCGGCGCGCCAGCGCGGCAGCTGGCCGCCTTCCGTGGAGATCTGCCACTGGCCCGGAGAGCCGTCGAGATTGCGCACGTACACTTCTTCGCGTCCCGTCTGGCTCGAGGTGTAGGCGATGCGCCGGCCATCGCGCGTGACTTCGGGAGTCTGCTCGTCGAACGGCGTGCGCAGAACGACCGTGGGCTTGGATCCTTCCCCTTCGGGAAGCAGCATGAGGTCTTCGTTGGTAGTCGGATCCTGCGAGTCGAACAGAAGTCCCTTGCCGCCCGGCAGCCAGCTTCCCGGCGTCTTCCAGGTGTTCGATTCGAAAAGAACCCGCGGCACACCGCCGCCGCTGAGCGAGGTCTCGCAGATGTCCTGAACTCCCTTGGGCTGGCAGGCGAATGCCAGCTTGTCGGAATCGGGCGCCCAGGCGGGAGCGAAGTAATCGCCGCTTTGCTGCGTCAGGCGCGAGGCCCGATCGAACTCGAGATCGCGAATCCAGATGTCCTGGGGCGATTGGGGGGATTCGGCCTGGATGTAGGCGATTTTCTTGCCGTCCGGAGAGATGCGCGGCGTGCGACAGAGTCCCGCGGATCCTACGGCGCCCAGCGGCCGCCCCTGCCGATCGTACCAGCGCATCTCGGTGGTGCGCACCGGTTCGGGAAGATAGATCAGCGTTCCGTCGTCCGACGCCGCGATGGGGATGAAGTTCTTCGGCTCCCAGACGGCGAGCTTGTCGGAGACCACCGGAATGGCCTGGCCTTCGAGCCGGTTCGCCTTCTTGTCGAAGCGCCACGCGTACAGACTGGCGGAGCGGGCATACAGGAGATAGCCCGGCTCGACGTACAGGGCGTTAGTGGCGTCGGGAATCAGGATGGAGGCCTTCGGCGAGTCGAGCGAGGCGAGCATGAGGCGCCCCACCTCGCGGCTGCCGGAGGTGTGGGCCCGCGACAGGTAGACGAAGTGCCTGCCGTCGGGCAGGAACATGGGCCACCGGTGGCTCGTCTCGGTCTGCGCGTCGTAGGTGGTCACCGGCTCCGGCTTGCCGCCATCCGCCGGAATGCGATGGATGGGCGAGGTGATGTTGGGCGCGAAGAGGATGACCCCGGCGCGGCTCCAGCTTCCGCCGCGACCGCTGGAGGCGTCGGCCAGCACGCGCGGCGAGCCCCCGCGCAAGTCGATCACTTTCAGCTTCCCATCCGCGAAGAACCCCAGGTTCTGCCCGTCGGGCGACCAGAAGGGATAGGTGGCGCCCTCGGTCTCGGCGATCGGCTTGGCCGACATCTGCGCCAGGCTGCGCAGCCAGATCTGCTTGCGTCCGTCCACCGCGGTGGTGACGAACGCCAGCGTCTTGCCGTCCGGCGACAGCGACAGCCCGGCGAGATCGAAAGGAATCAGCGCGTGATCAGGCGGCGGATTGAGGGTGGCACGCAGCGCGCGCGGCTGCGCCTGCGGTCGGGTGAAATAGCCGAAGCCCAGCGCCGCGCTGGTAGCCGCCAGAAGTCCGGCGAGGATCCAGGCCAGCCTCTCGCGCGTCTTGCGCCGCAGAGCGAGAGGCGCCCCTACGCTCACCTGCGATCCGCCTTCCCCGATCCACCGCAGCTCCGCCGCCACGTCGTGCGCGCTCTGCCAGCGATCCTCGGGATCCTTCTCCAGGCAGCGACGGATGACGTGATCGAGCGCGGGGGGCGACATCGGCGCCACCGTGGAGACGGGAGCCGGCTGGCTCGAGACGATCGCGGCGATCAGGCTGGTCTTCGATTTTCCCGCGAAGGCCCGGCTGCCCGTGACCATCTCGTACAGCAGCGCCCCGAGCGCGAAGATGTCGGTGCGCGCGTCGGCCTCGCCCCCTTCCAGCTGCTCGGGCGCCATGTACTGGAACGTCCCGAGGATCATCCCTTCGGTCGTCAGCGGGCTGGCCTGCGTGGCCAGGGCGGTGGGCAGATGGGACGAAGCGTTCGACAGGCCGCTGATCGGAGGCGGATCGCCGGCGGCGGTCCGCGCCAGGCCGAAATCGAGCAGCTTGGCGCCCGATTTGGTCAGCATGATGTTGCCGGGCTTCAGGTCGCGATGGATGATGCCCTGCCGGTGCGCCGCGTCCAGGGCGGAGGCGATCTGCCCGCCGATCTTGAGCGCCTCGGGCAGCGGCAGGGCGCCGCGCTTGAGCCGCTCGGCGAGCGACTCCCCTTCCAGCAGCTCCATGACCAGGTAATGGAGCTCGGGAGAGGCTCCCTCGGCCTCGCTCAGGCCCACGTCGTACAGCGTGCAGATGTGCGGGTGATTCAGCGAGGAGATCACCTTCGCCTCGCGCTCGAAGCGCTGGCGAAGCTGCTCGTGGCTGGCGAGCACCGCCGGAATGAGCTTGATGGCCACCTCGCGGTTCAGGCGGGTGTCCCTGGCGCGATGGACCTCTCCCATGCCGCCGGCGCCCAACGGCGCGACGATCTCGTACGGTCCCAGCCTGGTTCCGGGTGTCAAGCTCATGTGGGACGCAAGGATATCAGGAGCCCGCGCGGGCGAGCAAACCTGCACCGCTCGAGAGGCGTGTGCGTGCTCAATCCACCCGGGTTGCGACCGATTCGAACATCGGCTTCCAGGTCACGCCGTCCGGCGAGATCTCCATCCTGCTCAGGTGCTTTCCGGGAGCGGGGAACTCGTAGGTCATGCGGAAGTGGCCCATCGCGTTCTTGCTGATCAGCACCAGGTCAGAGCCCTCGAAATGGCCGCGGAAGACTTCGGCCGGCATTCCCATGCTGTCCCACCAGTGGAGGAGATAGCACTTCTCCCGAGCGTCGTAGCTGAACACCGAGTGTCCCTGGAACGTCTTCTTTCCGTCTCTCTCCTGCTCGTAGTCTCCCGTCACGATGAACCCGCCCGCCGCGACGTGGCTGCGGACGTGTCCGGTCGCCGTTCCGCCTTTCGGATCCCATTGTGAAGGGTACATCTTCTCCTCGCATTTCCAGATTCCGGCCAGCGGCTCGAGCTTGCGGTGCTCGGGGGTGGGCTTGGGCATCTCCATCATGGATGGCTCCTCCGATGGGTGGGGGGTTGGCAATTCGCCGGGCGCAATCGCTCGCACGCGGAATACGACCGGCGCGCGCGGTGCGGGTTGCCGAATCCCAAATTTGAATAGCCCGATTATCGCTCCGGCGAGCGGATCTTCGCAATCCCGCATCATTATTAATAAGGCGATTATTTCAGCCTGGCCAGCTCGGCCCTGGCCTCGCGGAGGATGGGAGAGTCCGCATCCGCGTCGGTCCAGAGGGTCAGGAAGTTCTGGTAGAGGACGCGGGCCTTGGCGGCTTGCCGATCCATGGCCGCGGCGCGGGCCAGATGGAGGCGGGCCAGAGCGCCCCAGGGGAAATTCCCCACGACGCCGCGATAGGTGTCGAATTTCTGGAATTCTGCCGCGGCCGCCTTGCCATCCTGCTGCATGAGAAACGCCTGCCCGCGCAGATAGGCCGGAATCAAGGCCATCTGCAGAGGGGTGGGGACGCACAGCTCGAGCGCCGAGGTTTCCCCGAGAGCTTCGACGGCGCCTTTCGGGTCCTTTCTCGCCAAAGCACCCGCCGCGCGGATGCTCGGCAGCCAGTAGCGCTGCATCAGCGTGTCCGAGGGATATTGCCGCGCGAGATCGGAGGCGATCGCTTCCGCCCCTTTTCCATCACCGGTCCGCGCGAGAACGATGGCGGTCATCTCGCTCACCAGCCGGCTGGGCTTGAGATGCATCGCCTCCTGCACGTCCGCCACTGCCTGCGGCCCATTTCCCGATTCCACCTCGCGCAGGGCGGCGACGGCGAGATAGCCGGCCGCCGTCTCCGCGGCATCGTGGCGCCGGGCCGCCTCCACCGCCCGGCGCGTCGTCTCGCGCGCCGTGGCGAGCCTTCCATGCCAGGCCTCGGTGTCGGCCTGCATGGCCAGGAGCAGGTCCTCCGCGCCGGGCTTGCCGAGCGCGGCGGCCAGGGCCTTCATCATGCCCGGCCCGTCGGAGAGGAGGAAGGCGGTCTCGTAGCTCCCCGCCAGCACGAACTCGCTCCCGAAGTCGCGCCGATGCGCTTCCTCGAAGAGGATCCCGGCATCCTTGAACCGATTGAGGTTCAGGAAGCAGAAGCCGAGGTTGACATAGTAGATTTCCGACCGCGGACCCTTGCGGAAAGCTTCCAGCGCCTGCTGCAGAGCCTTCTGATGATCACCGAGCTGCGTGGCGATGAAGCCGAGCTCCCGGATCGGGCGGCTGTCGCGCGGGTAGGTCTGTTGCCAGAGATCGTTCACCTGCCCCGCCTTCTCCAGATCGCCCAGAACTTCGTAATAGTTCGCTTCGATGGCGAAGCGCTCCAGCTCGCTCGCCTTGCCTCGGCGGTCGAAGGCCATCTGCGCGAACTCTTGCGCGCGGTCGTGCTCATCGAGGTTGGCATAAGCGCTCGAGAGCGTGGCGTAAGGCAGCGCGAACCCGGGATCGAGCTCCACGGCTCGCTTGAAAAAAGGAATCGAGGCTGCCTCCCCTTTCGTCTGAAAGGTTTTCATCCCGAGGCTGAAGGCCTGCAGCGCTTCCAGGGAGGCGGTCGTCGCCTCCATCAGAGGAGTTGCAAACTTCTGCACCGAGCCGATGGATTCCCCCAGCTTCGAGCGCAGCTGCCGGGCCGCCGCGTCGAGCGATTCGAGGACCTTCTCCTTGCCGGCCGCTTGCTCCTGCACCTGCGCCAGCACGTCTCCGCGGTTGCAGTCGATGGCCTGCAAGCCGAGGACGTAGCGCGCTCCCAGCGCCGCGATCGAGCCGGTCACGATGGCCTTGCTGCCGGTCCGCAGGCAGACATCGTGCGCCACCTCGGAGGTGAGGGGATCCTCCGCGCGCCTTCCCATCAGCTTGAGGGTTTCGCCGACCTTGCGCTCGGAGATCAGGGCGAGGAAGGGGGACTGCTCGAGCTGGATGGCGAGCCCCTGTCGCAGCGCACCGTCGAAAACCGGATCGCCCGTCGCGTTGGCGAAATCGGCCAGGACGATGGTGTCCTTCTCCTGCAGCTGCCCGCCGCGATGAGCGAGGTAGTAATAATAGCCGCCCACCACCAGCGCCGCGACCGGCACCGCCGCAAGCAGGGCTTTCCAGACACGACCCGGCTTCCGGGCGTCTTGCGGCAAGCCGCCGGCCGGCGTGCCGCCCGCGGCGCCCAGGCTCTGGAGGTCACGCCGGATCCTCAGCAGGTCGGCGCGCATCTCCAAGGCATGCTGGGTGCGGACCTCCTTGTCCTTCTCCAGGGCTTTGACGATGACGGCTTCGAGGTCGGCCGGAACATCCGGGTTGAGGCGGCCCGCCGGCTCGAACGTGCCGCGGAGGATCTCGCTGAGAATCACTCCGGAGCTTTCCCCGCGGAAGGGCAGCCTGCCGGTCGCCATCTCGTAGAGCACGCAGCCGAACGAGAAGAGGTCGGCGCGGGCATCGGGCTCGAGGGCTCGCACCTGCTCCGGTGACATGTAGGCCACCGTGCCCATCGTGACCCCGGGGCTCGTCAGCCGGCCCGGATCGATCTCATCCGGCGCGAGCGTGGGAGCGTCTTCCTGCACGGCGTGCCGGGCGAGCTTGGCGAGGCCGAAATCGAGGATTTTCGCGTGGCCGGAATCGGTCACGAGGACATTCGCCGGCTTGATGTCCCGATGGACGATGCCCCGGGCGTGGGCCGCCGCCAGCGCATCCGCTATCTCGATGGAAAGGCCGAGCAGGATGCCAATTTCCATCGGACGCCCGGAAATCAGCGTCGCCAGGGTCCGCCCTTCCAGGTACTCCATGACCAGGAAGACGCGATCGCGATCCTCGCCGAGGTCGTACAGCGTGCAGATATTGGGGTGATTCAGGGAGGAAGCGGCCCGGGCTTCCCGGCGGAAGCGGGCGAGCGCTTGTGAATCCTGGGCCCATTCGTCGGGGAGGAACTTCAGCGCCACCGGCCGGTGGAGGCGGGTGTCCTCCGCTTTGTAGACGACTCCCATGCCTCCGCCGCCGATCTTCTCGAGGATGCGGTAATGGGAAATGGTCTGACCGACGAGCGACCGGCTATCGTGCATCCCTTCGGCCATTCTGAGGCGCCGGAGTCCGGGTCAACGGTGGGCGGATTCCTTCTTCAGCACCCCGCGCAGTGCTTTTCGCCGGCCTGTTTCGCCAGGCAGCAGTTGCAGAAGGTTCTGCCGTCATCGCAGGTCACTTCCACGCCGCAGGCCAGAGGGCAGCGGATCGCTTCGGACTGCGGTGCGCGGAGCTTCTCCGGCTTGCCTGGGCCTACCAGCAGCGTACTCGCCAGGGTGGTCAGGCCAATCAGGAGCGCGCATCGAATCCTCCTTGCAACGCGGTAAGGCAGCGGGCGTAGCTTAACCTCGAAGGCCACGGGAATTCCAGTGGAATCAGGGCCCGTCCGGACGGCCCTTTCGCGACCCGCCGGGGGCGCGCCGTTGACAAGCCCCGAAACCTGCGTCTAGACTCACGTTCATCGGAGGCATGACCGTGAAGAAGATAGCTCTCTGGCTGCTGCTGATCCCGTCGCTGGCACTCGCCGATGACATCTACCTGAAGGGAGGAGCGAAGTTCTCGGGCCGCATCGTCGAGCAGACGGACACGATGATCTCGATCGACATCGGCGCCGGCGTGGTCGGGGTCGCCACGTCGCGCATCGATCACATCGTGAAAGGCAAATCCGCGCTGGACGAATACGAGGAGAGGGCGGCCAAGCTGGGACCCAAGGACGTCCAGGGCTGGCGCGCCCTGGGACACTGGGCCGCCCAGGAAGGACTGTCGGCCCAATCGCGCGCCGCCTATCAGAAGGTCATCGCTCTCTCGCCCGACGACGCCGAAGCCCGCGCGGAGCTGGGCTTCGTGCGCTTCAACGGCCACTGGATGACGGAGGAGGAGAGCTACGCCGCGCGCGGCTTCGTGAAATACGAAGGGGAATGGATGACACCCGACGAAGCGCAGCAGGCGCAGGCCGCCGCCCAGGCCGAGCTGGCGCGTCTGGAGTCCGAGCGCCAGGCCAACGAGGCCGAAATCGCCAAGATGCAGGCCGAGGCGGATGCCGCCAAGCTCGACAAGCAGAAGAAGTGGAGCCAGAGCCTGCAGAACTGGGATTTCCCGGTGTACATGGGCG
>Ga0066903_100007210_pt1 | contig 10041 bp, 9 predicted proteins | sample PanSoiMetaGPlot1_FD_67491 | JGI IMG/M metagenome (GOLD analysis project Ga0066903, IMG submission 67491) | Tropical forest soil microbial communities from Panama analyzed to predict greenhouse gas emissions - Panama Soil - Plot 1 (version 2) | ecosystem: Environmental > Terrestrial > Soil >... | reverse complement strand
GCGCTTGACCCCAAACGGCCGATTAGAGAAGCGGACATGAAGCGGACATCGCGTGAGGTCCGGGGTGGGCCAACAGCGGTCATTTGCTCCCCCTTGCATCGAGGTACGGCTGAGATAGCCTGTTATTCGAGCTGCCAGAGAACGTGCCGAATCCTCCTCATTTTCAAGGCAGCGTTGGTGCCATCGGCAGGTGCGCATTTCCCAATTTCGTCGAGCTACAAGCGCAATAGCGCGCGGTTTTTTTCAAATCCTTTGGGAGGGAACGCCGTGAAACTTCCCCGCCGAAATTTTCTCCGTCTCGCCGCGGGCGCTGCCGCGCTGCCGGCTCTGCCAACGGTCGCGAGGGCGCAATCCTATCCAACGCGACCGGTGCGGATCATCGTCGGCTTTCCTGCCGGCGGGCCGGTCGATATGGTTGCGCGCTTGATGGGCCAATGGCTATCGGATCGGCTAGGCCAGCAATTCATCATTGAAAATCGGCCAGGTGCTGGCGGCAACATCGCTACCGAGGTAGCCATCCGTGCGCCGGCAGATGGCTATACGCTTCTGTCTGTGGTTTCGTCGCACGCGATTAACGCGACGCTTTACGAGAAGCTTAATTTTAATTTCGTGCGCGACATCGCGCCGGTTGCTGGCACTATCCGTGAACCCCTCGTTATCGAAGTACATCCTTCTTTTCCGACCAAGACCATCCCCGAGTTCATCGCGTATGCCAAGGCCAACCCCGGTAAAATCAATATGGCATCCGCAGGAAATGGGACTGCGACCCATGTGGCTGGCGAACTCTTCAAGATGATGACTGGCATCAACATGGTTCACGTGCCGTATCGCGGTGGTGCGCCTGCAATCACGGATTTGCTCGGCGGACAAGTCCAAGTCTTCTTCTCCCCGGTCTCTGGGTCCATCGAGCATATTAAGACGGCCAAGCTGCGCGCGTTGGCGCTGACAACCGCGACGCGCTCGGAGGTGCTGCCCGAGCTCCCCGTCGTAGATGAATTCGTGCCGGGCTACGAGGCAAGCCTCTGGCATGGATTAGGCGCCCCGAAGGGTACACCCGCTGAAATCGTCAACAAGCTTGATAAGGAGATCAATGCGGGCCTCGCCGATCCGAAGATGAGGGCGCGGCTTGCCGACTTGAGCGGTACGGTGCTTCCTGGCTCGCCCACCGATTTTGGGAAGCTTATCGCCGATGAAACTGAAAAATGGGCCAAGGTCGTTAAGTTCTCCGGTGCCAAGCCGGATTGATGCTGCCGCAACATTCCATAACGTTCCGATCTCGGAATTACACTCGCCAATGTCCGAGTTGGGCCCAACAGCAGAAATCGCCCTACGAAATCTCGGATCGCTGGCACTTTAGTCGTAGCACCAATGGGTCGTCATTCTGGCGCGAAGGATACGAAGAAGTTCATAATTCACAATGTGTTAGCTATCGGCTGGGAATAACAGCGGGCTGGAAGATGGCCCATGCGGCTCATTTACGGCGCGCAAGCTCCCCGACAATCTCATGCCCATCCGCTGTGCGCGGACAGCCAATTGAAGGGAGCACATTATGCTAGCCGATATTCGTAAGATGCTCATTATCGCCGCCGCCATGATCGGCGCGGCGCCATCGGCCTTCGCCGACGTGATCACCGACTGGGACGAGAAGGCAGTCGCAATCGTCACCCCTATGCCCCCCTACAATGGCCAGCGCATCATGGGCTTGGTCCACGCCGCAATGTTCGATGCAGTCAATTCGATCGAGCGACGCTACCGGCCGTATCTGGTGCAGCTGCCTGTGCCTCCGAACACTTCGAAGGAAGCCGCCGCCGCTGCGGCCGCAGCCACAGTGTTGGCGTCGATTGATGCAAAGACAGCGCGTACAGTGAGAGACACCTTGGCAGTCAACCTGGTGTCGATCCCCGACGGACCGGCGAAGTCGGACGGCATCAAGCTTGGCGAAACGGTCGCAGCGAAGGTCTTGGAGGCGCGGGCAAACGACGGCCACGACGCGCCTGATGCCTACCGGCCGCGGACCACGCCCGGCGTCTACGTTCCGACTCCGATCACGGCCGGTTCGGCGTGGCCGAACATGAAGCCCTTCGCCATCAACTCGCCCTCCCAATTCAGACCCCAGGCACCGGTCTCACTCAAAGGCAAGGAATGGGCAACGGACTACAACGAGATCAAGGCCTATGGCAGCAAGACCAGTACCAAACGGACACCGCAGCAGACCGAGACCGCCCGTTTCTGGCTGATGGTCGGACCGCAGGCCTATCATCCCGTTGCGCGGCAAATCGTCCAGGCAAAGCAGATGAGCGTGATCGACAGCGCGCGGTTCATGGCCCTCGTGGCACTCGGCCTCAACGACGCGCTGATCGCGGTGTTCGACGCCAAGTACCATTACAATTTCTGGCGTCCGATCACGTCCATTCGCAACGGCGATATCGACGACAACCCGGCGACCGAACGTGAAGCAACCTGGCAGCCGATCGACAACACGCCGATGCACCCGGAATATCCATGTGCGCACTGCATCCTCAGCGGTACGGTCGCGGGTGTCATCAAGACTTCGCTCGGCTCTGCGGACATCCCCGAAGTTGTGTTGGCCAGTCCAACTGCGCCAGGCGTAACCCACCGCTTCGCCAACGTGACGGTCTTTACCGAGGAGGTTGGGAACGCCCGCATCTGGGCTGGTTTTCACTACCGCTTTTCGACCCGCGTCGGAACGCAGATGGGTGGGCGGATTGGAGAACACGTCGTGAAAAGCGTGTTGCAGCCAGTGGGCCTGGCAAGCGGACGGTGACGAAGGCTTCCGCGGTGCCGACAGGAGAAGCAAGCCCGCGGAATGGGCTGGCTGCAACAACCCAGATGGTTGCAGCCCCCCGCATATGCTATTTTGCGGCCGTGAATTGCGGGTCGAGCATTAGGCCAAATTGACCGTCGAGGTCATTTCTTACGGTACCCAACCTGTCAATCCTATTCCGTCGCTGATGAGCAGCGGTCGAAATGCAAATGAACAGCATGGACTTCACTACTCTGAAGCAGGGGACTCACCATGCAAATGATCCAGGATCGACGACGTTTCCTTGGCACGATTTCGGCGGCCAGCTGCGCGAGTCTTCTCGGGGGCTTGCATTCAAACGCTCAAGATGGACCGCTGGAAACGACAACCATCCGCCTTGCAAAGATTTCAGGCGTTTGCATCGCACCCCAGTACGTCGCGGACGAGTTGCTGCACGCAGAAGGATTCACCGATATCCGTCATCTGCCGACCGAGGCTGGGGTGCCGGCCGCGTTGTCACTTGCCCGCGGCGAGGTCGACTTCACAGCGAACTTTGCTCCGGCCCTCATGATGGCGATCGACGCCGGAGAACCAATTACGATGCTCGCCGGCGAGCACATCGGCTGCTTCGAATTGTTTGCAAGGGAAGGCATCCGCAGCATGCCGGATCTCAAGGGCAAGACGATCGGTGTTCAGGGATTGGGCTCGAGCCAGCACGTCTTCGTCAGCAGCATCGCTGCGCATGTCGGCCTCAATCCGGCAAGGGATATCCAGTGGATTACCAGTATTTCGCCGAGGCCAATGGAATTATTCGCTGAGGGAAAAATCGATGCGTTTCTTGGTTTTCCGCCCGAGCCGCAAGAACTGCGCGCCCGCAACATCGGCCGCGTTATTTTCAATAGCGCGACAGACCGTCCCTGGTCCCAATACTTCTGCTGCATGCTCGCAGCACATCGAGACTATGTGCGCCGACATCCGGTCGCGACCAAGCGTGTGTTGCGCGCGATCTTCAAAGCTACCGACCTCTGTATCACTCAGCCCGAGCAGGTCGCGCAGCGGATCGTCCAGGCGGGATTCACCCCGCGCTATGACTATGCGCTCCAGAGCTTGAGGGAAGTTCCATACGGAAAGTGGCGGGAGTACGATCCCGAAGACACGATCCGGTTTTATGCGCTGCGGCTGCGCGAAGCTGGCATGATCAAAGCAACGCCGGGCAAGATCATTGCCGACGGCGCGGATTTGCGGTTCTGGAACGAGCTCAGGCGCGAATTGAAGGGTTGATTGGCGGCTGCCAATCTCGTGAGGAAGCGACCGCTCCAAGGCGAAGGAGTTCGATCATGCGGATGGTGCAAAATCGCCGTCGATTTCTTACAACGCTCTCGGCGGCCGGTGCTGCGGGCCTCATGGGAGGTTCGCGTTCGCCGGGCCAGGACGCGCCACCAGAGATAGCCACCGTTCGACTAGCAAAGAACATCGGCACCTGCATCGCACCGCAATATCTCGCCGAAGAGTTTCTTCACTTGGAAGGCTTTGTCGATGTGAAATATTTGTCGGAAGACGCCGGTATCGGTCAATCGAGAGCGATTGCACAAAACGAGATTGACTTCAGCCTGAACTTCGCGGCACCGCTGGTGATTCCGATCGATGCCGGAGAGCCAATCACGATCTTGGCGGGCGTGCATTCGGGCTGCTTTGAATTGTTCGGGAACCAGCGCGTCCGAGGTATCGCAGATCTCAAGGGAAAAAGTGTGGGGGTGCAAGGACTGGGCGGATCCCCGCACGTCTTCCTGGCCGCAATGGCTGCGCATGTGGGGCTTGACCCTCGTAAGGACATTAATTGGGTCACGGACCAAGCCATCACTCCGAAGGAGCTTTTTGCACAAGGCAAGATCGACGCATTCCTTGGTTTCCCGCCCGAGCCCCAGGAGATGCGCGCACGGAACATTGGCCGCGTGATTGTCAACAGTGCGATCGATCGCCCCTGGTCGCAGTATTTTTGCTGCATGCTTGCAGGCAATAAGGAATTCGTTCGCAAGCATCCAGTGGCGACCAAGCGGGTGCTGCGCGCGATTCTCAAGGCCGCGGAGTTGTGCGCCAGCGAGCCCGCGCGTGTCGCGCAACGTATGGTCGATGGAGGCTTCACGCCGCGCTACGACTATGCGCTGCAGGCCCTGAAGGAAATTCCGTACGCAAGATGGCGGGAGTACGATCCTGAAGACACCATCCGGTACTATGCCCTGCGGCTACGCGAGATCGGCATGATCAAGGCAAGCCCCAACAAGATCATTGCCGACGGCGCGGACTGGCGTTTCCTGAACGAGCTGAGACGCGAAATGAAGGGCTGACGATGCGGACAGCGCTTGCCCTTGTGGTTGTGGTCGTCACGGCTCTGATGCTGTCGGGGCCGCGTGAAATCCCATCTGATGCCTCCCAACAAGAGCCGCTGCCGAAGATCGCGCCTGCGCCGCAATTTACGCTGACCTCGCAGGACGGCAAGCCGATTGCGCTCGCCGATCTTCGCGGCAAGGTCGTGGCCGTAACCTTCATCTTCACGCTATGCAACGCCACTTGTCCGGTGCTGACGCCGATGATGTCGCTGGTTCAGGATCGGCTCGGTCGTGACTTCGGCACGAATGTCGCATTCGTTTCCATCACGATAGATCCCGAGCGCGACACACCGGAAACGCTGAAGCTCTACGCGCAGATGTACGGCGCTGATGTCCCTGGCTGGCACTTTCTCACCGGCGAAGTGCCTATCATTCATGACCTTGCGCGCCGCTACGGCGTCTTTGCCGCAAAAACCGCGGATGGCGACATCGACCACTCATTCCTGACGTCCATCGTCGATCGGCATGGCATCATCCGGGTCCAATATCTTGGTGTGCGTTTCGACCCAGAGGAGTTTCGTCGCGACATCTTGAGTCTTTTGAGAGAGCGATAATGCAAGTGTTGCGCCCGCTGGTAGACCTGGTGTCTCGGGTGCCCGCCCGCGTGCAGGTCAAACTGCTGGCGGCGTTCTTGACCATCGTGGTCCTGCTGATCGTGATGGGGGCCGTGGGCCTGCAGGTGCTCAGCGGAGTCAATCAGCGCACCGACGAGCTGAACAGATTACAGCGCAAGATCGAAGCCTATCGCCAAGTCCAACACGACATAACGAGCCAGCTCTATAGCGTCTCGTCGGCGTTTCTCTCGCCGAACGAGTTGACGCTGTCCAGCACGCTGCGCCAGCTCAATCAGTTTGGCTACAACATTGATCGACTGCAGTTCGTGGCCAAGGACGAGGTCGAGTTGCTTGACCAGTTTCGGCAGGATCATGATCGTTTTACCAATCTGGTGAGTCAGGTTGTTGAGTTGGTCCGCGCCGGCCGCGCTGCCGAGGCGCGCGAGCTGCAGCTAGCACAAGCAGTGCCTTTGGCGGATCGTCTCGAGCGTCTCACTAACCAATTGGTCAATAAGGCCGAGACCGAGATGGTGGCAGGAATCGAGTTGAGCAATCAGGCCTACGTCACGTCGCAATGGATGGTGGTGGGCTTCGCCTCCGGCAGTATCGTGCTGGCCCTGATCCTGGGATACGCGATTTCGTGGTCCCTCATCGGCCCGGTCACAAAGGTCGGGTCCAGACTCGATCAAATCGCGGTCGGCGATTTTTCGCAACGCGTTGAAGTCGTCAATCGAGACGAGTTGGGCACCTTGGCGGCCAATGTCAACCGGATGTCGGAGGAGTTGGGACACCTCTATCAGCAACTTGAGGCCGCGAACCTCGCCAAGTCGCGCTTTCTGGCGGCGGCAAGCCATGATCTCCGGCAGCCCCTCCATGCCTTGAACCTGTTCGTCACGCAACTGCGCAGTGAAAAGGATCAGGCAGAAAAGCTGCGCCTCATCGAGCAGATCAACGTTGCCACGGCAGCGATGAACGATCTGTTCAATGCGCTCCTGGACATTTCCAAGCTCGACGCCGGCGTTTTTGCACCGACCATCTCTGAATTCCCGGTCGATCACTTGCTGAAGCGAATCGGGATGACATTTGTCGCGACGGCGCGAGAGAGAGGGCTGCGCTTGCGAATCATATCCAACGACGCTTGGATCCGGACCGACTTCATCCTGCTCGAACGGATCCTGCTCAATCTGGTCTCTAACGCCCTGCGCTACACGGTCAAGGGTGGCGTCGTGGTCGGCTGCCGGCGCCGGACGGACATCCTGCGCATCGAAGTCTGGGACACCGGGGTTGGCGTTCCGGAGAATCAGCAGGAAAACATCTTCAGAGAATTTTACCGAGTTGCGACGGCTGAGCAGGACAGCGGTCATGGCCTGGGCTTGGGACTTGCGATCGTCGACCGGCTATGCCGTCTTTTGGGTCATCCGATCGAGTTGACATCCGCTGTCGGGCGCGGGTCGCGTTTTGCGGTGTCGTTGCCTTTGGCAACTCCGCGACCAGTCGCGCAGCCGGCGCCCGCTGCCGCCATCGATCTGGCCATGGGCAAGTTCGTCGTGGTGGTCGATGACGATGCTCTGGTGCTCGACGCCATGGGCGGAATTCTGAAAAGCTGGGGCTGCAGCGTCGCCACCGCAAAATCCGACACTGACGCACTCGTGGCGCTGGCCGGACATGCACGACAACCCGATCTGATCATTTCCGATTATCGCCTCGGGGATGGGAGGACCGGCTTCGACGTGATCGAGCGACTACGAAGCAGCTTTGGCGCGCACATCCCGGCCTTCCTGATCAGCGGTGATACCGCACCCGAGCGTCTGCGTGAGGCCCGCGCGAGCGGCTATTATCTGCTGCACAAGCCGGTGCTGCCGATGACATTGCGGTCCGTCGTCAGCCAACTCTTGAAAGAGCGCGCGGAGCATCGTCCAGAAATGGACTCATTCCGGAAGACGCCTATTGATCGGAAATCTGCGGCAATTCCCAGCCCAGCGCTGCCACCGCAATGACCGCCTCGGTGCGGTTCGCAACCTTCAGCGCCTTGAGGATCGCCGTTACGTGATGCTTCACGGTCGGCTCGGCGGTGTCGAGAATGCGAGAGATCGCCTTGTTGCTCTTGCCCTGCGCCATCAGGGCCAGCACTTCCATCTGTCGCTCAGTAATACCGAGTTCAGCAGGGGAGACACGGCGCCCAGGCTTGGCGATGGGCGCCTCGCCGCGAGCAAGCGCCTCAGGCGGAAAATACTGACCGCCCGAAAAAATTAGACGCAGCGCATTCGCCATGACCTCGCGCGGCGCCGACTTCGGAATAAAGCCGAGCGCGCCCAAGTCGTGCGCCCGCAGAATGTTCTCGCGATCGTGGAAGGCAGAGAGGACCACGATGGAAATCGTGGCGTAGCGCTTGCGCAGATCGGTGAGCACCGCGAACCCGTCGCGATCCGGCAGGTTGAGATCGAGCAGGATTAGATGAAGATCGGAGTGTTGATCGATCAATCGCATCGCCTGGCGGCAATCCGGCGCTTCCAGCACGTTCGCGTCGCCAGCCAATTCTTTCAGAACGCTTCGCAGCGCGTCACGGATCAGCGCGTGATCGTCGATCAGCAGAATCTTCATGCTGAGGTCCTTCGAACGGTTGAGCCACAGCGTATATCAGTTGAATAATATTGGCGACCATGCCTACCCTGCCAAAGCAGGATGAGCGGACAGCAAAATAAATGCGGCGCCGTTGGCTCAGGATCCCGCAGGAACCCGCGAAAGCCGCGCAGGTCAGCTCCGCAGCGGTCCGAATACGTGCGGACGGACTGCGGATGACCGCAACCCTCTGAAAGCTGATGTGGCCGCTGCCCCCGGCGCGGCGGGTTTTGAAACAGACCAGTCGGAGCGCGGTGGTCATGAGCGACTAACCTCATTCGAGCGAACATAGATTTGCGCCGCTGTGGGGCACCACCGGACTCCTGCACGGCAGCAAATTCCATTCTAGGAAGCCACGCCTGTGTAGTTCAGGTTTGTTGCTGATGGACGGAATTGAACGAAACTCGTTGGCGATATAAGTGGACCAAGCCTTTCGGGCCTTCATTTTGTCACGGTGCTGCGGATGAATTAGGGCGCGTGTGGCATGCATGAAACGCCCGCCATCGCGACGGCGAGCCTCATACTTGGTCCCAGGAGGTCGCGGTTGGAGATTCCATGCGAGACGATGAGCAACTCTCGTCTCTGATCGGCAACATCTACGATGCGGCGCTCAACCCGGCGCTGTGGGTTGATGTTCTCGGCAAAGCCCGCGCGTTCGTCGTTGGCTTGGCGGCGTCGCTCTACTGGAAGGACGCGACCAGCAAGCACGGCGCCGTCCGCTTTACAGACGGGGGCATCGATCCGTACCACTGTAAGCAATATTTTGATAAGTACGGCAAACTCGACCCCACCTCGACCGGCCTGTTCTTCGCGACCGTAGAAGAGCCAATGGCCACGGCCGATATCATCCCTTACGACGAATTCGTTGCAACGCGCTTCTACCGGGAATGGGCGCAGCCCTTAGGTCTTGTCGATTGCGTCCATGTCGTGCTCGAAAAATCGGTCACGAGCGTTGCTGCGTTCATCGTCTTTCGCCACATGCGCGACGGCATAGTGGACGATGAAACGCGTCGTCGAGCACGCCTCCTCGTTCCTCATATTCGCCGTGCGGCGCTCATCGGCCGTGTGATCGATTTGAAGACTGCCGAGGCCGCAACCTTCGCCGACGCACTCGACGGCCTTGCCGCCGGCATGTTCCTGGTCGACGCGGATGCACGCATCGTTCACACCAACGCATCGGCCCATGCGATGCTCGCGAAGGGCGATGTTCTACGCGCAGCCGGGGACCGGCTTGCGACCAACGATCCGCAGACCAATCATGCCTTGCGCGGCATTTTCCTTGCCGCCGGGAGCGGTGACGCGGCCCTCGGCGTCAAAGGCGTCGCAATGCCGCTCATTGCGCGCGATCACGAGCGCCATGTCGCCCACGTGCTGCCGCTGACGTCCGGGGCCCGACGTCGGGCCGGGGTGAGCTATGCCGCGGCCGCCGCGATGTTCGTGCACAAGGCAACGCTGGACACGCCGTCGCCGCCCGAGGCCATCGCAAAGGCGTTCAATCTGACGCCGAGCGAACTGCGGGTGCTGCTCGCCATCGTCAAGATCGGCGGTGTGCCCGAGGTGGCAGAAACGCTCGGCATCGCTGAGAACACGGTCAAGTTCCACCTCAAAAACTTGTTCGAAAAGACCGGCACTGTGCGTCAAGCTGATTTGGTCAAGCTCGTCGCCGGCTTTGCGAATCCGCTCGCGCGATAAGGTTTTCTGCCCTTTTCAAAAAAAG
>Ga0066903_100007209_pt1 | contig 10041 bp, 11 predicted proteins | sample PanSoiMetaGPlot1_FD_67491 | JGI IMG/M metagenome (GOLD analysis project Ga0066903, IMG submission 67491) | Tropical forest soil microbial communities from Panama analyzed to predict greenhouse gas emissions - Panama Soil - Plot 1 (version 2) | ecosystem: Environmental > Terrestrial > Soil >... | reverse complement strand
GCTCTATTCGGAGGATACGACACCGCGCGCTATGTGCATTTCTTTGCAATGGCCACAATTGTCGCGTTTCTCGCCGTGCATATAGCCTTGGCGCTGATCGTGCCAAAGAGCCTGCGTGCGATGGTCACCGGACGTTAGGAGAACATCATGCGGCAACGCAAAGTCATCCCCGGTGTAGACCCGAAGCTGCTGATCAAGGACGCGGCCAATTTGATGCCTGAGGCCAGCCGGCGCGGTTTCCTACGTGGCGCCGCGGGCCTTGGCGCGCTCGCATTTCTGACCGGCTGCGACATCATCGATGGCGAAAGCGCCGAAAGCGTATTGCGCAAGGTTTCCGAATTCAATGACGGCGTACAGGCGACCATCTTCAATGGCACCAAGCTCGCGCCGACCTATCCCGAGAGCGCCATCACCAAGCCGTTTCCCTTCAACGCCTACTATGACGAAGACGAGGCACCGGAAGTGAACGGTGAAAACTACAAGTTCGAAGTTGCCGGCCTGGTCGACAATAAGAAATCATGGACCCTCGAGGACCTTTATGCGTTGCCGGAGGTTTCGCAGATCACGCGCCATGTCTGTGTCGAAGGCTGGAGTGCCATCGGCTCATGGCAAGGCACGACGCTTTCGGAATTCCTCAAGCGGGTCGGCGCGGATACCCGCGCGAAATATGTCTGGTTCAAGTGTGCAGAGGGCTACACGAATACCATCGATATGCCGACTGCGCTTCATCCACAGACGCAAATGACGTTCAAGTTCGCCAACCGAATTCTGCCACGTGCCTACGGCTTTCCGATGAAAGTGCGAATTCCCACCAAGCTTGGATTCAAGAATCCGAAATATGTGGTGGCCATGGAGGTCACCAACACCGACAAAGGTGGTTACTGGGAAGACAAGGGCTACAACTGGTTCAGCGGCCTGTAGGCGGAGTGCCGAACGGGGTTGACGTTGCCGGCCCCTCGCCGACGATCAACAAAATCGCATCGGTGTCTTTAGCCCCATCCCAATGCACCTGTTTGCCATAGTGCGTGACGAACGAACCCGCCGGCATTGCTACGCTGGCCTTGTCTGGATCGAAATCGGGCCCACTGCCGACCCACCATGTCCCGGACAGGACTGTAATGAAACGATCGTTTGGGTGGAAATGCGGCCGGCTGAAGTGGTTGCCCGCCAGCCATTTGACCATGACTCCGTATAGTCCGGGCTTGGTAGGATCGCCGAAAAGCACGGCTTGTTGATTTCCTCCCGGCGAGACCGGACTCCAATTGATTTGATCGGGCAACTTGTAAGACAGCACCTTAGGATCAAGCTCGGTGGAGCTTGCCGTCGAACCGGCAACGAACAAGAAGGCGACAAGTGCAGTCAAAAAGGTCTTGCCTTGGCTAATCATGACTCCTCCCTAACGTGTGGTTTTTCCTGAGTTGGCAATGGTCGCATCTGCTCCACGCCGCGTGCAGTGTCTTTGTTCCCCGCCACCTCGGTGATCAGCCGCGCGCCGCGCTGGAATGTGATGTAGTCCCAGAACCAGTTGAACGCCACGACAAAACGATTGCGCAGGCCGATCAGAAAATAGATGTGCGCAACGCTCCAGAATACCCAGCCAATAAAGCCCCTGAGTTCCAGTCGGCCGAATTTTACGACCGCCGCGCGCCGGCCGATCGTTGCAAGGTCGCCAAGATGAAAGTAGCGAAATGGCTCAGGCGCATCGTGCCCCGCAATGCGCGCTGAAATCAGTTTTCCTACGTATTTCCCCATCTGCTTTGCAGCCGGCGCGATGCCGGGCACCGGATTGCCTTTGGCATCAAGAACCGCGGCCGCATCGCCGATAACGAAAATCTCGGGATGCTGTGGTACCGACAGGTCCGGCTTTACTTTGACTCGGCCGGCGCGATCAACTTCGGCATTCAGCCAGCGTGCGGCCGGCGACGCCGTCACACCGGCTGCCCAGATGATGGTGCCGGCATCGATGCGCCCGTCCTTAAGATCGACGCCACGCGCGTCACATTTCGTGACGAGCGTATCGGTTTTCACCTCGACGCCAACACGCGACAGAGTATTCCGTGCGTATTCAGCCAGACCCGGCGGAAATGTTGGCAACAGCCGCGGCCCCGCCTCGATCAAGACGATGCGCGCGGAACGTGGATCGATGCGGCGGAAGTCCGCGGCCAAAGTCTGTCGCGCGACGTCTGCGATTGCGCCGGCCATCTCAACGCCCGTCGCGCCGCCCCCGACAATGACGAAGGTGAGCAGGCGCCGTTGCTCGTCCTGATCTTGTATGACCTCTGCCCGCTCGAAAGCGATCAGGATGGTTCGCCGAATACGCGTGGCATCCTCGATCAATTTCAAGCCCGGCGCGTACTTCTCCCAATCGTCGTGGCCAAAATAGGAGTGCATCGCACCGGTCGCGATAACCAGGTAGTCATAAGGCACAATGCCGAATTGCGTATGGAGACATTTGTTGGCTGTGTCGATGGCATAAACGTCTTCCATCAGCACGGTGGCATTGCGCTGCGGACGCAAGATATGACGGATAGGCCAGGCGATTTCCGCCGGCGATAGCGCCGCGGTAGCAACCTGGTAGAGCAGCGGCTGAAAGCAATGATGATTATGCCGATCGATAACGATCACGTCGGCCGCTGCGCGTTTTAGGGCTTTGGTTGCCTCCAGGCCACCAAAACCGGCGCCGATGACGACGACCCTGGGACGGGATGATGCCACGGTTCACCTCTATTGGCGCGATGGTTCAGTTTCGGCGGACAGACGACAGGTTGCCAAGCCCGTCGTCAGGCTTTAGCAATCCGCGCAGCAAATTCTCCGCGAGGTAAGGCGTATGGCGACCCACAATCTGCTTCTCCTGCCTGGTGACGGCATCGGCCCCGAAGTCATGGCCGAGGTGAAGCGCGTCATCGATTTCTTCAACAAAAAGCGGGCCGATAAGTTCAGCACTGAAGAAGCGCTGGTTGGCGGCTGTTGCTATGACACGCATAAAGTCGCGATCACCGATGCTACCATGGAAAAGGCAAAGGCCGCAGACGCAGTGATCTTCGGAGCGGTAGGCGGCCCGAAATGGGACGGGGTCCCGTATGATGTGCGGCCTGAGGCAGGCCTACTGCGGCTGCGCAAGGATCTGGGACTCTTCGCCAACATTCGCCCGGCCATCGTCTATCCCGCGCTTGCCGATTCCTCTTCGCTCAAGCGTGAAGTGGTCGAAGGTCTTGACATCATTATTCTGCGTGAACTGACGGGAGGCGTCTATTTCGGCGAGCCGAAGACAATCACCGATCTCGGCAATGGCCAGAAGCGCGCAATCGACACGCAAGTTTACGACACCTACGAGATCGAACGCATCGGCCGCGTGGCCTGCGAGCTTGCGCGAAAGCGGCGCAACAAGGTCACCTCAATGGAAAAGCGCAATGTCATGAAAACAGGCGTGTTGTGGAATGAAGTGATGACGCAGATGCATGCGCGGGAGTTCAAGGACGTTCAACTCGAACACATGTTGGCCGATGCCGGCGGAATGCAGCTTGTTCGCTGGCCGAAGCAATTCGATGTCATTGTCACCGACAATTTGTTCGGCGATGTCCTCTCTGATATTGCGGCGACTTTAACGGGCTCACTCGGCATGCTGCCTTCCGCCTCGCTGGGCGAGGTTGATCCCAAGACACGCAAGCGCCGCGCGCTTTACGAACCGGTGCACGGATCGGCGCCAGATATTGCCGGAAAAGGCATCGCCAATCCGATTGCGATGATCGCATCGTTTGGCATGGCATTGCGGTACTCGTTCAACCTCGGAAAGCAGGCAGACTGGATCGACGAGGCAATTTCCGCGACGCTCGCGAAGGGATTGCGTACCGCCGATATCAAATCGGAGGGAACCAAAGTGCTCACGACAGCCGAAATGGGTTCGGCGATCTTGGCCGAAATTGAGAAGGTCGCCGCCTAGTTGATCTGAGAGCCGAAATGTTAAAACGCGGCTCCATGGCCGCGTTTTCTATTCCTTCGCGTTCGCCTAGTACTGCAGCCAGGGATTTCTCTTGCTGGGCAAGGTCCACGGTCCCGGCAAAGCCGACTGGGTGTTGAGCAGGCCGGCGGATGTATTGTTGATCACGCTCGACGCGCGTTGGTTTGGATTTTCAACATATCCGGTGTTGCGAACATTTTCGCCCGGGAATGTTTCGGTGCCGGGATCGAGAAATGATCGCTTTTGAATGATGACTCGGGTCCGAACTCGTCCATCTTCATCGCGGCTGATCATAACCGTGCGATCACGATTGTAGACCACGGTTCTTTTTTTCGTTTGATCCGTCTGCGCATCGGCCGAGGTCGCCAGTATGGCGCCGGCTCCGACTAGGACGAATGTCGCAAGAATGACTTTCAATCGCATGGGGTCCTCGACCTTTTGCCCGATCCCTTAATCTAGAAACGCAGCTTAGCCGGATTCGGTTTCCAGCAACAGAGCGATTCTAAATGTCAGTAAATTCGCAATAAAAGCCCCCCGCGAATTGGACGAAGCTTTTACCCGGGCGCCATGGATACAGGTCAGCTTCCGTAGTTGCTCTTGAGATAGTCCGCGATGGCTTTGGCGTCGGCATCCTCGATCGGCGCTCCATACGCCTTGATCATTTTTGTGACCTCGGCATCCCACAGCGCGGCATTCGGAAATGGCGAGTTCATCGGGATATAGTCGAGGCTGTGACAGGCTTGGCAATTGGCCTCGACCTTGTCGAGACCGGGTGCCTTTTTCAGCTGCACGGATGACTCATCAGCGGTCGCCGGAAGCGCGATCAGCGCGGCAAAGCCCGCGATCAGGAACATTCGCATGATCCCTCCCTTACGCGTTGAGCGTGATGTTCTGCATCACGTTGTTGTGGTAGCCGGCGGGGTTGAAGATCAGCTCCGACGTCTGGCTTTGCCCGAGCTTGTTGATGGCATTGACCATCACGGTGTTCTTGCCTTTCCTGGCGGCGAGATTGAAGCTCCACGGGCGAAACGCGAAGCGGCCGAGATCCTGGCCAAGCACTGCCGCCGACCAGGTTTTCCCGCCGTCCGCGGAAACTTGCACCGAACTGATGCCATAGCCGCCGTCCCAGGCGATGCCGCTTACAACGAGCTTTCCCGCGTTCACCCTGGCCCCGTCGCGATGGCTGGTGATCAAAGAGTTGACCACCATTTCAGTGATCGGAGTGCTGGTCGCGTTTTCCTGAGTAATGAAACGGTCCCTTAACGGGAATTTGCCGAGTGGGACGCGGTATGCGGGGTTCATCCAGAACCCACCTTGCGGCTTGGTCAGCGCATTGATCGCGATAACGTGCTTCATCCAGTATGTGCCGGTCCAGCCCGGCACTACGATGCGGGCCGGAAAACCGTTCCAGTGCGGCAACGGCTGACCGTTCATCTCGTAGGCGATGATGGTTGACTCGTCGACCGCCTTCCAGGCGGGGATGCTTTTGATGAAGTCCGGAGTCTTGTCGACCGCCGGCCCGTCGGCGCCATTGAAGGAAATCTCGATGGCCTCCTTCTTCAAACCAGCCTTGTCGAGAACGTCCTTGAGGCGCGCACCTTTCCATCGCGCGCAGCCCATGGCGCCGTAACCCCATTCAACGCCGACCACGTGTGGCTTCGATAAACCGCGCCGATTGCCCGAGCATTGGTTGACCGCGACAACTTCGACTGCCGGCATCGTCTTCAGGTCGTCGAAGCTGAGCTCGACAGGATTGTCGGCGCCATCGCCTCCCACCGCGATCTTGTAGGTCTTGGCGTCGACCGCCGGGATATCGGCCAGGTGATAGCGCACAAAGAATTCGTCGTTTGGCGTGATCGCCGTCCGGAACGTCTCCAGTGGCGATTCGTAGTTCGGCGGTCGGTAGGAAAGCTTGATCAGCGGTTTCTTGCCAGGCAATGCCTCCATAGTGGCGACGGAATTGACGCCTGAAGGCACGCCGGGAGTGAGGCTTGCGCCGGCCGCTTCCGCTTCGGAAAATTTAGGATTTAGCCCGGACAGGGCCAGCGCCGCGCCTGCGCCCGCCGTTCCAAGCAGGTGACGTCGTGTAATCATCGTTCCTCTCCCCAGAGGTTCGCCAAAGCCTGCGGTCTCCACGCGGCTTCAGATATTGTTATTGGAATATGATCTAATGGATTTACCGGACGGTCAATTGCGATCGTGACACAGGCACACGGGTCGTTGCGCGAATCTCAGCATGTGAGTTACCGGGTGCACTCGTTTGTTTGGCTTAGCGACCGATGCGGCGTAAATTCGATCGGTGGGCGAGGGCTTTCCAGAGCCTATGGTATTTCGGCGTTGCCGCAAGAATCGGATCACGCTGGCCACAATAGCTACGATTGAGTTCGGCCTGCGCAAACAAGGTAGCGACCCTCGGTTCACTGCCCGCGGCAAGCAAGGTTAGTCGATCGAGCGCGCAAGCCAAGGTAGTTTGCTCAATGAATTCAGCACCACCTTGGCAAAACCATCCCGACAGCTGCAATCGTGGAGCGGTGTACGTGCGCACGAAGCCGAGGCAACGTCGGGGTATTCCATTCGACGTGCTGAAGGAAACGATCGCCAGCGGTCCGAACTTGCTCGCGAGAGGCATGTCGGCGCGCTGCAGGTCGACTGGTGCAAGATCGTCTGCTTCGGCCAGGATCTTGGCTCTCGGATCAGCGAAGTTGCTGTTCTCGGTTCCGGGTCGATATATTTCGACCCGCAAATAAGGCGACAGGCCGTCCGCGTCTCCAAGCGTTAGGATGTCCTTGCGACCGCCGCTTTCTATGTGGCGCTTGATGACGTAGTCCGATGGGACGTCGGCGGCTTCCGGAATCGGCAAGGCAAATGCCCGGAAAGGTCGCTCAACTTCGATCCATTCAGGTCGATGTACCGGCGTGATGGCAGTCATCATTTTTGGCGATTGAAAAACTTGCGCTGATGCTATGGACAGCAGCGCAACACCACCCAGATATGCGAGCAGGCGCACAATGCTGGCTGGCAGTTCATCACGCCATGACCGCAGAACCGGATGCATGCGACTGTCGGACGCAATGTGCCGTTGTGTTATAGGCTGTTCTCGCTTAGAAGCGCTGCCATCCGGTTGCCCCGTACCAGCAGTCGGGTGGTAATTTATTCCGGAGCGTTAACAATGGGTTACAAGGTCGCCGTAGTAGGTGCCACCGGCAATGTCGGGCGCGAGGTGCTCGGCATTCTGGCGGAGCGCGATTTCCCTGCCGACGAAGTGGTCGCCGTTGCATCGCGTCGAAGTCAAGGCGTGGAATGCTCGTTCGGCGACAAGACGCTCAAGGTGAAAGCGCTCGATCATTTCGATTTCTCTGACGTCGACATCTGTCTGATGTCGGCCGGTGGCGCGGTGTCGAAGGAATGGTCGCCAAAGATCGCCGCACAGGGCGCGGTCGTCATCGACAATTCGTCCGCCTGGCGCATGGATCCTGACGTTCCGTTGATCGTGCCAGAAGTGAATGCCGATGCCGTTTCCGGCTTCACTAAGAAAAACATCATCGCCAATCCAAACTGCTCGACAGCGCAACTCGTTGTTGCGCTCAAGCCGCTGCATGACAGGGCAAAGATCAAGCGCGTCGTTGTTGCGACCTATCAATCGGTGTCGGGCGCAGGCAAGGAGGCAATGGACGAACTATTCTCGCAAAGCAAGGCGGTGTTCACCCTTGATGAAGTCGAGGCGAAGACGTTTTCCAAGCGGATTGCGTTCAACGTGATTCCGCACATCGAGGTCTTCATGGAAGATGGCTACACCAAGGAAGAATGGAAGATGGTGGTAGAGACCAAGAAGATTCTCGATCCTAAGATCAAGCTCACCGCGACTTGCGTGCGTGTGCCGGTGTTCGTTGGTCATTCAGAAGCGGTCAACATCGAGTTTGAACAGCCCATTACCGCGGATGAGGCGCGCGAGATTCTGCGTAATGCGCCGGGGTGTCTTGTGATCGATAAGCGCGAGGCGGGCGGCTACGTTACGCCCTATGAGTGCGTTGGCGAGGACGCAACCTATGTCAGCCGCATCCGTGAGGATGCGACGGTTGAGAATGGGCTGCAGTTGTGGGTTGTGTCGGACAATCTGCGGAAGGGCGCCGCGCTCAATGCGGTACAGATCGCCGAGTGCCTGATCAACCGCAAGCTGATTGAGGCAAAACGGCGGGCGGCATAGGCGCCGCGAACGGCAGCCTTATCCCGGCAGCGCGGCTACGATGCCCATGCAGGGTTTTTTGCGCGCGAATGTGCCGCCGCCAGTTCCTGAAAATTCGCCAGTGCGGAATGACGCTCATTTTAGAAGCGGTCGAGCCGCTGTGCGGCAGCCATAATGTGGATCAAAAGCGAGGCCGGGCGAACATCCGACTATAGTCATCTGTTGCAACCTGCATGAATTTTCCAGTCGCGGGATCGCGCACCGAGAGCTGCCCATTGGCCACGCCGAAATACGCTCCATGAGTCGCAACGTCGCCGCGCTCGATTGATTTTCGTAGACGTGGAAAGGTCATCAGGTTTTCGAGACTATTGACGATGTTCGCCTGCTCAAGTCGCGTCAGATAATCCGCAAGCGACAATGTGCCCCGAGGCCCCACTTTTTCGCACGCGGGCGTCATCAATTTCATCCAGTTGCCGATGAAGTCGCCCGGCGACAGCGGTTCGCTGTCCTCAACGTACGCCTTGACGCCGCCGCATTGAGCATGGCCAAGCACGACGATGTGCTTGATCTTGAGAGAACCAATTCCGAATTCCAGGGCGGCGGAAACGCCGTGAGCCTGCTTGTCCGGTGCGTAAGGCGGAACAATATTCGCTACGTTACGCACGACGAACAGCTCGCCTGGCCGCGCATCGAAGATCACCTCCGGAGATACACGGGAATCGCAGCAGCCGATCACCATAACCTCCGGTGACTGGCCGCTCTTGGCCAGATCGCGATAGCGGTCCTGCTCATGGCGTAACCGTCCAATCAGGAAGGCGCGATAGCCATCAACTAGTTGTTGGGGAAGTAACATGGATGCTGTTCACTCAAGTCGTCACGCGCACCCACACAATCATGGTCGGATCGCTGTTGGCAACCCACGCCGCTTCGGGAGTAGCGTGTCGAGGGTGCGAGCGTTAGGCTTGTAATTGAACTAGGAGACAGGTTCTGATGACCATCCGCCCACGTCGCAGCGTGCTCTACATGCCGGGTTCCAATCCACGGGCATTGGAAAAAGCGAAGACCTTGCCGGTCGACGGCGTGATTTTCGATCTCGAGGATTCTGTTGCACCCGAGGCCAAGGAGGCTGCACGGGACCAGGTGACCAATTTCGTGAAAGCCGGCGGCTTTGGCTCGCGCGAGGTCTTTGTTCGCGTGAATGGCGTTGATAGTCCCTGGCATGCTGACGATTTGGTAGCAGCGGCACGGGCGGCACCCGACATCATTTTGGTGCCGAAAGTATCAAGTGCGGACACGCTCGAACTGATTGGCCGCCGACTGCTCGATTTGGGCACCGATCACAAAACGCGCGTCTGGGCAATGATCGAAACGCCGCTGGCGATCTTCAATATTCTCCCGATCGCTGCCGAAGCACGCGACTCGGAAACGCGGCTCTCTGGGTTTGTCATGGGCACCAACGACCTCGCAAAGGATACGCGTGCTCGTCTTGTGCCGGGCAGAGCTCCCATGCTGCCATGGCTTTCAATGTGCATTGCGGCGGCGCGCATCCATGGCATCGACATCCTCGACGGTGTGTTCAATCATATCGACGATACAGATGGTTTTGCCGCGGAGTGCCAACAAGGCGTTGAACTGGGGTTTGACGGCAAAACGCTGATTCATCCCAGTCAGATTGAACCGTGCAACAGGGCGTTCTCGCCGTCGCCGGCCGAGATTGAGCAGGCGCGCAAAATGATCGCGGCATTCGATCGGTCCGAAAACAAAGGCAAAGGGGTGGTATCGATTGAGGGCCGCATGGTCGAGCGGCTGCACGCCGATATGGCGCGGCGGACCGTCGCAATAGCCGAGGCGATCAAGCGATCGTCTTGAATGAATTCTCGCGGCGATGCGATGTCAAGAA
>Ga0066903_100007208_pt1 | contig 10041 bp, 10 predicted proteins | sample PanSoiMetaGPlot1_FD_67491 | JGI IMG/M metagenome (GOLD analysis project Ga0066903, IMG submission 67491) | Tropical forest soil microbial communities from Panama analyzed to predict greenhouse gas emissions - Panama Soil - Plot 1 (version 2) | ecosystem: Environmental > Terrestrial > Soil >... | reverse complement strand
AGCATGAGCGTAGCCAACGGGTAGCAGATCATTGGCTTGTCGTAGATCGGGAGGAGCTGCTTGCAGACAATCTTCGTAAGCGGGAAAAGACGAGTCCCTGCGCCGCCAGCGAGTAGGATGGCTTTCTTCATTTTCGATTTTCGATTTTCGATTTTCGATCGCTGCCGCTCCAACGCATGAGCAGATCCGCCCATTCCTGCCAGAAACGCGTCCCGGCAGTCAAATCGATCCCGCTTCGTTGACTGACCAGTCCAAGCGCCCGCTGTGGAGTCGAATGGAACGTTGTCTTATCAACAAGAAACGAATTGCTGCGAACTAATTGCCGATCCTTCACACGACCGCCAACGCACTCTGACAAAGCGTTCTGGATCCACTGTCGTGGTAATGCTGGTCGCGCCTCAATTGTGGCGCTCACGGTAATGTTGAGAAGTTTCTTCAAAATGAGCGCGCAGACCAGGGCACGGGAACTCGTGGCATGGACATGCGACACGTTTTTCCGCAGCCTGGTCAACGCGAGAGCAAAACGCGCCTGGCGCAAAAAGATGGCGCTGGGCGCCCTCACGCTCTCCTGTGCGCGATCTTCTTCCAGTTTTTGCGCGACTACCTGGTTTGCCCGCCATTCCGCCTCGATAACCATCGAATCCGGCAGAAATTCGAGCGACTGCGCCATTTTCTCCATCGCTGTTGTGTACCGCGTCCGAGAATTCAATTCGCACACAATTGGGACGATCGGCACATTACGTCGCTTCATCTCTCCAAGCTCGCGGTCAAGGAGTGGCAAACTTCTATCCGGCCACTGATCGATCAGATATCCAATCTGAGTCTCCCCTTTAGCCGCTTCGCTCTGCGAAGCGCAGCGATAGGTGGATTTCCTCGGGGCGTCCGGTGTTTTTTGCAGGAGCTCGATCAGCGGCGTCACAGTCTGCTCGATTCGGAAATGTTGTTCGATTCGCTCGCGCCCGGCGCGACCATAATGCAATCGCAGCTTGGGGTCTTGTATAAGTCGTGCCAACGCTTCGGCAAACGCCGTTGTATCCCCGGGCGGAACGAGCAAACCCGTTTCGCCATGAACGACGGATTCAGGAATCCCGGCCAAAAGGGTGGATACAACCGGGCGTGCAGCAGCCATCGCTTCGATGATCACGGTCGGAAAAACATCGCTGGCACCTTGCGTGTCTCTGACCGAAGGCAGCGCAAAAATATCGGCGGCCCAAAGTCTCTCCAGAACGGCACTCTGGGACAGTGAGCCGAGCAGGTGAACCCGGTCTGATAGGTTCAGCTTTCCAATTCTTGCCTCGAGATCACCGCGTAGTGGTCCATCGCCAATGATTTCACAGGTGAAATTGAGATTCCGGCGCGCAAGCTCCGCGCACGCGTCGATGAGATGCTCGAATCCCTTAAACGCAACCAGTCGACCGATGCCGATTATGCGCGCCACCGCGTCGCCCGACGTTTCGTAATCCCGCGCTGGAAAACGCGTCAGGTCCATCCCGTTATAAACACGATGAATTTTCGTAGCGGAATTCGGACAGCGCTGGCGGAGCAGGTCGCGGCTGTAATCCGTTTCGGCCGCAACGAACTCCGCGGCAGCGCAGATTTCCCGCAATAGGTCGTCATTGCCGAGGTCTTTCATAAAATCCTGTCCGTGCGCCGTTACGCTGAATGGAATCCCTGAAATCTCTCTCAAAAACATCGCGGTGTGCGCCGCTCGATTCGCGAAGTGCACATGAACATGATCCACGCCGCGGCGCTTGAAATGGTCGGCAAAGTAAACTGCGTTACGCGCGCGCTGCTCTGCCTTCACACCGGGGCCATACTTGCGTTCATGCCGCTCAACCAGATCGCGTGGCCAGTTGCCGTTCGTTTTCGCGGTCTTCTCTAAAATCTTTAAGATTTCCTGCGGCGGCGCGTAATGAATGGGCGCGCGCAAACAGGCTATATGCTCGTGACGAAGGCTGGTAAGCGGTGGATACACCGAGCCGATCTCGAGTTCGAAACCGAGCCGTTCCAGCGCCAGCATCTCTGCGTCGCAAAACGTCTGCGAAAGCACTGGATACCGGGAGTAAAGATAGCCGAGGCGCATCGAACCGGATGATTAAGCGTTCCGCGCGAAAATAGCAATGGCGTGTGGTGGTCCGCCTCAGGCGGATGTCGCCTGCGACGGTTTCGAACATGTCCAGCCCGCGGCGGCTGCTACGAAAAGCGAACGTCCTTGCCCGGATCCATCTCAAAATCCAAGTCCAGGGAATCTTCGGTGTTTGGCTTGATTACTTCCTCCGTGAATTTCACGAAAATAGGGTCTTCACGAAAGATTGCGTACTTGTCCATCGACTCAAAATCGATGGCGATGAAGAACGGCCATGGCAATTCGGGGTCGATCCGCTTTCCACATTTTATGTTCAGGACCTCGGGAATTTTCAGAAGCTGCATCCGCGTATTCATCATCATCGCCTCCACGCGGGCAGGGGTGACCTCGGGTTTGAGTTTATAGAGAACGATATGATGAATCATGAGGGTAAAGCTAATAGGCGTTTCCGATGAGGGGCGCAAGTCCGAATCCGTGCACAAATGAACACCCCACGGTAAAGTCGCTTGCAGAGGATCGATTTCGGCGGAGAATCGCCTTCATTTCGACGCTGAGTATTGTCGCGCCGTGCAGGTGTTGCAAATTCAAGAACTCATGTACGAACCGATAAAACTGATCTTAGTAACGTATGACTAGTGAGCTTGGAACCGGCAAAATCCCACCGCCGGACCGCATTGAACATCTTTTGCCGAACAACGGAACGGTCGGTGAAGTGGATTTAAGCATTGTCATCCCTGCGATGAACGAGGAAATCACCGTGGGGGAATTCATGGAGTGGTGTAAGGAGGGTCTGCGACGCGCCGGGGTGAGCGGGCAGATCCTCATCGTTGATAGTTCCACCGATAATACCCCCAGGATTGTCCTCGAACATGGCGGCGAGGTTCTGCGTACACCGAAGCGGGGCGTTGGGCGCGCCTACATCGACGCAATTCCGTACATGCGCGGCAAGTGGATGTTAATGGGCGACGCGGACTTGACCTACGACTTTCGTGAAATCGCTCCCTTTATTGAGGAATTTCGAAAAGGCGCGGAGTTTGTCATGGGCAGCCGTTTCCGAGGCAGTATCGAAAAGGGGGCCATGCCCAAATTGCATCGTTACTTCGGCACGCCTCTGACCAACTGGATTCTCAACCGTATATACCGGAGCAACTATTCAGACATTCATTGCGGGATTCGGGGAGTGACTCGTGAGGCATTGGGCAAAATCAATATAACCTCGAATGGCTGGGAATACGCCAGCGAGATGGTGTTGAAAGCCGCGCGATTGAAGCTCGCGAGTGCCGAGGTGCCCATTGAGTTTTACAAGGACCGGAAGGGACGCCTCAGTCATCATCGCCGCGTGGGCTGGAAGTCCTCGTGGATGGCAGGCTGGGTGAACTTAAAGGTGATGCTGGTGTATGCCGCGGATTCATTCCTGCTCGGGCCTGGCATCGCGCTCATGGCGATTGGACTGTTGCTTTCGCTGGGTCTCGCGGCGGGACCTGTGAGAATCGGGCCCATTGGGTTTAGTTTGTATTGGATGCTTCTAGGAGTGACATGTACGACCCTTGGTTATAGCTCCATTCAAATAGGTCTGCTTGCGCGGCTGATGCACGGATTACGGCTTGGATTCGTCGAGCGATTGCAAAAAACCGTAACGTACGATCGTGGAATGGTCGCGTCGGCCGCACTAATGTTGGCCGGTTTGATGCTCCTTGGCCATTTCGTTTACCGGTATTTAAAACTTGGGCTGAACCTGGAGGTTATCTCGCATCCCGCCATTCTTGGTCTGCTCCTCGTTATCCTTGGATTCCAAACTTTCTGCTTCACTCTCCTGATGGAAATGGCAAAGCGTGTCATCTTAAGGTCCCGGCCGTGAGCCCGCGGACACATGAGAGTTATGGGCAGCACGGATTGACGCTGGCCGATCGGCTCGGAGTGTGGCTGTCGCAGCGGGCCATCCGCCGGTATCTGCCGACTCGGGGCGATTTAGAAGTGTTGGAACTCGGCTGTGGCTACCGCGCCGCTCACTTACTTGCTTTAGAGCCGAAACTGAAAAGAGGTATCGGAGTAGATTTCCAGATTGCGCCGGAGCTGCGGGAGCGGGAGAGACTTACTTTTTACGAGGGAACCATCGAGCAGTTCATTCCGAAACTGGAAAGCCAATCCCTGGACATGGTGATGCTGATCTCAGTCCTGGAACACCTGGTTGAGCCGCAGTTCGTTCTCCAATCTGCGTGGAGTTTGCTGAAACCTTCCGGACTGCTGCTGGTCAACGTCCCAACCTGGACTGGAAAGCGATTCCTGGAGTTATCCGCATTTCGGCTTGGATTCAGTCCAAAAATCGAGATAGACGACCACAAAATGTATTATGGGAAACGCGACCTCTGGCCGATGCTGGTGCGTGCCGGCTTCAAGCCGAGTGAGATTCGACTGGAATATTACAAGTTCGGTTTAAACTTGTTCGCCGCCGCCAAAAAAGGCGATTTCGAGCAGCGTGACCAATAGACTACTACGCGTCATTTGTTCGCCTCCGAAGTGTTTTCGTTTAAACACTGAACCGTAGTTGTTGCTTACCGATGGCAGAAGAAACTCGAACCCCCAATCTTCTTCCGGTCACGCTCATACTCGGCGTGCTTCTGTGGTTATTCACGACGACTGGAGGTCGCCAGATCTTCGTCAACGAAATGCTGGGCAAAGCTTACGATTCACAAGCTGAACATTTTTTGCGAGGCGACGTCGGGGTCGGCGGTGATGCGATTAAGCACGAAGTAATGGTCGTGAACGGTAAGTCATACATGTACTTTGGACCGTTTCCAGCGTTCCTGCGCATTCCGCTGAATTATATCTATCCGGGCGGACGAGGATACTGGTCGCGCATCTCCGGGTTTTGCGCAGGAATGATCGCATTAGCCGCATTCGGCGGACTCGTTCGAATGTCCTTGCGAGCGTCCCAACTGTCGAGTCGCTGGCAGAATTGGCTGGGGAATGCCTCGTTGGTTGGGTTCGCCCTCGGCTCACCCCTCCTTCTGCTTCTCGGAAATCTTTCCATTTACGACGAAGCGATCATTTGGGGACTCGCGTGCTCACTGGCCGCTCTTTATTTTGGGTTGCAATCTCAAGAGGCGGAAGGATTTGCGCTGACCCGAGCGTTGTTTGCCTTCTCAGTGTGTGCTGGTGCCGCATTACTTTCTAGGGCGACTTTCGGCGTGCCATTTCTTTTGATCGCGCCGGTTCTTGCGTTTCGCCTATTTCGCAGGAAGCCAGTGCGTAATCTGGTGGCGCTTTTTCTTCCGCTCGGTGCGGCATTCCTTTTTTACCTGTTCCTCACGTACGCGCGATTCGGCGATTTCAGCGGGATGCCGATGCGTTACTCCACTAACTCGGAACAGCGGGAGTTTGCGGTAAAACAGGGACTGTTTCGACTCAAGCGCGTCCCTTACAGTTTTGCAGATTATTTCATTTTGCGGCGTCCCGAACTTCAGCAAAAGCCGCCATTTTTGAAGGCAAGACGTCAGGATTATAACCCATCGACTCTTTATGTTATGCCTTTCACCGAAACATACTCGTCGCTGTTGTGGTGCTCGTCGTGGCTTCTCCTGGGCGCGGGGGTTGGCACGGTAATGTTGTTTCGACCCGGAGGTGGCAATGGCGTTAACCGTACCATTGCCGGGATTTTATTGCTGCAGGTTCTCGTAATTTTGTCTTTCATGGGACTGGCTCAGCGGTATATCGCAGAGTTCTTTCCGTTCATGGTTTTCGCGTTCGTTTGTTTTTTGCGACAAGGGCAGGCTGCGTTCCAGTCACGCTACCTGCTTATTGCGCTCGTCGCGTTATCTATCGTTATCAACTCGCTTACCACAGTGTCCTGGCTTTTGGATGCCGACATGAATGTGCCTAAACAAACCAAGACAAGTTGGTATGAGTTTCTGGGAAGGACCCCGAGTCACTAAGCAAAGAGCGGATAAGGAAATTCGGTTAGTTGCTATGTTCTGTCTGGTTCCCGTGACGTGAATCTCGGCTGGACAAGCCAATGTACGTTTTTGATGCTTTAGATTCGCAAATGATTATCACGCGTTCTCCATTGCGAATCTCGCTCGGTGGCGGCGGAACTGATTTGCCATCGTATTATCGCGAGCACGGTGGATTCCTTATTTCCGCAGCGATCGACAAGTATGTCTATATCACCGTTCATCGGCGCTTTGTGGAGGGTTTTTTACTAAAGTATTCCCATCTGGAAGAAGTATCCACGATCGACGAAATCAAGCACCCCATCATCAGGGAAGCGTTTAAGCTGGCAGGGGTGCGAGAACGCAATCTGGAGATCGCGAGCATGGCCGACATCCCGGCCGGGACCGGGCTTGGCTCATCAGGCAGTTTCACAACAGCGTTGCTCAAGGCCCTGCATGCGCTGCACAAGAACCTCGTTCACCCGTCTGAGTTGGCTGAGCAGGCCTGCCGCATCGAAATCGAAAAACTTCAGGAGCCAATAGGCAAACAAGATCAATACATCGCGGCTTACGGCGGGATCACTTGTTTCCAATTTCAACCGAATGGCCAGGTCCTGGCATCCCCTCTCAAGATTTCCGAGGAAACTTACCTCGAGTTAGAGGACAACTTGTTGCTGTTTTTCACCGGTTATTCGCGTTCAGCCTCAACGATTTTGCAGGAACAGCACGACAAGAGCTTGGAGTCGGACAGAACGATGCTTGAAAACCTGCATCTTGTGAAGGAACTGGGGCGACAAAGCCAGCGCGCTTTGGAGGCTGGCGATCTTTATGAGTTCGCGCGATTAATGGATGTGCATTGGCAGCGAAAAAAGGAGCGTTCGTCGAGCATGAGCAACGAGCGCATCAACGATTTTTACGATTACGCGATGGCCAATGGTGCGCTCGGTGGAAAACTTATCGGCGCCGGCGGTGGCGGCTTCTTCATGTTTTACACCGAAGACAAGGGCCGGTTGCGTCAGGCCATGCGCGAGAAAGGATTGGCGGAAATCCGTTTCCGATTCGAGCCCGAAGGCACCAAAATTCTGATTCAATGAAGGCAAGGAGGGCGATTGACATTGGCAGTTGGCCCGTGGCCATTCTTGCCGGCGGACTCGCCACGCGAGTTCGGCCTGCCACAGACAAAACGCCAAAAGCACTGCTAAGTGTCGCCGGCGAGCCATTTCTTGTACATCAAATACGCCTGCTGCAGTCTAACGGCCTGCGGAAAATGGTGCTTTGTGTTGGCTACCTCGGGGAAATGATCGAAGCAGAACTAGGCGACGGAAGTAATCTCGGCGTTCAGATTGACTATTCCTTTGACGCCCCAAACCTCCTGGGCACCGGCGGCGCGCTGAAACGGGCGATTCCGATGCTCGGTGAACGATTTCTGGCTGTTTATGGGGATTCATACATGCCAGTTGATTACTCAGCGATCGTGGAGGCTTTTGTTCGGAGCGGGAAACCCGGTTTGATGACAGTCCTCGAAAATGAAGGTCGCTGGGATACGAGTAACGTGTGGTTTGAAGCTGATAAAATTCTTCGTTACGACAAGAAAGTGCCCACACCAAAGATGCGTCACATCGACTATGGTATCTCTGTCCTAAATGCGGCGGTCTTTACGCAATATCCCAGTCACGTTCCCTTTGATTTGGGGGACGCTTACTCGAACCTGGTGTCGCAGGAACAGATGGCCGCATACGAAGTAAAACAACGCTTCTATGAAATCGGCTCGCTGGATGGACTGGCCGAACTTGATTCTCTGCTGCGCAAAAAACCAGCCGGCATTTTGGCATGAGCTATTCTGAGGAACACCTGCGCGAGACGGCTGAGATCGTCTCGAAACTTGACCCGATACTCTGTGAAAAGGCAGTGGAGCTTCTGGCGGCCGTCCGTGCGCGTGGCGGTCGACTTTTTATACTGGGGGTTGGAGGTAGCGCGGCGAACGCGTCCCACGCGGTGAATGATTTCCGAAAGCTCGCAGGGATGGAATGTTATGCGCCCACTGACAATGTCTCGGAACTCACCGCTCGCACCAACGACGATGGCTGGCAATCCGTGTTTGCGGAATGGCTCAAGGGAAGCCGGTTGAGTGAAAAAGATGCGCTTCTTGTTCTGTCAGTTGGCGGCGGTAATCTCGAAAAGAACGTTAGTGCGAATTTGGTGGGGGCGGTACTGCTGGCGAAGGAACGGGGAACCGCAATTCTCGGAATCGTCGGACGAGACGGAGGTTACACTGGGCGGGTCGCCGATGTGGCGATTGTGATTCCTCCAGTCAATCCCGCAAATATCACGCCGCACTCCGAGGCGTTTCAAGCGGTGGTATGGCATCTATGGGTCTCTCATCCCTCGCTAAAGGTGTCAGAGACAAAATGGGAAAGCATCAAGTAGGGCAACGCGCAGTTTTCCTTGATCGCGACGGGGTAATCAATCGAGCTGTTGTCCGGAACGGGCACCCCTATCCGCCAGCCACTGTCGAAGATTTCGAACTTCACGAAGACGTCGCTGTGGGCTGTGCACAACTCAAGGCAGCGGACTTCCTGCTGGTCGTGATCACGAACCAGCCGGACGTCGGCCGGGGCGGGCAAAGTCGAGAAGTTGTCGAAGCGATGCATTTGAAAATGCAATCGGAGCTTCCATGCCTCGACCGTATCGAGATTTGTTTTCACGCAGGCGAGCGTTACGGCGAGACGTGCGATTGTCGCAAGCCGCGACCAGGCTTGATCCTGCGAGCGGCAGCCGAACTAAAAATCGATCTCGATGCGAGTTACGTTATTGGTGATCGGTGGCGGGACGTGGATTGTGCGCGTGCAGCCGGTTGCCGGGCAGTCTTTATTCAACGCGGTTATCAAGAGAGCCTGCGCGGGAGGCCCCACTTTATCGTTTCGACCTTCAGCGAGGCTGTAAACGCGGTTCTCCGCAACGCGCGCCCCTGATACTGCTTGCATTTGACGCTCCGGGTTGGGTAGGCTGGAGGGGATGCATTACCCCTTATTGGACTTGCCCGTGAAAATTTTCGCGGACGGCGCAGATCTCCAGGGCATCGCGGATCTTTATTGCCAACCCTACATCCATGGTCTCACGACTAACCCAACTTTGATGCGCAAAGTCGGTTTGAACGATTATGAGTCCTTCGCTCGCGAAGTGCTCAAACAGGTCAAATCCAAACCAATTTCCTTTGAAGTTTTTTCTGATGATTTTTCCGAGATGCGTCGGCAAGCAGTGAAGATTCACCAATGGCAGGATAATGTCTTCGTTAAAATTCCGATCACAAATACCCGTGGCGAGCCATCCATTCCGCTGATCCAGGCATTAGCTGCTGAGGGCGTAAAGTTGAACATAACGGCGCTCTTAACTCCACGTCAGGTAAAGTCCGTTGTAGCGGCATTGAATCCCGAGATCCCAGCTGTTGTTTCGGTTTTTGCCGGTCGCATCGCCGATACTGGGGTCGATCCGTCGCCGATCATGAAGGAGTCGCTCGAGATAATGCGCAGTTTGCCTAAAGCTGAACTTCTATGGGCGAGCGTTCGTGAAGTGCTTAATGTCTTTCAAGCTGCGGCATGCCATTGCCATATCGTCACGGTCCCTCACGATATTCTCAGAAAACTGATCGCACTTGGTGGGAAAGACCTCGATGAACTCTCGCTCGATACGGTCCGCATGTTTCATCGGGACGCGGCCGCTGCCGGGTTGAAACTCTAGCAGCCAACGTTTAATCGTCTTACGAGAAGATCTCGGAGATAGCACTTAATAACTCTCCCATTAAAGAACTTCACGCCTAATCGTCCTCACGCTTGTGAATGATTTCCCGACTTCACCGAAGACCGAAGTAGCCGATACCGCCCAATCCGAACCATCGAGATTGGCGGTCGCTGCCCAATCATCGGCCGCGAGGAACATGCGAGAGTTTGCGTTTGCAGGGGGACTCTTTCTTCTCGCAGTAGTAGCTTTCTATTTTTCAACCAAGCCAGCGCATCAACATTTCGATTA
>Ga0066903_100007207_pt1 | contig 10042 bp, 4 predicted proteins | sample PanSoiMetaGPlot1_FD_67491 | JGI IMG/M metagenome (GOLD analysis project Ga0066903, IMG submission 67491) | Tropical forest soil microbial communities from Panama analyzed to predict greenhouse gas emissions - Panama Soil - Plot 1 (version 2) | ecosystem: Environmental > Terrestrial > Soil >... | reverse complement strand
CGCGGAGGTCCTCGGGACCTCCTCCTTCGACCAGCCGGCGATACGGCTCCAGTGCTGCCCTCAGCTCCTGATCGCACCAGCGAGACCGGTAGTAGTCGGCGTTCGGGAACAGCACGACCACGCGGGCGGCGCGCACCGCCTCGCGGAGCCTCGACAGGTGCTCGCCCGGAGGAGTGCTCTCCTGGTCGAAGTACGCCTGCACGCCGTCTTCTGCCAGCGCCTTCCACAGGGCGTCGGCCCGTACGGCACTCGCTTTCCGGTAGTAGGAGATGAACACCGGACTGGCCGACGCTCCCGTTGCACTCCCCATCAGCCCACCATCAGTATGCCTTGATAGCACGACTGCACTGGCATCCTGGCGCACGACCATGGCGGCGGACCGGGACGAATCTCGGCATAGGCTTTTCGAACCTGGGTGAGTGCCACGTGACGGACGACCGGTTCCCACGCGCCGGCGCGGCCCGGGCCTGGCGGCAGGCGCGTCCTGGCACCAGCACGCCACCGGCATACTTCTCGCGCTTGTCGAGGAAGAACCCACACGCAGGCCTCCGGCCGGAGGGCAAGACCCGATCTACGCGACGCGGAACAGCGGTGGTGAGACCATATCGTCCCCGTCGGCCCGAATCCCGCCGGGGCTACCACGTATTCGAATTGGCTCGAAGTCGAGGCTACTACTCCGCCTCGCGAATACGCGCAGCCGTATCGCGGGTTCGACTTGCCTGGACCGCTGTCCCTGGGTCGGAGCCGCCGTTCAGGCGTATGGCCGCCGCTGACGGGCCTCACGGCCCGCAGCCGATCAGCGACCCGCGCGGGCGGGCGTTCGAGGAACGCTTACCTTCTTCACGTGCCGTCGCTGCAGGCTCCGCTCGCGCTCGTCGAAGCCGGCGATGGTCCCCTTCCGCGTGCCGTGCCCGGAGGTACTTGAGGAGGCGCCCGGCCTGGTCGTACTCGGCTGGCTTTCTCGCCTCGACCCGTGCTCGGCCTCTGAAGAGCCCGCTTCCCCGGCGTCGGTGGCTGAGATCTTCCTGGGTAGCTCCAACATTTGGCCAGGCTACCGCATGTGGTGTCACGCCTGGAAGGTAACGCCAGATCTTGTGCCAGTAGGATTGGAGAGCATGACCATCCCCGCCGATCTGGAGCAGGAGATCCGGGCCCGTCGCGCCGCTGGGGCGTCCCCGAAAGCGATCGCACGAGCCCTGGGCATGCGGCCCGCGGCCGTGATCCCGTTCGTCCGCCGCGCAGCCGGAGAGCGCGAGGCGGTGAGGTCGCAGGCCGTCTACGAGCTCAAGGTCACGCTGGAAGGCACAGACCCGCCCATCTGGCGCCGCTTCCGGGTGCCGTGCCAGATAACCCTCGCAGACCTCCACCTCGTCCTCCAGGCAACGATGGGCTGGGGGAACGACCACCTGTACGAGTTCGAGGTCGGCAAGCGCCGGATCGGCGAGTCATCACGCGACGGCGACAACCGCAGAGAGGATGCCGACCGTGTCCGGCTGCGAGACGTCGCCAATCGCAAGGGCGCCCGCCTGGCGTACGTCTACGACTTCGGTGACGACTGGCAGCACGAGCTGATCGTGGAGGACACCGCCTGCTCTGGCGCCGAAGCCGGGAAGGCGGTCTGCATCTCAGGCGAGCGCGCCTGCCCGCCCGAGGACTGCGGAGGCGTCTGGGGATACGCCGAACTCCTGGATGCGCTGTACGATCCAGCCAATCCTGATCTCGAGGAGCGAGTGGAATGGCTGGAGCAAGTCCACGGCGCCTTCGACCCCGAGCACTTCGACCTCGACGCGATCAACCTCTGGCTCGAACCCTTGACGCTCCTGCGTCCGGAACGCCTGATTCGCTGATGAGAAGAACATGGGCCCGCCCGTCGCCCGGGCCGCCGTCGACGAGTCGAAGCGCGACGCCGCGGATGCGATGCGATCCGAGCCCGCGGTTCCGCGGAGCAGGTGGCCAAGGCGTGCCTCATCGATATCATGGGCCGAGCTTCGCTGCCGATGGATCTCGCACATACCGAGCCAAAGCCCTTCGAACACGTCCATGCGCCGAAGTCGGGGCTCTACCGCGGCGTCATGGGGGCCTTCGTCGACGCCAAGCACCGGTTCCTGGTCCACCTCCGGCCCGAGGACGTCGCCGAGGCCCTCGGGGTCGCTTCGAGCGATCCCGTCGAGGACGCCCTCACCTCCCTGGTCGGGTGGGGCAACCTCCGCGCCGATCCGGATACGAGCCGCGTCACCTCGGTGGAGGATTTCTATCGGCCCCGCTACCTCTATCAGCTGACGAGAGAAGGTGAGGCCGCCGAGCACGCGCTGGACGCATACGACGCGGCGCTCGGCAGGCGCGGCGAGCTCCAGTCCGTGGCGCTGGAGGACATCCGACTCCGGCTGCACAGCCTGCTCCCGCACGCCGATGCCCCGGAGCCCGACGCCGTTGTCGTGCACAGCCTGCTGCGCGAGCTCACCGGACTGCTGGACGGGCTCGCCGCCAACGCGAGCGCCTTCATGGGCGGCCTCCAGCGCACGATCGATCTCCAGGAAGGCAGCGAGGACGCGTTCATCGCCTACAAGGACCGGCTGGTCGGCTACCTCGAACGCTTCATCCGCGACCTGGTGGTCAAGACCGCGGACATAGCGGCCACCCTGGAGCGTCTCGACGGGCTCTCCATGGACCGGCTCCTCGCGGTCGTCGCGGCCCGAGAGGCTGTGGACGTCGCTCCGGGCGATGACCCGGAGCAGGACGCTGGCGCCTTCGACGCCAAGCTGGCCGACTGGCGCGCACGCTGGTCCGGGCTTCGCTCCTGGTTCGTGGGTGACCATGCCCATCCATCCCAGGCGTCACTCCTCAGGCAGCGCGCTCGCGCCGCGATCCCGGCGCTGCTGTCCGCGGTGACCGTTCTCGTGGAGCGCCGCGCTGGCCGCAGCGACCGCTCCGCCGACTTCCGTGCCCTCGCCGTCTGGTTCGCCGAGGCGCCGACCGAGGCGCACGCCCACCGCCTCTGGCGGGTGGCGTTCGGGCTCTCGGCGGCGCGGCACCTCGGCATGGACACCGATGCCCTGGCGGCGCTGGAGCGACAGACCGTACCGCCCGCAACGAGCTGGCTGGCAGCGCCGCCGGTGCCCATCAACGCGCGGCTGCGGGCGACCGGCCAGTACCAGCGCCGCGGGATGGTGGCCAGGATCGTGGATCGCGGCCACGCGAAGCGCATGCTCGCCGAGCGGCTGGACGCCGAGCGGCGGCAGACCGAGGAGGCCCGCCGCCGCCTGGCCACCGGCCGGCCGGTCCGGCTCTCCAGCCTCGGCGTGCTGGGCCGCGACGAGTTCGCGCTGTTCCTGGGTCTCCTCGGTGACTCGCTGTCCGCGGGGCCGCCGGGGATCGACGGCATCCACACCACGACCAGCGATGGGACACTGGAGATCCGGCTCGTCCCGACCGGGGACGGCCAGCTGGCGGAGATCGTCACGCCCGACGGCCTCTTGCGCGGGCCGGACCACGTCGTCACGATCGTCGACCTGACTGCCGCGGACGGGGACCTGCCTGCCATGGCGGGGGGTCACGGGTGAGCATCGACCGCCGGGCGGTCGGCGACGTCGTCGAGCGGAACGAGCTCGCCGACCGGCAGCGCGCCGCCAGGGCGCTCCTCCGCCACCCGCTGCTCACGCCGGCCGGGCCGGACCCGGCGGTGTTCCTGCTCGTGCGGCGTCACGCTCGACAGCTTCGCGAGTGGTTCGCCGACGAGGCCGGCTGGGCGCTCCAGGTGGAGAGCGGCATGGCACGGCTCCGGAAGCTGTCGGCCAGCCTGGACGACGCAACCAGGCCGGCCATCGCCGAGCGAGCCAACGCCCCGTTCAGTCGCCGCCGGTATGCGCTGTTGTGCCTGGTGCTGGCCGCCCTCGAACGCGCCGATGCGCAGGTCACGCTGGGACGGCTCGCGGAGCGGGTGCTCGGGCTGGCCGGCGACCCTGCGCTGACGGCGGCCGGCTTCGCCTTCACGCTCGGCACGCGCGAGGACCGGCTCGACCTGGTCGCGGTCGTCCGGCTCCTGATCACGCTGCGGGTGGTGGCCAGGGTGGCGGGCGACGAACTGGCGTTCCTGAACGCCACGGGCGATGCCCTGTACGACGTCGATCGCCACGTCCTCGCCGGGCTCCTGGTCGCCCGGCGTGGGCCCTCACTGGTGACCTCGTCCGACTTCGAGGGCCGGCTCCTGGCGCTGGTGGAGGACCTGCTGCCCGACAGCGCAGAGCTGCGCAACCGCGCGCTGCGGCAGGCCCTCACCCGGCGCCTGCTCGACGATCCCGTCGTCTATCTGGAGGAGCTGACCGGGGAGGAGCGGAGCTACCTCGCGAGTCAGCGGCCCTTCCTGCTCGGGCGCATCGCCGACGCCACCGGCCTGGTGCCCGAGGTCCGGGCGGAGGGCATCGCCCTCCTCGACCCGACTGGCGAGGCCACCGACCTGCGCATGCCCGAGGAGGGCACGTCGGGCCATGCCGCGCTCCTCCTCGCCGAGCGACTCGCCGGCGCGCTTCGACAGCACGGCCAGTCGCCGGTGCCGCTGACCAGCCTGCACGAGGCGATGGCCGGATGGATCCAGGAGCACCGCGCGTACTGGCGGAAGGAGACCCGCGAGCCGGGCGCCGAGGTCAGCCTGTGTCAGCTCGCCATCGGCCGACTGGAGGCGCTGGGACTCGTACGGACGGCCTGCGACGGCGTTGTCCCGAGGCCGGCCCTGGCCCGCTTCGACTACCGGCCGCCTGCGGTGGCCGCCGTGCAGGAGGAGCTCTGTTGAACGCGCCGGCACTCCCGACCCCGGTTCGGATCCGGTGGCAGCCGGTACGGGCCGGTCTGGTGGACATGTTCCTCTACGACTACGAGGAGTTCTGGTTCCGCGACGGTCACCTGCTGCTCCGCGGCAACAACGGCACCGGGAAGTCCAAGGTGCTGGCGCTGACGCTCCCCTTTCTGCTGGACGCCGAGCTGGCCGCGACCCGCGTGGAGCCCGACGGCGATCCCGCCAAGCGGATGGAGTGGAACCTCCTGATGGGCGACCGCTACGACGAGCGTTTGGGCTACACGTGGCTCGAGTTCGGCCGCCTGGCCGAGGACGGGGAGCCGACGTACGTCACCCTCGGCTGCGGGATCAAGGCCGTGAAGGGCCGGGGGGTGGCCTCCCGGTGGTTCTTCGTGGCGTCGGGCCGGCAAGGCGTGGACTTCTGGCTGGTGGGCGCGCGCGGCGCCGCGCTGGCGCGCGAGCGGCTGAGGGAGGCGCTCGACGATCAGGGCAGGGGCCGCGTCTACGACACCGCTGAGGAGTACCGGCGCGCAGTGGACGAGCGGCTGTTCCATCTCGGGCAGGACCGGTACGCCGGCATGATCAACCTGCTCATCCAGCTCCGACAGCCGCAGCTCTCGAAGCGACCCGATCCGGACAAGCTCTCGAAGGCGCTCTCCGAGGCTCTGCGGCCGGTCGATCAGGCGATCCTGGTCGATGTCGCTGAGGCGTTCCACGATCTGGAACGGCAGCGGGAGGAGCTGCGCGGCCTCCAGGAGACGCGCGCCCAGGTGGAGCGGTTCCTCCAGAGCTACCGTCACTACGCCGGCGTGGCCGCCCGCCGCCAGAGCGAGGAGGTGCGCAGCGCGCACTATTACTTCCAGGAAGCGCAGCGCGGACAGGCCGCCGTCCGGCAGCAGTTGGAGGACGCGCGGGCCGGGGACGCGGAGGCTGCTCGCGGCCAGGCGGAGACGGCGCTCGAGCTCACCCGGACGCGTGCGCGGGCGGGCGAGCTGCGCGACAGCTCGGAGGTGCGGGAGCTGGCGTCGGCCGAGCAGCTCGCGGAGCTGACCGCCCGGCACGCGGCGGAGGCTGCGGCTCAGCGTGCCGCGGCGAACGCCGAGGTGGTGGAGCGGCGGATCGCGCTGGAGCAGGGCGACGAGCGGGCGGCGCGGAGCGCCGACCTCGTGACGGAGCGGACGCGCTCGGCCCGGACCATGGCCGTCGACGCCGGGGTCGCCGCCAGCCACGACGACCTCGTCCGCCCACTGGGCCTCGGGAGCGCCGTGCCGGCCGACGAAGGCGCGATCCAGACCGCGGCGAGCGCCGCAACGCGTCTGGCGGGGGACCGGCTGAAGGCGATCGCGCACGTGCAGGGCCAGATCGAGCGCGCGGCCGCCGCGGCGCGCCGTCTGGAGGAGGCCCGCCGGCGGCTGGGTGAGCTCGTCAGCGAGCGCGACACGCTGCGCGAGGAGGCAGAGGCCGCCGCCGGTGCCGTCGCCGAGGCCGCGTCGGCACTGCTCCACGCCTGGCGGAACTACGCAGATGGGCTCGTCGAGGTCCCGCTGCCAGACCTGGACGGCATGATCGCCGCACTGGCCCTGTGGGCGGAGGCCATGGATGGCCAGGATCCCGCTCAGGCCGCCCTCGCGGATGCGGCCCGGCAGGCCGCCAACGCGCTGGCCGAGCTTCGTGCGCAGGCGCTGGCGCACGAGCGCGAGCGTGAGGCCGCCCGGGCGCAGCTTCTGGACGAGCGCGAGCGTCTCCTGGCCGGCGAGCACGCCGCGCCGCCCGAGCGGTACACGCGCGACGCGCAGACCCGGACCGGCCGGTCCGGCGCACCGCTGTGGCAGCTCGTCGACTTCCGCGAGCACGTGCCGGAGGCCGACCGGGCGGGGCTGGAGGCGGCGCTGGAGGCGTCCGGCGTCCTGGACGCCTGGGTCACCCCGGACGGACGCCTGCTGGACGCCCACACGTATGACGAGGTCGTGGTCGTCGGTCCGCCCGTGGCTGCCAATCTGGCCGCCGCGCTGCTGGTGGCGGTCGACCGGGACCACCCGCAGGCGTCGGCGGTTCCCGACTCCACCGTGGAGGCGATCCTGGCCGGCATCGGCCTGGGCGCAGCGACCGCAGACACCTGGATGGACCCGTCTGGCCGCTGGCGGCTGGGCGTCACGGAGGGAGCCTGGCGGAAGCCGGCCGCGACGTTCGTCGGACGCGGCGCCCGGGAGGCGGCGCGGCGTCGGCGCCTGGCCGAGCTGGCCGGCGAGATCCAGGCCCTCGAGGCGGAGATCGCGGAGGCGAAGGCGCGCACCGCTGCGGTCGAGACCCGCCAGCGCGCCCTGGAGGGGGAGCTGCGGCTGGCCCCAGACTCGCGGCCGCTGCGCGAGGCGCACCTCGCCGCGGCGGACGCCCGGCGCCGGCTGGCGGCCGTGGGGGAACGGGTTGTCGGGCAGGAGTCGGCCGTGGCCGAGGCCGCTCGCGCCGCCGCCAGCGCCGCGTCGGCCCGGGACGAGGCGGCACGCGATCTCGCGCTGCCCGCCGACGGCCCCGGGCTGGAGGATGCCAGGCAGGCGGTCGCGGAGTACCGCGCTGCGGCGGCGGGCCTGTGGCCGGAGGCACGGCTGCACGCAGAGCGCCTCCGGGCGGTCGCGGCCGCCCGGATCGCCCTGGAGAAGGCCGAGGCCGGGGCCGCTCGGCGTGCTGGGGAGGCGGAGCAGGCAGCCGGGGAGGCAGCGGAGGCGGCGGGCAAGCTGGACGGCCTGCGCGCCAGCATCGGCGCGACGGTCGAGGAGATCCGAGCCCAGCTCACGGCGCTGCTCGCGCGGATCGGCGGGCTGGAAGCAGAGGCCAAGGAGCTGAACGACCTGCGCCTCGCCGGTCAGAAGCAGATCGGCCAGGCCGAGGCGCGCCTGGGCGAGCTGGAGTCCGCGCTGGCTCGCCACGGTGAGCGGCGGAGCAGCGCCGTGGACGCGCTCCAGCGTCTGGCCGCCACCGGCCTTCTGACGGTGGCGGTGCCCGACGCCGAACTGCCGGGCGCGCCCTGGCTGCCCGAACCGGCGGTGCGGCTGGCGCGGCGGGTCGAGCAGGCGCTCGCCGACGTGGAGGCCGGGGACCAGGCGTGGGACCGGGCGCAGCGCGACATCGGCCTGCGGTTCAAGGAGCTCCAGGACGCGCTCTCCGCGCACGGCCACCAGGCGGTGGTCGACCCCGTCGACGGCCGCTTCGTGGTCACCATCACGTTCCAGGGCCAGCGCCGGGCCCCCGACGACCTGGTCGCGCTGCTCGCTGAGGACGTCGCGCACCGCGACCGGCTGCTGAGCGCCCGCGAGCGCGAGGTTCTCGAAGAGCACCTCGTGAACGAGGTCGCCAGCCATCTCCAGGAGCTGATCAGCGAGGCCGAGGCGCAGGTCGAGCAGATGAACGCGGAGCTGCGCCAGCGACCGACCAGCACGGGCATGCGCCTTCGCCTTCGATGGGTGCCTCGCGCCGACGGTCCCGCCGGCCTGGAGGAAGCGAGGCACAGGCTGCTCCGGCAGGTCTCGGACGCGTGGTCGCCGGATGACCGGCAGGCGGTGAGCGCCTTCCTGCAGCAGCAGGTGACGGCAGTCCAGGCGGCGACGCCGCTGGGCACCTGGCACGAGCACCTGACGGCCGCGTTCGACTACCGGTCCTGGCACCGGTTCACCATCGAGCGCTGGCAGGACGGCCGCTGGCTCCGGGCGACCGACCCGGCCTCCAGCGGCGAGCGTGTCCTCACGGTGACGCTGCCGCTCTTCGCCGCCGCCTCGGCGCACTACCGCTCGGCGCATCCCACCGCCCCCCGGCTCGTCATGCTCGACGAGGCGTTCGCCGGCGTGGACGACGACAGCCGTGCCAAGTGCATGGGCTTGCTCGACACGTTCGACCTCGACTTCCTGATGACGAGTGAGCGGGAGTGGGGCTGCTATCCGACGATCACCGGGCTCGCCGTGCACCACCTGGCCCGGCGGGAGGGCATCGACGCGGTGCACATCACGCGCTGGGAGTGGGACGGCCGGGCGAAGACCCGGGTGGACGCGGCGATCGCGCCGGCGATCGCGCCGTCGGGCAACGGGCACATCCCTGGCGAGGAGGCGTGACGGCCGGCGACGCGGAGCGGCTCGGGCGGCTCCTGGGCGGCGACGAGCTGCGCTGGTTGGTCGATCGGGTCCGGCAGCGCCTCGAGCGGCGCCTGCCGCTGGACACTTCGGTGGTCCTCGACGGCGCTACGCCGGCCCAGCGGAGGGCGGTCGAACGGCTGCTGGGACGGCCGGCCGGGCACGGCGCCGCGGTCTCCGTGTCCCTGCGCGCGGTGGAGGTGGTGGTGGCCCGGATCGGCGCGGCGCCTGACCTCCGCGCGGCCGTCGAGGCGCTGACCGGCCCGATCGCGGACCGGGAGGCGGATCGGGAGGCGCTGGACCGGGCCTGGGCGGCGGCCGTGCGGCCCATCGAGGCGGTGGCGCGCGCCCGGCCGGTGCTTGCGCCCTGGCTCGAGTGGCTGCTGGCGACTGGCGTCCTGCGGCGGGTGGCGCGCGGCGACCCGGAGAGCGCCCGGGAGCTGGCCAGCCAGGTCGCCGGCGTGCTCGCCCGCCTGCCGGCGCATGGCGTGCCCATCTCGGTGGTGGCCAACCTGGAGACCGGCGACGGACACGCGCTCGATCCCGGCAGCCCGCTGTCGGCGCTCGTGCTGCCGGCCGTCGCCCGCTTGGGTGGCATCCCGCCCGGGAAGGGCTCCGAGTGGCGCCGGACGGTCTGGTCGGCCGTCGGCGTGCTCTGCGGCGAGCTGACGAACCCCGTGCTGACGCTCAACCTACCGGGCGACGGCCTGACGCCCGCCGGCCGGGCGCTGGCGTGCTGGGCCGAGGCGGGGCAGCCGGTCCACCTGACCGCGCGCCAGCTCATGCGCCAGCCGCCCGGGCTGGACGCCCTCCGGGGCCGGCGGGTCCATCTCTGCGAAAACCCCAGCGTCGTCGCGGAGGCCGCCAACCGACTGGGACCCCGGTGCGCGCCGCTGGTCTGCACGAGCACCCACCCGGCGGCCGCCGCCACGGTTCTGCTGCGCGCGCTGGCCGCGGCCGGCGCTGAGCTGCTCTACCACGGGGATTTCGACTGGCCGGGCATCGCGATCGCGAACGGGATCCTGTCGCGGTTCGATGCACTGCCGTGGCGCCTGGACGTTGCCGCCTACCGGCTCGCGGCAGCTGCAGGCGGACCGAGGCTGGTGGGCCGGCGGGTCGCCGCGGTCTGGGACGC
>Ga0066903_100007206_pt1 | contig 10042 bp, 9 predicted proteins | sample PanSoiMetaGPlot1_FD_67491 | JGI IMG/M metagenome (GOLD analysis project Ga0066903, IMG submission 67491) | Tropical forest soil microbial communities from Panama analyzed to predict greenhouse gas emissions - Panama Soil - Plot 1 (version 2) | ecosystem: Environmental > Terrestrial > Soil >... | reverse complement strand
CACTCACCACGAGCGACATCGACCGTGCGGTCAGCCCTCTGAGAGTTCGAGCCGACAACGGCTACGTCCAGCCCGGCTCTCCACGTCGAACCCGATGGCGCGAAAGAACTCGACGGCGTCTCCTTCTGTCTCTGCCTCGAGGGCATGCAGCCCCAACTGCTGGCACGCTCCGTAGATCAGCGACGCGCCGATGCCCTGTCCGCGCCAGCCATGATGGACGGCCAGCGCTCTGACCGCCGCCTCGTGTTCGCCGTTGGATTCGAGACCGACGCAGGCAATCGGCGTCCCGACCGGTAGGCCGGTCTCACCGAATGAACCCTGCGTTACGACACCGAGGAGCCAGCTACCAGGCAAACGGTACTGCGCAGCGGCGTTGTCGCCTCCACCTGTTGCACCGTGCTCGGCGGCCTCCTCCAGCAACGACTGCACGCCGGGCGATTCCAGTTGCGGTAGTAGGTCGACGGGCCGCCTTGCCATCGCCCGTAGCCAGCTCGGTCGGTGGCGGGTCACGAGTGATGGATGGTTTCCCCGAAGCAGTCTGCGCACCACCTCGCCGTACACGTTGGCACCGCGGTCGCCATTGGTGAACACGACGATGCCTCGTTCTTCGGCCGGCAACCCGATGACGAAGTTCTTGTATCCCGGGTCGTTCCCCCATTGCCAAACAGCCTTGTCTGCACCGACCTCGATACCCCACCCCAGGCCCCACGCGAGCTGCTCGTCAATGCGAGCTTGCTGCTCGAACATCCGCTGCTCCTGCACGAGGCAGTAGTGGAGGAAGCGGAGGTAGTCGGGCGCGGTCGTGAACAGGCCACCCGCGGCAGCCTTCCTCGGGCTCGGACGGAACGGAGATCTCGCCGCGCCATCGCGGTCGTGGCCGATCGCGAGGCGCGGTTCATCGGCCTCCGGCCACTCGAAGGTCGACTCGGCCATGCCGAGTGGGCGAAGGACCGCGTCCCTCAGGTAGTGGGCGACCGGCCCGTCAGTCAGCCGCTCGACGACCTGTTGGAGGTAGGAGAAGCCCTCACCGGAGTAGCCCCACCGGGTTCCTGGCGACCATCGCAGGTAGAGCGGCCCCTCCCTCCAGTTGGGGAAGCCGGTCGTGTGGCTGAGCACCATCCGCGCGGTGATCGACGCCGCCCGTTCGTCGTCCGCAAGGTAGGGCTCGGGAAGGTACGTGCTCAGCGCCCGGTCCAGTTCGAGCGCCCCGGCGTCGACGAGAGCCATCACACCTGTGGCGAACACCGGCTTGGTGAGGGAGGCAGCCGCGAACATCGTGTCGCCCTCGACTGGGCCGCGGTCACGGCCGCGACTGCCCGCGGTCACGATCCTGTCTCCGTCCGCGCCGTCGATTGTTCCGACTGCGGCGCCAGGTGTCCCGTGCTCATCGAGCAGTGCGGCCACCATCGCCACCAGATCCACGGCGCCATATTTCACCGATGGGCACCAACGGCGTGACGCGCCCGTCCCGCCTCACGCTCGACCGCTCGACCGCTCGAGAGCGATCGGGCAATCTGGCGGCCGTGGCAGTCGAGAATCCGAGCATCCAGGAAGCTCTGTATCCAAGCGTGACCTGCTTCGGCTGTGGTCCTGCGAACCCCCACGGGCTGCGTCTTCGCAGCTACCGCGAGGACGATCTCACGGTCGCCGACTTCACGCCGCACGGAGAACACGACAACGGGTTCGGGTTCGTCAACGGCGGCATCATCTCGACGGTGCTCGATTGCCATGGCGCGGCAGTCGTGATGTGGGAAGCCGACGCACGCGACTGGCGCGCCGCCGACGGTGCTCCTCTTCCGTTCATCACCGCGGGCTTCGAAGTCAAGTTCCTTCGACCGACACCGCTCGGTCCGACGCTTCGGCTCGTTGCGTCACCGCTGCTCGTTGACGACGGAGAGATCGTGGTGAGCGCAGAGCTCGAGCTCGACGGAAAGACGCGAGCCGCGATGACAGCGAACTGGCGTCGTTTCCGGCCACGTACGTAGATCGTCGTCAGCGGGTCGCCCGGTTGGTGGTCCGAGCGAGTGCGGCCCACGTGGCCCCGAGGAAGATCACGACGAAGGCTCCAAGGATGAGCCAGTAGGTGCCAGTCGACATCGAGCCCGCGTCGCCGTACGACTTGAGCAGCGGAGCCCCGAGTGACGAACCGCCATCTGCGAGGATCTGACGCGCTCCGATGTCATGACCGATGGCCTCGAATGCCCAGCGCGATGGAATCGCCGTGCTCATTGCCGCGCCGACAGTGGCCATCAGGTTCACCGGCAGGATGGCGCCCGAGAACAACACCGTCGGGAAGCAGAGCATCGGCAACGCGAGCGTTGCTTGGGCAACGTTGCCCACGAGAGCGGACGTGAGCAACCCGATCGCGAGGGCTCCGAGTGCGCACAACAGAAGCGTGAAGCCCATGGACGCGTACGTCGACAGCGACCGACTGGGAAGGCGATCCAACGCGCGGAGCACTCCGAGCATCAGGACGACGACGATCAGCAGGAACGGTGCGAGAACAGTGACCTTCGACGCCACGTACGCGTCAAGCCGCAACCCCACCAAGCGCTCGCGTCGCAGGATCGTCCGCTCCGTGCAGATCTGCAGCAGCCCATATGTGAGCCCGAAGAAGAACGCGGCGAACACGATCCAGAAACCGATCATCACCATCGAACTCGGCACGGGGTGGTCGAAGTCGAACGCCCCCGGTCGGAACAGGACGACGAACATGCCGACGACCAACGCCGGCGAGCCGATGAGGATCGCGAGCGTCAACGGATTGTGGACGAACGTTTCGAGCGTTCGACGAGTGAGGACACGCCATTGGGTGAATCCGTTGGCCACGGGGCGGCGCACCTCGCGCACCTCTCGCGCGATCGCGTCCGACATGCCGGGGCTCGACGCGGGGCGCTGCTCTTCGGCGGACGGCACGACATCGGCCATCCGTCCGAAGAGGTCCGCTACCGAGCTGACACCGAAGCGCTCGAACGCCTCGTCGAGCGTGCCGACGAAACCCACTCGCCCACCGTTTGCCATGAACACGATCCGGTCGCACGCGGCAAGGTCGTCGACCGCGTGTGTGGTGAACACAACCGTCGCCGATCGGTCGGCCAGATCGCGCAGTCGAGCGATCAGCCCCGCACCGGTGACCGGATCGAGTCCCGACGTCGGTTCGTCGAGGAAGAACACGGACGGATGGGTCAGGAGCTCGACCGCGATGCTCGCCCGCTTGCGCTGTCCGCCGCTGAGTGAACCAACCCGAACAGACGCCTGCTCTCGGAGACCCACCGCATCGATGGCGTCGGCAACAGCGACATCGATCTCGGGATCCATCGTCGATGATGGGAGGCGAAGGCGCGCCGCATAGCGCAGCGTGTGTTCCAGAGGAAGGTCGGCATGGATGATGTCGTCCTGCGGGACGTAGCCGAGAACACTGCGAAACAGGGCCACGTTGGTGTACAGGTCGATGCCGTCGAACCGCACGGAACCCGATGTCGCCGGGCTGAGACCGGCGATGGACTCCAAGAGCGTCGTCTTCCCCGATCCACTCGGGCCCACGATCGCGACGAGCTCACCCGGCTGGAGCGTGAACGAGACCGAGTCGAGCAATGTGAGGTCCGTTCGGTTGCGGAGCCGAATGCGCTTGGAGAGGTCGTCGACATCGACGCGCACGCCGAGAGGTGGGAGCCCGTCAGTAGTCGGCGGGGCGTCGATGGTCGGCGTCTCGTGCAGTGTCGTCATGATCGGCTCCTCGTGATCCCCTCGTCCTGAGATAGCACGATCGGTCGTACTATCTGGTGTCAGAGTACGAACGGTCGTGCTAACTTGTCAAGGTGCAACCGAAGCGCAAACCGCGGGCCGACGGAGAACGCACACGAGAGGCGATCGTGCACAAGGCAGTGATGCTCGCCACCCTCGACGGGCTCGAAGGCCTTTCGATCGGCAACCTCGCAAGCGCGCTCGACATGAGCAAGAGCGGTGTCTATGCGCACTTCGGTTCCAAAGAAGAGCTGCAACTTGCCACCGTCGACGAAGCGGACCGGATCTTCGATGCCGCTGTCATCGAACCTGCTCGCGCCGCACCGCCGGGCGCGGCCCAAGTCGTCGCGCTCTGCGACGCGTTCTTCGACTACCTCGAGCGGCGCACGTTCCCCGGTGGCTGTTTCTTCGCCGGTGCCGTCCTGGAGATGGGTACGCGTCCGGGGCCAGTCCACGATCGTGTGGGTGCATTCCAAGCGAAGCTCACTGGGCTGATCCGCCAGAACATCGCGGCCGGACTCGCACAACATGAGCTTGCCGACGACGAGGACGTGGACGGACTCACCTTCGAGATCAGCGGCATGATCCTCGCCGCGAACTCCAGCTTCATCCTTCGCCAGGACACTGCGGCGCTGAAGATGGCGAAGGCGGTCGTCCGTCGCCGTCTCGGGATCGTGGCGAAGCGACACTCCACACGACGATGACCGCGGAGTGCGGCATCGTGGAGACGTGACCGACAAGCCGTTCTCCTCGAGCTCAGACGTTTATGACCTGCTGTACGAAGCCGCGGGCAAGGACTACGCAGCCGAATCCGACGAACTGCACTCGCTGATCCAGACAAAGTGCTCCGGGGCTCGATCGCTATTGGACGTTGCCTGCGGTACCGGCGCTCACCTACGACATTTGCGCAGTCGCTACGAGGTCGCCGGCGTCGATGTCTCGCCAGACATGCTCGCGGTCGCGCGGGACCGCCTGCCAGGAATTCCACTCACCGAGGCCGACATGCGCTCGTTCGATCTCGGCCGAACGTTTGATGCGGTCACGTGTCTGTTCAGCGCGATCGGCTACATGCACAGCACCGACGAGCTGGACGACGCAGTTGCAACGATGGCCCGCCATCTCTCACCTGGCGGCGTCATCGTCATCGACGGTTGGGTGCGACAGGAGTCATGGCGTGATCCCGGCACCGTGCAGTCGTTGAGCGCCGCCAGCGACGAAGTCGTCGCGGCACGTGTGGTCCGCTCGTACCGCGACGGAAGCCGCACCACGCTGGATCTGCACCATCTGGTCGGATCCATCGACGGGATCGACTACATCGTCGAATCACACGAGCTGACACTCTTCACGGACGATGAATACCGCTCCGCGTTCGCACGCGCCGAGCTCGGAGTCGAAGTCGTCGCCAGCCCCCACCCTGACCGCGACCGCTACGTCGGAGCACCGTCGCGCTGACGGTGGCTCAGTCGTCGACGGTGCCGTCGATTGCTTCGCGCAGAAGGTCGGCATGTCCGCAATGACGCGCGTACTCCTCGATCATGTGAACGATCGTCCGTCGGAGTGCGTGTTCGCCCGGCTCGGGTTCGCCCTTGTTGCGGTCGTCCATGCTCGCGGTCTCGAGGTGGCGGTCGATCACCGCGATCTCGTCCCAATAAGCCGTGAGGGCGTCCGCCACGGTCGCGCCCGGCGGAACGTTCCACTCCTCGTCGTCCTCGAACAACCCGGGGATGTCCTCGTCGAGAAGGACACGCCGGAACCACCATCGCTCCACGTCGGTCATGTGACGGACCAAGCCCAGCAGTGTGAGCGCACTCGGCGCGCAGACGGCACGGCGCGCGTCCTCGTCGCTGACGCCCTCCGCCTTCCTCGCCAGCACAACACGGTGGTAGGTCAAGTAGCCGAGAAGGACCGAGCGCTCATCTTCGCCGAATGCCTTCGCAGCCGGCAGCGGTGTGGTGGGATCGGCCATTGCAACACCCTGCCACCTATCCCCCGCGGAACGACGCGGGATTCGAAGCAAGCATCGGTTGCGGTGGTCAGACCATGGGGCGGGGTTGGCCAGGCGCGACGGTGCGGGCGAGGATGCCCAGCGTCGCGGCCAACGCCCGTTCGGGAATCACGGGGAAGATGGCTGCGTCCTTCCACGACTGCTCGACACCGGACCAGTCGTAGTACGAGGTCACGAGCGTTCCCCCTTCGATCGGTTCGAGGCGGTACCCATACACGTGACCGAGGTTCAGCTGGCCTTCGATCGTCCACGCGATCTCGCGATCGGGCTCGAACGTGACGATCTTGACCGTCACGTCGTAGAGGCCCAACGGGTAGTCGTTGAGCGCCTCGCGGTCCATGTGGACGACGAAGGTGTCGTCCACGGCAGCAACCCTGTCACCCGTCGCATCCATCAACATTCCAGCGCTGTCGATCGTGACATGGCCGTGCGGATCGCTGAGGATGTTGAAGATCGCAGCCGGCTCCGCCGCGATGGCGCGTTGCACTTCGATGCGCTCAGTCATCGCTGGATCCTTGCACGCATTCAAATGCGCGTCACACACAACACACCGCTGAGGGCTCCGGCCGCTGTCAGACACGAAGGCGAAGCCGACAGTGCGAGGCGGCTGAGGGCTTCGCTCTCGCTGACCTCACAGGAACGCGAAGCCCTCAGCAGTACCGGTTCATCGTCACATGAGCGAGCCTCGACGGCCATCACCCGAAGGAGGGAAACTCCGCGGCTCCGCGCCTCGATCATCGTGCGATGACGTAGATCACCTCGATGTGTCCTTCGTGGTCGATCTCGCTGTACACGGACAGTCCCGCCTTCTCGAGCACACGACGGGACGCGGCATTGGTCGCCGCGACCGATGCGTACAACTGGCTGGCGCCGAGTACGTCGAACGCAAGAGCGGCAGACGCGTTCACGATCTCTGTCGCGTAGCCACGCCGCCAGAACTCGGGCGCAACGACGTACCCGACGGTGAGGCACGTACCGATCCCGATCGTGGAGTGCTGCAAGCCACCCCACGCGACTGGCTGTCGCGTCGTGCGCTCCTGGAACAGGGTCGTTCCGAAGTCGTGCTCGTTCCAGTGACGAGTCCACTGCTCCATCCGGTCCCGCAACTGTTGCTCGGCGCGGACCCCGCCGATGGTCGGCGCGACGCGCTCGTCGTTCCAGACTCGGCTCACGAACGGGAGGTCGTCCGCAATGACCGGTCGCCCAGCGAGGCTGGCGGTCTCCATGATGACGGTTCAGCTGTGCATGGTGAGCGGTGACGCGATGACACCGAGTCGATCGAAGATCGCCTTTGCCTCGGTGACCATGGCGTCGCCATCGTCTCGCCCGAGCGAAGCTGCGGTCTTGGCCATCAAGTCGAGCGTCACCGCGATCTCGTAGTCGAGGCCGCGCTCGCGGCTCGCAGCGAGGCTCCGTTCCCACGCGGCCCAGGCACCAGCGAGGTCCCCGCTCTGCGCTCGCGCCCATCCCTCGAGGCGATCGAGGAGGACCGAGACGTGGGCGAGACCGAGTTTCGCCGCGAGCCGTTGCAGCTCACTCGTACGTGCGAGGGCGGACTCGTGATCACCGGCAAGGACCAGCCGCTCGGCCTCGCGGGCATCTGTCTCCAAGAGCAATGCATCAGCGCCGATCGAACGAAGCAGATCGCACGCGGCGGTCAGGCGCTCCGCGGCCTCGGCCAAACGTCTGTCGCGCGCGGCCACCCGCCCCAGGTTGCTCATCGCCCAGCCGGCACCGATCTGCCAGCCGGCTCCCGCCCACAGCAGCCGCGCCTCCTCCAGCAGCGACTCGGCTTCATCGAGGCGGCCCTGGTCAGATCGGATCTCGCCGATGTTGTTCAGATAGATCGCGTTGTTGACCAGGACGCCCGCACGCCGATCGGCCTCACGAGCGACCTCCCACAACGACACCGCCTCGTCCCAGCGGCCGTGCCAGTACGCGGCGATACCCATCTCGTTGTACGCGGCGGCCTTGCCGCGCTCGTCACCAAGCTCCTCGTAGATCCCCGCGGCGCGGCGGCTGTTCGCCGGGTCCTCCAGCTGTCCGAGATCGCTGAGCACCTGGTCGAGCACGAAGCAGGCGTGCGCAAGCGCGGCTCGGTCGCCACTGGCCTCGGCCTCCTCGATCGCGAGTTCCATCATCGCGACCGATCGGGCATGGCGGCCCTGGCGCAGCGCACTCGAGACGGCCGCCGTTCGCAACTCGGCGCGCAGGCCTCCGACTTCGGAGCTCACCGACGCTCCATCGAGCTCGCGCAGACCGCGCTGGAACCATCGCTGTGCCTCGGTGTAGCGACCTTCGTGGTCGCGCACCCATCCGATCTTCCTGCACAGCCGCGCCCGCCGGACGGGATGATCGACGCAGAGACGTCGGGCCTGACCGTAGATTGCGCGCGCCCGCTCGTAGCGACCGCCGAGCTCGAGGCAATCACCGAGGCTTTCGGCGACATCGGCTCGTGAGTCGACAGCGAGGTCGTCGAGCCGGCGCGCCGCCTCGAGCGCGGTCGTGAAGAACGCGGCGGCCTCGATGGGCGCCCCGTTGCGCTGAGCCCTCTCGCCGGCGACCCGGGAGTACCGCCACGATTCGTGGAAGCGGCCGGCGCGGTGGAAGTGGATGGAGAGGAGCTCGGCGAGTGCGTCTCCGTCGTTGCTCGACTGCTCGAGGATCATCGCTGCTCTGTGGTGCAGCGTCCGTCGAGCGCGGTAGGCCAGACCCTCGTAAGCGACGTCACGGAGCAGGATGTGGCGGAACCGCACGATGCCCGAGGCTTCAGGCGTGAGGAAGTGCGTCAACCGCGCGACGTCCTCGGAAACCCTCGCGGCTGGCTGCTCGACCATCGGCGCCAGCACGTCGAGCGTGAACTGCCCACCGAGAACGGCCGCATGGCGGAGCAGCGATCGATCCGAGCTCGGAAGCGTGTCGATGCTCGTCGCAACAACTGCCTCGATCGTGTCCGGCAACTCGTCGAGATCGCCTCGTCTCGTCGCGTTCAGCAGCTCTTGCAAGAACAGTGGATTGCCGCCACTGCGGACGACGAGGTCCTCGATGACGCCCGGCGGCAGTGCTTCTCCTTGCACTGTCACCGAAGCGAGCGATGTTGCGGCGGCCAATGACAGCGGCTGCAGCCGCAATGTCGTGACGTCCGAGTGCTCCGTCAGGTCCAGGCCACCTGCAACGTCGCGTCTCGTGACAAGCACCGTCCACGGCCTCGCGCCGGTGCCGGCAAGCACGACGTCGAGCAGTTCGCACGACGCGGCGTCGAGCCAGTGGGAGTCCTCGATGCGGACGAGAGTCGGTGCGGTCAGCAGCCGCGCCAAGAGATCTGCGACGGCGGTGTGCATGGCCGTCTTCCGCATCGAACGATCGAGCAACGCAGTGTCCGGTGAGTCGTCGAGCTCCAAGCCGAGCGGGACTGCGATCAGCGGGACCAGCGATAGGAGATCAGGCGCGACCCGCTCGACGACAGCTCGGAGGACGCTCTCGACTTCGGCTGCCGATGAGTCGACCGTCAACCCGATCGCTTCGCGGAACCCTCGCCGAAGAGCGAAGTACGGCGTGGCGAGGCTGTAGCGCCCGGCTTCGATCGTGATCCGTGGCAGACCATCATCGAGTGAAGCTGCGGTGGCGACCAGCTTCGACTTCCCGATGCCGGGCTCACCGACGACCTCGATGATCCGCCCTTCCCCTCGTCGAGCGGCGGCCAGCGCCTCGCGCATCGTTGCAATCTCGTCGTCTCGCGCGACCAGCGGCGCCCCGGCATCGTCTGCCTCGACGCGGCGGCCGCGCGGCGCCCCGACGATGTGTGCGTTGACCGGTGCCGTCTTTCCCTTCACCGTGAACGGCTCGAGCGAAACCAGCGCGAAGTCGGTGTGGCTGTGATCGACGACGTCCTGTGTCGCAATCAGCTCACCCCAGTCAGCGCGGCCCATCACGCGCGCCGCGAGATTCACCGCATCTCCCATGACCGTGTACGTGCGGCGGCCAGGACTACCCAAGTCGACGGCGAAGATGCGGCCCCGGTTGACGCCGGCTCGCACCGGGAGTGCGTGCACGCCGTCGAGCACCGAACACAGGGTCAGCAGCAGTCGATCTTCGTCGTCAGGCGAAGCTGACGGAACACCGGCGGCGAGCAGGATCTTGCCGCCATCCGCGTCGACATCGGTGCCGAGAAAGGTGACGGCATGTTCGCCGCAAGCGGACTGCGTTCGCGTGACGAGGTCGTGCAGTGCCTCGCAGACGACGGCAGGGCCTTCACGCTCGAGCAGTTGGTCGGTAGTACCGAACTTGAGAAAC
>Ga0066903_100007205_pt1 | contig 10042 bp, 13 predicted proteins | sample PanSoiMetaGPlot1_FD_67491 | JGI IMG/M metagenome (GOLD analysis project Ga0066903, IMG submission 67491) | Tropical forest soil microbial communities from Panama analyzed to predict greenhouse gas emissions - Panama Soil - Plot 1 (version 2) | ecosystem: Environmental > Terrestrial > Soil >... | reverse complement strand
GCTCGTGATCAACGCGAATACGGTGGCCAAAGCGTATCGGGAGCTCGAGCACGAGGGCGTCATCGAGCTTCGTCACGGTGCCGGCGCCTTCGTGTCGGCCAGCGCCCGGCCGAAGAAGGAGACCGAGAAGCTGCGGGCAGGTCAATCGATCGTCGCCGACGCGATCCGCCGGCTGCGCGAGCGCGGCGTCACCGACGAGGAGGTCCGCCGGCTGTTCGAAGCCGAGCTCGCGGGCGTCGTGACGACAGGAGCACACCGTGGCTGACCCGATCGTCGTCGAGACGGCCGGCCTGCAGAAGCGCTACGACACGGTCGAGGCGCTGCGCGGCCTGGATCTGCGCGTGCCGGCCGGATCGATTTTCGGTTTCCTCGGCCGCAACGGCGCCGGCAAGACCACGACGATCAAGATCCTGCTCGGCATGGTGCGGCAGACCGGCGGCTGCGCGACGGTCTTCGGGCTGGCCGTCGACAACCCGGTGGCGAGCGTCGAGATTCGGCGCCGCGCGGCGTTCGTCAGCGACGAGAAGGATCTCTACGATTCGATGACCGTCGACGAGATGATCCGTTTCACTGCCGGGTTTTTCCCGAAATGGCGAGCCGACCTCGAGCAGCGCTACCTCCAGAAGTTCGAGCTCCCCGGCGACCGCAAAGTGAAAGCGCTCTCACGCGGCATGCGCACGAAGCTCGCGCTGCTGCTGTCGCTGTCGCGCGGCGCGGAGCTGCTCGTGCTCGACGAGCCGACCGCCGGCCTCGACCCGGCGATGACCGAAGAGGTGCTGCAGGCGCTGGTCGGCCATGCCGCCGCGGAAGGCCTGACGATCTTCTTCTCGTCGCACCAGATCGCCGAGGTCGATCAGATCGCCGACAGCATCGCAATCATCGATCGCGGTCGCACGGTGGTGGCCGGCGCCCTCGACGATCTGCGCGAGAACTTCCGCCGCGTGCAACTGGTGTTCGAGGGCGAGGTGCCCACGGCGGCATTCCACGCGCCTGGCGTCGCGCGTGTCCGGCGCAGCGGTCGCGTGCTGACGGTGCTCTCGACTGCCGGCGCCGAACTGGTTCTCGACCGCGCCCGTGCGCTGCACCCGGTGTCGACGGACGTCGTGCCCGTCACGCTGAAGGAAATCTTCCTCGAGAGCGTGACGTCGGAGGACTGAGATGCTCTGGTACAAGTCGTGGCTCGACACGCGCTGGCGCTTCCTGGTGGCGCTCGGACTCCTGATGATGTCCGCGGCGGGAATCGTGCTGACCTATCCGCGCGTGCTGGCGCTGCTCCCGCTGGTGGCTGCGAACGACTCCGGCGGAGCGCTCGGCCAGCGGATCCGCGAAGCCGCGGCCCTGGCGCGCGACTTCCGCAGCTACATCTGGTCGCAGTGGTTTCACGGGAACGCGCGGCAGGAGTGGACGATCGTCGCAGCGCTGCTCGGCACCGGCGGGCTCGTCGCCCAGGGATCACGCGGCGCGCTGTTCACGCTGTCGATGCCGGTCTCGCGCAATCGCCTGCTCGCGGTCCGGGCCGCTGCCGGCCTTGGCGAGATGCTGGTTCTCGCGTTGACGGCCGGGTTGCTCCTGCCGCTGCTGGCGCCGGCGGTCGGCGAGCGGTACGCACTCGGCGACGCGATCGTGCACGCCCTCTGCCTGTTCGCCGCCGGCGCGGTGTTCTTCAGCCTCGCGTTTCTGCTCTCGACGTCATTCGAGGACCCGTGGCGGCCACTGCTCATCGCGCTGTCGGTCGCGGCCGTGATCGCCATGTGCGAGATGGTGTTTCGCGGGCTGCAGCCCTACAGCGTGTTCACCGTGATGAGCGGCGACATGTATTTCCGGACCGGCCGCCTGCCGTGGCCGGGTATCACGGCCAGCCTCGCGGTCTCCGCTGCCATGTTCTACGTCGCGACCATCAACCTCGCGCGCAGAGATTTCTGACGCGCATCACATCACACAGGAGAACGCGGATGAATCCGATGATTGTGGCGTGTCTGACCGGAGCGGTCGCGGTGGTCGCGTTCGCCGCGGTCGCCGTGCGCAACCGTCGCGCGCGGAACAGCAAGTGACTCCCGAGCAGGCGCAGAACCGCGGGCTGGCGTGGGTGCTCGGCGCGTTCGTGTTCTGCCCGTGCCATCTCCCGCTCACGCTCTGGGCGATCGCCGCGCTGCTGTCGGGGACGGCGGCGGGCGCGCTGCTGCGCGAGCACGTCTATGTCGCCGGAACCGCGGTGACTGCGATCTGGGCGGCCGCGACATGGCGGGGCATCCAGTACCTGCGCGCCGCCACGCGCGTCTGCGAACGTTGAGTGTCGTTCGAATGCATCGCCTGATTGGCAAGGAGATCGTCATGCGCATTTACCATCGTCCACTGATCGCCGGCCTGCTGCTGCTCGCGAGCGCGCTGCCGGCGCGCGCCCAGAGCGGGCCCGATCCGTCCGGTCATTGGGAGGGATCGGTGCAGGCGCCCGGCACGCCGGTGCCGTTCGAGCTCGATCTTGCGAAGCGCGCGAACGGCGGTTTCGACGGCACGCTCACTGTCGCCGCACAAAAAATCAAGAGCCTGCCGCTGACGAAAGTCGCAGTCGAGGGCAGCTCGGTCGCGTTTCACGCCCGATCGGATCAGCCGTTCACCGGCGTGCTGTCCGACGATGGGCAGTCGATCACGGGGGAGTTCCTCATCAGCGGCAACTCGCTGCCATTCACGCTCGCGCGGAGCGGCGAGGCCAGGATCCAGCGGCCGGCACCGAGCGCCAGGATCGCGAAGGAGCTGGAGGGGACATGGACCGCGACGGTGGTCGCCGAGGGAGTGGAGCGTCACCTCGTCATGACGCTGGAGAATCACCCCGACGGCACCGCCAGCGGCCGAGTCGTGAACGAAGATGAAGGCGGCCTCACGCTGCCGGTCGCGATTGCGCAGGAGGGAAAGCACATTACGATCGAGACGCTGCCGATCGCGAGCACGTTCGTCGCAACGCTGAACGACGCCGCGACGGAGCTCGAGGGGACCGTGACCCAGGGGCCGGCGACGGCGCGGGTCACCTTCCGGCGCGCGAAATGAACTGCTTCACGCATCCGGGAACCGCGGCCGTCGGCCTGTGCGTCGTCTGCCAACGCGGTGTCTGTCGGGACTGCGTTGCGCCGGCTCCACGCGTGGTGTGCCGGACCTGCGCCGCTGCCGGACCCAATGTGGCGTCCGGCTGGTACGGCGGTTACGCCTGGGGCTTCGAGTACGCCTCGGCGATCCGGATCGGTGACTGGCCGCTCGTACACGTCTGCAGCGGCGTCGATCCGGTCACGATGCGACCTCGCGTCGCGAAGGGCGTCATCGCAATCGGCAACATCGCCGTGGGCGTCCTGGCGATCGGCGGCGTCGCATGCGGCCTGTTGACGCTCGGCGGCGTGTCACTTGGCCTGCTCTTCGCGCTCGGCGGCCTCGCGATCGGCGTCGGTCTCTCGATGGGCGGCGTCGCGATCGGATCGATCGCGATTGGCGGCGTCGCAGTCGGTTTTGTCTATGCGATCGGCGGCGCCGCCATCGGTCCGGCGATCCTCGACGCGAGGCGCTGCGACGAAGACGTGCGCGCGTTTCTTCAGCGGTGGGTCAGCGCGCTGCCGATGAATTGCCGGTGAAGGCCGCCCTGTGATGTGGCCAGTCTCACAGGTCCCGTCGCGAGAATCTCGCATACGCGATCGCGACGGCGGCCGTACCGATGCCGATGAGCATGGCGAGATTCGAGCCGTTCACCGCGTCCCCGGAGATGAGCGTCATCGGCTCGAAGTAGTGAAAGGGCGACAGGCGGCTGGCGAACCGGGCGGGATCCCAGATCCGGCCGAGGTAATCGACGAGGTACGCAGCCAGCGCGGTCACGGCCGTCGCGCCGGCGGCCGATGCCCGCCGCCGCGCTCCCGACGCAACCGCGACCGCGACGCCACCCCAGCACAACGCGACGGCGCCGAGCGAGGTCGCCAGCGAACGGATGAGCGCGAACGCTGGCCGGTCGGCCGTGGTCGGCGTGCAGCACAGGAGTCCGGTCCAGGTCGCCGCCGTCATCACCACGAGCAGCGACGCGATCGTTGCGACGAGCAGAATGACGGTCCGTGTAATCACGTCGTGCCGGGCCATCGGACGGGCGAGCGTCAGATCGCCGAAATGCGTTTCGATTTCTGCGGCCGGCTCCGTGCCAATCGTGATCGCGAGTCCGAGGAGCGACGCGAGCACGATCGGATGAAAGTAGCCGAGCGCCACCACGCCGCTGAACGACATGAACGCCACCATCGACGGACCGGCCATGGAACGGACGAAGTCGGGAACCAGCGACGACAGCAGACCGAACGCCTGATTACGCATCAGGAAGACCGCAACCTGCGTCAGCAGGAACTGAAAACCGGCGAGCACGATCGCCATTCCGATCACGACAGGGCGCGTACGTCGGAACGAATGGCGGGCGAGGATCAGACTCCGGATCATACTGTCGCTCGGCTACAGCCTTCGCGCTACGTTCTTAAGCGTGCCAACGCCGACACGTGCGGCTGGTCAGAGTAGTAGGTCTTGAGAATCTCTTCGAGGTGCGGCATCTGGACCTCGAGATCGGCGATCGGCAGCGCCGCGAGCATCGCGACGACGGCGCCGAGCCCGCTGTGCACGCGGAGGTCCCAGACCCGCGGCGACACGTCGATCACCTCGCAGCCGCCCGGCCATGACGCCGGCGCCGCCACCGGCTGCGCGAACGACACCCGCACGCGCCGGCCAGCGAGGCTCCTGATCTCGTGCACCGTCGAGACGAGCACGAGCTCGCCGCCGCGAACCAATCCAATCCGATCGCACACGCGTTCGACTTCCGGCAGCACGTGCGACGACATGAAGACGGTGCGGCCACGAACACGCGCGTCGGCGAGCAGGCTGTAGAACGCGTCCTGCATCAGCGGATCGAGGCCCTCGGTCGGCTCATCGAGCACGAGCAGCGGCGGATCAGACTGAAACGCCTGCACGATGCCCAGCTTGCGCTTCATGCCGGTGCTGTATTCGCGCAACGGGCGCCGCAGATCGGCCATGGACAGTTCCAGACGGTCGAGCAGCGTCGCGCGCCATGCGCGATCGGGCGTGCCGCCCGAGAGAGACGCAAGCAGATCGAGCGTCGCCTCGCCGGTCATGTCGCCGTAAAAGCCGGGCTCGCCGGGGAGATATCCCAGCTTCGCGCGCACGTCGAGCCCGCGCGCCTGACAGTCCAAGCCGAACACCGCTGCGCGCCCGCCCGTCGGCCTCACGAGGTCGAGCAGAATCCGGATCGTCGTCGTCTTTCCGGCACCGTTCAGGCCGAGAAACCCGAAGACCTCACCGCTCGCCACATCGAGTGATAGATCGCGCAGCGCCGTGACGCGGCCGTAACGTTTGTGAAGATGCTCGAGCTGGATGGCCGGTGCGCTCACGAGGCAATGGTAGCGCTTCGGATTAATTCCGGCGATCAACGGGGCGAGCCGTTATGATGTGGGGGCGCCACTGCGGCGCATCGACAGGAGACGACATGGCGACGGGCACGATCAAACGGCTGGTGCACGACAAAGGATTCGGGTTCATCGCAGCGAGCGACGGCGGCGAATACTTTTTCCACCAGTCCAGCTGTCAGACGCCCTTCAATCAGCTCCGTGAAGGGCAGCAGGTCACCTTCGACAAGGGTCAGGGACCGAAAGGACCGCGCGGCGAGAACGTCAAGCTAGCCTAGATCTAGAACCCTCGCGCGGCTGCCGTGCGTACGCGCGGCTGACCGCTCATCGTCTCCGTCCACGCGAACAGCAGCTCCGTGCCGCTCCGCGCGATCCGCGGATATCCGCTTGCCCGATCTGCCGTACTTGCCACGACCTGTGCGGGCCCGCGACCACCGGAGCGTTCGACGCGGCGCGCGCGCAGCTGACCTTTGCCATCGCTGAACTCAATCCACGTCGCGATCGCCGACCCTCCGTCGAGAAGTGCGATGCCCACCCGGCCGAGCGAGCCCGCCTCGTCCAGGCGGATCGGCGGGCCGAACGTCGCGCCGCCGTCCTGCGAGAACGCAGCGAAGGAGTGCCCCTCGTCGCCTGTCGCCGTCATCCACGCGACCGCGACGTTGCTGCCTTGCGCACTGGCGGCGGGCCCATTCACCGGACACGCTTCGATATGCCAGTTGTCGGCATGCACGAGCGCCGCCGGCGTCCACGCGCCATTCACGAGCCGCGACGACGCGATGTCGCGGATCTCGGTCGCGCTGCGATCGCGATACACGGCGACCGGGCCGGCGTCGGTCACGGCGACCGCCGTCGGGCAGCATTCGCAGGCCCGTTCGTCGACGAGCGTCTCCGACAGTTGACGTCCGCCCGCATCGAACATCGCGGCGCGCACGCTCATGTTGTCGTTTTCCGGATCCGTGGTAGCGCGTCCGTCCAGCCAGACCACGCCGACGCCCGCGTCGCGCGTCGGAAAGAGGGTCGCGAACCCGTGCTGTGTGGTCGTGCCGTCGTGATGCGGCGACACCGGCGGAGCCCACGTGGCACCGTTGTCCTTCGACCATGACATCTTGATGTCGTAGGCTTCGCGGTGCACGTCCGTGTTCTGCAGCCAGTGTGCGGCCAGCGTGTGATCGTCGACGCGGACGACCGACGGCACGTCCGCCGAATTGACGAACCAGTCGCTGCCTGATGCGGCGCTCCGCGGCGCGGTCCAGCCATTCGCGGTCCGCTCGGCGAATTTCAGCGTCGCGCGCGCCGGGGCATTGTCGACGGCGACGGTCTCCACCCAGCTGACGATCGCCGGCTGGCGGAACGCCGACAGGTTTGGCAGCGAGCTGCCGGCGGGAGCGGTGAGTTCGAGCGGCTGAATATCGAGTGCTGTGTCGCGCCCGCGCGTCGGGCTCGAGCACGCGGCGGTTGCGGCAATCGTGAGAGCGGAGAGCGTTCGGATCCAGGTCATCACATGCCGATGATATCCTCGTGTTACTGATTCGGCGTCCTCCAGCCATTTTCGCCCTCATCCCGGCCGTGCTCCTAGGCGTCCTCGTCCGGCCCGCCGCGAGCCGTCAGGGCGGTGATCCGCCTTCGGCCGCCGCCAACCTGTTCGACCGCTCGTGCAGCAGTTGTCATAACGGCGACGACCCGCGTGCGCCGACGCTGGAGGCGCTGCGGGGGCGCTCGCCGCAGGCAATCCTCGATGCACTGACCTCGGGCTCGATGCGCTATCAGGGGCTCGCGCTGAGCGGCGAAGAACGGCGCGCGGTCGCCGAGTACCTGTCGGGACGGAAGCTTCGCGGAACCGTGGCTGGCGTGACCAGCGGCGCGTGCGCGGCGCGTCCACCGTTCGCCGACCCGGCGACGAGGCCGCTCTGGAATGGCTGGGGCGCTTCGCTCGAGAACACTCACGTGCGGTCGACGGCGGAGGCGGGACTGACCGCCGATCGAGTGCCGCGCCTGCACCTCAAGTGGGCGTTCGGTTTTCCGGATACGACCTCCGCGTGGGCGCAGCCGACAGTCGCTGGCGGACGGCTCTTCGTCGGAAGCCAGAACGGCACGGTGTACGCGCTCGACGCCATACGCGGCTGCGTCGTGTGGACGTTTGCGGCTCATGGCGCGGTTCGCGCGTCGATCTCGATCGGCCGGCGCCCGGGTGCGGCACGGCCGCCTGCGTTCGCCGCGTACTTGTCCGATCAACAGGGATTCGTCTACGCGCTCGACGCCGTCACCGGACGTCGGCTGTGGGAGCGCCGAGTCGAGGACCATCCGCTGGTGCGGCTGACGGGTGCACCGGCGCTCTATCAGGATCGTCTCTACGTTCCGACTTCGTCGTACGAGGAGGGCGGCAAGACGCCCGGATATGCATGTTGCACCTTTCGCGGCAGTCTCGTTGCGCTCGACGTGCGGAACGGCGAGGTCATCTGGAAGACGTTCACGATCGCTGAAGAGCCGCATCTGCTCCGGGCATACGCCGACGGGACCGAGCTGCGCGGCCCGGCGGGCGCCGCGATCTGGTCGGCGCCGACAATCGACGTCAAGCGCGCCGCGATCTACGTCGGCACGGGAAACACCTACAGCGGCCCGGCGCAACCGACGTCGGACGCGATCCTCGCGTTCGACTTGAAGACTGGCAAGCTGCGGTGGGCGCACCAGATGCCGGCCACGACACCCGACGTGTTCGGCTGCGTCGTCGGGGAGATCAATTGCGGCGAGCGTGCCGGGCCTGACTTCGATTTCGGCGCGTCGCCGGTGCTGGCGACGCTCAGCAGTGGACGACAGTTGATCGTCGCCGGTCAGAAGTCAGGTGTCGTCTACGCGCTCGATCCGGACAAGCAGGGACAGCAGGCATGGCGCTACCGCGCCGGCGGCGGCAGCGGACTGGGCGGGATTCAGTGGGGCATTGCGGCCGACGGCCAGCGCGTCTACGTCCCCGTCGCCGAGATCTATAACCCGGCGCCCGGAGGTCTCCACGCCGTCGATCTGGCGACGGGCGTCCGCGCATGGTTTGCGCCGCCGCCGGAACCGCTGCCGTGCGGAAAGTTGAGCCGCTCCTGCAGTGGCGCGCAGTTCTCGGCGGTCACGGCGATTCCCGGCGTCGTCTTCTCGCCGTCGAACGACGGCGCCGTCCGCGCGTATTCGGCGAAAGATGGCGCCGTGGTCTGGCAGTTCGACACGAATCGCGACTTCGCGACGCTCAACGGCGTCCGGGCGAAGGGCGGATCGATGAGCGGGCCGGCGCCCGTAATCGCCGGTGGACTGCTCTACATCAGTTCAGGCTATGGCGCCTTCGGTCTGCGTCCTGGGAACGTATTGCTGGCGTTCGGGGCGGATTGACCGCCATCGGGACGCAGCGCGCAGCGGTGTTCAGCCTTGCGCAGAGAAAAGTCTGCGCGGAGCGCGAGGTTGGGAATGTCGAAGGAGGTCGTCAGAAGGTCAATAAGTTCTCTCGCCTGATAACTATCCAGAAAGTAACGACTTAGGTCAGACATGCCCCCGCCGCGCACGTACTGGTCGTTACTGGTCGTTGGCAGTGCGCTTGCGATATACCCTAGTGCGGTTTTTACGAGGAAAAAACGACCGTAGGGGGCTCTGTGAAGTTGGCATTTCTCGCATCGATGATGGCCGGTGGTGCTCAATTGCTGCCGAACGTCGCCGGGTGGACGCCGGCGCCGGACGTTCGGACCGAGGCAATCGTCACTGCCGCCATTCTGCTCGGCGTCGCCGCTCTGCTCCGCCGCAACAAGACCGTGCGCGAGCAGCCGGAGGCAGTCGCTACATCTGCGCTGAGAGACGCGGCGTAGCCTACATCCGCACCAGGTGATTACGCGGTAATCACCTGGTGATCACCAAGTTCTCACCCGAATCCACCCGATCGCGACCCATCACCTGATGCGACCGTTGTCAGCGTAGACGTCTGGGTCAGTGAATCGTTGGCCCGGTCGACGACATGTTCGCGTCGAGGGTCCGCGACACCGACTCCAGCCACTCTTCGGCGTCGGCCGATTCCACCACGCAGTCCACGTTGAGGCGACGTGCATCGGTCTCGAGCGCCACGTCCTTCTGGGCCGTCATCACGATGGCTTTCAAGTCCGGGCGAAACGCTCGACCGAGCACGATGACGTGCAAACCGTTGAATGCCCCCAGGCGCTCCTCCGCAATCACGAGGTCCGCCGAGGACGACCCGAGCACCTGCTTCGCTTCGGCGAATGACTTCGCGCCGCTCGTTCGGTAGCCGGCCCCGCTCAACACATCAATCAGCCTCGAACGCTGGCTGTCATCGGCGCTCACGACGAAGATTCTGGCCGCCATTTCCCCCCTCCGACCCGGATTCGGTGTCGCGTGGAAAAAATACCTACAAAAATGACGCCGATCGTGCCGCGTTGGCCGGCCCGATTTCGTCGTGCGCTAAGCTCTTCCACGAGAATCGTTTGAAGCATAGTCTGCCTCCGAGGCGAATTCCTGAAGCGGCTGCCGGCTGACACTACGGCTTCTCGACCGACATTCTTCGATGCACGGTCGTTACGCAGTGTGCAAGTGTTGCAGGGTGAGAAAAGAAAAGGGCGGGCCCCGAAGCGCCCGCC
>Ga0066903_100007204_pt1 | contig 10043 bp, 10 predicted proteins | sample PanSoiMetaGPlot1_FD_67491 | JGI IMG/M metagenome (GOLD analysis project Ga0066903, IMG submission 67491) | Tropical forest soil microbial communities from Panama analyzed to predict greenhouse gas emissions - Panama Soil - Plot 1 (version 2) | ecosystem: Environmental > Terrestrial > Soil >... | reverse complement strand
ACTCAACTCCCGCGCCGTCGAGTTGCTGAAGAATCTCTACCGCGAAGACGGCAACGACTTCGTGTTCATGGGCTCACAGCCGGGCACCGGTCTCAGCAACATGGCGATGACCACGGTGCTCCGCCGCATGGGGCGGGGCGAAATCACGGTGCACGGGTTCCGCTCGACGTTCCGCGATTGGGCGGCGGAGCGCACCAACTTTCCCAATCACGTCGTCGAGCAGGCGCTGGCGCACGTGATCGGCGACAAGGTCGAGGCCGCCTACCGGCGCGGCGATCTGTTTGCGAAGCGTGCCCAGTTGATGGCGGCGTGGGCGAAGTATTGCGAAGCGCCGCCGTCGACCGGCGACAAGGTCGTACCGATGAAGCGGGCGCGATCATGAGGGCGCCCGATAGTCTCGAGAAGATCTGGCATGACCCGGAGCGTTTGCGGCAGTGGACGCTCGAGCAACTCTACGCGACCGACTTAGATGAAGTGCCGTGGATTTATCCTGTCAATCATCCAGACCGCCACTCGCCCCATCGGTGGCATCTCGAAAGCCGGGAGATCAATGCGCGGGTCCGGGACGAGCTCCTCCGTTGCAAGCATGAAGACCCCGAGCTTTACCTGCGGATCGTGCGCCGCTCGGAATTCTTGCAGTGGCTCATGCGCAAGCGTAAGCGTGGGCGTCCGCGCGGGCGTGCGCCGGGACTTGATGAGGCCTGGGATGAAGTCGAACGGATTCGCAGACTATGGCGACGAACGTTCGGCAAGCGCTACCGCTCTATGTCCCCCACCGCGATCGAGATTGCTGCAGAGCGCCATAGCTTCGAGCCGGACGCGCTGGTGAATTTCAGCAAGAACAGGTATCGCTGACGGGAATTCAACCGTTTTTATTGTTGTATTTTTGACGGGCGCATTAATTTTCGATCCCTCCTAAGTAGTGCTCTGGGGCCGACAAACGTCGGCACAGACCGGAGCGCCCCGATGAAAAACCCCTCCTCCTATCGCCCACGCCGCGTGCTGCGGATGGGCTACGGCAACGTGACGACGCACGGGTTCAGATCGTCGTTTCGTGATTGGTGTCCCGAGTGCACCAACTTTCCGGGCGAAGTGGCGGAGATGGCGCTGGCCCACAAGGTCTCCGACAAGACCGAAGCGGCCTATCGGCGTGGTGCCTTACTCAAGAAGCGCTACGCCCTGGCCGAGGCGTGGGCGAAGTATTGCGAAGCGCCAGCGTCAGCTGATGCTGCGGTTGTACTGATGCGGCGGGGTGGGCGATGAGCACCCCTGACCGCGTCGATCCAAACATCTGGGGCGACGTCGAGCGTCTGCGCGAGTGGACATTTGACCAGCTCCATCGCGCCGATCTTGCCTACCTGAAGACGCATGAAGTGGACCCAGTCGATCCGCATCGCTCATTAACATGGCACCGGCTGATGGAGGACTATAAGGTTGACGAGGACATCCGCATCAGTCTTGTCCGCTCCAAGAGGAGCGACCCGACTAGATACTATCAACTCATCGCCGACGATCCCGCCCTGAGAGGGTGGCTACGGAATGGACCTGGGCGGCCAAAGGGGAATGCTCCAGGGATAGAGCAGGCACGGCGCGAGATCGCCGATATCAGGCAACTGTGGAAGCAAGCCTTCGGCAAGGTTTACAAGAAGGGTGAGACGTTCTCGCTCGCGGTCGAGATCGCCGCCGAGCGTCACGGCCTCACGCCGCGCAAGCTGGACAACCACCGTAAGAACCGAACTCCTTCCCAGCGAATTTAAACGGCAACTTTTCTCAGCGAATTTAAACGGCAACTTATTTGTTTGTGAAATTGAGCTATCATCCATAGGTTTGCTTCAGCCCCGAGACACCTCGGTATGTACTGAAGCACTACCTAATGAACAACCTTTCTCGCCGTATCCTGCGGCTGCCCGAAACCGAGCAAAAGGTCGGGCTCAAAGAAACACAGATTCGACAGAAGGTCGCCGAGGGCACCTTCCCCAAGCCTGTCAAGCTTTCCGCCAGCGGTCGCGCCATCGGATGGCTGGAGCACGAGCTGGAGGCCTATCTCGACGAGCTGATCGCCGCGCGCGAGCGTGGTTATACGCCTAGCGCCGCCGAGTTGGCGCGGGTCGAGGCCTCGCGCGAGGGCCGCCGTAAGAAGCGCGAGGCGCGCGCGGCGGAGCAGGCCGCGACCGCCCGTAAGCCGCGCAGCAGTAAGCGTGCCGAGGCAACAGCATCAAATGCAGAACGCCTCAGCCAGTCAGGCTGAGGCGCTCCAGATCCTGAACTTCACCGGCTCCTGGCAGAGCCGACCACCAAGGCGAATCTCGATGACCTGCTTCATAGCAAAGTCGTTCGGCGGCCACAACCCGGTCGGGGGCATGTGATGAGCCGCGATGATTCGAAGATCGTCGAATTTCCCAAGTCGGAAGAAATCATCCCCGAGGAGCGCGCTCGCCGGCTGACAGCCGAGGTCCAGCGGCTGGCCAGCCTGCCGGTGTGCGAGTCGTTGTTCTACCTCGAGAATGAGGGTCTCGCCGAGAAGCACGGCATCTCACGCGCCGCTATGAAGGAGATGGTGGAAGCGACCATCAAGGAGCGCGAGAAAAGGGCGCGTGAAGATAAGGCCGAAGGTCGTCAGCGCGAGCAGCGCGGCGAGAAAGAAGAGAGCAAGGCACGTCGGGAGGAGGAACACAAACGGAAGGAAAAGGAGCGGGAACAGGAGCGCGCCGCGAAGGAAGAGCAACGTAAGCGCAAGGAGCGTGCGAAAGAATTAGCGGCCATCGCCAAGCTGCCGCGCCTGGCACATGAGATACGCCTTGCCGAACTTGCGAAGCGACTCGGTGAGGACCTTGATTATCTGCGCGAGGAGTTGGCGACTTTTTATGTTTCGGCGGATACGGACGCTAAGCTTATTGAGCCATGGGATGAGCCGGTCGAGACGCGAGAACTTCTGATCGAGCTGATGGCGCAGTTGCGGCGCTACGTCGTCATGCACGACGATGCGGCGGTAGCGATCTGCCTTTGGGTGATGTTTGCATGGGTGCACGAAATCGCGGTGTATTCCCCGCTTTTGATCGTAACGTCAGCCGAGGCTGATAGCGGAAAGACCACCACGCTTGGTGTGATCGGCCTTGTAACTCCGCGGCCTTATCTCGCAGTCGAGATGACTGGCCCCAACGTCTATCGCATCGTCGATCATCTGAAGCCGACGTTCATCATCGACGAAGCCGATCAACTTTTCCATCGCAGAACCGATCTGATGCACATCGTAAACGCAGGTTGGACGCGCGGGACAAAAATCCCTCGCATGGTGGGTGGTGAAATGCGGGACTTCGATCCGTTCTGCCCCAAGGTCGTGGGAATGATCGGCCTGAGCTTGCCCAGCCAGACGGTCAGCCGCGCCATCGTTTGCAAGCTCTGGCCGAAACTGCCGGGCGAGCAGATCGAAAACTTTCGTCACGTCGACGATGACAGGTTCAAAACGCTGCGGCGCAAGGCGATGCGCTGGGTGGTTGATAACGCCGCGACCCTCAAGGAGGCGAATCCGATCATGCCCCCGGCTTTCGGCAACCGCTTGGCCATGAATTGGATCATGTTGTTTGCGATCGCCGATCTCGCTGGTGGCAGATTTGCCGAGCAAGCACGCATTGCGGCGATCAAGCTCTCGCACAAGCGCCACCAACCGAGCGAAGGGAAACGGCTGCTCGCAGCGTTGCAAAAGATGTTCAGTAAGCGGGCGATGCTCACGTCGAAGGAGGTCGTGAGGCAGTTGATCGCAGACCAGGATGGTGAATGGGCTGACTTCCGCGGCCGCGGGGCAATCACCGAGCGGCAAGTTTCGCTGCTGCTGGATGACTACGACATCCACCCGGACGTCATCCATCCACCTGGCCGGCCATCTGCACGCGGCTACAAGGCAGAATGGTTCGCTCGGGTCTTTGCGCGACTTTTGCTCGACAACCGTACAACCGTACGCAAGTCGCGCGGCAAGCGGTGAAAGTAGTGAAAACGTACGCTTGTACGGTTGGAGGATGAATCCGATGACGAAGCGCAAGCGCACTTACCGAATCCGCGAAGGCGACCAGATCCCGACCTACTCAGCGACGATCCAGGAAATCATGTCGGAGCCCAGTTTTGCGCTGGGGGTCGCTGACGTGCGGGCCGGACGAGGCTTTCGTCCCGCCTACAGCGCCTGGGGCACAGATGCCCAGTGGGACTGCGAGCGCGGACGACAATGGGCCCGACTGGCGCCGGCGTCGGTTGTCCTTAAGCGCAATGGCAGGATCACACGCGAGGCCGTGGCCTGGTACATAACGGCGGCCATCCCATGACTGCACAAGTAAGATTGCGGCACTCGCACATCTTCGCGCGAGCGGAAAACGACCACTACGTAGAACCGTTGTGGTGCGCGCAGCGACTGTTCGCAGTGGAGTCGTTTGGCCTGCCGGGCGCGCGGGTACTCGATCCGGCATGCGGCTGGGGACGCATCCTGCGTGCTGCCAAGGACGCTGGTTACACTCCGATCGGAGGTGACATCGTCGACCGTCTGCAACGGCGGGAGCTTGGCCTGCACGACGTCGCCTTCAGCCGACGCGACTTTCTGACCGGGCCGATTCCGAAGGACATCACCTCGGTCGTTTGCAACTCGCCGTTCAAGGGCGACCTACTGCGACGGTTCTGTGAGCGCGCGGTTGAGACCGCGAGTTTGCGGGCGGCCATGCTGTGTCGGCTGGTGCGCATCGTCGCCGCCCACAACTGGCTACCGAAGCTGCCGCTGCAGAAGATTTATGTGATGGCCCCGCGCCCCACCATCCCCACCGGCAAATTCATTGCCGACGGCGGCAAGGTCGAGGGCGATCGCCAGGAATATTGCTGGTTACTGTTCGACCATCGTGCGCGCATCGGGTCGGCACCGCGGCGCATCCACTGGGTGCATCGCGATGGAGGTGCGGCGTGATCGATCTGCTCAAATCCCATCGCGGCCGTTTCGCCACCGTCCTGGCCGATCCGGCTTGGCGGTTCGCCAACCAGACCGGAAAGGTCGCGCCCGAACACCGGCGGCTGCATCGATACGGCACGATGGCGCTCGACGAGATCATGGCGCTGCCGGTGGAGCAACTCACGGCCCCGACCGCGCATCTCTATCTCTGGTGCCCCAATGCGCTGCTGCCCGATGGCCTCGCCGTGATGCAGGCGTGGGCCTTCGCCTACAAGTCCAACATCGTCTGGCACAAGGTGCGCAAGGACGGCGGCCCCGACGGGCGCGGCGTTGGCTTCTACTTCCGCAACGTGACCGAGCTCATCCTGTTCGGTGTGCGCGGCAAGAACGCGCGCACAGTCAGAGTCAGCAATCGGAACAGAAAATGGAAAAATCAAATGACCCCATCCACCTATTTGTTTTGGGAGCGCCGTTATGGAACGCGTACCACGCACGGCGTCGCCGGGGACGAAGAAGCCCCCGACGCGCGCGGATGAGAAGTTTGGAAAGACCGGTGGACGCCGGTCCGCGAAACATCACACGTCGGGCCCGACAGCGCAAGCGAAAACTGCGCTGAACAGCCAGTTTGATTGGGCTGCGCATACCGAGGCGGTCGTCGCCGATATCTTCGGCGAGCCTAATGAGGAGATGTCGCGGCCGCCCGACGCCGTTCGCTTTGGCAACCATGGCTCAGTTTCGGTCAACTACACGACCGGGCAATGGTACGACTTCGAGAACAAGCGTGGCGGCGGAATTAACGAGCTGATCCGCGTCTACAAGGAGATCGGTGACCGCGACGCGGCGATCGCCTACGCCAAGGAATGCCAGCAGAATTTAGAAAATGACGAGAAGCCGCACCCGAAGAACGGCAATGCGAAAGCCGGCCAGCACCATGAACGAGAACGAGAAGCAGTCTATCAATACCTCGAGGCCACGGGGCGAGTAGCTTTCGAGGTCGTACGCTACGTCTTGAGGCAGGGCAAGAAATACGTCACGGACGCGCAAGGCAAACGCGTCAAGACCTTCAGCCAACGCCGACCCTCGGGGGAATCCGACCGGAGCTGGTTGTGGGGACTCGCCGCCGGAGAATACATGCGCCCGGCGCGAGGGAGGAATTGGTTTAGCTTCGAGGCTGCTAGGTTCGAGCAGTACCCTTCCACTCGACAGCGAAAGGTTTTCAACACCGCCGCACCAGTCGTTCCCTATCGACTTCCCGATCTGCTGAAAGCGATCGGCGCAGGGCACACGGTCTGCATTGCCGAGGGCGAGAAGAAAGTAGATGTCATTCGCAGCTTCGGTTTTCCCGCGACCTGTTGCGCCGGGGGCGCGAACAAGTGGCGACCGGAACACAGCGCATTCCTGCAGGGCGCCGATGTTGTGCTGCTGCCGGATAATGATCCTGTGGGGCGAGAACACGTAACAGCAATCGCAGAACGTCTGTCTTCTAGCGCCAGGCGGATACGCGTCCTCGGATTACCCAACCTGCCGGAGAAGGGCGACGTCGTCGACTGGCACGCGGCCGGCGGCAGTGCGGAAGAGTTCGCCCGCCTCATCGCGGCCGCTCCGGATCATGTGCCTGATGAGAGCGCAGGGCCGCAGCCCCTGATGCGGCCACTCCCACCCCCCGAGCCATTTCCGCTCGAAGTACTAGGACCTGAACTCGCCAGTGCTGCGCAAGCCATTTGTGACGTCGTGCAGTCGCCTATCGAAATGTGCGCTGGCGCAGCGCTGGCGTCGACGTCGTTCGCCGTCTCCGCGCACGTCAACATCAAGCTACCAACCGGGCAGACGAAACCGGTGAGCTGCTGGTTCTGGTGCATCGCCGAATCTGGAGAACGCAAAACCGCCACTGACAATGAAGCCTTCGCGCCGCAAAAAGAGCACGAGAAGAAGCTCCACGCCGAGTACAAAGAGGCAGTGGAGGATTGTAACACGCGCAAAACGATGTGGGAGGCGCAGAGCAAGGCCATCGAAAAAGAATACAAGGACCTCGGGGAGGCCGGTTCGGAAGCCCACGAGCAGGAGCGAGAGCAACTCGGCCCCGAACCGGAGGAGCCGCTCCTTGCCCTCATCACGGCGAGCGACTTTACGTTTGAAGGCCTGGTGCAATGTCTCAATTTTGGTCAACCGCTGTACGGGATCATTGGGTCCGAGGGCGGCCAGTTTATTGGCGGACACGGGATGACCGATGAATCCAAGTTGCGCACCATCACCGGTTTGAGCGCGGCCTGGGACGGCGAACCAATCAAAAGGGTCAGGGCGAAGGAAACCGTCATTCTCTACGGACGACGTGTCGGCATGCATTTAATGGTGCAGCCCGAAGTCGCAGCCACCGCTCTCGCCGACGAGCTGCTCACCAAGCAGGGCTTCATGTCGCGCATCCTGGCGTGCGCCCCCGAGAGCCTGATCGGCAAGCGGATGCACAAGGCTGCACCGCCGGAAGCTGCACAGGTCCTGCAGCAATATAAGGGCCGCATCCTGAGCGTCATGGAGACACCTCATCCGCTCGTACCCGACACGCGAAATGAGCTCGAGCCGCGCGATGTGCCGTTCTCCGTGGATGCCACCGCGCTGTTCTGGGAATTTGCCGACGAGGTCGAGCAGCAGATGGCCCCAGGCGGTGATTATGACTCGGTTCGGGCATTTGCCGCGAAGCTCCCAGAACACGCGGCGCGCCTGGGCGCGACGATCGCGGCCTACCGGGACCTCAACTTCCCCGAGCTGAGTCGCGAAGATTTCCTGCGCGGGATGCAGATCGCCGTCTACTACGCGACCGAAGCGAAACGCATCTCCGGGGCAAACACCGTCAGCCCCGAACTTTCATCGGCGCAGAAACTCCTGCCCGCCCAGAAATTACTCGACTGGCTTCAGCACGACTGGACCAAGCCCACCGTCACTGCGCGAGATATTTATACCTACGGTCCCCGTGGCATCCGCGACCGGGAGAGCGCGATAGATCTGGCTGAAATTCTGGTCGAGCACAGCTGGCTTACCCCCATCAAGGCGCGCCGGCGCAACATGAAGGAGTGGCAAATCACGAAGGGACCAGACCGATGAGCATGCGCGACTTTATCACGCGGGTCTTGAATGCTCCGATTGCACGGGTCGTGGCGGAGACCACCCCGCCTATCGTGGTGGAGACCACCCCACCAATCGTGGTGGAGGACGACTTCGACCTGCCCCCCTTAGGAGAGGGCAGCCCCGAAAACAGTGTGCCGTTTTATTGGGATCTTGAGAGTCGCAGTACTGCAGTGCTGGGAGGTGGAAAATACGGCGTCGGCGCCCGCGCCTACGCTGAGCATCCCTCGACCGAGGTCCTCTGCCTCAGCTACGCCCGCGGTAACGGCCCAATAGAGACTTGGATCCCCGGCCAGCCGATCCCCGAGGCGGTGTTGGCGGCCGCCGCGGATCCGAGCTGTCTTTGGGTCGCCCACAATGGAGCATTCGAGCGCGCGATCCTCGAATGCATCCTCATCCCGCGGCATGGCTGGCCGATGGTGCCGGTCGATCGGCACGTCTGCACGATGGCGCTGGCGCTCGCGCACGCCTATCCCGGCAGCCTCGACGGTGTCGCAAAAATTCTCGGTCTGGTGAACAATAAGGATGTTGCCAGGGAAAAGATCGTTCGCGTCATGTGGAAGCCGCGCAACCCACGGCGCGGGGAAGACCCCACCAAGACCTATTGGGCGGATTCACCGGAATTACGGACGCACCTGCACATCTACAATCGGCAAGACGTCGCCGTCGAGCGCGAGCTGCATCAGGATCCGCGCATGCGGGCGCTACCGGCAGCGGAGCAGGACACGTGGGTGCTCCACGCAGAAATCAATGATCGCGGAGTATGCATCGACGCGCCGCTGGCCTCGCCGGCATCCCGGCTCGCGGCGCGGGCCCTCGCCGACCTGAACACACGCATCCGGCGGGAGACTGGTGGCGCGGTGGATGCCGCAACAAAGAATGAGAAGTTGAAGGCGTGGTTGACGTCGCAAGGGGTCGAGCTCCCGCACAAGCCGCGGAAGGGGAAGCTGAGAACCAGCCTCGACGCCGAGGACATCGAGGAGCTGCTGGCGGGAGATCTACCGAATGCACGAGTGCGGGCGGCGCTCAAAATCAGACTGCAGGCGGCACAATCAGCGGCCAGCAAGATCGATCACATGCTGCGAACGCGCTGTGAAGATGGACGGGTGCGGGGACTGTTCAAATTTCATGGCGCGACCACGGGGCGATGGTCGGGCGCTGGCTTCCAGCCGCAAAATCTGAAACGGCCTGAGCTGCTGCAGACCGATGCGGCGATCGCTGCCGCGATCACGATCGTCAAGGCTGAGGACTACACTACACTCAAGAAAAAGTACGGCGACGTAATGGGAATAATCGGGGACTTGTGCCGTAGCATGATCATCCCGGCGCAGGGGCATCGCTTCCTCATCGGCGATTTCAGCATGATCGAGGCGCGGGTCCTGCCTTTCTTAGCTGGTGACGCGGATAAGCTTGAGGCCTTCCGCCAATTCGATCGTGGGCTGGGGCGGGACATCTACTGCGTCACGGCCGAGCAGGTTCTTGGGCTTTCTGGTTTGCACAGCAAGTCACCAGAGCGGGGCCTCGGGAAGATTTTCGAGCTCGGATTGGGCTTTCAGATGGGGGCGAACAAACTGCTTGTGCAGATCAGGAAGGTCAACGCATCGAGCACTCTCGAGGACGCGGCACGATGGGTGCGAACCTGGCGCGCCAAGAACCCACGCATCGTCACGTACTGGGCGCAGCTGAATGCAACGGCCATGGCGGCGGTGCGCAATCCTGGAACGTCTTTTTGTTGCCGCAACGTCAGCTTCGAGATGCGCGACAGCGTGCTCTCGCTGCGCCTGCCGTCCGGGCGCGAGCTGAACTATCCGGCGCCGGTGATCCGACCCGGCCGCTTCGGCAAAAAGCAGATGATGTTCATGGACATGGAAGCGGGGCGGCGGCGCGGAAGGCACATGTACGGCGGCGTGTGGGCGGAGAATGTTACGCAGGCAGTGGCGCGGGACTTGCTCGTCGAGGGCATGAAGCGGCTTCGCGTCGCCGGCTACAAGCTGGTGATGCACGC
>Ga0066903_100007203_pt1 | contig 10043 bp, 10 predicted proteins | sample PanSoiMetaGPlot1_FD_67491 | JGI IMG/M metagenome (GOLD analysis project Ga0066903, IMG submission 67491) | Tropical forest soil microbial communities from Panama analyzed to predict greenhouse gas emissions - Panama Soil - Plot 1 (version 2) | ecosystem: Environmental > Terrestrial > Soil >... | reverse complement strand
TCTCGCGAGCAAGATCAAGACGCTGCTCGATGGGGCGGCCTTCAACGGCAACCGCATTCAGGGCAACGAAGCCGAGGGTCTGATCAAGCAGGCACAGCAGCTGATCGACGGTGCTGCGAATCTTGCGCATTGAGGCCGGACGTCCCGCTAGAAGGTCTGGACTCCTCTGAGAATTATGAGCCCACCGGCTGTGCCGGTGGGCTCATTGTTACCTCGGCATGGGCCGACTCGCGACGCCTGCCTTGTGGCATGATCCAAATAGCGGATCGTGATCGATTGTCGGTCATAGTAACGTCACAGCACCGTAAGGGAAATTGGATAGTGGCTGCCCTGTTTCGCTGTCCGCGCAACTGCACATTCGTGCATCGAACAGGGGGCCTAAATGTCAAGACCGACAACAGCATTCCTGAAAATGATGATGGCGACGTCGTTCGCGACGCCGCTTCTGGCCATCGGCCTGGGCGGGTCGACGCTCGCCGACGATCACGACGATTCCCGTCGCAATAACAATAAGTCGAGGGTCGTTGTGATCTCGCTCGACGGCGCCAAGCCTGACTTCATCCAAGACTTTCTGGATGAAGGAATATTGCCGCACGATGGCGGACTCGCCAAGGTGAGCCGCGGCGTTGTCGCGCGTCAGAATGTGACGGCCAACCCGTCGCTGACGGCTGTGGCGCACATTGCCATCGCCACCGGTTCCACGGCCGTTCACAACGATATCCCGTCCAATACGTTCCAGAATATCGTGGCGCCGATCAGCAGCTCCGTCAGCGGATTTGCCGCCGCGATCGGCGGCTACAAGGTTAGCCCATTAGGTCCGTCTCCGAATCCGACCGCCGAGCCGTTGTGGGTGCGTCTGCGCCAGGCCGGCAAGAAGGTGGTCACGGCGACTTGGCCTGGCGGCGACGGCGCCGATATCTCGATCAACGGTGTTGTGGTGCAGCCGGCAACGCCGACGCGGGTCACCGACTACACCGTGCCGTTCGGCGCGTTCGGGGGAGTAGGCGCGGTCGGATTCTCCCCGGCGAAGGCCGATTTTGGCGCCGCCGAGCCTGCGCTGGTCGCCCAGCTGCAAGCCGCCGGACACTTCTCCTTCAGTCCGATCCTTGCAACCTCGGCGCCGATCGAGACCTTCACCTGCTCGTCGGGGATTACCGCCACCTGCTCGACCTCCACGACGCCGACCGCGACATTCGATCTCAAGTTCGAGATTCGTGTGGCCGCGCTCGATACCACCAACGATGGGGTGGTCAATTACGATACGCTCGTCTTCTTCGAGAAGACGCAAGGCATCCAGCCGGGGCCGTTCCAGCGGCCGTCAACCGGACCGGCTTATGTGAAGCTCGGCGGGCAGTCGGCCAGATTCTATTTCGAGGGCACTGGCAACAAGGTCGGCGCGGCCTACTTCGTGTCGCAGCTGGCCCCGGATCTGTCTACGGTCCGCTTCGCGCGATACGGGGCAAGCTTCATCCCGCGCAATGCGCCGGTGATCGCGGCTGTCGATGACATCAACAACAATGTAGGGTTCTGGCGGCCGCAAGCTGATTTCCGCATCCCGGAACGGCTGAGCCCGGGATTCACGACCTTTCCGGACATCGAACTGGAGGCCATGTTCCACGACATGGTCCAGACGTTCGTGCGGTATCAGAGCCGCATTGCCGAACGGGCCATCCAAAGGACCCCCGACGCCGACCTGGTGATGGTCTACATCGAGCAGCCGGACGGCTCGGAGCATCAATTCCTGTTGACCGACCCGCGGCAGCCGACCAATCCGCGCGATCCCCTCTCGATCGGTGCCAACCAGGATCAAGCCAAGGTCGCTCGGTACCAGTCCTATATCCAGTTTGCCTATCAGCAGGCGGACCGGGCGGTGAAGCGGATCATGGACGCGGCCGGGTCATCGGCCAACGTCTTTGTCGTCTCCGACCACGGATTCGCGCCCTTCCACACCGCGGTCAGCCTGACCAACATCCTGCGCAATGCCGGGGTCGACACCACCAAGATCGCGATCCGGACGTCGGGACCTGCGGCGAATATCTACATCAACCTGCAGGGTCGCGAGTCCGGCGGGACGGTCGATCCGGCGACGTATAGCAGTCTCGTGACGCAGATTGCCGACGCCCTGAAGAACGCCGTCGACAGCAACAGCCTCTACAACGTCTCCCTGAACGGCGGGCACGTTTTCACCGTCGTTGAAAGCCGGCCCACCAGCTGTCCTCAGGGGATTGGGCTGTGCACCAGTGCGACGATCGGGCAGGACTTTGGCGACGTCTTCGCCCAAATGGCCGAGGGGTACAACTTCGACGGAATCCAAAGTCCCGGCGTGGCCCGTCAGGGTGATGCGCCGTTCAATGCCGCCACGACCATGTTCTCACTGCCGAATTTCTACGGCGCCCATGGTCATGATGCGACGCTGAAGTCGATGAGTGCGACCTTCCTGGCCGCCGGGCCGAAGATCCGGAACCACAAGACGATCGCACAGGTGCGCAACATCGACGTGGCCCCGACCATCATGCACCTGCTCGGGGTGAACCCGGGACCCGACGTCGACGGCCGCGTGCTTAACGAGATCCTGCAATAACCGGCCGCTCGAACCCTGCCGACAAATCGATGGGCGCCCAACGGCGCCCATCTGATTCTTGAGATGCCTTTTGTCCGAACGACATCTCGGGGTGGCGACAGCAAGACGAGCGAGGCAGCGCCTCGCACGTTGATCATTCCGGATCTGGCGCGCGTGCCGTACTGGGCGCCAGCCGGTTGCTGCCCGGAGCCGGCAGCGCAAGGGTTACGCTCTGCCCCTCCTTCTGCAACGTCACCTCGCGCCCGATGACCTTGCGCAGCATCCATCCCTGATGCCCATCGCCCAGCTTGAGCCTGACAACCTTGTTTGTGGTCTGGTCGAGAAAGACACCGAGGCCTTCGTTCTCGCCGGCGACGGTGCCAACGAGCGCGAGCGGGGGGCGCTCCGGCTCCCGCGACGCGGGCGGAGGCGGCGGAGGAACATAGGGCGCGGCGACGACCGCAGGCGGCGGCGGCCGCCGCGATGGCGAAAAAATCGGCCGTTCGCGCGTCACCGCCAGCTCCTTGAGCGGGACCGCCCAGAGCGGATTGCCGGTCGGGACGTCGTTCTCCGCGCGTTTGACGCCAGGCTGCGCGAGGCTGTTCTCGATGTCGATGGCGCCAAGCCTGGGGTCTGCGCCAACCGGCTCAGTGATCGAGGTCGGCACCGCCGCCAGCCCGGCAGCCGTGCCGAGCAAAACGCATCCGGCCGCAAATCCCATGCGTGCCCGGCGCGAGATCATGGTCCACCTTGCCATTGTCCGTAGACGGCGAGCAAGACACGCATGCGACCTCCCTCCGCGCCCGCCGACGTCCCCGGAGCCTGCACAACGAGCTGCTCGACGAACAAGTACGGCATCCCCGCTTCCAGATCGTACAGGAGCTGCTGCAGCGCCGACTGCTCAAGCTCGCAACTGGTGATGACGCCAATAAGGCCCGACTTCGATTGGGTGCCCTGCAGCTCCACCTGCGAGGACAACATGTTGCCTCCGACCTTGGTGACGGCGCTGGCAACGCGCTGCAGCAGCGCGGCGCCAGCCACGGTCACGCTCGGTCCTTCGAGCAAGGCCGAGCCGACCGGCGTGATCTCGCCCTCGCGGGAGGCGCTCGCCGTTGCCGATCCGCGCCCCTGCAATCGTGCCGCGATGTCGCGGTCGACCGCCACCTCGGAACGACGCTCCAGCACGTCGGCAACCGCCCCCCAAATCACGCTGACGAACGCCAGCACGCAGCCGAGGTAGACGGCGGCCGCAATCCATGGATACCGCGCCAGATGGCGTTCGATGAAATCCTTGCCGGTCATGTCCGCACATTGAATACGGGTTTGATCCGCGCCTCGATATGGAAGCGTTCGCCAGGGTCGGTGGGCGAGCGCGTCGTCGGGGCGAAGAAGGTGGCGCGCGCGAAATGCGGCGATTGCTCGATCAACCGGATCAATGACGGCGCCTCGAGCGTGACGCCGATCACCTGGAGCTTGTCGCCCTCGATGCGGAGCTCTGTCACGTAGGTATGGTCGGGCAGGACCTGCGACAGCGCTTCGAGGATGATCACGCTCGACGGCGTCTCGTGCTTGCGGCGCTCAAGCATGCGCAGCTCGGATGGCGCGCCCGACCCGGCGCGCTGCAATGCACCGCGGTACTCGGAGATGCGGCGGGCGAGCTCCTGGCGTTCCGTCTCCAGGGCGTTGCCGACGAGCTGGCCGGCCGAAACCGCGACCCCGGCCGAGATCGCCAAGACAACGAAGACGGCGGCCAGCGCGTGACGAAGATGCCGCGCGCCGACGCTGCGGTGGGCGTCGTGTTCGAGCAGCGCGACCGGCGCCGCGCCGGCATCGGCGATCGGCGAGATGGTTGAGACCACGATCGAGCTGGCGCCAAGCTTCGCCAGTGCCTGCAGATAAGGCGTGATCAGCGCCCGCGCCGTCGCCACCACGGTCACCCGGATGCGGTCCTGCGCAGGCTCGGTCGGCGGCGTCCAACCAAAGATCGCTTCACTCGCGCTCCACGGCGTCAGCCGATCGATCTGGGCGCGGACGATGCCCTGCAGGAATTCCGTCGCGCGCTTGGGCAATTCGAGCGGCCGCGTGAGGCAGCGGCCGGGCTCCAGGATGAGTTCGACCCGGCTCCCCCGGATGGCAGCCGCAAGCTCGGGAGACACGACGCCGTTGGCGCTGCCCTGCGCGAACCGAACCTGATCCGGCAGCCGCTCAGCGGCGCCACGCCCGCGGTCGATCTCGGCCCGGAAGACGCCACCCGCCTCTTCAACCAGCCGCACGCATCGCCGCGAACTGGATCGCGCGACCCATGTCAGCTGCGCTCGCGCCACAAGGTCGATCCAGGCCGAGAAGGCTTCGGCAATCCCGTACAGGTTCATGGTCGCATCCCCGCTCGAACAGCGCTCGGCTGTGCGTCGACATCCTCGCGCCAGGACAGCACGCGAAACGGCTCGTCCTCGCCATCGACAAGAATGACCGCCTCGGAGGTGAGCCGCGCTCCGTTGTCTAAACTGATATGCGCGGTCACGCGAGTCGCCTTGCTGCCCTCGACCGTGGCGTGAGCCCGGCCGGGGCCGAGTTGCGCCAGGTCCGATGGCTCGCCGCCGCGCGCGAGCAACGGCCGCTCCCCGAGGAAAGCGCTCAGCCGCTCCGACGTCATTCCCGGGATGGCGGCAATGAGCTCGGGCGCGGCATCAAGCACATTGATCTGCGGGCGTCCGCTATAGACGGTGACATAGCGCATGGCGCGTTCGACCATCGACCGCGGCAGGCCCAGCACCAACCAGAGTTCATCCACATGCTCGAACGGCGCTCCGCGCGGAGCGTAGCTCAGGCCGGCCGCGCCGTAGAGCGATGCCTCCTTGTCCTGGGCATTGTCGCTCGGAGTCGTGCGCCAGCCCACGATCCGGTCGGCATATTGCGCAGCATCGTTGGGGTGCGCTCCCAGCATACCGAACAAACCGGCGAGCAGTTCCTTGGGGGCTGCGTTGAGGTCGATCCGGGCAGCTTCCGAACAGAACTCCACCGCAATCTGGGCGCCTCGCGTACGGAAGGTGAATGCCCCGCGCGTCGGTCGATGGTCTTCGGGCGCCTTGAGCAGCTCAAAGGCGGCAAGCTCGACCGCACCCGCTGCCAACGCGTTTGCCTTGACTGCGTCATCGTTGACCGCCACGGCCATCGCTGTGTTGGCGACGTAGAGCGCAAAGATCGCGGCCAAAGCCGCGAGAGCGCCCAGAACCCAGAGCACGGCCACGAGAATAAAGCCCTCGGACGCCGTTCGATCGTGGCGGCGAGCAGTCATGATCAGCGCTCCCGGCCAGACTGGGTGGCAGCGGCATCAGACGGCTCTCCGGCCGCAGGCTGCCGGGCCGGCCGCCCGCAGCGACGATCGTCCTTCGAAGCTGCGCACGTTGCCGGCACCTGCGCATGGACTACGGCCGTCGTCGAAACCGCGAGCGTTTGCTCGGTTCCCGCATCGCGGACTGTCAGGCGCACGATGGACGGCAGTCCTCGCTCCTGCAGCCAGGTATCCTTCCACACCCGGTCCTTCCCGGCATAGGCAAACCTCAACCGATAGGGCATGCGCAGCAGTACGACGGCATCGGCGAAATGCACTTGATCGGCACTAACGTTCGGCACGAACGGCGCGCGCGAGCGCACCAGCATCGGCCCCAGGCGATCGGCCGTCTCGGCAATGCGGACGATCTCGAGACCGGGCCGCGCATTGGGCCCTAAGGCCGAACGCACGAACGTGACGGCGAGCTCCGATCCTTCGAACAGGGGACGCGTCGTCCTGCGGCCAGCGGTGATGAACTCGACGGCCGCGAGATCCCCCACCATGCGATCGAGCGCGATGTCCAGCAGTTCGGTCCGTTGCACGCGACCGAATCCGCGGCTCCAATTCGGCAGCCACTGCGCCGTGACGACCGCGAGCGCACCGAGGATGATTCCCATGAGCACGGTGGCAGCCAGCGCCTCGACCAGCGTAAAGCCCGCTTCGCCGCCTTGCGTCCGCCGCAGCGCGTTGCTCATCCGGGGGGCCTCCGCACCAGACGCACGGTGTCGATCTGAAGCGTGGCGCCGGACGGCGACCGCACCGTGATGGCGACGAGTTGCGGCAACCACGCGGCCTTGTTTGCCGTCGGCCCGGCCGCGGCGGACAGGGGCGTTACGTCCACTCGCCAGCGATGGCCCATCGCCTCGCCGGTGAAGCCGCCAGCGGCAAGCTCGTCCCGTTTCGGCAGGCCGCTTGCCACGGCCCGCGTCGTCTCGACCAGTGCGACTCGCTGCTCGAGCGAGCGCACGCCGCGAACCGAGGTCGCGATTACGGCCCCGATGGCGGCGAGCGATGCGGCGACCACCGCGAGCGCGACCAGCGCCTCGATAATGGTGAAACCGGCGCTGTTGCGTCGCTCAGAAGGCGTTGCGGGCGACAACTTCGACACCTCCCGTCAGCCAGTTGACGCGGATCTCGTATCCCGTTCCGAACCGGGTCAGCGCGACGGCACCGCCGCATGACATTCCGGAAGGGAAGAAGCTGATCGCCGAAAACGCCGGCCGCTGATTGCACCGTTCGGGCAGCACGGCATCGAACACCACATCGTTCGGGATCCGGACGATGCGGCCGGTCGCGCCGGATCGGATGAAGCGCGCCGGCGCGTTGACATCGCTGACGACCTCGACGCGGCGCCTGATCGCCGCGCTGCGGTCGGCCTTGAGCACGCTCGCGGCGTCCAGCGCATAGGCTTCGAGCCGCGGACGCGATGTGCCGTCCGGTATCCTCGGCAGCAGCACCGCGGCCAAGAGCGCGATGATGGCGAGCACACAGACGACTTCGAGCAAGGTGAACCCGCGTTCGCCGCGAGCGCAGTTATTGCGTCCAGCTCGTGATGTCGGCGGCCAGTCCCGTTCCGCCTTCCTGGCCGTCCGACCCGTAGGAGACAAGATCATAGGCACCATGTTCACCCGGCGATCGATACACATAGGGCTTCCCCCAGGGGTCGTTGGGCACATTTCCGCCCCTCAGATAGGGACCGTTCCATGACCCGACGCCGCTGCCGCGCTGCACCAGCGCGCCGAGGCCTTCGGAGCTGGTCGGATAGCGTCCGGTATCAAGGTAGTAGAGATCGAGTGCAGTCGCGAAGCTCTGAATCTGGATCCTCGCAGTCTTGACCTTCGACTCGCTCAGGTAGTTGAGCACGCGCGGACCGACCAGCGTCATGATCAGGGCGATGATTGTAATAACCACCAGGATTTCCACCAGCGTGAAGCCGCGCTCGCCCCGACGAGCGGACCGGCGCCTCTTTCGTAACCTTCCCACGACTTCTGCCTTGGCTTGCATCATTGCAGCACCTCCTCGGACAGTCTTGACGTTCATCCAATGACTTGGCTGACCGACAGCAGTGCGGTCATAACCGAGGCGATCAGTCCGCCGACGACGACGCTGATCACGATGATGGCGAGCGGACCGGCGATTCCGACGATCCGGTCCAGGCTGCGGCGAAGCTTGGTCTCATAGAAATCGGCGACCCGCCCGGCGAGCGTGGCGAGTTGCCCGGTCTCTTCGCCGAGCCGCAACATGCGCACCGCCATGGCCGGCAGCACGCCGGTCGACCGCAGCGCCTCGGAAAGCTTGCCGCCATGCCGCACACGATCGGCCGTGGTGGTCCAGACCGTCGTGCTTCCGGTAGCGGCCATGATGTTGACGAGGATCCGAAGCGTCGACGTCAGGGTCAGTCCGCTGCGCAGCAGAATGCCGAGATTGCGACAGAACAAGGCGGTGCGATAGGAATTCAAGATCGGGCGGATTCCGGGCCAACGCGAGAGCTGGGACAGCACAGCCCGCCGCGCCGTCTCTCGGCGCAGCACGAGCCATGACCCAAGAACGAGACCAATCGCGCCGACCGCCACCTCAGCGGCATGCGCCCGCAAGAAATCGGAAAGCGCAAGGAACGTCGCCACGGTGGGATCGAGCTTGGCGCCGAAGTCGCGTAGCACCGCGGAAAACTGCGGCAGCACGAACATCAGAAAGAATATCAGCACGCATCCCGCTGCGACCAGCAGGAAAGCCGGGTAGCGCAGTGCATCGACCAGCTTGCGGCGAACAGCGTCCGCACGGTCGCGTTCATCGGCGAGCAGTTCGAGAACCTGGTCGAGCGTGCCGGAGGCTTCTCCAACCCGCACCAAGGCCACATACATTGCCGAAAACAGCGATGGGTAGGCTGAAATTGCTTCGCCAAAGCTTTCGCCCGCAAGAACGCCTGCCCTGATCCTACCCACGACTGGACGCAGGCGTCCGATGTCGACGTCGTTGGCCAGCAACTCCAACGCGTCGTCGATGCGCGCACCCGCCCTGAGCAGAAGCGCGAGATCGCGCGTGAAGATCGTGACGTCGCCGGCGCGCGGCCGCGACAAGAAAGCCAGGTTCGTTCGCGAAAGCGACGCCGACCCCTTCTCGGCGACGGTCTCGACCGGAACGAGGCCAAGGTACTCGATACGACGCGACACTTCGGTCGCGGTCGGCGCGGAGATTGATCCGCTCACCATCTCGCCGCTCTGCGTCAAAGCACGGTATTGAAAGTTCGGCATCAGCTCACCGGATCGTCGTGACGCGCAAAATCTCCGCGGCCGACGTCACGCCGGCGCGGCATTTCGCAACGCCGTCATCGACCATTGTCGTCATCCCGGCTCGAACGGCCGCGTCGTCGATGTTGACCGATGCAGATTGCGCATCGATGAGGTCGCGAATCGCAGGCGTCAGCTCAAGCACCTCGAAGACCCCGACGCGGCCCCGATAGCCGGTGCCGCCGCAACGCTCGCAGCCGCACGGCTCATGCACCACCTCCCCCACGCGAAGGCTGAGCATGGAGTACCGCGGATCGGCGGTGAGATCGTCCGCCTTCAGCAACTTTCGCCTCTTGCAGCGCTCGCAGAGCTGTCGCACCAAGCGCTGCGCGAGCACCGCCCGCAACGTCGACTTGAGCAGAAACGGTTCGACGCCGAGATCGAGCAGGCGCGGCACGGCGGCGGCTGCCGTCTCGGTATGCAGGGTCGTGAGCACGAGATGGCCGGTCAGGGCGGCATGGATCGCGATATGCGCGGTCTCGGCGTCGCGCACCTCTCCGACCATGATCACATCGGGATCCTGACGCACGAAAGCGCGCAACGCGGCCGCGAAGGTCAAGCCTATCGAGGGCTTCACCTGGGTCTGATCAATTCCGGCGATCTCGTATTCCACCGGATCCTCGATCGTGAGGATCTTGCGGCTGGGCGCGTTGAGCAGCGACAGGATGGTCGCCAGCGTCGTCGTCTTGCCACTCCCGGTCGGCCCGGTGACCACGATCATGCCATGCGGCAGGTCGATCAGACGAAGGAGTTTGTTGCCATCGGACGCGGACAGGCCGAGTCGGTCGATCGCGAGCAGTCCTCGGTCGCGCGGCAACAGGCGGATCACGGCCGACTCGCCGTGTTGCGTCGGCATGATAGCGAC
>Ga0066903_100007202_pt1 | contig 10044 bp, 1 predicted proteins | sample PanSoiMetaGPlot1_FD_67491 | JGI IMG/M metagenome (GOLD analysis project Ga0066903, IMG submission 67491) | Tropical forest soil microbial communities from Panama analyzed to predict greenhouse gas emissions - Panama Soil - Plot 1 (version 2) | ecosystem: Environmental > Terrestrial > Soil >... | reverse complement strand
CGCGCGTGCTCGAGCGCGTGGTCCGTCACGTCATCAACTGCTAGGCTCATGACACGAAATGGTGCGGTGCCATCCTCGATCACTCCAATCACGATCTGCACGAGGCACGACGCGCCTTGGGGTAAGCTCAAGACCGCTGGGATAGCCAGATCCTCGATGGCATATGACCCGGCACCAAAGACTTCAGCCGCCGCGGCTAGCCCCATCTCCAGATACCCTGTAGCAGGCAACACTACCTTTTCATAGACGCAGTGCTCGGCCAGGAAAGCAGGGCTGTCAGCGCTCATAACATTCTCAAAGCGCGTTTCTGACGTACCAGGGAGACGCAAACGACATCCCAGCAAGGGGTGCACTGGCTTACTACGCAAAGCCACTGCTGGCGGTATTTCTGGCTGCGACGGCGCGGTTTCCACCCAATATCGCTGGCGCTGAAAGGGATAGGTAGGCAAGCTGACCTTGCGCCGTGGGCCGTCATCTAAGCCGGCCCAGTTGACCTCGGCGCCGCGCACGTAGAGTTGCCCCAGCCCCTCAAGGAAGGCGCGCCAACCCTCGGCGTCGCGGCGCTGCGATGGGACCCAGACGTGCCCCTCAACGCAATGCCGCCCCAGGCCGATCAGGACAGGGTGGGGACCGACTTCGAGCAACACGTCGCACCCTTGCGCGACCAGGTTACGCATGCCGTCCGCAAAGCGCACGGGCTGGCGCGCATGCTGGCGCCAATAGGCGGCATCGAATGAACGCTGGGCGCAACCGCTCAGGTTGGCAAAAATATCGCTACGAGCTGGCTGGTACGACAGCCCTGCCGCCAGTTGCTCAAATTCGTCGAGTATAGGATCGAGTATTGGCGAATGAAAGGCGTGGGAGACTGTCAGGGCTCGACAACTGACCCCCTCGGCCTCAAGCTTCTCCACAACACGGCGTACAGCTTCGCCGTCGCCTGAGATCACCGTATTGCGGGGGCCGTTTTCCGCGGCAAGCGCTACCCGCCCATCACCAGCAGCAGACATGGCCTGCCGCACTGTCTCCGCCTCAACCAGGGCCGCTACCATCGCGCCACCACCAGGCAGGGTCTGCATGAGGCGGCCGCGGGCTGCCATGAAGTGCAAACCCTTCTCAAGGTCGAAGACCCCTGCTACACACGCCGCCGCGTACTCTCCCACGCTATGGCCCAGCAAGGCACAAGGCTCGATCCCCAGCGACCGCCACGCCTCAGCCAGGGCAACTTCGAAGGCAAAGAGCGCTGGTTGTGCATAGATGGTCTGGTGAATCGGTACGCCGTCTTCAAAGAGCACTGAGAGGAGTGGCCGGTCCAGATGCTCCCGCAGGAGGGTAGCGCACTGGTCCAGAACCTCGCGGAAACGCGGCAGCGTCTCGTAGAGAGCGCGGCCCATCCCGGTGTACTGCGCCCCCTGACCGGAGAACAGAAATGCCACGCGTGGTGCTTTGTTGCCACTACGCCCAGTAATGATCCCGCTCGTATTGACCTCGGCCCGATAGGCCGCCAGCCGCGTGCGGGCGTCCGCCAGATGGTCGGCTACTAGAGCCAGACGATAGTTAAAATGGCTTCTGCCAGTGTGCGCTGTATAACAGACGTCCGCGAGGGCATCCGTTGATGTCGCTAGGTGGGTCTCGTAAAGGTTGGCCAAATCCTTGAGTCCGTCCTCACTTTTGGCTGAGAGACCGAGCAGGTGTGCCGGTCGCTCACGCTCGGTACACGGCGCCTCCGGTGTCGGTACCTCTTCCATGAGCATGTGCACGTTAGTACCACTGAAGCCAAACGAGCTGATGCCAGCGATGCGTGACCCGTTGAAAACCGCCCAGGGTTGTGCGGCTGTGGGGATCACGGCCGGCAGACCATCCAAGGAGATGTGCGGGTTCAGGGTGTTGAAATGGAGGAGCGGCGGGATCTCATGATGCATCAGTGACAGCGTCATCTTGATGAGGCTCGCCACGCCAGCACCAGCTTCCAGGTGACCAATATTGGTCTTCACCGCACCGAGGTAGAGGGGTTGGGCAGAGTCCCGCTCCTGCCCATAGACCGTGGCCAGGGCCTGCACTTCGATAGGATCGCCCAGGGCCGTTCCCGTCCCATGGGCCTCGATGTGACTCACCTGCGTTGCAGAGATACCAGCGTTACTGAGAGCCTGCCGAATCACCGCCTCCTGAGCCCGGCCATTGGGAGCGGTCAGGCCGCTGCTACGACCGTCCTGGTTCACTGCTGAGCCGCGGATAACGGCCAGGATACGGTCCCCGTCTGCCTGGGCATCGGAGAGCCGCTTGAGGACCAGGACCCCACAGCCTTCGCCCCGCACATAGCCGTCAGCGCTGGCGTCGAAAGTTTTACATTTGCCATCCGGGGACAGCAGGCGGGCCTGACAGAAGTTGATGGTGACTTGCGGTGTCAACATGAGATTAACACCAGCCACCAGTGCGCGAGTGCACTCGCCGTTGCGCAGGCTCTGCACCGCTAGATGCGCGGCCACGAGCGACGATGAGCAGGCCGTATCAATCGATATACAGGGTCCTTGGAAGCCGAAACTATAAGAGAGCCGCCCTGACGCCACGCTAGCCGCGTTGCCAGCACCAGATTGGGCGTTGTTGGAGGAGGAGTGGACCGAGTTGTTGAGCAGCACGGAGTAATCGTTCGTGCTAATCCCCAGAAACACGCCGGTTTGACTCCCGACCAGCTGGTCGGGTGGCTGCCCGGCATGTTCCAGCGCTTCCCAGGCAACTTCGAGCAATAGCCGCTGCTGCGGATCAACACCCACCACTTCACGTGGCGTCATGCGAAAGAACTGGGGATCAAAACGGTCGACCTGCCCAATAAAGCCGCCTCGACGAGTATACATCTTGCCAGGAACGCCCGGCGTAGGGTCATACAAGGCCTCCAGGTCCCAGCGCTCGCAGGGTATCTCGCTACAGGCATCCACACCATGGCGTAACAGGTCCCAGAAGGCGGCGGGGCTGTTGGCACCACCTGGGAAGCGACAGGCCATCCCAATGACGGCGATGGGCTCGCGACGGGAGTGCTCCAGCGCATCGACCTTGTCGCGCAGCATTTTCACGGCCAGAGTCGCGCGCTGGAGGGGCGTGAGCTGAGTGAGCTGCTCTTTAAGCGTCGTCATCTTACAAACCCCCTATGATGGCGTCCAGTTCGTCGTCAATAAGCGCGGCCATTTCTTGCTCGGTCAGCCTCGTAACCTCGGCGAGGTCTGTGACTGTCGCAGCGACGTCCACCTGGCCTGTATCAACGGTCGTAGTGTCAAGTTGCAGCACCTCGGCAGTGAGATAGTCGGTAAGGGCATTGAGCGTTGCATAGTTGAACAGCAGCGTCGCCGGTAGCTGCTTCCCTACCGCATTGCCCAGGTTTTTGCGCAATTCCAGGGCCATGAGCGAGTCAAGGCCAAGCTCATTGAGCGGCTGTTCTGGATCCATAGGCACTGTGGGCTTGATACCCAGGACGGCGGCAGCCTGCGACCACACGTAGTCGAGCAACCGTGCTCGGCGCTGGGTCGGTGCCACAGCAGCGAGTACAGCTCGCAGCGCTAGCCCCTCGCCCGCGTCCGCTGCCAGCCTGACAGGCTGCTCTTCACGGACCATGTCAGCAAAGAAGAGCGGGACCTGATGTTCGGCGTAGCCGCGCAGGAACTGCTGCCACTGGATCGGGATCACGGCTATCTGGGCCACGTCCGTACCCATAGCCCGCCCTAGCGCGGCAAACCCCTGGTCGGGTGGGATGAGCGTGACACCCTGGCGTCGCATCTGGGTCTCAACCTGCCGCGCTACAACACTGCCAGTCTCTCCCCAGGCGCCCCAATTGACGCTCAGCCCAGGCAAACCGTGTCCCCTCCGATAATGCGCCAGCCCGTCGAGGAAGGCATTGGCGGCAGCGTGGTTGCCCTGCCCGGCGTAGCCCAGCAGCGACACTGAGGTCGAGAAGAGGACAAACGCCTCGAGAGGGTGGTCGCGGGTCAGTTCGTGCAGATGCCAGGCACCGTCCACCTTGGCTGCGAAAACGTTCTGGAAGCGCGACCAGTTCTGTTGCAGGAGTACCCCGTCGTCGAGACCGCCGGCAAGATGGAAGATGCCGCATAGCGGTGGGAGGTCGGCATCGATCACGTTTAACACCCGCTGGACCTCTTCCCGGCGCGACACATCGGCCGTATACACCACCGGCGAACACCCACGGCTCTCCAGGCGCGCTATGTGTGCCTGCGCCTCCTCTGATGGCGCGTAGCGCCCCACCAGTGCCACGCTTCGCGCCCCGTGATCGGCCAGCCAGGCAGCGAGCCGCATACCGAGGCCTCCCAGACCCCCGGTAATGAGATAGGTGCCGTCGGTGCGCAAGACCGGTTCTCCGTCCTCCAGGGCAGCGCGCCCCAGCCGTGCTACCCGACGCAGACTCTGGCGATACGCAATCTCCGCCTCACCGTCATGCCACCTGAGGTTGTGGGCCAGGGCCTCCGCCTGGCTTGCGGGCGTCGCCTCAGGATCGAGATCAAGACGCACGCACTCCAGCTCCGGATGCTCGAGGGCCACAACTTTGCCCAGCCCCCACAGGGTGGTCTGGGCAACGGTGCGCACCGCGCCGGCCACGGGCTGCGCACCGCTGGTGACCAGCCAGAGGTGCGTCGCACCCGCCTTGACCATGGCCTGGATCAGCTCCAAAGCCCCACCACAGAAGCTTTCCTGATTGGTCTGACCTGGGTCTGGCAGATAAACCACGCCCTTATAGCGCTCCTGGGCGAAGAGCTCGTCTAACGCTTCGTGTTGACAGTTGCTGGCAGTCACAAACCGGCAGGCCTCGCCAGCGGCGTGCAGATGCTGACTCAGGTGCTCTGCGACCTCTGAGCCATCGGCCAGGACCAGCCAGCGTCCAGTCGTATCGCCGGAGGCCCTGCGAGCCACGAACACCGCCTGTTCGGCGTCTGCACTGTCTGCTCTGATCACTGACGGGGAGAAATCGCTTGCCTCGAGTACCCTCAGCCATGTGTCCTGCGACAGTAGGGGATGAGACGGCCGTAGTGCCTGGTCGGCAAACTTCCACCAGCCTTCAGTCAGGCCAAAGACAATATCGGACCAGCGCCGCGGTTTGACACCTTCGAGGAGGACCAGGAGCCCTGCCGGTGCCAGGAGACGCTTGACGTGCTCGAGCGTGCGGCGCACGTCGGCAGTGGCGTGCAGGACGTTGGCGGCCAGAATCACATCGTAAACCTGGGCAGCGAAGCCCTGGGGCTCAGGATCGTGGTCCAGATCGAGTGTATGGTACTCAACAAAAGGAAAAGTGCGAAAAGTCTCCTGAGCCTGCGAGAGGAACACAGGCGAGATATCAGTGAAGACGTATTGCGTGCGCTCGGCGGGCAGCAGAGGGAGGACTGTAGCCGTAGTGCCACCCGTGCCAGCACCGACTTCCAGGATGCGCAGGGGCCGACCGGCTGGGAGCCGTTCCAGGACTTCGGTAAAAACAGCCCCTACCAGGGTATTGAGGAGTTGGGCAAAAGGGGAGTCCCGATAGACATTGCCTTCGTGGTTGGCGGAAAACAGCAATTGCAGCGGATCGGCAGCGCCGCGCAAGGTGTCGGCCAAGCCACGGCCACAGCGCCCCACCAGCTCTATCTCAAGGCGGCACTCTGGAAAGTGCGACAGCAGGGCGCTCCTACGTGCCTCGGCGTCGGCGGACGGCAATTCCTGTAAGACGACCCATGCCGCAGGTCCCTCCGGCGTGAGCGTGCCGTCTTCCTGCAGCATGTCGCACAGGCGCGCCAACAGGCGGCGATACCGCGGCACCACGCCCAGATGTGCCAGCAGCGTGTCGAAATACACCCGATCCCCAGCAAGAAAATGCCAGCCCAGCGTGCGCAAGCCAGCCAGAACATACTCGGTCGCCAGTATCTCCAATTGGGGACCGAGATCGCGGAAGCGTTCTAAGCCAAGCACGGCTCTGTACTGCTCGGCCTTGGGCGCGACTGCGGCCGCGATCTCCTGGCCCGAAGGTAAAAAGGCAGTATCGGCAAGGGGCTTGGGCTGCCAGTCGATGGCGTACAACCACTCATCTACACTATGGCGCCCGGCACGCAGCATTGCCTCCTGGCTGGTGCGCTTGATGTGGAGGCCCCCGGCCGTGGCAAGCAGGCCGCCATCCCGGGCATAGAGACGAAAATCTCCGCTCACGCCCTCCGGCTGTGGACCGTTACTGGTGCGTATCGCAACGTGACACCACAGCACCGCCTCAGGACGGCGATAGAAATGCAGGCGATCTAGACTGACTGGCACGAAACTCTCTCGCCCCTCTTCTCCGGCAAAGGTCGCGCCGAGAGTCTGGAAACAGGCGTCCAGCAGCACTGGGTGCATCTGGCAGGCCACGGCCTCAGCAGCCAGGGTGTCAGGAAGATGGATCTCAGCCAATGCCTCCCCGTCCCCGCGCCACAGGCGCGTGATGCCACGAAAGGTGGGGCCAAGTCGAATGCCGCGCTCGTCTAGCATGGTGTAGAGAGCCTCTGGCCCCGCCTCATCCAATCTACAGCGGGTCTGCAGTGTTGCGAGGGATATGGGCGCTGGGACTGGAGTGTCGCTTGACCGCATCCTGCCGGCGGCGTGTAAGGTCCACGCTTCCTCCTCGTTCAGGTGGTAGAGTTCGAACGAGGCTCCCTGATCTTCAGGACGCACAATGCATTGCACCGTCCGTCCGCCTTTGGGGACAGTCAACGCTTGGACGAAGACGATGTCCTCAAGCGCACAGGTCTGGGCGTGCAACACTTCGTGCGCCGCTGATAGTGCCATCGACAGATGCGCCGCCCCCGGGACCACGACCTCGTCGAACACGCGATGATCGGCCAGGAAAGGCTGGGTCTGGGTGTCGAGGGCAATCTCAAAGATCGTCTCTTTGAGTGCAGAGCGCAAGCGGTGTCCCAACAGGGGATGACCGACACCAGTCGCGAAGGTGTGGGTAACTCTGGACGGCATATCCACCCAGTGGCGCTGGCGCTGAAACGGGTAGCCCGGCGTCACCACCTTGCACCGCGCATAATAGCGGTCAAAGGCAGTCCAATCAACCTCTGCTCCCAGGACGTAGAGTCGTCCCAGACTCTCCAGGAGTGTCCGCCAGTCCTGGCCCCCACGGCGCAGCGATGGCAGCCACCAGCCGTCCTCACGGCAGGCACGTCCCATACCAGTCAGCACGGGGTGCGGACCGATCTCCAGGCACACCTCACACCCCAGTTCGGTCAGACTTTCTATGCCTTGGGCAAAGCGTACTGGGTGCCGCGCCTGTTGCCGCCAGTAGGCTGCATCAAACTCCCACTGGGGATGTCCCGTCAGGTTTGACACGACTGGGATGCGGGCCGGACTGTACGACGCCTCCCTGGCCCGGCGCTCAAAGGCATCGAGCATCGGCTCCAGCAACGGCGAGTGGAAGGCGTGCGAGACGTGTAAGGCCTGCCACGCCATGCCTTCGCGCTCGATCTGGGTAAGCACTTGCCTGACCGCCGTGGCATCGCCGGAGATCACCGTGTTCTGTGGACCATTGTGCGCCGCGATCGCCACCAGGCCTGCACCCGTGGCCGATACAGTGCGCTCGACCCGTTCCGCAGCATCGAACACCACCGCCATGGTACCGCCGCGCGGCAGGGACTGCATCAAGCGCCCACGGGCCGCGACCAGAGTGAGGCCGGTTTCGAGGTCAAACACCCCAGCAATGTGCGCCGCCACATACTCTCCGACGCTATGGCCCAGGACTGCCTTGGGCTCGATACCCCACGAACACCACAGCTCTGCCAGCGCCACTTCGAGCGCAAATAAGGTCGGCTGGGCATATGCTGTATCGTCGATCGGGCTGTCGGGCTCGAACAGGACGGACAGCAAGGCGCGATCCAGGTGCCCCCGCAGCAACGCATCGCAACGATCCAAGACCTCTCGGAACCGCGGCTGGGTGTCGTACAGGGCTTTCCCCATCCCTGTATATTGCGCGCCCTGGCCCGTGAACAAGAAGGCCACGGATGGCGGAGAGGCAGTATCCGCTGGCGCGGCGATGGCTCGCCCATCGACAGCCAGCCCCGCCTGCATCTCGTCGACGCTGTCGGCTACCACGGCCAGGCGATGCCTGAAATGCGACCGGCCAACGTGCGCGGTATAGCAAGCATCACCCAGGGAGGTGGGCGATTGGACGAGAGATGTGCGATACCGCGTCGCCAACTCTCCAAGCGCCCCTGCGCTCTTGGCCGACAGACAGAGCAGATGCGTCGGCCGCTCCCATTGCGCCTGCCTCACCTCGGCGACCGGGGCCTCCTGCAACACCACGTGGGCGTTGGTCCCACTAAAGCCAAAGGAACTGACACCAGCAATGCGCTGCCCGGCAATCGGCTCCCATGGGTGACACGTCGTGGGAATGTGCAAGGGGAAGCCGTTGCTGGTGATATGCGGATTCAGGATGTGGAAGTGCAGATGCGGCGGGATCGCGCCGTGCTGCAACGCCAGCACCACCTTGAGTAGTCCGGCGATGCCGGCAGCGGCCTCCAGGTGGCCGATGTTGGTCTTGACGGAGCCGACGAAGAAGGGTTGCGCCCGGTCTTTGCCAAAGACCCGAAGCAGTGCTCGCATCTCGATAGGATCGCCCAGCGCTGTGCCAGTCCCGTGGGCCTCCACATAGCTGACCAGGCTAGAATCGAGCCCAGCGCTCAGCAGCGCGTTGTGTATTACTGTCTCCTGCGCAGGACCATTGGGGGCCGTGAGCCCGCTGCTGGGGCCGTCCTGATTCACGGCTGAGCCGCGGATGACGGCGAGAATCTGGTCACCATCCGCCAGGGCATCGGACAGCCGCTTGAGCACTACAACTCCGCAGCCCTCGCCCCGCACATAACCGTCGGCAGCAGCGTCAAAGGTCTTACACCGGCCATCCGCCGCCAGCATGCGCGCCTTGGAAAAATTGATACTCAAGGCCGGGCTGAAGATGAGGTTCACGCCTGCTGCCAGGGCCAGGGGGCACTCGCCGTTACGCAGGCTCTGCACCGCCAGATGCACTGCCACTAGCGACGAGGAGCAGGCCGTGTCGACGCTCATGCTCGGCCCGGTCAGTCCGAGTGTATAAGAGAGCCGCCCGGCCGCCATGCTGGCAGAGTTCCCCAGACTGGCATAGGCGTCAATGCTGGTATGATCAGGCGTGGCCAGCAAGTTGGCGTAGTCGTTGGTGCTGATGCCGACGAATACCCCTACCGGCGTGCCGAAGAGCCGCTCAGGCGCTTGCCCGGCATGTTCCAAAGCATGCCAGACGCCTTCCAGCAATAAACGGTGTTGCGGATCCATGCTCGCCGCTTCGCGCGGTGCAATCCCAAAGAAGGCGGCATCGAATTGGTCGACACCGGCGAGAAAACCACCCCAGCGCGTCGTCATCTTGCCAGGCATATCTGGGTCAGGATCGTACCAGGCATCTATGTTCCAACGCTCAGGCGGGACCTCCGTAATGCCGTCAGTGCCGTCACGCAGGAAGCGCCAGTACCCCTCCAGATCGTCCACGCCGCCTGGAAAACGACAGCTGGCACCGAGAATGGCAATGGGCTCACGGCGCGCCTGCTCGCTCTCTGCGAGCCGCCGGCGCAGGTCTTTGATGGCAAAGAGGGCCCGCTTGAGTTGAGAAGCGGCGTTGCTTGCCGTTGGGTCAATATCCTTCACGATCCAGCTCCTTCATCAACTCTGCCTCAACCTCTTGGTCGCTCAAAGCATTCACTTCGTCCCACAGCTCGGCTTCCAGGTCCGCGCTATCCTCCTGGGCTTCCACTCCAAGCCCGAGTTCCTGTGACAGAAAGCCCGTTAAGGCCTCCACGTTCGGATAGTCGAACAACAGAGTGGCAGGCAGCGTCCGGCCGAGAGCTTGATTCAGAGCATTACGTAATTCGACCGCCATCAGCGAGTCCAGGCCCAGTTCATGCAAAGCCTGACGGGCAGGGATCGTATGCGGTGCTAGCGCCAACACTGTGGCCGCGAGTTCGCGTACTTTGGCAGCCAGCAACACGGCACGCTCAGACGCCGGCGCAGCCATCAGTACGTCGTGGA
>Ga0066903_100007200_pt1 | contig 10044 bp, 8 predicted proteins | sample PanSoiMetaGPlot1_FD_67491 | JGI IMG/M metagenome (GOLD analysis project Ga0066903, IMG submission 67491) | Tropical forest soil microbial communities from Panama analyzed to predict greenhouse gas emissions - Panama Soil - Plot 1 (version 2) | ecosystem: Environmental > Terrestrial > Soil >... | reverse complement strand
TTTTCCCAGCCTTTGTCCTATCACGATTTCGCCGACCAGCGCAGTTTTCTCGGCATTCCTCGTTTTGCCGATGTCATTTCAAACCTGCCCTTTGCTTTAGTGGGACTCTGGGGCATGATCTTCATTTTGCGAACCGGCCACCGAAGTGTCGTGCCATTCCTCGATGCGCGAGAACGCTGGCCCTACCTGGTTGCCTTTGTCGGCATCTTTCTCACCGCCTTCGGCTCGGCGTATTACCATCTCGATCCGAATAACGCCCGGTTGGTCTGGGATCGTTTACCCATCATGATCGCGTTTACCGCCACTGCCGCTGCGATGATTACCGAGCGTGTGAGTATTCTCGTCGGTCGGGTCCTGCTGCCGGTGTTGCTCGCACTTGGAATCAGCGGCGTGATCCAGTGGTATGCGAGCGAACAGCGCGGAATTGGAGACCTGCGTTTCTACGCTGCCATGCAGGTAGGTGTGACTCTGGTGCTGCTGCTCGTCTTACTATTCCCAGCGCGCTACACCCGAGGGTCGGATTTGGGAATCGTTGTTGGACTCTATGCGCTAGCGAAGGTCTTTGAATTGTTCGACAAGCCGGTCTTTCATGCCACCCGGTGGATCAGCGGTCACACCGTGAAACATCTTGCCGCTGCAGCCGCCGGATACTGGCTATTGCGCATGCTGCAAAAGAGGAAGGTTATCCTGCACGCAACTGCCGACCAAGGCTAATCTATGCATAACACCGTGCCATCGGCAACCGCCAATGATCACGGCCAGGGCGGCTGACCGAGGAGCGCGAGGCCACGCTGATTATGCGCCTGAGCGCTAGGTCAACTGACGCTCTCGTTTGCCATAGATCGTGCCAGCGACCGTGAAGTAGATCCCGATAGAAAAGTAAAACCACCCGGCCAGGCTCACCAGCCTGGCGGGCAGAATCAGGGCGAGAAGAACCGAGCACAAGCCAATCAAGACCATCCCGAGATGATCGGTCAGGCTTCGGCGCGTCCGCAGGCGCTCAATTTCGTTAAGAGCGAGCTCGTCCCGTTTCCGCCACGCATGCCAGTACAACAGCGCGAAAGTCAGAAAGACAGCGGCATACCCGCCACCATAGATCACGAAGAGGATACGCGCATCCTGGGCCTCAATCTTGTTGACTCCTCCAAACATGGTGAAGAACAGGAATTTCAGCGGATATACATAAAACAGCACGAAGAAAAGCAGGACGCAATTGAGGAATGTGGACCAGGAATCCTGTAACCCGTAACGACGAAAGAACCGGCAATGATTGAACCAGGCCAACACCAGGAGAGCGAAGCAGACAGCAAAGGGCAGGAACCCGCGCATGACCTCCATGAGTTCGGGGAAGCTCTTGGGGACCTCAAGGGAAACAACTAGCAGGGTGACCGCGAATGCGAAAACCGCATCGGCGAATCCTTCGAGCCGGGTGATTTCTCCCCCTCGCCAGTGGAAGTTCTTTTCACCCACAACAGTAGCGGCAAGATGTTGCCGGAGCATGTCGCCCCCGCGGTGCAAGATAGCCAGGAATTCTACCCTATTTCCTCAACCACAAGGTCAGCCAATGGCCGCGGAGAGCTCTTCCCATTCGTTCATCAGGTTCTGTAAATCGCTCTTTCGGAGCGCGAGTTCCTGCGTCTGGCGTTGAGTCTCCTCGGCGCTGACGAAATTTTGCAATTGCCGTTCATACAGCGCGATCGCTGATTCCATGCGCGTAATCTCTTCCTCGATGTGGCGCAACCGATCTTCGATCTGCTTGCGCTTGATCGGGTTCAGGCGGCGTTTTGACTCCGCCGCTGCCTTCGCCGCGGCAGATTCATCGGTTCCATTTCCGTCGCTCGACTCGACCGTCGCCGCGGATGAGTGGTTGGAGAGGGGGCTTGCTCCGTCGCTGCCGTGCTCTGCTTGCCTTGCTGAATTGGACGAGGCTGGCTGCTTTTCGCGGACGGCGCCCGCGCCACCCTTGGACAATTCGCCGACCAGCTCGTTCGTAATGGCTTCGGTTTGCCGGGCGGCTCCGCCCTGCTTGCGCCAGAGGTAATCTTCGTAGTTGCCCGGAAAGATTTCCACTTTGCCATCCGCCACTTCAAAAATGCGGGTCGCCAACTTGTCGATGAAGTAGCGGTCATGCGACACGAAAACCACCGTGCCCGCGTATTTCTCGAGCGCTTCCAGCAGAACGTCTTTGGCGCGCATGTCGAGGTGGTTGGTGGGCTCGTCGAGCAACAGGAAGTTTGCCGGGTGGAGAAGCATCTTCAGGAGGGCATACCGATTGCGCTCGCCGCCTGAGAGCACGCCGATGCGTTTGAAAACATCGTCACCGGAGAAGAGGAAGCAGCCGAGCAAGCTGCGGAGCTGCGTCTGTGTCGACGACGGCGAGAGTTCGCCCAGGTCGTCGAGGATGCGAGCTTCCGGGTCGAGGTCTTTGTACTGGTCCTGGGCGAAGTAATCGAAATGGACCTCGTGTCCCAGCTTGAACTCGCCGGCGGTAACATGCTCCTGGCCCGCCAGAAGCTTGATCATGGTCGACTTCCCGGCCCCGTTCACTCCGACCAGGGCGATGCGGTCTCCACGCTCGATCATGAAGTTGACTTTGGAAAATACCGCGTGGTCGCCGTAGCTTTTGGCGACGTCTTTAAACTCAGCCACGATCCGTCCGCTGGGCTTCGGCTGCGGGAAGGAGAAGTGAACTGTCTTCTCTTCCTCGGGAATCTGGATGCGTTCGATCTTTTCGAGCTCCTTGATACGGCTCTGCACCTGCTTCGCTTTCGTCGCCTGGTAGCGAAAGCGGTTGATGAACACTTCCAGTTGCTCGATGCGCTCGCGCTGCGTTCTGTAGGCGGCTTCGAGTTGTTCCCGGCGCTGCGTCTTTGTCGCCAGGTACCGGTCGTAATTGCCGGCATAGAAATGAATCTGCTTGTTCCAGATTTCGACGATGCGTTTGACAGTCACGTCGAGGAAGTAGCGGTCGTGCGAAATCAGAACGTACGCATACGGATACTGGCTAAGGTATTCCTCGAGCCAGTTCCGAGCTTCGAGATCGAGGTGGTTCGTAGGCTCGTCGAGCAAGAGCAGGTTCGGTTTTTGCAGCAGGAGCTTGGCGAGGGCGATGCGCATCTGCCAGCCGCCGGAGAACTCGTCGGTCAGCCGATGCCAGTCGTCGCGATGAAAACCGAGGCCGGTGAGGACTTTTCCGACTTCGGCGTCGAGCGCGTAGCCGCCGCGGACACTAAATTCGTGCTCCAGCTTGTGATAGCGTTCTGCGACGTCGTTGTACTCGTCGCTGGTGTGGTCGAGCTCGGCTATGCTGTGGGTGAGGGACTCGATCTCCTTCTCCATGGCGTGAAGATCGTCGAACACGGACATACACTCGGCGAAGATGGTGCGACCGGAAAGAGCGAGGCCATCCTGGGGCAGGTATCCGGCGGAAATGCCCTTGGCGCGGGAAACCGAACCGTAGTCAAGCGATTCGATCCCGGCAAGGATCTTCATAACCGTCGTCTTGCCGGTGCCGTTGGCTCCAACCAGTCCGATGCGCGATTCCGGCGTGATCAGCCAGTCGGCGTTCTCGAAGAGCAATTTGTGGCCGTAGCCCTTGCCGGCGGCGGAGAACTGGATCATAAAACCTGTTTCTATCTAAACACAGGTGAGCAGATTGCGGGATTCGCGTCTATTGCCCGAGCCGGAACGGGCAATAGCTCCTGGATAACATTTTGCCAGGATGTCGTTTAAGCGGCCGCGGCAGGCCGGGCGACCCAGACCCTGCCCGACCCCTTCCTCACGCCCGTGAAGTCCTATGTAGAGGCCCCGAAACGCATTTCTACTCCGCGATCCAACCCCAGGATCGGCATCCGGCGATCAAGATCGACGTTTGGAACTATAGCTGCCAGCAATAGAAAAGGCATATCTGATTAGGTCCCCGGGAAAGAATAACCAAGGCCGTCCTTGCGGCGAGCAGTCTCGGTCCCTACACTGGCAGGCGAAGGAGCACGCTGCCTATGAAGCGTTTCCTCTCTGTCGTGTTTCTGCTGCTTCTGACATCATTCTGTTTTTCTGATGGCAAGAAAGAGAATCCGACACCCGCCCAGTCCCTCGACGAACTGCGCCGGCAACTGGAGAAAATTCTCAACGACACTCATACTCCAGGAGTTTCCATCGCGATCGTGCATCGCGAGGAAGCGGAGTGGGTGACCGCATTGGGCAAGATGGATGTAGCTCAAAATCGTGCGGCGACCGCCGACACGGTGTTTCGTATTGGATCTACTTCGAAGGCATTCACGGCACTTGCGATCCTGATGCTGGCCGATCAGGGCAAACTCTCGCTGGACGACCCGGTGCGCAAGCTGGCGCCCGAGGTGTGGTTTGAAAATCCGTGGGAGTCGACAGATCCGATTCGGGTGGTGAATCTGCTGGAACACACGACGGGCTGGGACGACATGCACCTGCGGGAGTACGCCAAGGATGCGGCGCCCACGATGGGGTTACGCGAGGCGCTCGACTATGACCGCCATTCGCGGATTTCCCGGTGGCGTCCCGGGACACGCGCCGCATACTGCAACACCGGACCCGCGGTCGCGGCTTACATTGTCGAGAAGGTCAGCGGTCAGCGCTTCGAGGACTTCGTGCAGCAGAATTTGTTCACTCCGATGGGCATGAAAACCGCAACTTATCTCCCGCCACGGGCTGGAACCGCAACCACGCTTTACCACGGCGATGGCAACACGCCGTATCCGTACTGGAACATCCTGTATCGCCCGGCAGGTTCGATCAACGCATCGGCGAACGACATGGCGACATATCTCCAGTTTTATTTGAACCGAGGCGTGGCGAACGGCAAGCAGGTGGTTCCCCCATCCTGCATCGATCGCATGGAGAATCCAACCAGTACATGGGCCGCGCGAGAGGGACTGAAGCCGGGCTACGGTCTTCACAATTACTGGAGTTTCCACGAAGGATTCGCTTATCACGGCCACAATGGAGGCGTCGAAGGCGGACTGACGGAAATGGCGTATATGCCCGAGTACGGGGTCGGATATTTCTTCAGCATCAACGCCGGCAACGGAGACGCTTTCGACAAGATCGGCAAGGCCATTCGCGCATACATGACGCGCAACCTGCAAAAGCCGGCGCTCCCCTCGGAACAGCCGTTACCGGCCGAGGCGGCCGATTATGCGGGATGGTACGAACCGAACTCCCCGCGCATCGAACGGTTGCGCTTTATGGAGCGCCTGCTCGGGTTGAGCCGAGTGGGATTCAATGGCGGCAAACTCACGATTTCCAACCTTGGATCGCGGAACGATACGTTTGTTTCAGTCGGGAACAGACAGTTTCGCTACTTACCGAATAAAGAGGCACCGGAACCCGTGAGCTCGGCGATTCTGCTTGCGCCGAACGTTGAGGGAAGGTTCATCCAGGCGGGCGGGATGACCACACTCAGGCGCATACCGACAGCGCTGGCACTGCTGGAAATCGTGCTGACTGCATTCGTGCTTCTCTCGACGCTATCCATTTTGTTCTATGCACCGTTCTGGGTGCTGGGTGGGCTGAGCACGGCCCGCAGGCGTCCGGCGGAACGCGCGATGCGGTTATGGCCGCTGCTGGCTGTTCTATGCCTGATCGCGTTTATAGCCATCTTTATCGTCTGCAGCGATAACATCATTGGCCGCATGGGAAACCTGACGGTGTGGTCGGCGGCTCTCTGCCTGACGACGATTCTGTTCGCAGTCGCCACAGTTCTGAGCGCTCTGGCGGTGACGCGCGCTCCCGCGGACGGCGTTCGGCGGAGTGTGCGGCGATTTTCGGGAATTGTGACCGTCGGCTTGCTGCTATTGGCAGCCTACCTCGGGTACTGGGGAATGATCGGGCTGAGGACTTGGGTTTGAGGCAGTTTCTAGCGCTTTGTCGAGGCCAGTTTCTCCATGCCAATGTTCTCCAGCGCGCGGTCAATCACCGCCTGGAGTTCCTCAGCGTACTTCACTTCCCTGCCCCTGGCGAGGGTTAGGCGCGCTTGTTCGGCATCGAACCAGGTCGGGTTGCGGAAGTCTTCGTGCGGGCGGCGCGTCTGATGCACATCCATGAGGAAGGCCTTGACCACGTATTCCTGCACGCCCTTCGGCTGCCAGAACACACCCTTGGAATGAATGTAGATGTGGAAATGGCGCGGCTCAATAATGCCTTCAGCGCCAGCCTCTTCGAGGGCTTCCCGTTCGGCAGCTTGACTATGCGAGAGACGCGAGTCGGGAGCGCCTTTGGGGAAAGTCCACTTGTTGTTGCCGCCATTGGTGTTGACTAACAGGAATTCAGCATGCGAGTTGCGGCGCCGATAGCAGACCGCCGCCACCTGCAGCGGCAACGATGCACGGATTATCCGTGAAGTATCCATCGTCCAGTTACAGTTTACTGGAAGGATATTTCAGGGATGTTAAATAGGCGGTTCGGGGTAAGTACTTTGGTGCTGGCGGGTTAGGACATCGGCATCGGCGGGGGGAAGGGCGGTGGCGGACGACAGCAGCGGGGTTGGCGAAGAGGTGCTCTTAGAACTCGGAGACAGCTACTTGGTCACTTTGGAGGACTGGCGCGGGGCATCGTGTTGGGAGTCGCCAGACACAAAATCCCAAATAAAGCGATTGCGACCAGCACCCACATCAGCAGGAAGACCCAGTCGGAGGGGCCGGAGTGGCCGGCGAGTTCCATGTGGAGGACAGGTTCCAGGCGCCACAAAACTGGCGTGAGGAGCATTGCTGCAATCCAGCTGACAGGAAAGCCTGCAACGATTGCGATCACGAGCGAAATCAGAGTTCGTTTCATGAATTGTGCTCAACGCCCCGGCTGGCAACCAGCACCTGAAAGCTCTCTCCCATGCCAGCAGGGGTAACGAGATGTTTCAGTTGAAGTGCGACTTTTGCACGCTCCGCCGGCAGGCGGCAATCTTCAAAAGCGTCGGCAAATTGGTTCGACTCGCCGATGCGCATCAGAAACTGCGATTGGGTTCGCAGAGGCAGGACCTGCAGGCCCGCTCCGGAAGCCGCCGCCGCGATCGCGGTGAAATTGACGTGTATGGTCAGGTCCTGCTCACCCGGGGCCTGGTACGGGTCGGGAGTCGCCGAGTGCATCCGGTAGGCCATGAGAGTCCCGCGATGATGTCCGGCAAGTTGCTCGGCGCGAGTGTATCCATAGTCGATCACGATCAGGAAACCGACGGGAATTGAGCTGGCAACGGCATTCATCCAGCGTTGGGCCACCAGGGGCACCTCGATGCGTTCTCCCTTCTCTGGGTGGACGCCATAGCGATCGAGAAATTCGAGTTCTTCCGAGTCTGGCGGAAGCCAAATTTCGCGGAGGCGGTCGTTTTCGAGAGACAGGTGGAGTTTGCCTTGTGTACTGAGGATTTCGACTGGAAGAGCGTCGAAGAATTCGTTGGCGAAGACGATCAAAGGCGAGCGGGTCATCCGCTGATCGGGTGATGGGGTGAGCTGCATAGGCTCGATGACACCATGATCCGATGGCGAGATAGCGCGGTTAGCAGGCGGACTGAGGGTGGCCTTGCCGGTCTCGATGTGTTCGCGAAGTCTTTCTGCGATCCGGGCGCGCAGTGCGGGAGAGGATTCCTGCAACCTGTAGTGAAGGGCATTGAAGAAGTCGGGAAATTTCTTTTGTGCCCAGTCGAGCACGTCGCGGGCAAAGAGGCCGCGGCCGGGGCCGAGTTCCAGAAGTTCGACTTCGCCGGGAGAGCCCAGCGATAGCCACATCTCGTGAAACTGGCGGGCCAGCAACCGGCCAAAAACGGCGTGGACATCGCTGGAGGTATAGAAATCTCCGGCGTTGCCGAACTGCTCTGCGTTCCGCGAATAGTAACCCCGGTTTGGGTCATAGAGACAGATCTCCATGTAGCGCGAAAAGGGCACGGGCCCGCGCTCGCGGATTTCCTGCTCGATCTGGAGGCGGAGCGATGGGCTCATTGTGTCGCTCCGATTAGCCGATATCCCGGTTCTGTGGCGTGCGCGTGAACATCTCGACGAAGTAGTCATGGAGGGCATCGTAGAGCTGACGTTGCAAATGCCATGCGAACTGGGAATTGTCGAGATCGCGCGGATGAATGGAGAAGCGGTAGGTGTGCACGGGAACAGAGGAGTTTTTCAGGTCGATTGCAATTTCGATGGCTCCGTTGCTCTCGTGAGCGGAGAAGAGCAGCAGTGGATGTTCGTAGAGAGCGAGGTGGTCGCGGACTTTTTGCAGTATTGGAGTGTCAGGCACCGGGTCATTGTAGCGTCACCGTGAAGTGACCGCTTTAGCCCTTGCGAGGGAATATGCCGCGCGACGGCCGAGGTGAGGCCGGCGCGGCACTAGGCTACAGCTCGCAAAGCCGGCTTTTCGCCATGAAACACCCGTTTAATCGGGGGCGCCGACAAATAGATGATTGTGATCGCATTCACGACTCCGATGACCAGCGGCAATCCGTGAGCAACCATAATGACGGGAAGCAAGGCAACCAGGCCGATGGCGGAGAACAGGAGGGTCAACAAGCGTCCCCAGTTCTGCACCTTGAACAGGCCGAAACTCGCCAATATGTGCAGCAGCGCGAACACCAGAATGGCAATTCCGGCGAAGCTTCCGAGGCTGTGCAGAATGCGTCCCAAAGCATTCCCTTCGGCGGCGAGAAAGGAGAGTTTCGCGGCCAAACTGCTGAACAGCAACATGCCGAGGGCGAACAGCACTCCCACAGCACCGCGCAGCAACTGATAGACAGCAATCAATGTCACGCCGACCGGACGCATGGTTCCTCCAAGCAAGCGGGAGAAATATAGCACAGGACAGGCGTCAGATCTCAGGTCTCAGCTGGCAGGTCACTGTTCCGTAAACTGTCCTTTGTGACCCTCACTCGTAGCGAAGTGCCTCGATAGGGTCGAGGCGTGAGGCCTTGATGGCGGGCAGCATGCCGCTCACGATTCCCACCAAGCCAAGAATCAGCGACGAAGCAATCAGAGTGGTGGAATCGATGGTGAGGTGAATATCGCCCTCGCTGGCATTGTCGAGGAACGCGCTCCATAAGGTGAGTGATCCCACCGACCAGGAAACGATGTAGGCGATCATGACGCCAGCCAGACCACCGAGGAGGGTGATGACGAGGGCTTCAGCCAGGAACTGAAACAGGATATGCCAGCTGCGCGCGCCGAGTGCTTTCTCGACTCCGATCTCGCGGGTGCGCTGCGTGACCGAGACGAGCATGATGTTCATGAGACCGACGCCGCCGATGCCCAGGGTCAGCAGTCCGATGATGCCGAGCATCACTTTGATACCGGTGGTTATGATCCGGAGGTCGAGCAGATCGGCGAAAACGTCGAAGACAAAAATGGCGCGTTTGTCCTTGGGATCGAAGCCGTGATGAAAGGCCATGGAGCGGCGGACCGCATCGGCCACTTTCTGGTGATCGCCCTCGTATTCCATGGCAATCGAGTTCAAGTAGTAGGTGTTCTTGATGTCGCTCATGGCGTTGAACGGGACGTAAACCTGGCCGTTCTGATCGTTATCGCCGTTCTGGATGACGTGTTTCAGAACGCCGATCACTTCGTAGGAGATGCCATCGATGCGAACCTTTTCCCCGAGAGCGTTCTGGCCGGAAAACAGCTTTTTCTTCACGTCAGCACCAAGGACGGCGACGCGGACGTGGGTGTTTTGGTCCTGTTCGGTGAAGAAGGAGCCATCCTCCACATCCATGCGGCGCATTCGCGAGTAGTAGGGATAGACGCCGCTCACGCCGTAGGTGGCGCTGCGAATTCCCCAGGCGACGGTGCTCTGCTTTTCTACTGCCGGAGAGATCCGCTTGATCAAGGGCACTTCGGCCTGAAGATAGTCGAGGTCGTTGACGGTCAGCCTGATTTGGGTGCCGGCCTTGGTGCCGCCGGCTTGCAGTTCGGTGCGTCCGGGGAAGATGAAGACGAGGTTTGTGCCCCAGGAACGAAAAGCGATCCAGAGGCCGTGTTCGAAGCCGGTGCCGTAAGCGAGAAGCAACACCACCGTGGCGATCCCCCAGGCCATGCCGAGCAT
>Ga0066903_100007199_pt1 | contig 10044 bp, 3 predicted proteins | sample PanSoiMetaGPlot1_FD_67491 | JGI IMG/M metagenome (GOLD analysis project Ga0066903, IMG submission 67491) | Tropical forest soil microbial communities from Panama analyzed to predict greenhouse gas emissions - Panama Soil - Plot 1 (version 2) | ecosystem: Environmental > Terrestrial > Soil >... | reverse complement strand
GGCGCCCAATGCGGCGCGAATGGCAAACTCTCGCCGGCGACCGGTGGCGCGCGCGAGCATCAGGTTGCCGACGTTCAGGCAGGCAATCAACAACACAAACGCAACGGCGCCCAACAGCAACCAAAGTGTCGGGCGAATGTCTCCCACCAGACGCTCCTTCAGCGCACCGACGTTCGAACCATTCCCTTTGTTAGTGTCGGGATAGGTTGCCGCGAGGTTCTGCATCACTCGGTTCAGATCAGCCTGCGCTTGATCAGTCGTGACGCCGGGTTTGAGTCTTCCCATTCCATGAAGACCCAGAGCAGCGCTGCGGTTCTTCAGATTCGGGTTGTTCCATTGCCCGATCGGCATAAACACATCCACATTGCGAAAGAGAGTGAAGTCCGCCGGGAGGACGCCAACGACCGGAAACGATCTGCCGTCAAGCGTCAGCGCCCGGTTCACGATATCCGGCCCTCCACCAAACTTTCGCTGCCAGAACGCGTTACTGATGAGGACGGCTGCGGGTGCGCCTGGTTCATCTTCGCCGGCGGCAAACCCGCGTCCGAGAACCGGCTTGATGCCAAACACTGAACAGAAGTCAGCCGAAACGTAGCGGCCATTCACCCGTTCGGACTCGCCGGCTCCGATCAGGCTGAACGACGTCCCCCGCAGGATAGTCATTGCCGAAAACGTCTGATTGTCTTTTCGCAGATCCAAAAAATTTGGATAGGGAATCGCTCCGGTTTCGAAGTTTGGCTTGCTCTGATCGAAAGCCACCAACTGTTCCGGTTCGGGAAACGGCAAAGGATTCAGCAACACGGCATTCACCACTGAGAAGAGTGCCACGTTGATACCGATTCCAAGGGCCAAAGTGATCACGGCAATCGCGGCGAAACCGGGCTGCCGCCGCAGCGTGCGAATGCCGTAGCGAAAGTCTGAAATTAGTCTCGACATCTGAGTATTTACGCCCTTATGTCCCTTAGGTCGTGCACCGCGTCATTCGTAGCGCAGGGCGACCAGCGGATCCACCTTCGTTGCACGCCGCGCGGGAACCCAACATGCGAGCAAGGCGATCGTCGCCAGAAGAATCGCCACGCCCACAAAAGTGAACGGATCTGCGGTGCCGACTCCTAACAACAGACCCGACAGCAGCCGGGTAAATGCCAGAGCGCCCACCAATCCAATAAACATCCCGATCAAAACCATGCGCATGCCCTGACTGACAATCAACCGCAGCACATCGCTCAGGTTGGCGCCCAGCGCCATGCGAATGCCAATCTCGCGCGTGCGCCCGCTGACGCTGTAGGTCATCAAGCTGTAGAGTCCCATCGTCGCCAGTATCAGCGCGAGGATGCCGAACGCCGAGGCCATCCCGGCAGCCAGAATCGGGCCCCAAAACGCGATCGACAGGTTCTCGTCTCCCACCATCACGCCGAACGCGGGCAGGCGTGAGTCCATCTGCGCGATCTCTCGGCGCGCACTTTGCACCGCCGCCGGCAGGGCCGCGGCCGATTGGGCGCTGATCAATAACGCCATCCTGGCGCGCGGGTTCTGATAGACCGGCAGGAAGAAATACGGCTGCCGGTCTTCGTACAACGTGCGATAGCGCCCGTCTTGCGCAATGCCGACAATCTCCATGAGCGGCGTTTCCTGCGCTAAGCGAAAGCGCTTGCCCAACGCATTTTGTTCCCCGCCGTAGAGCCGGCGCGCAAACTCCTGATTAACGATGACGACCGAAGGCGCAGCTCTATTGTCCTCATCGGTGAAGTCCCGCCCCATCACCAACGGAGTCCTCACCGTCTCGAAATATTTCGGCGTCACATAGGCACAATCTGAGTTGAGGCCCTGGTTCGGCGGCGGGTCGGCCTCGCCTTCCCTGACAATCGGGCCGCGTGAGTTTCGCGTGCCGCTGTCCCAGAGCGGCAGCGCGCTTGCCAGAGACGCCACCCGCACGCCAGGCTGTGTTTCTATGCGACGCTGGAGTTCGGGCCAGAACCGCCGCCTTCCCTCCTCGCCGTAGGCCAGCGAGCTCAGGTCGATCCTCATGGTGGCAAGGTTTTCCGTGCGAAAGCCCGGATCGGTTTGACGCGCATGGCCGAGGCTGCGAATAAACAGTCCGGCGCAAATGAGCACGATGACGGAGACAGTGACCTGCGCGATGACCAGCGTGCCGCGCAAATTGAAGCGGCGATGACGCCGCGACGGCCAAGCCTCGACGCCTTTAATCACCGCGACCAGGTTGGTCCGCGCTGCGAGCAAAGCGGGAACCAGACCAAACGTCAAGCCTGTTAGTACGGAGACGAACAGCATCCACTTCAACACATACGCGTCCGGCGCAAAGTCGAGACTCACCGGTTGCGGAACCGGCGGCACGGTCGCGCGAATCACGCCCGCCGCCCAGTACGCGAACGCCACCCCCAACCCGCCGCCCAATAAAGCCAGCAACACACTCTCAGTCAGCAGTTGCCGCATGATGCGCCCGCGGCCCGAGCCAATCGCCAGCCGAATGCCGATCTCCTTTGCGCGGCCAGCGGCCCGCGCCAGCATGAGATTCGCCACGTTGGCACAAGCCAACAGCAGCACCAAGACCGAGATCGCCACCGCCAACAGACCGCCATACCTGATCACTTTGGTGGCAGCCCTGTAGCGCCCATCGACTTCTGTCGTGATCTGGATTTTGGTATCAGAGTTTTTCTGCGGATAAGCTTGCGCCAGCCGGCCGGCCACCAGGTTCAAATCCGACTCGGCCTGCGTCATCGTTACTCCCGGCTTCAGGCGTCCATAAAGATCGAGCGTCGCATAGCCGCGATCCGTGTTCCAGTCCGGCGCCCGGCCGAATTTCTGCTCCATCATCAACGGCACCCAGAACGAATCGCGAGGAAAAAACATTGATCCCAGAAACGATTCCGGCATCACGCCGACCACGCGGAACTGCACGCCATTCAGGTAGACCGTCTGGTCGGCGATCGCGGCAGCTGACCCGAAGCGCTGCTGCCACAGTGGTTGGCTCAGCACCACCACGTGAGCAGCGTTGGGTGTGCGGTCTTCTTCCGGCAGAAAGCCGCGCCCCATAATCGGCTTGACGCCCATCACCTCAAAATAATTCGCGCTGACCAGCTCGCCCCAAACGACTTCCGCGCGCTCATCGTCGCCGCCGTTGCGGCTTTCGCCCGAGCTGATGGCTGCGGTTGTGTCATCCCACGCGCACAGGTCGGCAAAACTTTTGTTCTGCTCATGTATGTCAAGGTAGTTCGCATAGGAAAATGCTCCCCACACGCGTGGGTCCGTCTTTCTCCCCCAGTGCGGCGCCCACAGTTCGGTAGGGCGATCCACGGGCAACGGACGCAGGACAACGCCGTAGGTCGCGCTCAGGATGGCGGTGTTGACGCCGATCCCCAAGGCCAACACCAGCACCACCACCGCGGTGAAACCCGGTTTCCTGCCGAGCGTGCGCAAGCTATATCGCAGGTCCTGCCATAAACTGATCATTGGCCACCTTCCAGCTCGGTTGAGATTTTCCTATTGGGATTCACCAGTCGTATGAGTCCTATTCGTACCTCAGTGCCACCAGCGGATCGACTTTCGTCGCGCGCCGCGCCGGCAGGTAACAAGCCAACAGGGCCACCAAAAGCAATCCCACCGTCACCAAGCCAAACGTGGTGATGTCTGTCGGCGAAACGCCAAACAACAGGCTGCCCATGAGCCGCGTAATTCCAAACGCACCGGCCAGGCCGACAATCACCCCGGTGATGGCCAGCGACATCCCATTTCTTACGACCAACTTCAACACGTCGAGGGCCCGCGCACCCAGGGCCATGCGAATACCGATCTCCTGCGTGCGTTGGGTTACGGTGAAAGCCATCACGCCATAGATTCCAATCGCCGCCAGCACCAAAGCCACCACCGCAAAGATGCCCATCATCGCGAAACCAAATGTCTGAAGCGTCACCGAAATGGCCCGTACCTGGTTCATCGTGCGCACGTCAAAGACCGGCTGATCCTTATCAATGGCCAGGACCTGCTGCCTGATCGATGCGGCCATCGCGGCTGGATCGCCGGAGGTGCGCGCGACGAGGACCATCGCGTTCCAGGAATCCTGAGCATGCGGCAGGTAGTACTCAGGTCTGACCGGCAGGTTGAGTTCGTGCTTGACGTCCTGCACCACGCCGACTATTTCCATCCAGGGCGCTTTGTCCAACGGACCATAGAACCTGATTCGTTTGCCTAAAGCGTCGCCGTTGGGCCAGTGCCGGCGCGCCAGAGTTTCGTTCACGATCACTACCGGCTTGGATCCGGCCCGGTCCTGATCGTTGAAGTTGCGCCCTTTCAGCAAATTAATTCCCATGGTGGGAAAGTAATCGGGTGTGCAGACGCGATAGCGGCCGTCATTTTCCTTACCCGGTGGAGGTTCCGGGCTACCTTCAATCAAAAACGTATCCGATGAGTTGGCGCCGCCCAGCGGTATGTAGTTGACGACGGCTGCCGACTGGACACCGGGCAAAGTCTTCACGCGTTCGACCAGATCAAAATAGAAAGCCGCGCGCTGGGGGTCGTCTTTGTATTTGGCAACCGGCAAATTGACATTCATCGTCAGAACGCCGTCGGGATTAAATCCAGGATTTGTTTTCAGCAAGGCGAGAAAACTGCGGAACAGCAAGCCGGCGCCGACGAGCAGCACCAGCGAGAGCGCGATCTCAGAAACGACCAGCAGGCTGCGCAAACGATGTGAGCCGCCGGTTGTCTGCCTTCCGCCTTCCTTCAAAGCGTCATTCAAATCCGGTTTGGAAACTTGCCACGCCGGCGCGAGACCAAAAATGAAGCCACACAAGAGCGAGAGCGCGAGGGTGAACGCGAGCACGGGCAGGTTAATTCCGATATGGCTCCAACCCGGCACAAATTTGGCAGCTTCGCCGGGGTTAGCCGCCTTCAGCAGATCGATGCCCCAAAATCCGATCAGCACTCCCAACACTCCGCCCATCAGCGCTATCAAAAGGCTCTCAACCAACAGCTGTCGGACGATGCGCCAACGACTCGCGCCCAGGGCGGCGCGCAGAGCAATCTCTTTCTGCCGCCCACTGGCCCGCGCCAGCATGAGGTTGGCGACATTCGCGCAGGCAATCAGCAGTACGAAGGCGACCGCGCCCATCATGACCAGCAGCGCGGTTTTGTACGTGCTCACGGTGTCGGCCAGGATCGGATAAGCCTTCGCACCCCATCCCACATTAGTTTGCGGATACTGGGCCGCCAGTCGGGCCGTGATGGTGTCGATATCGGTTTGCGCGCTTTGCAAAGACGCTTCCGGCCGTAACCTGCCGATCACGTAGTAAGCGTGCATGCTCCGGTTCTTGATCACTTCCGGAGTCAGCGCCAGAGGTGCGTACACTTCCGACGCCTTGGGAAAACTGAAACCTTCCGGCAACACCCCAATGACGGAACGCGCCACACCGTTGGTCGTGATCGTCTTATTAATAATGTTCGGATCGGCCCCGAAGCGACGCTGCCAAAGACTGTAGGTAATCAGGGCCACCGCATCTTTACCGGGTTGGTTCTCTTCCGCGGTGAAGTTTCGTCCTTTAATCGGCATCACCCCGACGACGTCGAGAAAGTTCGCCGTCACCAGAAAGCCCTGAACCCGTTCCGGAGTGTCGCCGCCGGTGACGTTGGTGCTCCACCAGCGATATAAGGCCAACTGGTCGAAGGTACTGTTCTGCGCCCGCCAATCGAGGTAATTGGCCATGGCCACTTCATTGTGCTCGACCCCGCGGCTGGGATTTCGGTCCCAGATCGCCATGATGCGATCCTGGTTTGCGAACGGGAGCGGCTTAACCAGCAGGGCGTTGATCACGCTGAAGATGGCTGTATTTGCGCCAATGCCGAGGGCCAGGGTCGCAACCGCGATCAGGGTGAACCCCGGCCGTTTCCACATGGTGCGAAGAGCGTAGCGAAGATCTGGAAATAGTTTCGACATCTCGAGTATCCGTCCTATCTGTCCTATAGTTCTCTCAGCGCTACCAACGGATCGACTTTGGCCGCCCGCCGCGCCGGCAGGTACGAAGCGAACAATCCCACCAAAATCAAAACCCCTGCCACCACCGCAAACACGGCGGGGTCGGTCGCACTCACCCCGTAAAGCACACTGGCCAGCACGCGAGTCAGCAAGTAGGCTCCCAATAACCCAATCGCGACCCCAATCACGATCAACTTGATCCCATGGCTCACAATCAACTTCAGGACATCATTCAATCTCGCACCCAGGGCCATCCGGATTCCGATTTCGCGGGTGCGCTGCGCCACCGAATATGACGTGACCCCGTAGATCCCAATCGCCGCCAGCATCAAAGCCACGGCGCCAAACGCTCCCAGCACGGTGGCGGCGATGCGCGCGGGAAAGAGCGAGAGGCGCATGTGCTCGGCCACGGTCTTAACGTCATAAAGCGGCAGGTTGGGGTCGAGCGACCGCACCGCGGTGCGCACCGAGCTGAGCATCGAGATGGGATTGCCGGCGGTGCGAACCACCAGAGTGCCGCTGTTCGCATAGTCCTGAGAGATCGGTGCCCAAAGAAACGGAGCCGGGTCCTCCGAGATGCTGAAGTACTTGCCGTTTCCGACCACGCCCACAATGCGCGAAAAAGGACCCTTCTCACCCCGATTGCTCACTCGTCTATTGATTGCCTGCTCAGGGGTGGTGCCCGGGAGAAGCTTTCGGACAAAGGCTTCATTGACGACAATCACACGTTCCGTATTGGCCAGGTCCTGCTCCGAGAACTCCCGGCCAAAAAGGATTGGGGTGCCCATCGTCTCGAAATAGCGGGGACCGACCGCGGCATCCATTGCCGTTGGCAAGTTATCGCCACGAGCCGCCGGCTGGCCTTCAACAGTGATGCGGTCGCTGCTGTAATTGAGACTTAGGGGCAGCGAACTGGCAATCGCGGCCGACCGAACCCCCGGCAGGGATTCGACCGTTTGCACAGCGCTCCGGTAAAACTGCTCCCCGCGCGCCCGGTCGTAACCTTGAAGACCGAGATCAAATGACAGCATTAGCTCATTGCGCGTATCGAAGCCCGGATTCATCGAGCGCAAATTTTGCAGAGTACGAACCACCAGGCCCGCGCTGATGAGCAGGATCAAAGACAGTGCCATCTGGGCGATCACGAGACCGCTGCGCAGACGCGAACGCGCGTGCCCGCCCTGGGCGCCGGTTTCTTTTAGAGCTGTCACCAGACTCGGATTACTGGCCTGGAGCGCGGGAGCAAGTCCGAAGAAGCAGCCCGCACCAACCGACACGACCAAAAGGAAGATCAAGACTCGCCAGTCGATTCCCACATCGAGGCTCAAAGGAAAATCGAGCGGCGGCTTGAGCGCCAGTAAGAAGTTGATGATCCAAACCGCCAGCCCCAACCCAGCGGAGCCACCGATAATCGAGAGCAAGACGCTCTCAGTCAGCAATTGGCGAATGATTCGCGCTCGCTTTGCTCCCAGCGCCAGGCGCAGGGCGATCTCTTTGCGACGATCGGTCGCCCTGGCCAGCAACAGCCCAGCCAGGTTGATACAAGTCACCAGCAAGACCAGCCCCACACATCCCATCAATACCCAGGTGAAGCTCACGACTCCGGTCCGGAAATCAGGCAGGATGAAGCCGGGCGGAACTATCAGTACGGTCTGGCCTTCATTGCTGTCCGGATAGTCCCGGCCCAATTCCTGCGCCAGAATATTGAGAGAGATTTCCGCCTGGCGCGCGTTCGTGCCTGGTTTGAGCCGCCCGATCGCAAAGAAGTTTTGCGATTGGCGATTATCGAGGAACGAGGCTCCCGGCTCGACCCACTCCAGCATTGAGACCGGAACCCATAGATCCGGCGAGTAGACGATCTCGGTGCCTTTGAAACCTTCGGGAGCCACACCGATTACTTTGAATTTGTGGTTATTGAGCATCACTTCCCGGCCGACCACGTCTTCGGCCCCGCCGAAGCGTCGCTGCCAGGCCGCGTAACTCAGCACCACCACGGGATGAGTCGATCGGGTGCGATCTTCTTCGGGCAGGAAGGTGCGGCCTTTGATCGCCTTAACTCCCAGCATGTCGAAGTAGTTCCCGGAAACTTCGAAGGCCCACAAACGCTCGTTGTTGCCGTCGCGGCTCAGGCTCACGGGAGCAAACCGATAAATCAGCATGTCGGAGAGCGCCTGATTCCGCTCGCGAAAATCCTTGAAATTAGGGTAGGAGAAAGCGCCCAGTGAATCGTTCTTGCTGCGAACCGATACCGAGACGATCTGCTCCGGATGCGCCACCGGAAGCGGACGCAACAACACCGTGTTGACCAGACTAAAGATGGCGGTATTCGCCCCGATGCCCAAAGCCAGGGTCAGCACGGCGACGGCGGCGAAGCCAGGCCGCTTCAGCATCGTGCGCATTGCATAGCGAAGATCTGTAAATAGTTTTGACATCTCAAAAAGATCCTCTTAGGTCCCATCGATCCAATCGGTCTCTTAGGTCCTTCACTCATACCGCAGCGCCACCAGGGGATCGACTTTCGTCGCCCGCCACGCCGGAACAAAGCAGGCCAGGGCGGCCACCAACGCCAGCAGCGCTGTGACTCCGGCAAAGGTAAGCGGATCTGCGGGGCCCACACCGAATAACAACTTCACCAGCAACTGCCCCGCGGCAAATGCGACCAGCAGTCCCAACCCGAGCCCAATCAGCGCCAGAGACATTCCCTGTCGCATTATTAAACCGAGCACATCGCCGCGCGCCGCGCCGAGCGCCACCCGCAGGCCCAGTTCGCGCGTGCGGCCGGCGACGACGTACGACATGACGCCATAGATTCCGATCGCCGCGAGCACGATCGCCAGGATGCCAAAACTTCCCAACACCACCGCCGCCATGCGAAACGGGAACAAAGGGACGCTCATCTGATCAGTCAGCGTTCGCACATTAAAGAGTGGCAGCGTCGGATCGAGATGCTGCAGCTCGTTGCGCAAACCCGTAAGCGTCGATTGCGGATCACCGTCAGTCGTCCGGGCCACCAGAGACACGCTGGTGAGGTAATCGCGCAGCAACGGCCGGTAGAAGGCTGGCTTCGGATCTTCGCCCAGCGAGTTGTACTTGCCATCGGCAGCGACGCCGATGACTTGCCAGTAAGGCTTGTCAGGCCCGGTGAAATTGAACCGGGCGCCGATCGGGTCGCGGCCCGGCAACAAGGTACGGGCGAAAGTCTCGTTGATAATCACCACCCGCGATTCCTGTTTGTCGTCCGCGTCTGAGAAGTCGCGCCCGCGCAGCGGAATTTCCATGGCGCGAAAATAGTTTGGGCTGGCGGTGTTCGGGATCGCGAGCGGCAAATCTGAGTTGCCGCTGAACGGCTGGCCTTCGACGTAAATGGTAGTGGAGCTGTAATCGAGCGAGAGCGGTACCGTTCCGATCAGCGCCGCCGTGCGCACGCCAGGCACCGACTGGGCCCGCTCGAGAACCTGTTTTTGAAAGACGCGACCCTTTTCTTCGCTGTATCCCTGCAGGCCCAGGTCAAACGACACCGTGACCGCATGCTCCGGATTGAAACCAGGCCGCGTCTTCTGAGCGACTTGCAGGCTCCGCACGACCAGGCCCGCGCAAACCAGCAACACCAGCGAGAGCGCTACCTGAACGACCACCAGCGCGTTTCGTAAACGCGAACGGCGAAAGCCGCCCATCGATTTTTCATCCTTCAGGGCGGGTACCAGATCCGGCCGCGACGATTGCAGGGCCGGGAGTAACCCGAACGCGATGCCGGTGGCCAGCGAGATGCCGAACGCAAAAATAAGCACGCGCCAATCCAAACGCAGGTCGAAAACCAGGGGCAGGTCGGCGGGAAATTTCAGCGCCGAAACGAGGGCGTTAATCCAGCCGGCCAGGAGTAAACCACCCAGGCCGCCGGCCAGTGACAACATCACGGTTTCGGTTACCAGCTGGCGAATCACGCGCACGCGGCTGGCTCCCATGGCCACGCGAATTGCCAACTCTTTCCGTCGTTCCGTCGCGCGCGCGAGCAGCAGGTTGGCAAGATTTACGCAAGCCAGCAGCAGCACCAGCGC
>Ga0066903_100007198_pt1 | contig 10045 bp, 6 predicted proteins | sample PanSoiMetaGPlot1_FD_67491 | JGI IMG/M metagenome (GOLD analysis project Ga0066903, IMG submission 67491) | Tropical forest soil microbial communities from Panama analyzed to predict greenhouse gas emissions - Panama Soil - Plot 1 (version 2) | ecosystem: Environmental > Terrestrial > Soil >... | reverse complement strand
CGCTCTGCTTGCCGGGGAAGAACACGTTGTCGGAGTGGTACTTCTCGAACGAGCCGCCGGCCGTGATGGTGTGGGCGCCCCTGAACCACGAGAAGTTGTCCTGCGCCTGGAACGAGTGGTAGTAGAGCTCGTTGTTCGGCGTGAACGGCTCGGATCCGAATGCCGTGTACGTCGTGTTGGCGCCGTCGAGGATGTCGACGACCGGGAACAGGGTGCTGATCTGGCCGCGGCTCTCGTTGTGCGTCGTGTAGCCGGCGATCAGTTCGTTCGCCTTGTTGCGGCCGATGACCGAGTTCCACTGCCCCACGCCGGAGCGGATGTTCTCGAGAATGCTGTAGTTGGAGCCGGAGAAGTTCAGCGCGAACTGGCTCGAGCGGCGATTACCGTTGCCGAGCGACGACGAGTTCGACTCCAGCACGTCGGTGCTCGAGTCGAGCTGCACGTAGCGGAACGTCACCTTGTTCGCGGTGTTCAGGTTGTAGTCGCCGCGGCCGATGAAGCGCTTCGCCGGCACCTTGAAGTCGTACGGCGTGTAGGTGCCGGGATCGTAGTTCAGCTTCGACTTGAGAAAGGCCTGCAGCGTATCGAGCTCCGACGCGAGCACGCGTGTCGTGCTGCCCGTGACCGGCTGGCCGCCCTGATTCGCCAGCCACGTCGTGTTCGGCTGCGTCGTCTTTTCGTTCTCGAAATCCTGGAAGAAGAACACCTTGCTCTTCACGACCGGTCCGCCCACCCACTCCCCGGTCTCGCGGAAGGTGAACGTCCCCGGGTTCACCGCCACGCCGCGCGCCTCGGTGCCGACCATGCTGTCCCCGCGGAACTGGTAGTAGAACGATCCGCGGTACTCGTTGCTGCCGCTCCGCGTGACGCTGTTCACCGCGGCGCCGACGAAGTTTCCCTGCCGCACGTCGTACGGCGCGATGTTGACCTGCACCTGCTCGAGCGCGTGCAGCGAGATCGGCGCGACGCCGGTACGATCGCCGGGCGTGTTGCCGAGGCCGAACGAGTTGTTGAAGTACGAGCCGTCGACCGTGATGTTGTTCTCGCGGCTGTCCTGGCCGGCAAACGACATGCCTCCGCCGTTCTGCGGCGTGAGGCGCGTGACGTTCTCGAGCCGCCCGGTGATGTTGGGCAGCGTCGCGAGGTCGTTGCGCGTGATCGTCGTCGCGGCGCCGGTGCGTTCCGACGAGAACACGGGATCCGTCTGGCCCACGACCACGATCTTTTCCGACAGGTTGATCGTCTCGACGGCGACGTTCACGTCGGTGGCGCTGCCGAGGTTGACCGTCAGCTGCTCGATCGTCTTGGGCGCGAACGCCGTGCCCGTGCCGACGTAGTTCACGGTCACCGTGTAGGGGCCGCCGACGCGCATGTTTGGAATCGTGTACCGGCCGTCCTTCTGGGTGGTCGCCTCGTAGCTGGTGCCCGAGGGCTCGTGGATCGCGATGACGCTCGCGCCCTCGACCGGCTTCGAGCCGGCCGTGACGACGCCTGTGATACTGCCGGTGGTGACGCCCTGGGCGAGCGCCGGAGTGACCGTCAGGCCGATGACAAACATGAGTGCCCCGCAACGGGTGATCAGCTGATGCATGGCGCGCATCATACGGCCTCGCCGCAACGGCGGCGTAAAAAGAAAAGCCCGGACCGCCGAAGCGGCCCGGGCTTTCTGCGGGAAGGGCGAGTGACCTAGAAGCGAACGCGAGCGCCGAACTGCATCTGCCAGCGCGACCGCAGGTCGCTGCGATCGAAGACGCCGGTGAAGGTCGACGACGTTAGCGTGTTCAGGTTGTACGTGTACTTGCCATTCGTCACGCCGCCGTAGCCGATCAGCGTGCGGCCGGACGGGAACGGCGGCCAGTACTGCCAGCCCCAGTTCTTGTTGAACAGGTTCAGCAGGTTCGTGATGTCGGCCGTGAGTTCCACCTTGGCCTTGTTGCCGGTCGGGACGTCCACCGCGTAGCGGAAGTCGAGCTGGTTCGACCACGGTGCCCGCGCCGCGTTGCGCGGGACGATCTCGCCGCGGTGATCCTTCGTCGACGGATCGCTGCTCAGGAAGGCATCGAGCTGATCCCACGTGCCGTTGATCACGTTCACCTGATCGGCCGAGGCCGGCACGAAGATCAGGTCGTTGCTCGTGATGCTGTCGGTATTGGCGTCGCCGTTGAACAGAATCGCGTACGGACGGCCGTTCTGGCCGTTGTAGAACAGCGACGCGAAGCTGCGGACCCCGGCGCCCAGGTTGATCGGCACCGTGCCGGCGATGTTGATCCGGTTCCCGGCCGCGTAGTTCGAGCGCGTCAGCGGCGGGTTGTTCGTGTCGAGCCCGATCGGGTTCGTCGTCCAGTTCGAGCGCGCGACGCTCGACGTGCCGTCGTTCACCGACGTGGCGTTGTTGTACGAGTATGCCCCGCTGACGAGCACGCCGTTGCGGAACGGACGATCCAGCTTGAAGCTGAGCGTCCAGGAATCTCCCTTGTCGGTATTCGTCAGGAACATCACGTCGTTCAGGTTCGTGTCGAACTTCTTGTAGGTGTTGCGGCCGTCGGGCTGCAGCGTACCGGTCGGCACGAAGTTGAGGTTCTGGTAGAAGATGTCCTTGAGGTTGCTGGCGAACACGTACTCGACGGTGCCGACCAGCCCGAGGAACGGCAGCTCGTGGTCCATCGCGAGGTTGCCCCGGATGATCTTCGGGAACTGGTAGTTCGGGTCGATCAGGTTGATCGTCTGTCGACCGGTCGTGGCGCCGGTGACCGTCGTCGGCTGGTTGTCCGGATCGGCGACGAACGGAATCGTGTTGTTCGCGTTGAAGGGGGTCGACAGATTCGTGAACTGCACGCCCGTGTTGCCGTACTGGTTCGACAGCCAGACGTACGGCGTGCGGCCGCTGAAGATGCCGATCCCGCCGCGCACCTGGCGCTGCTTGTTGGCGCTGCCGCGGCTCATATCCCAGTTGAACCCGACGCGCGGCGACCATGCCATCGGCGCCGGCACGACGTCGGTGCGATAGCCGAAGTCCTGCTCCGCGATCGGATTGGCCAGCGGCGTGTCCGGGAAGCGCGGCACGTCCATGCGGATGCCATAAGTCAGCGTGAAGTTGTCGGCCACGCGCCAGCGGTCGCCGGCGTAGAGACCGAACTGCCGGACGCCGAAGCTCGCCGCCTCCTTCGGATCCGACGTGTTCGAGAAGTTGTGCGTGAACGACTGGGCGATGCCGGCGCTGAAGTTGGCGATGCTCGAGAAGCGGTAGTCGCCGTTGAACGCCTGGATGAACAGGTTCCAGAACTGATAGAACTCGTTGTGGCTGCCCACGGTGAACGTGTGCTTGCCTCTCAGGAACGTGAAGTCGTCCGTCAGTTCCACGACGTCCTGATTCAGCTGGTTGGCCTGCGACGAGAACTCGGTGCCGAACTGCATGTTGGTGCCATCGGGGAAGTCGACGCGGACCGACGGGAAGCGCTCGAAGTCCTGGTTGTTGCCGCGGACGTTGCGTTCGCGCTGATAGTACACGCGCAGCTCGTTGAAACCCTTCCCGAGCGTGCTGTTCAACTGCCAGACGTTCGACAGGTTCTTGTCCTCGATCGAATAGAAACGATCGGGCGTGAGATACGTCAGCGCATCCGGCGCCCCGATATTCGCCGTGCTGTCGACGTAGTTCAGGCGATACGTGAGCTGATGGCGCGGCGACAGGTTGAAGTCGGTCCGCACGAAGAACTTGTCGTTGTTGTTCGGCCGGCTGAACTCACTGAGCCCGCCCGGATCGTAGCCGTACTTGGTCTTCGCGATGTCGACCACCTGCTGCACGTTGCTCTGGGTTCCCCACTGCGCCCCCGACGAGCCGTCCGCCGAGAATCCCGACGGCGTGTTCCTGCGGCCCATGTCGTAGTTGCCGAAGTAGAACGCCTTGCTCTTGGCGATCGGACCGCCGAGCGTGAACCCGGCCTGCTTGTCGCTGAACTCGCCGACCTTCGTGTCGGCCGGATTGGGGTTCGCCGGGCTCTGCAGACCCGGAATATTGCCGATGAGACTCTGGCTGCGGCCGAAGTAGTAGCCCGTGCCGTGGAGCGCGTTCGTGCCGCTCTTCGTGATCGCGTTGACGCCGCCGCCGGTGAAGCCGCCCTGCCGCACGTCGTACGACGAGACCACGAGCTGGATTTCCTGAATCGCGTCGAGGCTGACCGGCTGCGTGCCGGTCTGCCCGCCGGGCGTGCCGGTCGTCGACAGGCCGAAGACGTCGTTGCTGACGGCGCCGTCGATCTGCATGTTGTTGTAGCGGTTGTTGCGGCCCGCGACGCTGACCGACGTGTCGTCGGTCGCGCTCGTCGCGCCGACGTTGAAGTGCGGCGACGTGCGGGCGAAGTCGTAGACGCTGCGCGCGATCGTCGGCAGCGAGTCGATCACCGCCTGGCTGACGTTGGAGGCCGTACCGGCGCGCGAGGTGTCGACGACCGGCGTGCCCGCCACGACGTCGACCGTCTCGGTCAGCGTGGCGAGCGGCAGCTTGAAGTCGGCCGTCTGATCGGCGCCGAGCTGCACGACGACCTTTTCCAGCTTCTGCTCCTTGAACCCGCTCATGTTGGCCGCGATTGTATAGCTGCCGACACGGACGTTCAGGATGCTGAAGTGACCGTCGGCGCCCGTCACCGCTTCATAGCTGGTGCCCGTATCGGTATGCGTCGCCGTCACGACCGCGCCGGGCAGCACGCCGCCCTGCGCGTCCGTCACCGCTCCGATGATGTTTCCGGTCGTCACCGTCTGCGCCGCGAGCGGCGCCGATACCAGCAGCGAGAGACACAGCGCTGCCGCGAGGCTCCATACGGCCTTCGTACCCAATCTCATCGATAGCTCTCCAGGTGCGTGAGTGTGATGTGAACCGGCTTGGGAAAAACTGCGCAAGGAGTATAGCAGCGACGGCGGTAACGAATATGAAAAAAGGCCGCCCCGGCGGCGGCCTTTCCATAACCGTAAATCACTCAGGGTGAATCACTTCGTCGACGATTTGACCGCCGGCGGCGGACGGAGCGTATACGACGTCTTGTACTTCAGGTCGTACTTGCCCGCCTTTTTGACCCGGATCTCGATGGTCCGGCGCTTCTTGAGCGGATCCGGATTGCTGGAGTAGTACCCGAGTACGTAGTAGTCGCTCGTCTCGGCGTCGATCCGCTTCAGCGCCTTGTCGAAGTCGTTCTGGTTGATCACCGCGTAGCCGCCGGTGAGCTCCGCGATGACGCGCAGGCTGCTCTGCGTCTCGCGGATGTGATCCTGCCAGTCCTGCATGTCGAGCTTCGTCTCGTCGAGGTCGGGCCCGCCCACCAGGCCGCGCGGATCGATCGTGTACATCGTCGTGTTGGCGCGGTTGGCTTCGCGCGTCAGCTCCGAGAGCTCGGACGCGAGATCGGCGGCGGCGAACTCGTTGCCGCCCTGCGAAAACGGATTCGAGTTGGTCCCGTTGTCGGCGGTCGTGTTCGTCGTGCCGGATCCGTCGGACCCGCTCGTGTCCTGCCCCGTCATCTGCGAGAAGCGCTGGTTGGCTTCCTTCGCGCGCGACTTCGAGAACGGATCGAAGTCGTAGCCGTTGCTCACGTAGATGAACGCCTTGCGGCGGTTGTGGACCTGCTCCAGCTTCGAGAGCACGTCGTACGCGGTCGAGAACGCGACGTGCGCGCGATACCGTACTTCGGGCGGACCCTGCGCGCCGTCGGGCGTTTCGATGATCTCGTTCGGCTTGAGGCCCGCGCCGGAGATCTTCGTGATCGCCTCGTCGAGCCGCTTGTGGTCGTACGTCATGTCGATCGCGATCGACGAGGGCCCGGTCGAGACGATGCCGAACATGTCGCCTTCGTGAATGAGCTCCTTGGCGACCTTCTTGAACAACTCGCGGATGCGTCCGGTGTTGTTGAAGTCCATGTGGAGGTCGTCCACGAAGATCATGAAGATGCGGCCCGACGCGTCGTTGGTCGGCCGCGGCGGCGGCAGGAGGATGCCCGCCTGGAGCGGAGGCGGAGGCGCGCTGATGTCGTTGATGACGCGCCCGCCGTGGGTCAACACGAACGTCACGAGGTCCTGCTTGACGCCGTCCTCGTAGACGTCGAAATCGTTCTTGGACAGACTCGACACGAACTGTCCCTGGTCGTCGCGGACGATCACGTCCGAGGTGACCAGGTCGACCGTCCGGCGAATCACGTCGCGGGTCTGCGGCTGTACCGGCGTCAACACCCCGGACTGCGGCTTCGGCGGATCCTGCTGCGCGCCCAGAGCGACGCCTGCGGCGAAAAGAGCTGCCGCCACAGGGAGACTGCGTTGCATGGGCTCATTATAGACGTTACGGCCGCCGGCCGCGCGGCTGGCGGCCGATGACGGCGCGGAGCGATTCGAACACGGCTTCGTACTCTTCGAGCGCGGCCGAAACCGCCTCGTCCGTAGACCAGGCGTCGGGGTTGAGCCGGTCGGCCCGCGTCATCAGCTCCGCGCGCTCGGGTTCCTCGAGCGGTTTCGCCTCGATCCGGGCTTTCACATCCGCGTACCGCGCACGCAGCCGCGACAGGCCGTCGGCGCCCAGGCGGACATAGCGTTCGGCCAGCGGCTCGTCAACCGCGACCTCCGGGACCGGCTCGTGCGGCTTCCCCGGCCCGCGGGGTTCGACCGGTTCAGCGTTCGTCAGATGGGCTGGTCCAGGCACCGCGTCAGATTCGAACGGCTCGGGTTCGTGGGGGTCGAACGGTTCGAGGAGTTCGAGGGGTTCATGGGGTTGCAACACGTCGAGCGCGCCCGGCAGATCGGACGGTGTGTCCGCCCCGGTCATTTCGTCGAGCTCGTCGATCTCTTCGATCGCCTCGGGATCCGTCACGGACGCGGCGGGCACGATCGCGACGACGGGTTGCGTGGTGGCGACCGGGTCGGGGCGCGGGCGGCGCTGATCGCGGCGTTCGCGGCGGCGCTCCTCGCGCGCGCTTCGCGCGCCCGGACCTGGCGCGCCGGGACCGGGAGAACCGGACGACACCGGCACATTCCCTTTCAGGAGACGCGGCCAGTCGAACGTGACGTCGGGATTGTGCTGCTCGAGCAGCCGCATCGCTTCCGGATCGATCGCCTCGCGGCCGACCCGGACCGCGGGCGGCGTGCGGAAGAAATACAGGAGCCGCTGTCCCCTGCGTCGCCGGCCGCCGGCCGGCTCGACGAGCGCGGTCGTCTCGTACCCGCGGCGGTCGCGGTTGATCCGGAGGTGCGCCAGGGCTACTTCCTCTTCGTCTTCGGTTGGGGCTTCGGTTTGGGCTTCGGTTTCGCCACGGCCTTCGGTTTGGCCTTCGGCGCCGGCTTTGCGGCCGGCTTCTTCGCCGCCGCCGGACGCTCGGGCGCAGCCGTGCGGGGCGACTGATGATTCATCCGCTGCACGAGCATGAACCGGGTCTGGTCGCCGATCGAGTGATAGCTCCAGATCTCCGCCACGCCGACCTGGTTCTCGGTGCAGAGCCGGCGCGCGATGTCGACGGCCGCCGCCGGCACGTAGAGGTGAAACGGCGCGCGCACCCGGCCGAAATGGGCCCACTGGGCCATGGCCTCGAGATGGTTGACCGACTCCCCCGTCTCGACTTCGATGATGCCCTCGAGCCGGCGCCCCTTGTCGGTCGAGGACAGGACGAGGTCGGGGAACATCTGCCCGGCGCCGATGCGAATCCCGGCCGTCTGCTCGTCCCCGGCGTTGATGACGACGTCATGTTTCCGCTTCAGTTTCGCCTGGAGCAGACGAATGATACGGTCATGCTCGAGCTGCTCTCTGACAGGTCGAACCAGAATAGGACTCAAGACGCCTCCGGGGAACCCGGAATGGTAACACATTTCGGTAACACGACCCCGGCAGCTTGACGCGGATCCCTTTTGCCTTCATTATGATGCGGTGATTGCCCCGGCAGAGTCCTCCGTCGCCGGTCCCCTGACCAAGACGATCCTCATCGTAGACGACGACCGGTCGGTCGCCGACACGTTCGCGCGGATGCTGAAGCTCGAGGGGTTCGAAGTCGCCACCGCGATAAACGCCGAGGCGGGACTCGAGCTCGCCGAGAACGTCCGGCCCAACGCGATCATTCTCGACATGCGGATGCCGATCACCAACGGCCTGCAGTTCCTGCGCATGGTGCGCGCGAAGCCGCATCTCGTCGAAGTGCCCGTTGCGATCGTGACCGGAGATTACTTCCTGCCCGATCCCATGCAGCACGAGTTGAAAACCCTCGGCGCCTCGATCCGCTTCAAGCCGCTGTGGCTCGAGGATCTCATCGCGCTCGCCAAGACCCTCGTTGCGTAGCCGGCCGCTGACGCGCGCGGCCGGAATGACGAATTGCGAATGACAAATGCCGAATACGCGCCGGCGACGCGGCGCGCGAGAACGCGTGGAGGGGAGTCCGAGGGGCGAAGCCCCTCGGATGTCTAAGTGGCCGATCGATTCCTTCGCGCGTGCCGGCGCGAACCCGTTGACAAGACGCCGGTGTGGTTCATGCGGCAGGCCGGCCGCTACATGGCGGAGTACCGCGCGCTGCGGAGCCGCTACTCGCTCCTCGAGATCTGCGCCCAGCCCGAGCTGGCCGCGGCGGTAACGCTCCAGCCCGTCAACGCCATCGAGGTCGACGCGGCGATTCTGTTTTCGGATCTGCTGCTCCCCTTCACGCCCATGGGGCTTGCGTTCGATTTCGTGAAGGGCGAAGGCCCGTCGATCGAGCAACCGGTGCGCCACGCGTCCGACGTCGATCGCGTGCGCGCGATCGAGCCGCGCGAGGCGCTCGCGCACGTGCTGGAAACGATCCACCTCCTGCGGCGCGAGCTCGACGGCCGGGTCCCGCTCATCGGCTTTGGCGGCGCGCCGTTCACGATGGCGTCGTACGCGATCGAAGGGGGGCCCTCGTCGACGTACGCGACGACGAAGGCGTTCATGTATGCGCAGCCCGAGGCATGGCATCGCCTCTGCGATCGCTTCGCCACCATGATGGCCGACTACCTCCGCGCGCAGATCGAGGCGGGCGCGCAGGCGGTGCAGGTGTTCGACTCGTGGGTGGGCCAGCTGTCGCGTGACGACTACCGCGAGTTCGCGCAGCCGCACACCAAGACGATCTTCGACGCGCTCTCGGGCGCCGGCGTCCCGACGCTGCACTTCGCCGTCGGCACGGCCGCGCTGCTCGCCGACATGCGCGCCGCGGGCGGCGACGTGATCGGCGTCGACTGGCGTCTGCCGCTCGACGACGCGTGGGCGGTCATCGGCCACGATCGCGGGATCCAGGGCAACCTCGACCCCCTGCGGCTGCTGGGTCCGACGGATCGTCTGCTCGCGACCGCCGACGACGTCCTGCGCCGCGCCGGCGGCCGCGCCGGGCACGTCTTCAATCTCGGCCACGGCATCCTGCCCGAGACGCGCCTCGAAGATGTCCAGGCGCTGGCGCGTCACGTACACGACTACAAGCCCTGAGACGGGCCGACGGCGGCGGCCACAAACGTCACGAAGATCACGAAGGTCACGAAGGAGGCCCGATAGTTTCCCCTTCACCAGGAAACCGATCGGGTTCTCTTTGTGGTCTTTGTGATCGTCGTGGCCTTCGTGCCGCTGCCGTCGGCCCGTCTCACTCCCTCTGGGTAATGGCAGCCGCGACTCGTCGCGCGTCCGCGATGCAGTCGGGGATCCCGACGCTGCGGAACCCGCTGCCCGCCACGAAGATTCCCCCGATCGCCGCAAGGCGCTGTTCGATCCGCTGCACGCGCTGCAGGTGACCGACCGTGTGCTGCGCGCCGGCGTGGCGCCAGCGGAACACGCGCGCGAGCGCGGGCGCCGCCGTGATCCCCATCACCGACTGCAGGTCGCGCCGCACGACGGCGACGAGGTCGTCGTCTCCGAGATCCACGGCGCCCGGATCGTGCTGGCCGCCGAGGAAGGCGCGGATGAGGACGGTCTCGTCCGGCGCGCGCGCGGCCCACTTCGACGACACCCACGTGGCGGCCGTGATCCGGACGTCGCTGTGCTTCCGCGCGACGACGAAGCCGGTGCCGTCGAGCGGATGCGCGATCGCCG
>Ga0066903_100007197_pt1 | contig 10046 bp, 8 predicted proteins | sample PanSoiMetaGPlot1_FD_67491 | JGI IMG/M metagenome (GOLD analysis project Ga0066903, IMG submission 67491) | Tropical forest soil microbial communities from Panama analyzed to predict greenhouse gas emissions - Panama Soil - Plot 1 (version 2) | ecosystem: Environmental > Terrestrial > Soil >... | reverse complement strand
GCGTGGTTGTAGATTTCGCCGTTGTAGACAATCCAGACGCCTTCATTCTCGTTAGCGATGGGCTGATGGCCGGTCTCGATGTCAATGATGCTCAATCGCCGCACGGCAAATCCGACATTCTCCTCAACGAACAGTCCATCATCGTCCGGGCCGCGATGAACGATCTGCTGATTCATCGCTGCTAGCGCCGCATGCCGCGCATGCACATTGCGATCGGGATAGAAGATGCCGCAGATGCCGCACATCTACTTCGTCTTCCCCTGGAGATCAGGCACACTGGCCGAATCAGCTTCCCTTGGGCTTGTACCACTTAGGGATTGCTCCACTTTCACGGCATCGTTATCAGATGAGGACAGCTTTACCCCATCCTCTGACATTCGTAGCTCGCATCGCGCGATACTCTTTGTGCAAGAAACCATCCTTTTCCCATTCATCTCCACATAGGACCCGTTGCAGAAGATCAGCAAGCGATCGCTTTCTTGGGCGTTGGTTCCCCAGTAGAGAAACTCGGCATCGGTTGTCCAACTACCCGCAGACCACGGTTGTCTGACAGCGAAGTATGCGTAATGCTCGCGTTGCGAATTCGTATATCGATATCCGCGAACACTGCTCTTTGTGGATGCCTCGGGAGTGACCGTCAGCTCACCGATGTTGATTCTCGCTCGAACAACAGGCACAAGAAGTGTCACGAACTCAGTGGGGAACGTCGTGCGGGCGCCAAAGTGCAGGACTGTCGCGCGTTCGGCTTTGCCGTAGACTGGGGACCACGAACCTTGCCGGACATCTTGCGCCCAGCCATGGCCTCTTACGGTGAGCGCAAGAATCCCTCGTTCCCTCCGCGCATCCAGGAACGATTCACTTCGCTTATCCGCCGGACGCAATTCAGAAGCGAAATGGAAGAAAACATCCGCGCGATGTTTGCCTTCGCCCTCTAACACATCGCGCACCAGAAAGAACTCCGACTTTAGTCCGAACACGTAGCGCCGGTGGACGACAGGGTTCTCGAGCCGCCGGTATCCATCATGACTGCCGACGAAGAAATCGAAGTTCTCGCCGCCCATCCAGTTCTCTGCCTTCGCAAATGGCAAACTCGACCAGGAGAACGGACCCGTGGCATCGGCTTGATCCTTGTCATCGACCACTACCGTGTTGTGCGCGGCGGTTCCACGATACTGATTGCGGTCCTTACCTGGGCCGACGTATTCCAGCGTGCCCGGATCAATCAATAGCGGGCCTTGCTCGTCACGGAGGGAGAAGCTAAGCGCATCCGCATGGCCGTGACCACCGCTGCCGGAACCGTGAGGACCAGCATCGATCACCAGCCGCGCGTTGACCGCCTCCATGATGTGCAGCCCGGAGGATGAGAGAGCAACGGATTTGCGGTCCGCTGCGTTCGACTCAAGGCGATCAAACTCGGCGACACCTTGTGTGCCAAGGAGCCAGACAGTCTCTTCGCGCAGACCGCCTGCCCGAGCCTTGAAATCGCCACGCCCAAAGAGCACAGCTCCTGTCGCCAGCGGATCGAGCAGATGTTCCGGCCGGTTTCGCCGTCCGTCGAACACACGACCACCGTCGTCATCGCCGAATCGTGGCATGTTCCCTGTCTGCTCTAGTAGCGCCAGCACGTCGAGCATCTTCTGGATGGTCTTTTCCAGTTCAGGCGGAATCAAAACGTCATTCACACTCGCGAGCACTGTCGCATGCAATAAGAAATCCAGCGCATATACGTGGTAGTACGTGGACTGTTCAAAGTGCATTCCATCGGCCCGAACCTGATTAGTAGCTTCCTGAAGCACCATTTGCCAACCCATCGTTCGCCAGCGTTCTGCGTCTTTGAGCGTCGGGAGCAAAGTACCGAAGAAGAACAGGGCCACTGCCTCGCCCAGAAGATGGGTGTTCGGAGAAAAGTATGTGGACAGGTAACGCTCAATGTGACGCCCTTGCAGCGCCTGCGCACGCAGGAACTCGTCCTCGAACCCTTCAGGTTTGCTCTTGCTTTGTGCGGTCAGGTGGTACGTCCAGAACCACGAAAGACTCCGGAAAGCGACCTCAAGGCTGCTAGCCCAATTTAGACCGATCGGATAGGGATTCTCGAGGTGCCAATGCTTCCACTGGGCGAATATCTCAGCCGCGAACTTCTCGTCGCCGGTAATCTGGTAAGCCTTGGCGAGCGTGACAAAGTGCTGGTGCCGATTCAGTTCCCACGGAATCTTCACGTCACCGCATTGATCGAAGTCGAGGAATGGAATTTTGTAGAAGATCGCGCGAGGTGTGCGTTTCTTGTGTATAGGATCGAGGTGCCAGTCAATTTGGGTGCCAGAGTCTAGGTTGTCGAAGCCAAGCAGATCGAAACGGTGTTTGCAGATTCGATTTGCACGGACAACGATTTGTTCCACTTCCTGCGGCAGCCTGGCGGTTAGAGTAGAGATAACTGAGGGAATCTCTTCCTGGGCGAAAAAGAACCTTGGCGCTCTGACTTGTCCCTCACGAACGCCAACGTGCCCGGAGAAGTCGTACCCCACACGAGACAGGAGCTCGTCGGTCCGCTTTGCCAGCTCTAGTTTGGAGCGTGACAGGATCTCTTGGCGACTCATGCCTTGCAGCCGTTGCCAGCGGTCCCGAATTGTCTTATCGGGCATGGCTAACCCCATGGCTCGCCTGGCCGCATAACCAATCCGCCATCATCGCTATATTGTCCTCGACGTGAATAGGATGAAGGCGGCTTTTCACCTCTTCATAGTGCTCGGTCAGATACCGCAATTTGGCGCACATATCGTCCGCCGACATCTCGTCGTAGGTAATCACACCTTCTGGGCGACGCCCATTCTCGCTGGCTATGACGGGGACGCCGAGTGACAATGCTTCGAGCACCGAAGCAGCAACGCCGTCACAACCAGGCGTGCGAATGCAAGCAAAAGATCTTGTCATGAGCGTAAGAAACTGGTCGTGAGTCAGGTTACCAAGCAACAAGAGACTCTGTCGCTCCTCCAGCGGCCAGTCCTTGATGAAGCTCTCCACCATGGGCATTTCCTTCTCCGGAAATCCGAGCCAGACAAAACCGGCTTCTGGAGAGTGCGCTCGATAACGACGCATACCTTCTCTTAGTACATCCAACCGATATTCCGGCCGAAAAGATACGTAGCAGAAGAACACGGGATGGTGTGAGCCGAGGAAGGAATCGACTTCGCTCGATAGCGCAGCGGGCTGGAAGGTGACATATTGCGCGGAAAATGTCGCGATAGCCGCGACTTTGTCGGGCGAGATTCCGTACTCGATGATCGCGAGACGGATTTCCTGACTGTCGCAAGCAATCCCTGCAGCCAACTGAAACAAGCAGCGAAACGCAAGGCGCAACCAGACAGAGTCTGTGCGGGGGAAGTAGTCCTGATTCAATCCACCGTGAAACGTAAGGAGTGCCGGGCGAAGTGTGATGCGCCCGGCGAGAACGGCTGCAAAGGCCAGAAGGTAGCCTTTCTTCGACATACCGTTGACATGGATGTTCAGGCGATAACCCTTCAGGGCGCACTTCAGGACTTTGAGGAAGTAGTCCCAGCCGCCCTGCACATCGATGTAAGCAGCATCCTTGACGTTGCGGTTTTCATTGATCTTCAGGACATCGCAAACGTGCCCTCGTTTGCGAAGCTCCTGCGTGACGAGTTTCGTTTGGATCGCCCATCCACACATCGGGGGAGGATAGTTTCCGATCTGCAGGATTTTGTACGGTTGTTTCACGCGGTCCCTTTAATCCGCAGAAGGTGGCTATACAGCTCGCCGATCGCACGCGTGAGACTCTCAAAGCTGAACCGTTCTCGCACGAAACGTTGACCATCACTCCCAAGGCGGCGGGCAAGAGATGAATCTTTGAGAAGTCGAATCAGCGACTCTGCCAGAGCAACTGGGGCATGAGGTGGAATTAGCAGTCCTGTCACGCCGTCGGCGATGACTTCCACGTTTCCGCCAACGCTGGTGGCAATTGTAGGCAAGCCCGCGGCCATGTATTCAAGCAGGGCGTTTGGCAAGCCCTCGGAGTCAGAGGGCAGAATCCCGATATCGCAGGAAGCAAGGATGTCAGGTACGTCGCTGCGAAAGCCCAGGAAAAGCAGGTTGGCAACAAGTTTCTCGTCTGCGACCATCTGCTCAAAGGCCTTCCTTCGATCGCCATCTCCGATCAGCACAAATCGGACGTTCGGAAAAGCGTTCAACACTGTTCGTGCGGCCGCGATCAACGTTGGGTGTCCCTTGACATCACTGTGCATATTTCCCACGAGAGCCACGAACCTGCAGTCGGACATTCCCGGAAAGAGCCTTCGCCGATCGGGAGAAGCGTTCGTGAACCGTTCTGTGTCTATGCCGTTGTAAATCACCTTAACCTTCGAAGGCGCAAAGCCTTCACGCAGAACCAGACCCTCGCGAATTGAGTTCGCATTGGTGAGAACAACCGTCGAGCGGCGCTGAGCCTCTCGCAAGAGGCGCCCGGGTATTGACCTGTACCATGGATCATGCGAGAGATCGCGCTGACTACTAACAATTACCGGAACGTCTGCCAGTTTTGCAGCAGGAATACCTACCAGATTCGACCACAGATCGTGAGTGTGGACGACATCGAACTTTCCTTTGCGGAGGTAATTGCGCAGCCGCATCAACTGGTAGAATCCGCCGACGGAGTCCAATCCTCCCTTGGGATAAAACTCCTCCACGCGAACGCTGGATCCGTTGAGCCGCTCGAGCAACGGGCCTTCTTTTTTCAAACAGCCCAGAGTTACTTCGTAGGTCGTGCGGGGTAAACGCAACGCGAGTTCCACTACCTGAGTTTCGGTACCGCCGACTTGTAGTGAATCCACCAGGAAGAACACCTTGCGTCTTTCAGCAATGACGACTCGTGACGCTTCAGGTCGAGATTGATCCCCGGCATGAGGCGGCGCATCGCTCTTCAGGCTCGATACCGCTGTCGTTACGGGTTCGATCTCCAAGGTTATCTACCGTGGGCCCACTATTCTTGTTACAGTCACCGCTGACCTGCGCTGGGCTTCTTGAGCAACTGTGCCATGAGCCTTACTTGGTTTAGTTTCGAGTTCAGCGGTCCCTCAGGGGAGGTCTCAGTCTGATGGCCGCCCGGTTGCAACTTTTATCGCTTGATGCTGAAGAGTGGACTCGACGAGGCGGCCCCTTCGGCTTTTCATCGTACAAAGCTAATATTGTACGGTTGCAAGAGGTCAGGATAAAGCACGAGCATGAGCCGGTCTATTAGCGTCTTCGGCCTGGGTTACGTCGGTACTGTGACGGCCACTTGTCTTGCTCACAAGGGCCACTCCGTCATTGGAGTGGATCTCAATGCGGATAAGGTTCGCCTGATGGAAATGGGGCAGAGCTCCATTGTCGAACCCGGTGTTGCAGAAATGGCCGCCGAGTGTCACCAGGGATGCCGCCTGCACGCGACTCAGGATGTGGAGAAAGCCGTACTGGAGTCGGAGGTCTCCTTTGTGTGCGTGGGGACACCCGGTCTTCGGAACGGCAGGTTTGACCTGGGACACCTTGAACCGGTGTGCCGCGACATCGGTCAGGTATTGAGAAAGAAGCCGAGTTTCCACCTTGTCGTAGTAAGGAGTACTGTGTTGCCGGGAACCACCGACACCGTCGTAGTTCCCACTCTTGAGGACGCCAGCGGCAAACGCCTGGGCAAGGAGTTGGGAATCTGTGTGAACCCAGAGTTCATGCGTGAAGGAACCGCGGTTGAAGATTTCCTGCAACCACCAATGACGGTCATCGGCACAGGCGATCCTGCACACGCGGCAGTCTTGCGGAACTTGTTCAGTTGGACCTCTAGCCCCATCTTCGAGACCTCTTTCAGGACCGCGGAGATGGTGAAGTACGCCTGCAATGCCTGGCACGCGCTCAAAGTGGATTTTGCAAATGAGATGGGAAGCCTGGCCAAGCAACTCGACGTAGATGTCGAAGCACTAGCGAAAATTTTTACTGCCGATACGAAGCTCAATCTTTCGTCTACGTATTTGAAGCCGGGATTCGCCTTCGGAGGCTCCTGTCTCCCAAAGGATATTCGTGCGTTGAGCTACCGTGGCAAAGATCTTGATGTAAGGCTACCGTTGCTTGATGCCATCCTTCCAAGCAACGACGCCCACTTCGAGCGTGCTGTCCAGATGGTGCTCGACACTGGCAAGAAAAACGTCGCACTGCTAGGGCTCAGTTTCAAGACAGCAACGGATGATCTCCGCGAGAGTCCGCAGGTGCAATTGGCGAAGCGTCTTCTTGGAGAAGGAAAGAACCTGCAAATCTGGGATGACAATGTCTCCCTGGGGCGATTAATCGGGTCGAACCGGCAATACATTGAGCAAGTGATCCCGCATATTGGATCGCTGCTGCGAGAGCACCTTGAGGACGTGCTGAACCACGCTGAAGTGGTTGTGATCGCCACGCGCGGCATCGACATAGAGGCGTTGGGGGCGAAACTCCGCCCGGAGCAGATGATCATCGACCTTGTGAACCTCGAGAAGAGTCGCCGCGTAGGTAGTTCGGGCTCATACGAGGGGATTTGCTGGTGAGGATCCTATGGGTCAAGGCCGGCAAACTGCTTCCGGTGGACAGCGGAGGAAAGATCCGGTCCTATAACCTGCTCCGACATCTTGCCCAAAAGCATCCAGTAACCTTGCTTACTTACTACGGCGGGTCGCGGGATGGAAATTATGAAGCCGCGATCGAGAAGGAATTTTGCGGAACCATCACGATTCATACTTCGGCACCTGACGGTGGTCTGAAACAGGCGGTCGATTACCTGCGGCATCTGCCGCACCACGCACCGTATTCGGTCAGCAAGTTCACCGATCTCGAGGTAATCAGAACTGTCAAACGGTTCTTCGACGAGCATCGCTGCGACGTTGCCGTGTGCGATTTCTTATCCGCCTCGTGGAACTTCCCTTCTCACCTGTCGATACCTTCGGTTCTGTTTCAGCACAACGTCGAGAGCTCCCTCTGGGAACGGATGGCGGTTACGGAGACGAATCCGGTGCGCAAGCTTGCGTATAAGGTCGAGGCTGGCAAAATGCGCCGCTATGAGAGGGAGGCGCTGGGGCGATTTCAGCATGTGATCGCAGTTTCAGATCAGGATCGCGATCAGATGTTGGCAATGGAACCGACGTGCGATATCGCAGTGGTTCCGACGGGCGTAGATACGAAGCAATTTGCAGTCTCTCCCCCGGCCGGTGGCAATCCTCCGCGCGTGGCCTTCGTTGGCACGATGGATTGGGAGCCGAATATCGATGCTGCCGAATATTTCTGTTCGGAAATCTGGCCAAGGATCACAAACGCCTATCCAGGCGCGCAATTTCAATTGATCGGACGTAGCCCACACTCGCGTGTAAGAAGGCTCGCATCGGAATCGATCACCGTCACAGGCACGGTTCCTTCGGTGATGGATTTCCTACGGGATGCGACGGTTGTTGTCGTGCCTTTGCGAGTGGGTGGTGGTACACGATTGAAAATCTACGAAGCCATGGCGATGGGTAAAGCCGTAGTCTCGACAACGATCGGCGCAGAGGGCCTAGACGTTCAGAGCGGACGAGACCTGATCCTTGCCGATGAAGCCAAGGCATTCGCCGATAGCGTTCTCGCGTTGCTGCGCGACGCCGAATTGCGACGCCGGTATGAGGTAGCTGCTGCGGCATCGGCATCACGCTTTGACTGGGCGAAGATATCCGAGCACTTTAACGATATCCTGCTCCAGATTTCGCACCTTGCCGCCCAGCAATCGCCAGTGGTGACCTCATGAGAATTCTGGCGTTGGATGGAAACCAGAATCAGGCGGTCGCTTGTGTGCGGTCGCTGGCAAAGCAGGGGCACACGGTCCTGGTCGGCGACACAAGTTCGTGGAGCAAGGCAGGCTGGTCGCGGTGGTGCAGCGGAACGTTCCAATATCCGGCACCTAGTGAGAGCAATGGGATGATCTCCTGCCTGGTCGATCTGGCTCGACGCGAGCCGGGCACGCTGATTCTCCCCATGTCAGATGCAACCAACCTTATGGTTTCTTTGCATCGAGAGGCGCTTGAGCGCGAAGGTGCGCGGTTGGTGCTGCCTGCGCACGAAGACCTGCTGCGGGCGACAGACAAGGAGTACGCAACGCGCATGGCGGAATCCGTGGGAATCGCTGTGCCTGAAACTCATCTTGTGACAAATTCGGCGAGAGGGCGGGAATTGGCTGGATGTCTCACTTATCCGGTTGTGCTCAAGCCGCGAACCTCACAGGAGCAAGCAGCAGGCGGCACCACGCGGACAACGGGGCGACCAGTTTATGCGCGAAACACATCGGAATTCGAGAGCACATACAACGACCTGACCCAGCGTTGCTCCGAAGTCCTCGTTCAGGAGTTCATCGAAGGTGAAGGCATTGGCTATTTCGCCCTAATGTGTCGTGGAGAGCTTCGCGCTGAATTCGCCCACTGTCGAATTCGTGATGTACACCCAACGGGATCGGGCAGCGCTGTGCGCGCTAGTATTGCGCCAGATCCCAGCATTCGTGATGCCGCCCTGGCAATACTCAAGAAACTCAATTGGCACGGAGTGGCAATGGTGGAGTTTCGACGGCAACCGGACGGACAGCTAGTCTTCTTAGAGGTTAACGGGCGATTCTGGAATTCTCTTTCATTGGCCTGCTATGCGGGGGCAGACTTCCCGGCCATGGTCGCAAGGATCGCTGAATACGGAGACGTTGAGCCGGCAACCAATTATCGAACAGGAGTACGTTGTCGATGGTTCGTTGGGGATTTCCGGCATCTGGTTGAAGTCATGAAGGGAGTACCGAAAGGTTATCCCGGCAGATTTCCGGGCCGGCTCAACACTCTGATGGCCGTGCTTACACCGGTCGCTGGCACGTTTCATGACAACTTTATGTGGAGCGACCCCATGCCCGAACTGGGTGACTGGCTAAGTCTGGCGAAACGCGCGTTCGCCTCGGGGTCAAAGAAAAGCTTTCATGCTCAAGGGCGCTATTCACATTCATAGCACGTACTCCGATGGGGAGTTTACGTTATCCGAGTTAAGGGAACTTTTCCTGTCGGAGAGTTGCGCATTCGTTTGCATGACGGATCATGCAGAGTCGTTCGATGCGGGAAAGCTTGCGAAATACATGGACGAGTGCCAACGGTTGTCAGATCCAAGGTTTTGTTTTGTGCCAGGACTAGAATTCGCGTGCGATCAGCAAATGCATATCCTGGGATACGGCGCAACACGACTGGCACAGACGAAGGATCCCCATCAAGTCATTCGGCACATCGAAGAACAGAGCGCCATTTCTGTCATCGCACACCCCAAGGCGGAACATTTTCCATGGATCGAAAGCTTCGAAGTTTTGCCACGTGGAATTGAAGCCTGGAATTCGAAGTACGATGGGCGTTACGCGCCAAGGCCCGAAACATTTGCCCTTTTGCAGCGATTACGTTCCCGCGTCCCACAGACATTGGCGTTCTACGGACAGGACCTGCATTGGAAAAAGCAATTTCATCGGCTGTTTGTAAGGGTGAACAGCGATCGCATTAACCCAGGGGACATCCTGCTGGCGCTCAGTAGAGGTACTTATCAGGGACAATGGGACGATCTTGAGCTTCCGTCGTCAGGTGTTCTTCCCGAAGAAATCTTCGACCGGTTTGCAAAGGAGCGTCGGAAATCGGATGGCATCCGGACTTTGGCAAGAAGCAGCAAGCGATTTTTGGACAGTGTGGGTTTGAAGATTCCGTCCTCCGTTAAGGCTCGATTGAGAAGGATCTTTTGATGTCATCCGGCACCGTCTGCCTGATGTACCACGAGTTGGAGCTACCAGGCCGTCGGTTGTGCCAATCAGAGGAGGGATATGTTCGTTATGTTGTTAGTCTTGAAACCTTTCGCAGTCAACTAAAGGTGCTTCGAGATGCGGGGCTGACCGGAATAAGTGTCAGCCAGATGTTGGATGGCAAGCGCGGCGTTGCGATTACGTTTGACGATGGGTGTGAAACGGACGTGCTCGCAGCAGCGCCGCTGCTTCGTGAATACGGATTCAGCGCGAC
>Ga0066903_100007196_pt1 | contig 10046 bp, 11 predicted proteins | sample PanSoiMetaGPlot1_FD_67491 | JGI IMG/M metagenome (GOLD analysis project Ga0066903, IMG submission 67491) | Tropical forest soil microbial communities from Panama analyzed to predict greenhouse gas emissions - Panama Soil - Plot 1 (version 2) | ecosystem: Environmental > Terrestrial > Soil >... | reverse complement strand
CTTGTCGCATTTTCTTTCGGAAAACCGGTATCCACTTTTCCGGAAAATGCGCTAGAGCCGCGCGCCGGGACCAGCGCCGATGACGTGATCCGCTCCTCCGCCATGGCTCAATGCCTCGTGGCGGCGTCGCCTTCGCGCGCCCGGGTGATCTCGTCGCGCAGCGCCCCGCACAGCGCGTTGAACTCGGCGGTCTCGCCGATGGCGAAGTGGCGCGGCCGCGCGAACGGCACTGGGATGTCGGCGATGATGCGCGAGGGCGTGCGGCCCATGACCAGCACGCGGTCCGACAACAGCGCCGCCTCGCGAATGCTGTGGGTGACGAACAGCACGGTCTTGCGGTAGCGCTCCCACAGCTCCAGCAGCACGATGTTCATGTCGTCACGGGTGATGGCGTCGAGCGCGCTGAACGGCTCGTCCATCAACAGGATGCTCGGATCGGCGATCAGCGCCCGGCACAGCGACACGCGCTGGCGCATGCCGCCGGAGAGCTGGCTCGGCCGCTTGTCGGCCGCGTCGCCGAGCCCGACGAGGCGCAACAGCTCCATCGCCCGGGGTAGATGCGCGGCGCGGCCGAGATGCATCATCTCGATCGGGAACAGGATGTTCTGCAGCGCCGTCTTCCACGGCAGCAGGGTCGGATCCTGGAACACGATGCCGATCTCGGCGCGCGGCTCGGTGAGCGGCGTGCCGCCCGCGAGGATCCGGCCTTCGGTGATCGGCTCGAGGCCGGCGATCATCATCAGGAGCGTGCTCTTGCCGCAGCCGCTCGGGCCCAGCAGCGCCACGAACTCGCCCTGGCGGATGGAGAAGGTCGCGGCGTTCACGGCTTCGAACGCGGTGCGGCCCCTTCCATAGACCTTGCGCACGCGCTCGCAGCTGATCTCGCTCTGCATGCCTCACGCCTTGCCGAGGAGCTTTACGTATTTCCCCGTCGACGCCCGCACCTCACCCCATTCGTCCGCCGTCAACGTCACCGCGCCGGCACCGTCGTTGCTGCAGAAGGTCTCGGCCTTGGGCGGATCGCGGTCGTTGGCGGCCGCGGCATATTGCTTCACTACCTTGGCCTGGGCGTCAATCTTGGCGAGGTCGCTGTAGCCGAGGCCATGCTCGATCGATTCCGGCGCCATCATGATGGCCCGCGTCATGCCCATGCCGAGCTCGACGTAGAGCTTGCCGTTCTTGCCGAGCGCGAGCTCCTCGTGCTCCTTGAGATGGCGCTCCATCGCCTCCTGCGGGTTGAGCAGCATGAACTTCATGCCTTCGGCGATGCCGGCCTGCACGTTGTCGCAGAGCTCCTTGTTCTTGGCCAGGTACGCGCCATTGGTGAGGGTGTTGATCCAATAGAACTGCAGGCCGACCTCGGAGAACGGCATCATCCGGATCGGAATGCCTTCCGACACGAAGTTCGGGATCGAGCTCAGGCCGGTGACCACGATGGCGTCGACGATGCCGGACATGGCCGACTGCTCGAGGATTTTGCTGTCGAGCTGGACGACGCTGACCTTGTCGAAGTCGACCCCGACCAGGCGGCAATAGGCGGGCAGGAACGGCGTGTCGCCGCCGGCGGCCGAGACGCCGATCTTCTTGCCGGCCAGATCCTGCGGCGACTTGATGGGGCCTTTCTCCAGCGCCACGATCCCCAAGGTCGCGTCGTAGCCCTGGGTGGCGAGGATGCGCAGGTCGAGGCCCTTCATGATCGACAGCAGGTTGGCGCCGGTCTGCGCGCTGCCCATGTCGAACTGGCCGGCCGCGACCGCCTGGTTGGCGGCCATCGAGCCGTAGCCGCGGGAGATGTCGAGATTGATGCCGCGCCTCTTGAAATAGCCAAGCTGGCGCGCGGCGTAGAGGTAAGCGTATTGCCCGGTCGGCAGCCAGGACATCGTGTAGCGCACGGTTGCAAGCTGCGCGAGCGCGGGCCGCGGGAACGAGAAGCCGGCCAGCGCCGCGGCGGTGCCGGCGGCGGCGGTGGCGAGAAACCTGCGGCGGTTTGGATAGCCGGACGGTCGCATGGCTCAATCCCCCGAGGATCGTTTGTTGGTCAGGATCGTCCCCGTCTCCCCGAGATGAGCCGCAAGCGGATGTCGCCGCCGCGGCGCGCCTGATCACTCTCGGCGGTCCGGATTTCCGCTCGCTTCCTGACTCGATGGTTGAACAACAGGACGCCCTTGGCCGGAATTGTCCCGGTTGCCTCGAAGGAGCGCAAGCGTTTGTTCTGGGCGATTAGGTAAGCAGCGCTGCCGCTTTTTTGGGCGATGATACAACCATATCCGCTTTTCCAACTGCCCTGTCGAATTCCAGTCCGCTCGCGCGTCAACGGGAGCGGCGGAGCGCTATGCTTCTCCCAGACCCATGAGGAGAGACGACCATGCAGTACATGCTGCTCATCTACTCGAACGAGGCCGGCTTTCAGGCGGCCAGCAAGGAACAGGTCGGCCAGGTCATGGCCGCCTATGGCGCCTACACCGAGGCGATGAAGAAGGCCGGCGTCTATATCGGCAGCAATCGCCTGCAGCCGATCGCGTCGGCCAGCACCGTGAAGGTCGCCGACGGCAAGACGAAGGTGCTCGACGGGCCCTACGCGGAGACCAAGGAGCAGCTCGGCGGCTACTACATGATCGAGGCGCCGGACCTCGACGCCGCCCTGTCGTGGGCGGCGCGCTGCCCGGGCGCCGGTCACGGCACCGTCGAGGTCCGTCCCATCTGGGTGATGTAGCCAGAGCGCCTTCCGATTCGAATGAATCGGAAGCGCTCTGGGTTTCATACTTGGTCGCATTTTCTGCGGAAAACCGGTGCCCACTTTTCCGGAAAATGCTCTAGGGATGCAGATGGCGCGAGGAGACGAGACGGCGCGCGCGACCGCCGAGGCGGTCGCCCGGCGCAGCTATGGCAAGCTCCTCGCCTTTCTGGCGGCGCGCACGCGCGACGTTGCCGGCGCCGAGGACGCGCTGTCGGACGCGTTCGCGGCGGCGCTCGCCGATTGGCCGGTGAGCGGCATTCCCGACCGTCCGGAAGCGTGGCTGATGACGGTCGCGCGGCGCAAGACGATCGACGCCGTGCGCCGCCGGCAGACCGGCGCGGACGCGGCCGGCCACCTGCGGCTGATGGCCGAGGAGATCGAGGCCATGGCGGCCGATGAGGACATGTCCATTCCCGACGAGCGGCTGCGCCTGATGTTCGCCTGCGCGCATCCGGCGATCAGCCCGGCGATCCGCGCGCCGCTCATCCTGCAGACCGTGCTCGGCTTCGACGCCGCCGCGATCGCCTCCGCGTTCCTGGTCTCGCCCGCCGCCATGAGCCAGCGGCTGGTGCGAGCCAAGGTGAAGATCCGCGAGGCCGGCATTCCGTTCCGGGTGCCCGAGCGCGAGCTCCTTGCCGAGCGCCTCGACGCCGTGCTGGAGGCGATCTACGCCGCCTTCGCCGAAGGCTGGTCCGATCCGGCCGGCACCGACAGCCGCCGCCGCAACCTCGCCGAGGAGGCGATCTGGCTCGCCCGCCTCGTCGCCGCCCTGATGCCGGAGGAGCCGGAAGCGCTCGGCCTGCTGGCACTGATGCTCTATGCGGACGCGCGCCGCGGCGCGCGGCGCAACGCGCGCGGCGATTACGTGCCGCTCGCCGAGCAGGATCCGGCAGCATGGGACAAGGCCGCGATCGACGAGGCGGAAGCGCTGCTGCGGCGTGCCAGCGCCATGGGTACCACCGGCCGCTATCAGCTCGAGGCCGCAATCCAGTCGGCGCACGTGGTGCGCCGCCTGACCGGCCGCTCCGACTGGGCCGCGATCGAGCGGCTGTACGAAGCGCTGGCGACGATCACCGATTCGCCGGTGGTTGCCGTCAACCGCGCCGTCGCGATTGCCGAGACGCGCGGGCCCGCCGCCGGCCTTGCGGCCCTCGACGCCGTCGCCGAGGCGGCATCGCTCAGCGACTACCAGCCCTATTGGGCGGCGCGTGCCGACCTGCTGGCGCGCGCCGGCGACGTGGCGGCGGCCGAGCTCGCCTACGAGCGGGCAATCGGCCTCGAGCCCGATCCGGCGGTGCGGGAGTTCCTGCAGCGAAGCCGCGCGCAAGGTCGCGAGCGCCGGCTGGCTTCTCCCCCTTGAGAATGCGCTCGTGAACGGGAGTTCGGTGGCTTCGTCCTCGCTCTGTGAGCAAAACTTCGCGGTAGGAGGAAGGCATGATAATTGCCCTTTACATAGCGGCAGCTGTCATCATGGCTGTCGGGAGCCTCTATTTTGCCTGGCGAAACAGGGACTTTCGCAAATTTCTGGCAGGCGCGTTCTTCGTGTCATCGGGCACTTTGTTCTATCTCTATCTCGCGGATGTTTCGGTGCCTCTGTTGGGGACAAGCACGGTCGAAACACCTCAGCTCAGCGGTGGCCGCTCCATCGTTCATTTCATCCTCTTTTTGCTCTGTTTCTATTTTGGCTTCGTCAGGAAGCCAAAGGTTTGAAACGGACGCCATGCCATCTACGCAAGCGGGTCATTCTTCTTCATGGGTTTTGTACGACGCGCTCGCCACGATCATCGATTTACCGGTGGTGGCCGTCAACCGCGCCGTCGCGGTCGCCGAGACGCGCGGGCCCGCCGCCGGCCTTGCGGCCCTCGACGCGGTCGCCGAGATCAGCTCGTTAGCGCGGGCGAGCAACGTGGCTGGAACGTAAAGTCCGAGCGCCTGGGCCGTCGCCAGATTGATGACGAACTGGAACGGCGGGCCGCACAATCACCCCAGCCGACACCCCAGCCGACGCACCAGGATCTTAAGCGCCGCGCCGACGCCCTGCATGCGCACCGCGTCACGGTCGCCGGCGAACACGTGCCGCTCCACCAGGGTGTCGGCGCCCTTGCGCGCCGCGGCGACGTAGACGGTGCCGACCGGGTCCTTCTCGTTGCCGCCGCCCGGTCCGGCATAGCCGGTGAGCGCCACCGCGACGCCGGCGGTCGAGTGGGTAAGCGCACCCTCGGCGAGCCCCCTCGTCACCTCGGCGCTGACCGCGCCGTGCTGCCTCGCTACTGCCTCGGCGACGCCGAGCCCGGTTGCCTTGGCGGAGTCGTGATAGAGCACGTAGCCGCGCTCGAAGATCTTCGAGGCGCCCGGCACCGAGGTGAGGCAGCTCGACACTAGACCGGCCGTCATGGTCTCGGCGGTGGCGATGCGCACGTCCTTCGCCTTGGCGAGGTCGAGCGCGCGCGCGGCGAGATCCAGGAGGTCGGGCGGGAACATGGGAGGCGGGCTACTTCGCGGCCGCCTTGAGCCGCTCGATGGTGCGGATGGCGCTCGGCTTGATGTCGCGCACGTCGAGGCTGATGTCGACGGCGCGGATGCTGTGGGTGAGATCCCCGACCGAGATCACGTCGACGCCGGTCTCGGCGATCGGCACGATCGTCTTCTCGTTGATGCCGCCGGACGCCTCGGTGATCGCCCGCCGGTTGACCAGCTTCAGCCCGGCCTTGATCTCGTCGAGGTCCATGTTGTCGAACATGATCACCTCGACGCCGGCGTCGAGCGCCTCCTGCACCATGTCGAGGGTCTCGCATTCGACCTCGAACTTGAACGTGTGCTGCGCCCGCGCGCGCAGGATCTCGACCGCGTTGCGGATGCCGCCGGCGATCTTGATGTGGTTGTCCTTCACCAGCACGCAATTGTGCAGGCTGAAGATGTGGTTGTGGGCGCCGCCCACCCGCACCGCGTATTTCTGCAGCATGCGCAGGCCCGGCCAGCCCTTGCGGGTGTCGGTGACCCGCACCTTGGTATGCTTCACCAGGTCGACATAGCGCCGCGTCTTGGTGGCGATGCCGGACATCTGCTGGATCCAGTCGAGTGCGCAGCGCTCGATCATGAAGAAGGTGGAGGCCTTGGCGCGGATGCGGAGCAGCACCTTGCCGGGCTCCATGACGTCGCCGTCCTTGGCGAGGTGCTCCACGTGGGAGTCCGGGTCGACCGTCTTCACGGTCTCGTCCGCCAGCAGCAGGCCGCACACCACGCCGGTGCCCTTGGCGTAGATCTGGCCGGTCTGCACCGGGTCGTCGCCCACCAGGAAGCCGCCGGTGGTGTCGCCGGGGCCGATCTCGTCGCGCAGCGCCTGCTCGACGTAGGGCCGGATCATGAAGCGGTTGATCTGCATGTCGGGTTCCTCGAAGTGTCGGGCGGCGAACGCCCGCCGGGAGATTAGCTAGGTCACGCCAGCGCGTCGCGGTAGGGCTTGCCGTCCTTCATGATCAGGTGCAGCCGGTCGCGCTGCTGCAGCACACGGATGTCGGCAAGCGGGTCGCCGTCGACCACCAGCACGTCGGCGATCCGGCCGGGTGCGAGCGCGCCGAGCTCACGCCGCTCGATGCATTCGGCGGCGCGGCTGGTGGAGGCGACGATCGCCTCCATCGCCGACATGCCGAGCCATTTGACCATGAACTCGAGCTCCACCAGGTTCTCGCCCACCAGCAGGCGGTGCGACTGGTCGGTTCCCATCGCCACCTTGATGCCGCGCTTGACCGCGTCCTTCCACAGCGGGATCTGCTTCTGCATCGCCTGGTAGATGGCGGCGTCCTTGTCGTCCTCCTTGGCGAGCTGCTGGCCGCTCCAGGCCGGGTCGTTCTTGCGCCGCTCGATCGACAGCGGCACCAGCGCCAGCGTCGGCACCCACCAGGTGCCGCGCTCGATCATCCGCGCCACGCATTCCTCGTCCATGAACCAGCCGTGCTCGAGTGAGTAGATGTCGGCGGAGAGCGCGTTGCGGATGCCCTCGAGGCCTTCCGCGTGCACGGCGACGCGCCGGCGCTTGGCGGCCGCCTCGGCCACCGCGACGCGGAGCTCCTCGGGCGAGAATTGCGGCTCGTCCCAGCTGTCGGTCACCGAGGTGATGCCGCCGCTGGTGCACACCTTGACGAAGTCGGCGCCGGCCATCAGCACCGTGCGCACCACCTTGCGCATCTCGTCCGGCCCGTCGGCGATGCCGTTCGGCAGCCAGGCGCGCTTCTGCAGCCGGACGCCGGCCGGCACCCAGGAATCGCCGTGGCCGCCGGTCTGCGAGATCATCACGATGGAGATGAGCAGGCGCGGGCCGGCGATCAGGCCTTCGGCGATCGCCTCGCGGAAGCCGGCGTCGGCGCCGCCCATGTCGCGCGCCGTGGTGACGCCGCAGGCGAGCGTCTCCTCCAGGATGTGGGTCGAGCGCAGCACGTTGTAGGTGGGCGTGTTGGTGAGATGCGTCCGCACGTCGCGCGCCCGGTAGGTGGAGTGGACGTGGCAGTCGATGATGCCCGGCAGCACGGTGCGGCCGGCCGCGTCGGCGACCTTGGCGCCGCGTGGAACGCGCACGGTGGCGTCGGGGCCGACCGCCGTGATGCGGTCACGCTCGATCAGCACCGTGCCCTTCTCGATGGGGTCGCGGCCGAGCCCGTCGATCACGCGCCCGCCGACGATCGCCAGGGAAGCGGCCTCAGCCACCATCGCGCGCATCCACGGGCCCAACGACGGCAGACCTGAACAAGACGGGAAATGTGTCACCCATGTCGCCGGTTTGTAATACCTCCGCCTGATTGTCCATGTTGGACGCGTTCGGAATTGTCGTCTCACGTGCCAGGGCTTGCGGGCTTGTCACCGTGTCGTCGATGTGTTCCGCTAGACTAGAATGGGGAATGATAGCGCTCGCTCGGTCCGAAAGTCACGGGCGAGGGACGCAAGGGGCTCGGTAGATGCCCGGTGGAATTTGCCTCCCCGAAAATGCAGGCGCCGCGATCCAGCCCGGTTGCCTCGCAGCCACGCAGGCTGATTGCGCGTCGAGACGAGCCGCCGCTTCCGCGCTGAGCGCTGGCGCAGCGGTCCAGGTCGCCCCGGCGGCGCCACCGACCGGCCGGCGGCCCAACCTCCTCGTCATCTTCGGGGACGACATCAGCCAGACATGACAGCCGACGCCAGGGAGCAGTGCCTTACGGCGCGATCGAAACAACAAACTCTCACGAGAGCCTGCAACGGAAGGAAGGAGGAATGTCATGGAGAATACGATCATCAATCTCATTATTCAGCTCGTCGCCGGCGCTGTCGGCGGCAACGCCGCGGGCGCGGCGCTCAAGGACCTGAACCTCGGCACGCTCGGCAACACGATCGCCGGCGCGCTCGGGGGCGCGGGCGGCGGACAGCTTCTCACCGCCCTCATACCGATGCTCGCCGGGGCGGCCGGCAACGTCGACATCGGCGCGGTGCTCGGACAGGCCGTGGGCGGTGGCGTCGCCGGCGCCATCGTCACCGCCGTCGTCGGCCTGATCAAGAACGCGATGGCCGGCCAGCCGGCAAAGTGACGAAAGCGAGCGTCTCGCCCGTAGCCCGCATTGGGCGGAGCGAAATGCGGGAACGAGTTCGAAGCTGAGACATCCGCCCCGGATTTCGCTGTCGGGCGGAAGGAAAGCCGTACCCGCTGGCGAAGCAAGGCGTGGCTGTCCGATCTGATAAAGGCTCGCCTTGTCGAGATCAGCGCGCCGGAGTGCGTCCGGAGGGATTCATTTGCTCTGCCGCCAGCGCACCGGATGCACGCTGGGATCCGGCGGCGGCATGAAGTCCTTCTCCACCTGGGCAGGCGCGTAGGTCTGGACCGGCTGGTAGATCGGCACCGGGAAGTCGCTCGTGGTTGCGCCCTTGCCGACGTAGTAGGTCTGCACCGCCTGGTGGTCGTAGGCGCGCAGCTTGATCTTGCCCTTGATGGTGTCGAACTCCTTGTCCTCCATGGCGGCGATCACCGGGTCGGCCTCGATGCTGCCGGCATTGGCGACCGCGGCGAACAGCACCTGCGCGCCGATATAGTGCACGCCCGCCGCTTCCGAGTAGGTCTTGTGCTTGTCGAAATACGCCGTGACGAACGCCTTGCTGTCGGCCGAATCCCAGTTCGGGTACCAGGTGACGAACGAGTAGGTGCCGTCGAACACGCCCGGCTGCATGCCGGTCACCTGCTCGGTATTAGCGACCGAGAGGCCGAGCGCCATCCGGTTCTTCAGCCCCAGGCTCACGGCCTGGTTCAACGCCACGGTAGCGTCGCGGCCATACTCGACCATCCACAGCACGTCCGGACTCGCGCTCGCGACCTGCTGCAGGTGGGACACGAAGTCGGTCGTGCCCAGCGCCGGGAACGCCTCGGCCACGATGGTGCCGCCGTGCTGCGGCACCAGGCGGCGCAGGTGATTGGCATAGTCCTGGCCGTAGGCGTAATCGGCCGCCAGCACGGCCCATTTCTTGCCGATCGCCTTGGTGATGGCGTCGACCGCGATCGCCGCCTGGATGTAGGCGTTGCTGTAGGTACGGAATTCATAGCGCGTGCCGCGTGCGCCGGTGACGGCCTCCGGCGAGCTGTAGGGCGTGACCATCACGGTCTTCTCGCGCTCGGCGACCTCCAGCAGCGCCAGGGTCGATGCGCCGCTGATCTCGCCCATGAGGAACTTGCAGCCGTCCTGCTGGATGAGCTTGGTGGCCTTGACGACGGCGGTCTGCGGCTTGAGCTGGGAGTCCTCGACCAGGACCTGGACCTGGCGGCCGAGCAGTCCGCCCTTGGCGTTGGTCTGCTCCGCCAGGAGCTGGATGCCCTGCGCGGCGCCCGTGCCCTGCGCCGCGTACGGTCCGGACAGCGGCAGTACCACGCCGATCTTGATCGGCGATTTGTCCTGCGCCAGCGCGCGCGACCAGCCGGCCGCGCCGGCAAGGGAGGTTGCGCCGGCCGCGCCGAGCACCTTCAGCGCGCGGCGGCGGCTCACTTTAGAGCGCCCAGTCGACACGATCCGCTCCGTCATTTTTCCTCTCTGGTTGCAATCCGGCGCACGCGGCCGGCGTTCCCGATGCGCGCGAGAATTCCGACGAGGCCGCCGGGCTCGAACACGATGATCAGGAAGAACACCATGCCCATGAACAGCGGCCAGTGCTCGCCGAGACTGGCCAGCGCGAAGCCGCCGATGACGAAGGTGCTGGCTGACCAACTGGAGATGAAGTCGCGCAGGACCACGAACACCACCGCGCCGAGCAGCGGGCCATAGAACACGGCGGAGCCGCCAATGATGGTCATTATGATGACCTG
>Ga0066903_100007195_pt1 | contig 10047 bp, 10 predicted proteins | sample PanSoiMetaGPlot1_FD_67491 | JGI IMG/M metagenome (GOLD analysis project Ga0066903, IMG submission 67491) | Tropical forest soil microbial communities from Panama analyzed to predict greenhouse gas emissions - Panama Soil - Plot 1 (version 2) | ecosystem: Environmental > Terrestrial > Soil >... | reverse complement strand
CCCTCAGGCGCCGCGCGGTGACGCCTCGCAGGCGTGCCAGTAGCGGTCAGGCAGATGGTCAGCGATTGGCGGCGCCAGGAAGCCGGACATGCGGCCGAGCGCATCGTCGCGGAAGAATGGCTGCGGCTTCAGTGCAAGCAGGTCGCGCACACCTTGTTGCAATCCACTGACCAGCGATTCCGCAAACTGCGGCTCGTCGGAAAATTCCGATGTCGGCTCGCCCGGCGCGAAATGGCCGGCGCGGTCACAGCGGATCAGACGGCCGACATGGCGAAAGCCAAACCGGGAGGGCGGCACGGTCGCTACGATGTCGTCGCCGTGCACAAGGCGGTAGGTGGTGTTGCCGAGCGTATCGTTGTAGCGCTTGGCAAAATCCTCATCGCCCACGCGCGGTATGCCGAACCCATAGACCGCCGTCGGGCGCAGCTTCTTCTCCGCCAGGAAGTCATCCGCCGCGATCACCGCGAGCGCTCCGCCCATGCTATGACCAGTCACCAGCACAGGAGGTTTGCTGCGTTTGGCCAGCCCTTCTGCAATCTTTCCGGCCACAGATTTGTATGCCTTCTCAAAGCCGCTATGCAGCGCCGGGGGCGTCACGCGCTCATTGAAGCGAAATCGGAGCCCGACATCGAAATCAGTAATCCAGTTGGCCGGAATGAGCGGATCGGTGCCCGCAAATGCAATGATGATTGCGTCGTGTCGTTCTGCAATCACCGCGCGGGTGTGGATCGGCAGCAAGTCGGATCCACCGTCCCTATCGTTGGCGACTGACTCAAGGAGACGCAGGTCAAACAGTGCGCAGATCCGTTCGACCTTGCCCCGGTCCGCCGTCTCGTAGGCGAGCTGCGACATCCAGGCCATCGCCCGCGCAGTGCCGAGACTATAGGGAGAAATTGCAGCGAATGCCGCAAAGGCGTCGCTCTGATAGAGCCGTTCAGGCAATTCGACCAGGATGCTCATGGGTCCGCCGCCGCGCCAAGCTTCCTGGTCGCACGCTATATCATTCGCAGCAACTGTCCGGCCGGTTCTCCGCTGCCATCGAATCTTTGCTCATGCGTGCGAATGCGACGCGATCAGCGCCTCGCTGATCCGCACGACTCGCGCACGCAGACCGTCCGGTCCGACGCTCTGCGACGTGACCCGCGCACCTTCCAACATCAAGTTGAGCTCATCGGCGAGCAGCTCGGCCTCCGCCAGACCCGCAGCCTGACACAGCGCGACCAGCCGGGAGCGCCAGGCAATCTTGTGCTCCTCGATGACGCGGCGCGCCGGGTGATCCTTCTCCGGCAGCTCGACCGCCGCATTGGCGAGCGCGCACCCGCGTGTGCTGGTCGCGTGCTCGGCCATGTCCTGGATGAAGGCCCGCAATTGCGCCAGAGCATCGCCGGGATGAGCTCGCTCGAGCCGAGCCCAGCAACAGTCAGCATCCCGAGCTGCGGCGCGCAAGTATTCAGCTACTAGATCGTCCTTTGAGTCGAAGTGACGATAGAGCGTCATCTTGTTGGTGGCCGCGGCTTCGGCGATGGCCTCGACCCCGACCGCTTTGATGCCGTGCCGGTAAAACAGCTCCGCTGCTGCCGCGAGAAGCCGATCGCGGGGCGGAATTCTCTCGTTAATAGAGTTGCTTAATGCGGATTTGCCAGTCATGGCGGCGCGCCTCTCTTGACACGGGTGTTACCGGTCAGTATCTAGATTTGTGTGTTACCGGTCAGTACCACAAGGCCAACCTAAAGTCACGCCGACCGGACAGCCAAGTCCAAAGGAGTCCGCCCATGACCACGATCGCCGCCACAGCACGCCCCGCTGCTCTCTCCCCCCAGAGGAACCGCGACTCAGCATCCCTGCTCTCGCCCTATCACCTCGGCGGATTGCGCCTCGCCAACCGCATGGTGTTGTCGCCGATGACCCGCAGCCGCGCCATCGCAGGCAATGTCCCCAATCCGCTCGCGCCTCAGTACTACGTGCAGCGCGCATCGGCGGGCCTCCAGATCACCGAGGCCACCCAGGTCAGCCCGCAGGGCATCGGCTACATCCGCACACCCGGCATTCATTCGTCGGAGCAGGTCGCCGGCTGGAAGCGGGTGACCGACGCGGTGCATGCGGCCGGTGGGACGATCTTTGCCCAGCTCTGGCATGTCGGGCGGGTTTCGCATCCTGATTTCCACGGCGGCGAGTTGCCGGTGGCGCCCTCGGCGCTGCCAGTCGAAGGCGAAGCCTTCACGCAAAATGGGCGGGTGAAGATTCCCACGCCGCGCACACTTACCGCGCACGAAATTCCCGGCATCGTCGAGCAGTTCCGCAAGGGTGCTGAAAACGCCAAGGCCGCCGGCTTCGACGGCGTGGAGGTGCACGGCGCCAACGGCTATCTGCTCGATCAGTTTCTGCGCGATGGCGCCAACCAACGCACTGACGAATATGGCGGAACGATCCGCAATCGGGCGCGCCTTCCGCTCGAAGTGGCAGCCGCGGTGATCGATGTCTGGGGGCCCGAGCGCGTCGGCTACAAACTGTCTCCAGCCTTCTCGGGATACTCGATGTCCGACTCCAATCCGGCTGAGACTTTCACGTATCTCGCCACACAGCTGGGGGCGGTCAACCTCGGCTATCTGCACGTCACCGAGAGGGTCGAACCGGGCCGCGCGCGCGTGACGCCGCTGTTGCGCGACGTGTTCAATGGCACCCTGATCGTGAACGGCGGCTACGATGCAAAGTCAGGTGATGACGCAATCGCAAGCGGCGAGGGTGATCTGGTGGCCTTCGGCGTGCCGTTCCTCGCCAATCCTGATCTTCCTCGGCGCTACCGTGAGCATGCGCCCCTCAACAGTGCGGATCAGGCCACGTTCTATGCGGGCGAAGACAAGGGCTATATCGACTATCCGGCGTTGCCTGCCTAACGTCTCTTCCATGCGCTGGCCAACCGCTCCTTCGCAGGAGCGGTCAGGCCAGCGTCGAAGTTCTGCTGCAAGCTCTCTCAATCGCGGATCACCACCAGCCGATCATTGCCGGATTCACCGCCCCAGGCTTCGCCGGGACGGCCGAGCATCTGCCGCACATTGGAGCCCCGCTTGTCGCTCGGGAAGGTCTCGTAGCGCTCGCTCACTGGATCGAAGCGCTGGATCGAATTCGCCGCCCAGTCGGTCGCCCACACCCGGTCCTTGTCGTCGACATAAACCGCGTAGGTGCTCGACTTGCTCTGCGGCATCGGAAAATGCGTCCAGGTCTTCTTGTCCGGATCATAGCGGCCGATGCCACCGGCGTTCCAGAAGCTCGCCCACAGCATGCCCTTGGAATCCGACCAGATCCGGCGCGGCCCGACGCCCTTGCGCGGCGGCTCGACGACGGTTGCAGCACCGGTCTCGGGATCGACATGCGCAATGTGATCGCCGGCAAGCGACGCGTACCAGACCTCGCCCTTGGGCGTCACCGTGATGCCATAAGTCCCGCGTCCGCGCGGGGAAGCCCAGGCTTCCACCTTCGCGGTCTTCGGATCGACGCGGCCGTAGACGCCGTTCTGCCCGGTGAACCAGACGATGCCGCGCTTGTCGATCACGGCGGTGTTGAGATTGGCGCGCGGAAATTCCTTCGGCAGCGGGAACACCTTGATGGCGCGCGTGGCCGGATCGAAGCGCACCATTGCGTTCTGCCCGCCGTCGGTGAGCCAGGCCGCGCCATCGGGCGCCGTGATCACGCCGTGCGGCGATGAGTTCGATCCCAGCGAAACGTGCTCGGCCTTGCCGGTCTTAGGATCGAATATGCCGAGCACGCCAAGCTGCTGGCCCGAGTACCAGACCTTGCCGTCGGGTGCCGGCGACACGTCGTGCGGATAGGCGCCCGACGGAAGCTGATAGAAGCTGACCTGCGCGGCCTGCGCCGCCGTCATCGCGAATGCCAGCGCCGCCACGGACGCCATCAATCTTCCCATCATGATGCTTGTCCTCCTTGGGGTCTCACGTTCATCGAAGACCATAGCTAAGATCAAAACGTGGCAATCAGTTCCTCGCAGCCTTCATGAGCGAGGCCTTCAGCGCCGCGCGGTCAACCTCGGCGCCGGCGAGATAGAGCTTCGCGATGCGCCGCGTGCTGCGGATGTCGTCAAGCGGATTGCCATCGAGCACCAGCAGGTCAGCACGCTTGCCCACCGCCACGAGCCCACGATCAGTGAGACCAAGATACTCCGCCGCCCGACTGGTCGCCGCCACGATCACCTGCGACGGCGTCATGCCGGCCTGCACCATGAGCTCCATCTCCTTCTGCTCGGCATAGCCGAAGAAATGATCCTCAAGGCCGGTGTCGGAACCGAGAATGACAAGAGCACCGGCGGCGCCGAGCTTGGCCACGCTACGCTTGAGGATGTCGTAGTTCTCGGCGTTGCGCTCGGCGAGCGCCGGGTCGCGCTTCACATGTGCGTTGCGCATGCGCTCGATCACCTCAGGCGCTATGGTGTCGCGCAGGAGACCAGCGAGATAGGGCTCGTCCAGCCAGGGTGCCGGCGTTGTATAGATGCCGCGCTCGGGCGAGCCGATGTTCGGCATGACATAGACCTTGTTCTTGATGGTGAGCGCGATCAGCTCGTCGCTCATGACCTTGTCGCGCACGAGGTGCGCGAAACTGTCGATATGGGCTTCGGCGAGCGCGACCGCGTCGTCGTGATAGAAAATGTGAGCGGCGACCTTGAGGCCAGCCTTGTGCGCCTCGTCAATCGCCGCGCGCGCGATTGCGATCGGCAGCCTGGGCGCGCGGCCGCCACGGTCGTCGACCCAGATCTTCACGGCGTCGACCTTCTTGGCTACGAGCTCGCGCACATTGGCACGCGCCTGCTCCTCGGTCGTGACCTCGTAGGCGAAGTTGGCATAGACCGGATTGCCGGGACCAGCATTGGGCGCTCCCATGCCACGGCCGGCGAGCATGAGACGCGCGCCCCCGAGGCGGCCTTCCGCCTGCTCGGCGCGGATCTGGTACATGACCTCGCCCCGCTCGACGCCCTGAGACATCACGGTCGAGACGCCGAAATAGAGCGCGCGGTTGAGATCATCCAGGATCGTCTCGCGCTTGAAGTTCTCCGCGAGATAAGTCAGACCGCTCTGGAAACCCGGATGCACATGGGTGGCGATGATGGCCGGCATCACGGTCTTACCGGCGAGGTCGATCCGCGTAGCTCCTGCGGGCGCGGTGATTTCGCCGCTGCGGGCGATGCGCGTGATGGTCCCGCGCTCAGCCAGAATGGCCGAATTTTCAACTGCGGCACCGCCGTCACCGGTGATCAGGCGCGCGCCCTCGAACAGGACGGTCTGCGCGCTCGCGGGCCACGCAAACGTCGCCGCCGCAAGTGCAACAAGGCCAAACCAGGCGGCCACACGACGGGACATTGATATTCTCTCCCTCTCGAACTTTCTTTGCATTTTGACGCGCACTGTGCGCCCTGCCCGGCGACCTGTCAAAGCGCTGAGCTACTCGCCTTTGATGTTCAGCGCGCGGACCATTTGGGCATAGTCATCGGACTGGCGGCGCAGGTGGGCCGCAAACTCGGAGCCGCAGCGCGGATCCGGATAAAGCGCCTGAGCCGCCAGCTTGGGCTTGACCTCCGGCGCCTCGACCGCGCGACTGAAGAAGCCCACGAACTGGGCGACGATCGCAGGTGGCGTCTTCGCTGGCGCGACTAAGCCGAACCACACCTCCGCGTCGAAACCCGGAAAGCCGGATTCCGCGATGGTGGGCAGCTCAGGCAAGGGCTCGATTCGCCGCACTGAGGGAACCGCAATCGCGCGCAGCGATCCCGCATCAAGTTGCCCTTTGACCTCCTGGTAGTTCTGCAGCACGGCGGTCACGTGCTGACCCATCAGCGCGTTGATCGCGGGCGCACCGCCAGGATAAGGCACGTATGTGATGTCGATACCGGCCTGCCGCTTGAAGCGCTCGATCGCCAGGTGCTGGGTGCTATGGGGGCCGACGCTCGCGAACGACAGCTCCCCTGGTTTCGTGCGCGCCCCCGCGACAAGCTCGGCTAGCGCGCGGTACGGCGAGGCGCTGTTGACGACCAGCACCAGCGGCGAGGTCACCAGTTTGCAGATTGGCTCGAAGCTCGTGAGCGGATCGAAGCTGACCTTGCGCAAGAGCGCGTTGACGATCATGCCATTGGTGTTGATGAGGAGCGTATTGCCATCGGGTGCCGCGCGCGCCACCGCCTCGGCCGCGATCACGCCACCGCCACCAGGACGGCTGTCGATGATAATTGTTTGTCCGCGGGTGCGTGCGATTTCGTCAGCCAGGATGCGGACGAGCGAATCAATGGCCCCACCCGCGGGCACCGACACGACGATCCGGATTGTGCGCGCCGCCTGCGCCCATGCGGAAGGAGTTGAGGCCGCAACCGCAATCACAAGCACAGCAACCGTAGTCGCAATAGTAGCGCTCGATCGTCTCGTGCGACTAAAGATCCTGGATGCGCAGCGCATAGACGATGTCCCAGAGCTTGCTGCGATCCTCGTCGAAGATCAGCTTGCCGTCGGCGGGCGCGGTGGTCCACGAGCGCCGCGCGATCTCGCCCTCGAGCTGCCCCGGTGCCCAGCCGGCATAGCCGAACATGATCAGGCTCTTCTGCGGCCCCTTGCCGGCGCCGATGTCTTTCAGGATATCGAGGCTCATGGTGACCGACACGCGGGGGTCAACGCCAAGCGTCTGCGGCCCCATATAGTCGGGGCTGTGAATGACAAAGCCGAGCTCGGGTTGCACCGGGCCGCCTGCAAACAGACGCACCGTTCCGTTGACCTGCGAGCCCTTCTCGCCCAATGCCTCCAGCAGCTGCGACAGCGGCCGTTCAGCGGCCGGACGGTTGATGATCAGCCCGAAGGCGCCTTCCTTGTTGTGCCGCGCCAGCAGGATCACGCTGCGCTCGAAGCGGCGATCCTCCATGGAGGGCGTCGCCACCAGGAACTCGCCGGCAAGCGAGTGGAATTTCTCGTCCGGCTGCTGAGCCGCGATCGGCGACCCGGCAGCAATAAGCACGAGGAGCGCAGCCAAGGCCAGAATCGGACGCACGAACCGCATCGCGACACCTTGATGGACCAGGTGAACTTGATGGACAGTGAGCAGCCTGAGCCTACATCAGGCCGCAGCCACGCGCCACGACCAGCGGCCCGCTCATTCGGCGGCCTGATTGTGGCCCGGCTTCTTGCTCCAGCGGCCGGCAGCGGCATCGTCAGACGACTTGGCGTCGACCCAGGAGCCGGTCACGGCGCCCCCTGTGGCGCGCTCGACCCGCTTCCAGAATGGCGCGCGGGTCTTGAGATAGTCCATCAGGAACTCGGCGGCCGCAAACGCATCGTGCCGGTGCGATGACGCCGTCACCACCAGCACGATGTCCTCGCCGGGTGTGATCCGGCCATGGCGATGAATTACGGTGACGCCACGCAGCGACCAGCGACGCTCAGCCGCCTCGACGTGGCGTCCGATCTCGGCCTCCGCCATGCCAGGATAGTGCTCGAGCGTGAGGCCGGCGATCGGCTCGCCGTTCTCGTCGCCGCGGCAGATGCCGGTGAAGGTGACCACTGCGCCGATATCGGTGCGTCCATGCGTGAGCGCGCGCGCCTCGGCCGCGGCGTCGAACGGCTCCTGCTGCAGACGGATGGTTGCGGTCATATCACTCGCTCCTCATCCTCAGGTCGCCCTCCACTCATCCGCCAGTCATGGGCGGGAAGAAGGCGATCTCGCGTGCTCCTGCGATCGCCGCGTCGGGGCGCACATGCGCGCGGTCGATCGCGGCGCGGATCACGCGGGGATTCTCGAACGCGTGCGCGTAGCCCTCGCCGCGCCCGGACAGCCACGCGATCAGGTCACCGACAGTGGCAACCGATGCAGGCGGCGTGACGTCCTCCTCAGGCTTGCCGATCCGCTCGCGCACCCACGCAAAGTACAGAACCTTCACGCTTCGTCCTCGATCACTTGATCAGGTGGTGTACGCCGGCGCGGAAATAGTCGTAGCCGGTGTACAGTGTGAGGAGCGCGGACAGCCAAAGCAGCGATAGCCCGATCGGCGTCACCACCGGCAGGATCGCATCACCCGCGTCACCCGCGATCAGAAAGCCGACCGCAATGAGCTGCAGCGTGGTTTTCCATTTGGCGAGCTGGGTGACCGGCACGCTCACCCGCAGCTCGGCGAGATATTCGCGCAGCCCCGAGACCAGGATCTCGCGGCACAGGATCACGATCGCGGCCCACACATGCGCGCCGCGGATGGTGCCGTCGACCGCAAGCATCATCAGGCAGGACGCCACCAGAAGCTTGTCGGCGATCGGATCGAGCATTTTCCCGAAGGTCGACTGCTCGCCGTATTTGCGGGCGAAATAGCCATCGAGAAAATCCGTGACGCCTGCCGAGATGAAGATCGCCAGCGCCACCCAGCGCAGCCAGATTCCACCCTGCCAGATGTCCTGCCAGTACATGCAGGCGACCACCGCCGGCACCGCCGCGATCCGCCCATAGGTCAGCACATTCGGCAGCGCGAACGGGCGCCCCGGAACGGTGATCGGCCTTGGAGTGATGGCTTCCATGAATCAGAGAATACCCTTCCTGATCTCACATCAAAAGCAACCGTTTTGCGACCATCCCCATGCTTGCAACGGCTGCGTCGATTGGTGCGGACTTAACCCGGGACTTGGACCCGGAGTTGGACCCACGCAAGCCGGTTTCAAGCGAAGAACCGGCCATTTTCAGGCTTTCGGAGCACATTTGCGTTATCACTGGTTAACCAGGCCGGTCATGAAAAAAGTCGTAAATTTTGCGCGCGGTCTCAGCGCTCACACCCGGAACTTTGGCAAGGTCCGCCTCGGAGGCACGCTCGATCGCTTTCAACGTGCCGAAGTGCTGCAGAAGTGCGCGCTTGCGGGTCGGGCCAATGCCGGGGATTTCCTGCAGCCCAGCCTCGCGCAGGTCCTTCTTGCGGCGCGCCCGGTGTGACCCGATCGCGAAGCGATGCGCCTCATCACGCAAGCGCTGGATGAAGTAGAGCACCGGGTCGCGCGGCTTGAGCATGAATGGCTCGCGCCCCGCCATGTGGAAGGTCTCCCGCCCGGCGTCGCGGTCGGGGCCCTTGGCAACGCCGACAAGCGGTATGTCGGTGAGGCCAAGTGTCGCGAGCGTTTCCCGCGCGGTGGAGAGTTGGCCACGTCCGCCGTCGATGATCACGAGATCGGGCCAGGGGGATTCGGTTTCGTCCACAGTCTCCTCGCCCTCGATATCCGACTCGTCTGCCACTTGCTCCGGTACCCTCTCCCCTTGCGGGAGAGGGTGCCCGAGTGAGCGAAGCGAAGCGAGGGCGGGGTTTTCTTCGACCGCCCCCTCACCCGGCTCGGACCTGCGGTCCTCGCCACCCTCTCCCGCAAGGGGAGAGGGTAACGGAGCCAACCTCTCGTCGGCATTTCCATTGGGCGCAACAGATACTCGTGCCGTCTCCGGAGTTTCGCGTGGCGCCTCCGCGATCAGCCGCTTGAAGCGCCGCTCCAGCACTTCACGCATCATTGCGAAGTCATCGCCGGGCGTGAGCTCGGCCGAGCGAATGTTGAACTTGCGATACTGATTCTTGCGGAAGCCCTCGGAGCCGGCGACGATCATGGCGCCAACCGCGTTGGTGCCCTGGATGTGGCTGTTGTCGTAGACCTCGATGCGGCGCGGCGGGCGCTGCAGCCCGAAGCATTCACCGAGCGCGGCGAGCAGCTTGCGCTGCGAGGAGGTGTCGGCGAGCTTGCGGCCCAGCGCCTCGCGCGCATTGGCGAGTGCGTGGTCGACGAGATCCTTCTTCTCGCCGCGGGTCGGATGCGCCACCTCGATCTTGCGGCCGCTCTTGGTCGAGAGCGCCTGCGCCAGCAGCTCGCATTCCGGAACCACATGCGAGATGAGCACAAGCCGCGGCGGCGGCTTGTCGTCGTAAAACTGTGCCAGGAACGCGCCCAGCACCTCGCCGGCATCGAGGCTGCGGTCGGCCTTCGGGAAGTAAGCGCGGTTGCCCCAGTTCTGGCCGGTGCGGAAGAAGAACACCTGCACGCAGAAGAAGCC
>Ga0066903_100007193_pt1 | contig 10047 bp, 9 predicted proteins | sample PanSoiMetaGPlot1_FD_67491 | JGI IMG/M metagenome (GOLD analysis project Ga0066903, IMG submission 67491) | Tropical forest soil microbial communities from Panama analyzed to predict greenhouse gas emissions - Panama Soil - Plot 1 (version 2) | ecosystem: Environmental > Terrestrial > Soil >... | reverse complement strand
GCGACCGTCGAACAGACGACGACCCGGCGGGTGATCGTGCCGACTACGGGAACGACCACGTCGCCGTCGAGCTCGAATAACAGCACCCCGGCCTGGGTCTGGGTGTTGCTGGGCATTCTCGCGGTGGCGCTGGTCGTGCTCATCGTGATCCTCGCACGTCGCGGCGGCGGGACCGTTCCCCCCGAGGAACGCCGTCAACGACTCGACGGCGCGGTCAGCACCTGGGCGGCTCAGGGCTGGGCGTTGGAGAGCCAAAGCGCGGACTCAGCTGTCCTTCGGCGCGGCGCCGAGCTGATGCTCGTCAGCGTCGACCCGGCCGGCCACGTGAGCACCCGGCCGTTGCCGGCCCAGTAGTGGAACAAGCGCGGCCGCCAAACGGCGGCCGCGCTCGGTTGTTGCGATAGAGGTTCGAGCTACCTCGTGACCTTCAGTACCTTGCTCACGCCGTTGATGTAGCCCGGCGCCGCCTGCGAGGTCGGCATCACGACCCGCAGACGGTTGCGGCCTGCATGCAGACGAACGTGGAAGGTCGCAGACGAGTTGCTATCCAGCTTCACCTTCTTGACCGTCACCGCACCGGAAGTCGTCAACCGCTGCACGTTCACCGACTTGCCCGTGAACGCACGTGCCGCGGTCACCTTGGTCGAGAAGGTTCCGTTGGCTGCATTGACGAGCGACAGCGTGATCAGCGGGCGCACCTTGACGGTCACGGTCTGACTGGTGCCGCCCTTCCAGCTCGCCTGGTAGGACGTCTGGATGGTCGGCTGCACAACGTCGGTCCAGTGGCCGCCGGAGGTCGTTGTGAGCGGGCTGGCGAGCGCGCTGAAGGTGGTGGCCGGATAGTTCTGGGTCATCACCTGCACGCTTTCGCCGGCCTTGTTGTCCGAGACCTTGCCCGAGAGGGTGACGCTCCCGCCGTACACGACCGAGGGCCGCGAGAGCGAGATGGTCACATCAGGTCGCGCCGCGGTCGCACCGGCTGCGACGAGCAGCGTCACCACCGCGGCGGCCATAAAGGCGACATACCTACGCATCGAAAACACCTCTTTCGTACTGAGTCGGGGCAGGATGACAACACTGGAGAGATACCCGGGCGAGGCGCCAAACTCGCGTTCCAGGCCGTAAAGACGCTGTAAATTTGGGCTTTCTTCGCCACGAAGCGACCCTTGAAGGCGCCGAAGCCGGGATTTTGTGCTGACTGCGTCACGCGGCAGCAGCCTTCACACGTTCGGCGGTTTAGCTAGGGCTTCCGGGTAAACTGACGAATCCTTATGCGAATGGACGACCCCCTCAGTACCGATGCCAAGCCTGCCTCGCATCAAGCGAACGCGGTCCCGGTCGAGCGACGGGGAAGTCCTCGCACGGCCTGAGCCGCGCGTTGCAGAGCTCAGCGCCAACGGCCTGACCTGGGTCCATCTCGACAGCCCGACCCTCGAGGAGGCCGAGCTCCTTCAGCGCCGCTTCGGCTGGCACGCGCTCGACATCGAGGACGTCATGTCGCGGCGGCAGCGCCCGAAGATCGACGAATACGCGGACGAGGGCTACCTCTTCGTCGTCCTGCACTTCCCGGTCTACGACAAGACCGTGCAGCGACTGAACGCTGCCGAGCTCGACACGTTCGTGGGCCAGGACTACTTGGTGACGCTGCCGAACGTCGAGCTGCTACCCGTCACCCGGCTCTTCCACCGCTGCTACGAGGATCTTGAGCTCCGCGAGCAGCTCTTCGCCAAGGGCTCCGGCTACCTCTACTACCACGTCCTCGACGACCTCTTCGACTACTGCTTCCCGATCCTCGACAAGATCGGGCACAAGCTCGACTCGCTCGAGGACGACATCTTCGAGGGTCGCTCAGACGAGGTCGTGCGCGACATCTCGAACGCGAAGCAGGAGATCATCTCCTACCGCAAGATCATCAAGCCGGAGCGCTCGACGCTGCGGCTGCTCGAGCGCCAGGTCGAGCGGTTCCTCCCCGAGGAGCTCGAAAACTACTTCGACGACCTGGTCGACGCCTCGGAGCGGATCTGGGACCTGCTCGACAACTACAAGGAGGTCGTCGAGGCGCTGGAGGACACCAACGAGTCGGCGATCAACCACCGCCAGAACGACATCCTGCGCGTGCTCACGGTCGTGAGCGTGATTCTGCTGCCGCTGACCCTGATCACCGGCATCTTCGGGATGAACGTGCACTTCCCCGGATTCGAAACGGTGTCGGCTTGGTGGGCCGTCTTCGCCGGGATGGCAGGGCTAGCCGTCGGGCTGGCTGCGTTCTTTCGTTACAAGCGCTGGCTCTGAGCTAAATGCCCAGTTCGCGGCTTCGCGGCACGCGGGCCGATGCTTGGGTAGTGGTGCGGGAGCGAGCGAAGTGTGAGAGTTCGGCGTGAGCCGACAGGACGTGGCGCATTTGGGAGAGGGTTGTGCGCCCGAGGGTCAACCTGTGGGCGAACTGCCGGCTCACGCTTCGACAGTGAGTCCTGTCCACGTGACGCTACGCCTATGGGGATTGTGTTTCCAGGGGGTTTCGTATGCGTTTCGTGTGCGTTTCGTGTGCGTCTGCCCACAGCCCGACGCAACCCCCCAAACGGCCAGGCAATACAGGACCTAAGGAGGGTTCCGGTCTCACTAAGCAGTTCGCGAAGATCCTGAAAGCGAGCCGGGGCTCCGGCGCTTCAAGCCGTTTGACTGGCCGTAGCGCCGTCTTTCGGCGGGGAGAGGAGGGTGCCGATGCCCCGGCTCGAGCCTTTAAATCGCGGGTTCCATTGTCGACGCACCGACAAAGAAGTTCAAGCGCAGATTCAACGCCCCTCGCCGCGTCGAGCGGCTCGGCTGTGGCCTTGGTTCGAGCCTTCTAGTAGCGCACACTCGATGGCATCGCGTCAAAGCCGGCCAACCTGAGCCGATCTCAGCCGACTTCAGAGAAGCTAAGACCGCTCAGGATGCTGGCTCGGAGGCTCCGTGACTGGCTCTTTCAGATGCGCTGGCTCTGAGTCACGCTTGCTGATCATCAGCGGATCGAGCGGCCGCACGGCCACGCGGCGACGGCGCCGAGCGCGCACCCCGCCGAAGAAAAACCAGCCGAGCAGGAACAGGATCCCGGCCCCGAACAGAACCGCGGGAATCGCGACCCAGGCGGAGCCGAGACGGGCAACGCCGGACCCCTGGGCCGCCGGCGGCGGCCCGTAGTCCGACCCGCTCGCGACTGCTCCCCCGCCGAAGGTCGCGGACGGGTTGAGAGAATCGACAAGCCAGCGGCCGTGGATTTTGCGCATCGTCCCGAAGAACTGGATCGAGTTGTCCTTCGACTTCGCCTCCGAGATCATCAGCTCGAAGTCGACCTCGGTAGGCGTGGCCGAGTCGACGGTCCACTGGTGGAAGGTGTTCCCGCGCGCCTGATACGGGATCACCGGCACGTTCCCGGCGTCCCATGACGAGCGGCTGATCCCGCTGCGCAGCTCAGGCGTGACGAGGGTCCAGGCAGCGTCGACGTTCTGGCGCTTCACGGCGTGGTTCACGAAGCCGTCGAGCGTGCGATTGATCGCCGCGCGCTCGGACGGCGAGATTCGTGCCGCGGCGGCGGAGCCGGTCAGGACTAGCGCGAAAAGAGCTGCGAGGGCGATCGCGCGCTTCACCTTTTCAAGCTAGCAGGGCTCCTCGCGGTTCGGACGCAGGAGCCCTTTTCATGATGAGGCCTCGTCGCCGGGGTGCGATGGTCGGTTCCTGGCACGGACGCAGGGAGCGTCCGTATCGACTAGATAAGGGCGCGACCGAGGACGCCGCCAGGGCCGTCCAGCGCGGCCCGGCGGCTCCGCGCATCATTCATTGTGAAAGGGGCTCTAAGCTCGGGGCGTGACAGAGCAGCTCTGGGCGCCGTGGCGCCTCGAATACATCGCGGGTGCAGACGAGGACGAGGGTTGCTTCTTCTGCCGCGCCGTGGAGGCAAGCGACGAGGATGGCTTGGTCGTGCAGCGCGGAGAGAAAGCGTTCGTCCTCCTGAACAAATTCCCGTACTCGTCGGGGCACGTCATGGTCGCGCCGTACCGGCACATCGGCGATTTTGGCGACCTCGAGAACGACGAAGCGCTCGAGATCCATCGCATGACGGGACAGGCTCTGGGCGCTCTCGCGGCGGTTTATGGGCCGCAGGGCTACAACCTGGGCTGGAACCTCGGCCGTATTGCCGGCGCAGGCGTCCTCGACCACGTCCACGAGCACGTCGTCCCCCGCTGGGCGGGAGACACCAACTTCATGCCCGTGCTGGCGGACGTGAAGGTTCTGCCCGAGCATCTGGCGGAGACTCGAAGGCGCCTCGCCGACGCCTGGCCGGCAAAGATTTAGGCCGAGCTGGTCGCGGCGACAGGCTCTGCTTTCCCTGCCAGCGATTCGCCGAGCGCCCCGAACGCGAGCACGATGAACCGGATCCCGGCAAGCAGCAGCGCGACCCCGACGACGACGCCGAACAACGCCAGCTGCGTCGCCATGTAGCTCGAGTTGAGAGCCGTGGTCAGCGCCGTATAGGTGACCCAGATGTCACGGCGGCCGTTGTTGGTCGGCTGCTGAGTCCTGGGGTCGGTGAGCGCGTCGCCGCCGACACCTCAGCGCATCTGCGCGCCACGATTCACTGCAACCGTCGGCAATGCAAGATTTATGTAAATAAATTGGCTCGGATATTGCAGAAGCTCCGGGAAGGGCATGAGATAGCGACCAAGGCGCGCCTTGAGGGGACACAGGCAGAGGGACGCTGCCGGGAGAGGTAGAGCGCAGCGTCCTGCGCCTTGGCCGCAGGCGCGAGAGGCTAAACGCTTTCGTCGGAAAAAGCGAAGGGCTGGGCCAGCACGAAGATCGCGCCGGCGGTCGCGACTCCTCTCTTCAGGCCGGCGGTGCCTCGGCGCCGATCGGCAACGTCACGACGAATGTCGAGCCCTTGCCGAGCTCTGACTGGACGGAGATCGTGCCGCCCATGACGATGACGAGCTCACGCGAGATGTACAGGCCGAGCCCGCTGCCGCTCACGCCTCTCGTCATGTTGGCGTCGGCGCGGTAGAACTTCTCGAAGATCAAGCTCTGCTCGTCCGCCGAGATCCCCAGGCCTTCGTCGCGGACGACGATCTGGAGTTCGCCGTCGCCACGGGTCAGCTCGACCTCGATGCGACCCCCGGCGGGTGAGTACTTGGCGGCGTTCGCGACGAGGTTCGTCATGACCTGCCGCACCTTCTCGCGATCGCCGGCCACCGGTGTCAGCTCAGGTGGAGTGATGAGCTCGAGCGTCAATCGATCATCCACGACCGCGCGTGCGGCCGCGAGCACATCGGCGGCGAGCGCGACGACGTCGACCGACTCGCTGGCCACCTCGAGGTCGGTCGAATCGACCCTGCTCGCGAGCAAAATGTTGTTGACGATTGCCGTGAGCCGGTCTGACTGCTCGGCGATCACGACGAGCAGACGGTTGAAGACCTCGCCTCCCGGAACAATTTCTTCGCGCTGGAGAGTCTTCGCTGCGCCGTGGACCGCAGCGAGCGGGGTGCGCAGCTCGTGCGAGACCGTCGCTATGAAGTCGGCTTTGAGCTGCTCGAGCCTATGTGCCGCCGTGAGGTCGCGAAACGCGTAGACGGTCCCGTCCGCGAAGTCGACGCCCTGGATCGAGAGCCAAAGCTCGCGGCCGTCGATATCGAGGGGGACAACCGTGGCATGGCCGCCCGAGGACGCGGAGTCGTTCAGGACGACGACGGAACCGGCGATCGTGGACCAGCCTGGAATTGCCTCTTGTAGTCGCCGACCGAGCACGAGCTCAGGCGCCAGGCCGGTAATCGATTCCGCCGCCGGATTCCAGAGCCGGACGATTCCCACATCGTCGACGAGGAGCACGCCGTCGGCGATCGACCCGATCACACGCGCGGCGTTGCCGCGTTCCTCGGCGTCGCGGTACAGACGGTCGCGTTCCCCTGCCAGACGGAGGCGCTCGAGCGCGTGTCCGATGCTCGCAGCGACCGCCCCGAGCAGCGCCGCTTCCGCCTCGTCCAGCGGCTGGTCGTAGAGGCGGGCGACCCCGACGACGCCCCGAAGCGTCCTTCCGACAAACGGGGCGTCCGCTTTGACGGCCGCGTCTGCCACTTCGCCGTCGAGGAGACATTCCACCTCGTACGGACTCAACCCGTACGAGCCGACGACGTACGGTTGCCCGTCCGCCTCGGCGAGCACGAATGCGACCTCGGCATCGAACGCTTCGCACAGCTCTGCGGTGACGAGCTCGCCGAGCTCTTCTTCGGTCTGCGCCCGGTTGACGATCGTGACGATCTGCGCCCGCCGTGCGGCCTCCACGAAGCGGCGAAGCACCTCGGCTTGCGGGTCAGTTGGCGGCGCCGAACGCAGCAACGACGACACTGTAGTTTCGGTCTCCCTTCGCACCCCGCGACCTGCCGATCTCTCCGCGCGTGTAGACGCCGGCGAGCGACGGAGCGGATTCGGCGAACGCCGCCTCGAGTGCACTCAACTCGCTCCGCGCGAGCCCGGTCGCCGCAGGTCCCTCGAACCAGACGCTTCGAGCCGCGCAACTGAAGGCCACGGCCGCCTCGGCCGGACTGTCGAGCCGCGAAACCGCATCTTCGACCGCGGCTCGCGCACTGTGAATGACTGCGTCCGGAGTCTGCCGGCACACGACGACGGCCGCGTTCTCCTCGAGACTCGTGGCGCACACGAGGACGCCGCCGGCGGCTCGCGCACGGACATATCGCGGCCGGAGGCCGCCGCTGAGCTCCGGTTCCGCCAGTGGATGGACCATCGCGAGCTTCTCGAATGTTGCGTCGTCCAGATCGTCGTGATCGACGCCGATCTTCTCGAGATAAACCGTCTCTGCGGGCCGGCCGTCGAGCCGGACGACGTTTGGGCCCTCTGACTCGGTCACGATCGACGGCGCCCCAAGCGCAACGCAACTGTGTGCGACCCCGACGCCGATCGGAGAGCTTCCGCCGATCGCAACGGCCACGACTCCACTAGGGAGCGCGCGCCCGTCGGCGAATCGTGTGCGGGTGGGGCCGCCCGCCGCACCTCCGGCTAGAGGAATCCGTCTGCCCGCCACGGCGTACGCGCCGGCAACGACCTCGGCCTGGTCGCCGCTCTCTGAATCGACGAACAGCAGGACGGCTGCGTGCGCAGCATCGCCGATCCCGGCGAGCGCCTCGGCCGTGGCCTGGCGCGCGACGGCCCGTGGGTCCGGCCCTTCGACCGCCCCGATGCCTGCCGAGAACGAGGACGAGAGTGCAAGCGCCGAGCAGCCGGTCTTCAGGGGCCCGTCAGGGCCGATCGCCCCCGTCCCGGTCATGCCGGCAACCCGAGCGCCGGCGGCGGCCGCCTGGGCCTCGCGCGCCGCCGTAGCGGGGTCGATGTCGCCCGCGGCGAAGAACAGGACGAGGCTTGGTTCCCTTTCTAGCTCGGTGACGGCGTGTTCCACTGCCTCGGCGCACGCATGGCTTCCCTCGGCGGCCGCCGAGGCGGCAACGCGATCTCGAATGTCGGTTTCTCCCGCCGGATACATTGCCGCAGACGACAACACCGTCGTCCTGTAGATATCGCCGGGCGCGGCCAAACCGAAACCACACACGCTTCTGCAACGTTGTTAGGACGTGAGCCTGAGGCGGCTGGTCGCGGTGGGTGCAGTGACCGTCGCTCTCGGCGTACCGTCGGCTGCAGTAGCCGACGACCCACCGTTCGTCGGCTGGAGCGCGCTCCTCCCGAGCCTCGCACTTCCTTACGACCCGGCGAGCCCCGATGACTGCATCGCGGGCCGGAGCCAGTGCGTCGACAAGACGATTCGCGAGATGACCCGCCGCTTCGACCCGCTTGCGGCCTCCTGCGATCACAACGCGATCTTCTCGCTCACATACCTCCGCGTGACGCAGGAGTACCGCCGAACGATCGAGGAACCGTTCTTCGACGACACGTCGTTCGTCAACTACGAAGACACGCTGTTCGCGGACTACTACTTCTCGGCGTACGACTCCTGGGCGGAGGGTCAAATCGCCGACGTTCCGCCGGCTTGGCGCATCACCTTCAACGCCGCTTCACGGCACACGGTCTCGGCGCTCGGAGACCTTTTCCTCGGAATCAGTGCGCACGTCCAGCGCGACCTTCCGTTCGTGCTCTATTCGATAGGCCTCGTCGCCCCCGACGGCACGAGTAGAAAGCCCGACCACGACCGCGTCAACGAGATCCTCAACCGCGTCACCGACCCGGCCATCGCCGAGATCGCTCGTCGATTCGATCCGACGATCGAATACACGAACCTGCCGACCATGTTCGACGACATGACGGTCTTCCAGATCATCGTCGCGTGGCGCGAGGAAGCATGGCGAACCGCCGAGGCGTTGGCGGCGGCCCCGACGCCCGCGGCCCGTGCCCTTGTCGCCGCGCAAATCGAGAACAACGCGGCAACCGAGGCGCGAATGATCGTGGCGGCGACGGCCTATCCGCCGCTCATCGGCGGCAGCGCTGCGCGCGACGTCTACTGCAGGATTCACCACGACGATCCATAGCAAGGCAGCCCCCGAGCACTAGGCTTGACACAGATGGGACCTGGGTTCCGAAGTCCGGTCGGGCTGGCCCTGCTCGGGGCGGCCGCGGTACTCGTCTGCTCCTCCGCGGTACTCGTCTGCTCCTCGTCGGCTACCGCCCACGACGTGGCCACTCGATGCCACACGACCTCGCTCTCCGGCCGTCTCGGATTCATCCAGGGCGCGGCGGGAAGCCGCTTCGGTCCGCTTGTACTGACGAACAGGAGCCGCAGCACCTGCACGCTCGAGGGGTACATCGGCGGACAGCTCTACAACGCTGCCGGGCGACGCCTCCCCACCCGAATCGTGCGGGACCGAAGCCGACCGATCAACGTAGTGACGCTTCGTCCAGGTCAGAGGGCGTTCGCCGACCTCCACTGGAGCGCGATCCGAACGGGCCCCATCCTGGCGTGCCCGCAGCCCCGGTCATTGGCTGTCACCCCACCCGACGAGAGGACTCAGCTTCGGGTCCGCTGGACCGCGGGCCTCGTCTGCAGAGGCGGCCGCATCGACGTTCGCCCGATCCGAAGGTGATCAAAACCCGTCGCCGCGGCCGACATGCGCGGCCGCGGCTCACAAGCGTCTCCTAGAAACAAAGAATCGACGGAAGTCGTCATGGCTCCGCGAAGCGGAGCCGGACTTCCGTCGACGACGAGAGCGGACGACGGGGATCGAACCCGCGACCCTCAGCTTGGGAAGCTGATGCTCTACCAACTGAGCTACGTCCGCGCTAGCGGCCAAGTGTAGCCCGTCCGAAAGAGCGTCTTTCGTGCCGAGTGAGGCTCGTGCACGGTGGTTTCGTGCGCCGCCCGCTCCTCGTCTCGGTCGTCCTCGCCGCTCTCGTGGCAGGTTGTTCGCTCCGGCGTGCGGGCCCGCCGCCGTCGCCGCATTGCCGGTCCGGGTCGCCGCTCGCCGGCGTCTACCACTCGCAGCGGCTGAAGGTGAAGAGCCGCTGTCGCGTTGCCGTCGGGACGGTGGAGAAGGTGAAGCCCGAGCTCTACGACGGCGACATCCACATCGCGCTCCGGCTCGACCGCGGCCAGGAAGGCTTGCTCTCCAGCGGCAACGCGCGAGTCGGCGGCACGCTGATCGTCGAGATCATCCCGTGGGACCGCGCGCGCGTGCTCGTCCCCGCGGAAGGCGAGCGCGTCGAGGTAGTCGGCCCGTGGGTCGACGACACGGCCCATGGATGGAACGAGATCCACCCTGCATGGTGGATCAGCGCAGGCTCGATCCAGCCGGCCTCCGAGGAAGAGCTCCGCCGGGTCGACCGGCTGCTACACGGGCTCGAGCCGGCCTCGGCCGAGGACGACGGTTGAAGCTCACGCCTGGGGAATAATCCACCGAGAGACTCGAAGGAGGACGAGACGATGGACATGCAGACGCTGCAGTCGACCGCAAAAGGGCTCGTCGCCGAGGGTAAGGGGATCCTCGCCGCCGACGAGAGCACCGGGACGATCAAGAAACGCCTCGACTCGATCGGCGTCGAGTCGACGGAGGACACCCG
>Ga0066903_100007192_pt1 | contig 10047 bp, 13 predicted proteins | sample PanSoiMetaGPlot1_FD_67491 | JGI IMG/M metagenome (GOLD analysis project Ga0066903, IMG submission 67491) | Tropical forest soil microbial communities from Panama analyzed to predict greenhouse gas emissions - Panama Soil - Plot 1 (version 2) | ecosystem: Environmental > Terrestrial > Soil >... | reverse complement strand
TATCCTGCGCCCCTTGAGAGAATCTGATAAAAGGAGGCATGCAGCGGATCCCTAATCTGGGGGAACTGACTTTCGGGCAGCGGTTTTTGCTGACCCTCATTATCGTGTTTGTGATTTTATTTGCACTGGCAGCATTTGGATATTTCGGCGGGCGCTGGGGGGACGAGGCCGAGGGGCAGGCGATTACCGAAGGTTACACTGTGCCAGAGCGTTTACGCGATGATGTGCTCGCGCTCGACAAGCGAGCGTTGGACGAAGCCTATATGGCTCAGTCAGTGCATTTGTTTCGAACCTGGATCACTGACCGGCTGCATGATCCATCTGGGATCGACAAGGGATTGAGCAAAGCACGGCAAGGTTACGTTATCGCGCGCGAGCGCATCGAAGGGCGGGAGGGGAAATAGGGAGAATATCAGATGATCGGCACGCTGATCGGTATCATCATCGTTCTAATCGTACTCGGGGTCATATATTGGGCGATCACTCAGCTTTTGCCCTTGATCCCACTTCCCGAGCCTTTTGCTAAGATCATCCATGTGCTGCTGGTTTTGATTTTGGTGCTCGTGGTTCTCTGGGTCATCCTGCAGATTCTGGGGTCCGTGGTGACATTGCCGGTCTGGCTCCATGTTAGGTAAGCTGAAAGAGACGCTAAGTTACGATCCTGCAACGGGAATCTTCCGTTGGAAGCCTGGCGCGCTGCAGCTCGAGCGTATTTTGGTGAGTTCGCTAGAGAAAACCGATTAACTTTTTCTTAACTTTTCACTTCTAGCCTCCTGCCGATCCCGACAGGAGGCTTTTTCATGAACCCGAAGACCGCAAAGTACAAGAGCGAGACCGAGAAGGACGTCGAATTTGCCAAGGGCGGCGACGACCACATGTTTGGTGAGCAGGCAGCTGAGCCGCAAACCTCCGGGCATACCGAGCAGGAAGATAGCAAGGGGCCGGGGGCAAAGTACGCCGAGGGCGGCAAGACCAAGATGTTCAGCTATTCGCCGAGCATTCCACAGGCGGCTGGACGGACGGGACAACGCTGATGGCTCGTATCTCTATCATGCGGCCGCGCGCCCAGCAGATGCCGCAGGCACAGCGGGCGATCGCTCGCGATCCCAGCAAAGCGGTGTTCGCGCCGCCGCGACTCAAACCGGTCTCCACGCGCGAGTATGGCAAGGGTGGGACGCCGCTTTCCGGCGCGCCGAATATGGGCGTGATGGGGGCAGGTATCGGGTATGGAGGTCCTCGTGGTTTTTAAGCGGCAGCTCACTCCGCTGCGTCCGCATGGTCGCGGGCGACGAGGTCAGATTTTCAAGCAGCGTGGTAAGGGCTCAATCCAGCAGGATCAGCCTCCGCCCGGCGGCGAGACGGTGACCGGTGCTACCCCGCTGCAGCGGATGGCGAATCAATATCCCAAGCCTACGCCGTCTCCGGTACCGCAGGGGCCGCCCCCGGTGCAGCCGGCGGGTTCGCCACAACCGACTGGGCCAGTAGATCTTGGCGACACTGACTGATTCGATTCGTTTTTTACGCAACGCTGCGCCAGAAGAGTTTGAACAATTTCATCAGGCCTTCGCGCGCTATGCGGACGAGGTGCGTCACACGCTCGTTCATGGATCAGAAAAACTCGAGGTTTTGCAGGGCCAAGCACGCATGTGTGAGCACATTCTGGACTTGCTGAACAGTGGAGAGTCTCGTGGCAGGTGAACCCAAAACGGTCGTGGTCGACCAAAGTCCAAAGGATCTTCTTCCCGTCGATCCCGATGTGAAGATCCCCGAGTCCATCAAGCGGAGATCCGCAGCGGTAGACGCTTATTATGCTCAACAACAGCAAACACCGGAGGTTCAGCCCACCTCTCCTCCGGTGCCACCGCAGGCGACGGCACCAGAGAATAGCCCCCCTACCTCTACGTCGCCGCCTGCGGAACCTTCTCCCCCGGTTGCTGAGCCAGTACAGGGCGAGTTGTTCAATCCTAACGAGCGGCCTACCGGTCCGATCGAGAACGGTAGTTGGGAGCAAAAATATCTCGCATTACAGGGACGTTTTCAGCGAGAAAAAAAGCAGCGGGAGGAAGCGGAAGCGCAGCGGCTTCAACTAGGCGAAGAGCTTGTTCGAACTCAAGAAATGTATCGTAAACCGAATGGTCAACCGCCGCCGACGCCAAAATATTATCTGACCGAAAAAGATGTTCAGGATTATGGATCTGATGTGCTCGACCTGGCGCAGCGCGCTGCCAAGCATGCAATCGCGCCCGATCTTGTTCGGATGGAGGAAGAAAATATTAAGCTTCGTCAGCAGATCGCCGAAGATCGTCGGCGGGCGCTCTATCAAACACTCGACGCACAGATCCCAGGTTGGAAGGAGATCGATAACAGTATTCGTTGGCGGCAATGGCTGCTCTTGCCCGATCTTTATTCTGGGCGTATAAGACAGCAGCTTTTGAACGACGCGATTCAGGCGGCTGATGCCGTTCGAGTTTCCTCGTTCTTTCGCGGTTTCCTCGCAGAGGAAGCTGCGACGGGCCATTTGGAGCCACCTCCCCAGCCCCGGCCGACACCTCAGGTGCCGCCCAGGGAGCCGGCGATCCCCCTGGCTTCGTTAGCGGCCCCAGGTCGTCCACGACCTGCGTCGGGCGGGGATCAACCCCCTTCGCTCGCGGACGGACCAACTTACACCCGCGCCGACATCACTGCAGCTCACAAGGCGTACATGAAGGGCGCGTACAAGGGCCGCGAGGCCGAGTACGAGGCTCTCCAGAAAGAGTTCATCCGGGCGCAGCAGGAAGGTCGGCTCCGTTAACGAGGGGACCGCCACGGCACCATTGATTTGGTAGTCCCCAAGCACAGGGGACTACGATGGCTATCCCGACTGCTGGTTTTCCTGGCGCAACGTCAGGCTCAGTTCCTCCGCTTACCCCCGTCGGCTCGTCGCCCAACAATTTGCAGGCGACGGGGTTCGTGCCCGAGATCTGGTCGACCAAGCTGGTGGAGAAGTTCTACGCCAGCACGGTGTTATCGGCCATTTCCAACACTGACTATGAGGGGGAGATCCAAAACAAGGGCGATCGCGTGCGCATCCGCACGAAGCCGACCATCACCATCCGTGATTACAAAGCGGACGGTCTGCTCGGTCTCGATCGTCCGACCGGTGGCAGCGTCGAGCTGTATATCGGCAATGGCAAATACTTCTCGCTGATCCTCGACGATGTGATGGAGGTCCAGAGTGATCTCAACATCCTCTCGATGTGGTCTGACGACGCAGCGCAGCAATTAAAGATCGCGGTCGATACCGATGTGCTCGATGGCATCGTTAATCAATGCGATCAATACAACCGCGGTTCCGCTGCCGGCTACATCTCCCGCAGCATCAATTTGGGGTTCAAGGGTGCTGCCATCTCGGTTGTCGGCCGCAATCCCGGCGCTACCGACGTCGAGCTGCTCGATCTGCTGATGCGGATGGGGCAGTGCTTGGATGAATATAACGTGCCTGAAGTCGGTCGATGGGTGGTCATGCCGGCCTGGGCTGGGAGAATGATCAAGCAGTCCGAGCTGCGGCAAGCATATCTGTCAGGCGATCCGGTCTCGATGTTGCGCAACGGTCGGCTTGGCATGGTGGACCGCTTCACGATCTACGTGTCGAACCTTCTGCCGGGTTATTCCAACGTCAACAATCCGGATACCGGTAACTTCAACCCCGGCGAAAGCGCGATATATGCGGGCCACGCGCATGGGCTCACGTTCGCGTCGCAAATCAGTAAAGTTGAGACGCTACGATCCGAGCTGACCTTCGGTGATATCCTGCGCGGCCTGCAGGTTTATGGCTATCAGGTGGTCGACGGAAAGGCATTGGTGCAGGCGCAGGTCACGCCTAATAGCTGATTGTGGTCCTTTGTTAAAAGCCAATGCTCGGGAGAGAGTTTCTCTCTCCCGGGCTTAATGGAGCGACCACATGGCAACCGTGCCGATGACATCGCCAAGCTATTACGGTCAATACGGCGATCGGGATCAGCCGACCTATAATACAGTGGCGGATTATATCGCTGACGCGCGCACTCTACTGCAGGACACGGTTTCGCCCTATCGTTATGACGATCCATCATTGATCACAGCGCTCAATGCTGCGTTGCTTAGCATCAAGCGGTTGCGGTCAGATTTGTTCGTTTTCAATTTGAAGACGAAAGGGCAAGTGCAATCGTTCACTGCGAATGATGATACTTATGTTGACATCGAGCCAGTATTTCGACCAGCAGTTTTGTATGGGATCTGCGGTCATGCTATGGCGCGTGATCAGGAGGAATATGCCGACAGTCGATCATCTGCATTTTTGGCACTGGCTGCGCAAGTATTGCTTGGCCGCGCTGCTGTCGGACCGATCACGGGTGGTGCTGGACCCGGAGGTCCGGGGGGATAAATGAATAGCCACGAACAGTATGAAGAAGATGTTGCTGGTTTGTTGGCAACCGCAAACGCATTGCTGACGGGTGCGTCCGATGCCGAATTGCTTATGGCCTATTTCGAAACGTTGAAACAGTTCTTCAACGATTCGAATTCGTGGCAGGAGAATATTGTTATCGTCGTGATTCCGAATACGCAGGATTATCAGCTTACGGCGACTACTGGTCGTATCATTCGACTATGGGCTGTCACCGATCAAAACAACGTACCGCAAGCGGCGATCATGCCGGTGCCCGGGCTGCTACATTTTCTTTACCCTTACACAACCGTTCAACCGATGGCGGTGACAGTTATTAAAAACGTCATCTCCGCTTTCAAAGATGGACGGCCGGCCCCGCCGCGTATTCCCGATTGGATTATCCCACTCTACGGCAACGGCATTTTGGAAGGCGTCGTCGGGCGGATGATGCTCGAGAGCGGGCAGAGCTATTCCGATGCAAAGAATGGAATTATGAGGATTGGACGTTTTCGCGACGCGGTTGTACTCGCGCGAACAATGACGGCGCGTGGGCATACTGTTGGTGTGCAGACTTGGGCTTATCCACAATCATTTAAAGTTACTACCCAGCGAGGCGGCACGAGCACATTCAACGTGAATCCATCACCGCAGACAGCGCGATGATTATGTATTATAATCCAAAGTTCTGGTGGGGCTTGGCATGGCTTGGCAAGGCGTGGCGAGGCGTGGCCCGGTCCGGCTTGGTTGGGTCTGGTAAGGTAAGGCGAGGTAAGGGAAAGACAGTCGTCGCAAGACGGCTGTCTTTCATTTTTGTGAGCTAGACGATGTGGGATCAAAATCAAAGCGCGACCTCGGCCCAAGTGGACATTACGATCAGCGATGGCTCGACCTGGCAGGACGCGTTTCAGTTTGGCACGCCGGGAGATTTCACTTGGCAGCTGCAGCCGGGCTGGGAGATGGAGGTTAAGCTCGATCGGTATCAAACAACGCCTTTATTAAATCCTTCAACAGCGAACGGACAGATTATCGTCGACGATATAAATCAACGAGTCATTCATCTCAATGTACCGCCGTCGGTAATTCAGGCCGCCTTACAACCTGGAAATTATTGCTATGATTTGGTTATGAGCGACAGTAGCGTTCCTCCAATTCGTACTGTTCTTATGCACGGCCGATTGCGCGTTGTTCGAGGAGTTAGCCAGCCTTGACACAGCAATCAAAATTTTACAATTTGAAATTTGAGGCCCGGCTCGGCAAGGCATGGCACGGCAGGGCTCGGCAAGGTATGGCTAGGTATGGCAAGGTAAGGTATGGGGACGGCGATCATCGCACGGTGGTCGCCGTTCATTTTGGCATGGAGTGATCCATGCCGCCAATCATTTCCAATGAACCCGCGCCGATCGCAGCCTTCCCCGTCGTCCCGATCTTTGGAACAGGGCCTACTGGACCTGCTGGCGGACCTTCAGGACCAACTGGCGCGACCGGGCCTGCTGTTACCGGAGCAACTGGATCTGCTCGAACGGGTCCGACTGGCAATACGGGACCTACGGGCGCAGGCGCATTCACCGGACCAACCGGACCCACCGGACGAACCGGACCGCCGGGAGCCGTAGGGCAGACCGGCGCTGCTGGACTAGCAAGTTCGACTGGCGCGACGGGTCCGACTGGACCATCGGGAGGTCCGACTGGACCGACCGGTATAGGCTTTACTGGTCCTCCTGGTACTGCAGCTAATACTGGTGCGACTGGGCCAACCGGGATTTCGCTTACTGGTCCAACGGGCCCTGGTGGTCCTGCATCAAACACTGGCGCGACAGGTTCGACTGGGCCGACAGGTACGGTCAGTGGTGTGGCTGTCCAGAATCTTCAGAGTGCGGCTTACACCACGGTGTTGTCCGATGCAGGTAAGTCTATTGTGCATCCCGCTGCAGATACAACAGCGCGTACATGGACGATAGATAGCAACGCAAATGTCGCTTACACAGCTGGGACGTTGATTACGTTTGTAAATCAGAATGGAGCAGGGACCATAACGATTGCAATAACGGCTGACACTTTGCGTTTGGCGGGTGCAGGGACAACAGGGAGCCGCACGCTAACGGCTAATGGCATTGCTACTGCGTATAAAATTGCTGCCACCGAATGGTTGATCTCTGGAACGGGATTGACCTAGATGGTGGCACAACAGCAAATTTTACTTGCGTATGGGTATAGCGCGGCAGTCTTGCAATTCTTGGCGCGGACATCCGGTCTCGATGGAACGCATACTAGCGCTTATCAGGCATTGATTGACGGACTGGTGGCAGACGGCGTTTGGGCCAAGCTGGATATGTTACATATCTATGCGACGCAGAACAGCACGACTGCAAACTTGAACCTGATCGGCAATATTTACAATGCAACACCAATTAATTCGCCTCCATTTACGGTTGACAGGGGCTACACAAGTTCGGAGGCCTCAGCTCAATACATTGATACCGGATTTAACCCTACTACGGCGGTTTCTCCTAAGCTTACGCAAAACTCGGCGCATATATCGGAATGGCTTTTAAGCGACATTAACACGACCCGCAGTTTGGTAATTGGGCATAACAACGCCAGCACATATTTAGGCATACATGCACGGTTTTCCAATAGTACTTACATGTATCTAAACAGCGGTACCTCAGTAGTCAATGTCGCCAGTGCTAATTCGCTTGGGCACTTCTTGGGGAATCGGAATGCAGTCAGCAGTGTCCAGGGCTACAAGAATGGCAGCCAGATTATCACCGACACCATCGCCTCGAATGGGTTAGTGAATTCAAGTATTATAGCTCTGGGACAGAATCAGAATGGAACGCTATTCGGGTCCAACTACCAGGGGGCGATGGCGAGCATCGGTTCGTCATTGAGTTCGACGGATGCGACCAACTTTTACAATCGGCTGCGCACCTACATGACGGCGGTAGGCGTGCCATGAACAGGTAGATGAAATGTCAACACAGTCAACCATTCCCGCTCCGATCATGGCGCAACCGGTTGTGGTTGTCGGCGGCCCGACCGGACCAAGCGGTGGTCCAACCGGACCAATGGGGCCGACGGGTCTCGCGATCAACATAACTGGTTCGACTGGGCCGACCGGGCGCACGGGACCGCTCGGGACAGGGCCGACCGGAGCGACGGGTGCTGGTGCCTTCACTGGGCCGACGGGGCGAACAGGTCCGCCGGGATCTGCAGCGACGGGACCGAGCGGAGCGACCGGACCAACAGGTCCGATTGGTGTGCATCAATCAGGATCAGCCAATTTCACCGGTCCAACTGGTGGCTGGGGCGCGCCGCCGCCGTTGATGTGCGGACTGGGTGCGACGATCACACCGAATGCTAGTGGCAAATGCGCCATTATTATCGCTGGTGTTGCGCTGAACTCAACAACCAATGGCGGCACTATCAATGTGTCTGGTCGTTATGGCACCGGCACGGCTCCCGTCGCGGGCGCAGCTGACACGGGCACTCCATTCGGTATCACGCAGCATCTCAATACGGCCGTCACCGGCGGTAATATTCTACAAATCGGATTCACAGTTATGGCTGTTGTGACCGGTTTGGCGGTGGGCACGCCGTATTGGTTTGATCTCGCACTTAGCACAGTAAGCGGAACTGGATGCCAGGTGAGAGATCTGCAAGGGATCGCGATGGAAGTGTGAGATGAACATCATCCCGGCAGCTCCGATCGCTGCGTTCCCGGTGGTGGTTGCCGGGGCGACGGGCGCGACTGGGCCGGCGGGATTTGCGAGCTCGACCGGGGCGACGGGGCCGACGGGGCCGCTCGGTGGTCCGACCGGTCCAGCGGGAAATACTGGGCCGACGGGACTTGGACCGACCGGACCGCAAGGATCGCAAGGTGTTCAAGGCATTCCCGGGATCCAAGGTCCAACAGGCGCAACCGGGGCTTCGTTCACCGGGCCAACCGGCCTCAGCGTGACCGGACCGACAGGTGTAACTGGACCAAGCGGACCACTCGGTACCGGCCCGACCGGGCCGCAAGGACAAGCCAGCCTGACTGGGGCGACGGGACCGACTGGCGTTGCTGGTAGCGCAGGATCAACTGGGCCAACCGGACCTAGTGGGATAACGGGATCAGCGGGTGTAACAGGACCGACAGGTTCGACCGGTCCTACTGGCGGTGGAACGGGTCCGACAGGTTCGACAGGTGCTGGGGGAAGTACAGTAGTAACTTGGAATCCTGCTGATCTGTCGAGTATGACCTTGAGTAATGGCAACTTGACTGCAGCAGGAACTGCTGTTTCAGCAGGAGTACGCGCTACTTTAGGGCAGGCAAGCGGCAAGCTCTATTTTGAAATCCTTGCCGTAAATGTCAACCTCAACGATATGTTTGGCGTAGCTCTTGCGACTGCTACATTTGGTGGGATTTACAGCAGTGGTACCAATGCCTGCGTGGTTAATGCTAATAGTGGAAGTATTTATAACAACGGTCCCATTGGTGTTTTCATTGGAGCTGTTACGAACGGTCATACAGTCTGTTTTGCCATAGATATGGATAATAAACGATTTTGGGCAAGACTTGATGGGGGCAACTGGAATGGAAATGCGACTTACAATCCTGCAACCAATGTTGGCGGCGTTGACATTTCGGCATTGTTTACAGCGGGCACTAGAGCATTTCCTGTTTATGTGGATCAAGGTAGTGGGTTTTCAGCAACAGCTAATTTTGGTGCCACAAGTTTTACGCAAGCAATACCTTCTGGTTTTAGTTCTTGGAGTGGCGTGGTTATAGGTCCGACAGGTCCGACTGGTTCAGCTGCGACCGGACCAACCGGATCAACTGGATCGACAGGGCCTACTGGGCCTACGGGACGAACTGGACCGACCGGTCCAACAGGTTCAGCTGCGACCGGACCAACTGGATCGACGGGAATTACGGGACCAACAGGTGGCGGCGGTGCAACCGTCGTTATTCCCAATTATCTTGGTGGGCTCACGCTATCGAACGACGCAACTTCGCCTAATACCGTGCTTGATATTGCTACCGGCGGCGCGATGTCGGATGATAATACGACGTTGATGAATTTGCTGACTGCGAATTTTACGAAAACTACCGCAGCATGGGCAGTGGGATCGGGCAACGGTGCGCTTGATACCGGCACGATTGCGGCAAGTACTTGGTACCATGTTTTCGTGATCATGCGCACTGATACCGGCGTGGTTGACGTGTTGATTTCGACCAGCGTGACCGCGCCGACGCTGCCGACGAACTACAACATGAAGCGACGCATCGGGTCGATCAGGACCAACGCATCGTCGCAGATTATTGCATTCAGCCAAGTCGGCGATCAGTTCTTATGGAAAGTGCCAGTGGTAGACATTAGTAATGCCGCCGCTGGGGCGACAGGTAGTGCGGGTGCTGCTGTCGCTATAACTGTCCCGTCAGGAGTAAAAGTAATTGCACTTTTAAGAACGTACGTTGTTCCCACTGGGGCTATAAATTTTGGGCTTACATCACCAGACGTTAGCGATGCTTCTATTGATATTGTGAGTTGTGCGGCAAGTGTGTACACGGGAGCTTATTGGCAAGTTCGCACTGACACAGCTAGCCACGTTATGGAATATTCATCTGGCACAACTGGTTCGGGTATTTATGTCAT
>Ga0066903_100007191_pt1 | contig 10048 bp, 8 predicted proteins | sample PanSoiMetaGPlot1_FD_67491 | JGI IMG/M metagenome (GOLD analysis project Ga0066903, IMG submission 67491) | Tropical forest soil microbial communities from Panama analyzed to predict greenhouse gas emissions - Panama Soil - Plot 1 (version 2) | ecosystem: Environmental > Terrestrial > Soil >... | reverse complement strand
TTTTCCATGCCTAAAGCCAAGAGCCTAAAGCCCAAAGCCGGGAACGAAGTTCCCAACGGGAAGTTCGTTCCCACCGCGCGTGTGGCAGCCCTGAAGATGCTCGCCCGGCGGGAGCTCTCCGAGGCGCAAGTGCGACAGCGTCTTGCGCGCCGCGGGTACGACGACTCAGAAATCGAACCCGCGATAGAACGGCTCAAAGCGGACAGGTCGATAGACGATGCGCGTGTCGCGGGCGCGATTGCGAGAACCGAAGTGTCGATCAAGCGTCGTGGCAAGCGACGCGTCGTGCAACAGATTCAACAAGCCGGTATCTCGCGCGCGGCGGCTCGGCAGGCGACTGATGAAATCTTCGAAGACTTGAACGAGGACACACTCCTCGCCTCTGCTCTCAATCGACGGCTGAAGAACGGGCGGACGATCGTCGACGATCGCGAATTCCAGCGGTTGTATCGCTACCTGGTTCGCCAGGGCTTTGATGCCGATGACGTCGTCAAAGCGCTGTCGGCGCGACGCGCCCGATAAGCCCTTGGACCTTTGCGTCTTTGGACCGACGTGACTCTGGCGTCCTGGCTAAGGACAGCCAAGGACGATGGACCAAGGACCAGGGTCGGGAAGTGTCGCAGGCCGAAGGCCTTAAAATAAACAGTAATGACTTCGAACGAAATCCGCTCGTCGTTCCTCAAACATTTTGAAAGACACGGTCACCGCATCGTGCCCAGCTCGTCGCTCGTGCCGACCGACGATCCGACGCTCCTGTTTACCAACGCCGGCATGAACCAGTTCAAGGACGTGTTCGTCGGCCGCGAAAAGCGGGACTACACGCGCGCGGCGAGCTCGCAGAAATGCGTCCGGGCGGGCGGCAAGCATAACGACCTCGAGAACGTCGGTCGCACGGCTCGCCATCTGACGTTTTTTGAAATGCTCGGCAATTTTTCATTCGGCGACTACTTCAAGGCCGACGCGATTCGGTTTGCGTGGGAATTGCTCGTCGATGTGTACAAGCTGGACGTGAACCGCCTGTGGTTCAGTGTGTTCGAAGGCGACGCGGCGGTTCCCGCCGACGATGAAGCGGCGGCGTTGTGGGTGAAGACGGGCGCCTCGCCCGATCGCGTGCTCCGATTCGGCAGGAAAGACAATTTCTGGGCAATGGGCGACACGGGGCCGTGCGGCCCGTGCTCGGAGATTCATTACTTCCGCGGCGCGGACCTGTCGCAGAACCGGCCGGAGCTCGTGAACGGGCCCGGTGACGACACGATGGAAATCTGGAACCTGGTGTTCATGCAGTACGACCGGCACAGCAGTGGCACGCTGCATCCGCTGCCCGCCCCCTCGGTCGACACGGGTGCCGGACTCGAGCGCATGACGAGCGTGCTGCAACACGTCTCGACCGTGTACGACATCGATTCCTTCGCAGCCATCATGAAAGCAATCGCCGATCTTAGCGGCCACAACTATGGTGGCGACATGACCGACGAACTGGATACGGCGGCCCGCGTCATCTGCGATCACGCGCGCTCGACCACGTTTCTGATCGGCGACGGCGTCATTCCGTCAAACGAAGGTCGCGGTTACGTGCTCAGGAAAATCATGCGGCGCGCCATGCGGCATGGGAAACATCTCGGCCTGAACGAACCGTTCCTCAACCGCTTCGTCGCCGTGCTGGCGAGAGAAATGGGCGACGCCTATCCAGAGCTTCGAACGAACCGCGCGATGATCGAACAAACCATCATTGCCGAAGAGAAACGCTTCGACGCGGTTCTCAGCGATGGACTGCCCCGCCTCGAGACCGAGATCACGAAAGCGCTCGGCACCTCGAACCGCGTGCTCTCCGGCGACGCGGCGTTCCGGCTGTACGACACGTTTGGCGTCCCCTTTGATTTCATCAAGGACACCGCGGCGACTTACGACGTGGCCGTCGATGAGGCTGCCTTCGAGCAAGCCATGGCGGGCCAGCGCGACAAGGCCCGTGCGCAAAGCACCTTCAGCGGTGGCAAAAAGGGTGAGGAGTTCGCCGTCCAGGACGAAGCGAGCCTCAAAAACGTGGGCGATCGCTTCGAAGGATACAGCAGCACGAGACTCACGGGCGTTCCCGTGCTCGCGTTGTTCGACGGCGCGCGACAACCGGTTCAGTCGCTCGACAGCGGCGCAACCGGCTATGTCGTGCTCGCGCTGACGCCGTTTTATCTCGAAGCGGGCGGGCAGGTGTCCGATTCGGGACGACTGTTGAACGAAGCGTCGGGCGCAACGGCAATCGTTGAAGGTCTGACACGGATTCGCGCGGGTCTGCCGCGCGCCCATCGTGTCCGGGTCGAGCGTGGTCAATTCCACGTGCGCGACCTGATCACCGCCGAAGTGGATGCGGAGGTCCGTGATTCCACGAAACGGAATCACACTGCCACGCATTTGCTTCACGCCGCGCTCCGTCAGGTGCTGGGAGCACATGTGAAACAGGCGGGGTCGCTTGTCGCACCTGACCGTTTGCGGTTCGACTTCGTGCATTTCCAGCCGGTCACGCGTGAGGAACTCGACCGCATCGAGCTGATTGTCAGCGAACAGATCGTCCGGAATACCGCCGTGCAGACCGACGTCCGTTCCACGGACGAAGCCATTGCAAGCGGCGCGATGGCGCTCTTCGGCGAGAAATACGGCGACCGCGTGCGCGTCGTGTCGGTGCCTGGATTCAGCATGGAACTCTGTGGCGGGACTCACGTCCACGCCACCGGCGATATCGGAGCGTTCGTCATCGTCGCCGAGAGCGGCGTGGCCGCGGGTGTGCGCCGCATTGAGGCCTTCACGGGCCTCGGCGCCACCACCTGGGTCCAGGAGCGTCGGGCGTCGCTCGGACGGGTGCTGGAAACGCTCCACGTTGGCGAGGATCAGGCGGTCGAGTCGATCGAACGTCTGCAAGCGGACGTCAAGCGGTTGAATCGGGACGTGACGCAGCTCAAAACCAAGCTGGCGATGGGGGCTGGCGGGTCCGCTCCCGAAGAGGAAGCCACGTCAGTTGCGGGAATCGCACTGGCCCGCCGGAAAGTCAGCGACCTCGATAAGGATGCGCTCCGGGCATTGGCAGATACTCTCAAGACGAAAATCAAGAGCGGTGTGGTTGTGCTCGCGAATCAGACCGACGGCAAGGTCCAACTGGTCGTCGCAGTTACGCCTGACCTGACAGGTCGTGTCAAAGCAGGCCAAATCGTGAAAGAGCTGGCGCCAATGGTCGGCGGAGGCGGCGGCGGGCGCCCAGACTTCGCGGAAGCTGGGGGAAAACAGCCTGAGAACATCGATCAGATGCTCACGGCTGCACCGGGAGTGATACAGAAACTTTTGGGCTAAGTACTATTCCCGGTCCGTCCGATACACCTATTGGTGAATCTCTCTCCAATAGGGCACTGCCGCAACTTCTTGAGCCGACGCGGTATGAGCGTCGCGCTCGTCGCGGGAACGATAGTCGCCGGCCTTGCCTCCCCTGCGCACGCGCAGATTTTCAGCTGGCGCGATGCCGACGGCAGGCTCGTGCTGTCGGATGCGCGACCGAAGAATGGCGAAGCCGTGCGCTCGTTTGCCGTGCCCGCAGCGGAGGGCGTTCGCACGACTCGCGAAACGATGGCTGCCGATCGCTCGCAACTCTACGACGACATCATCGTGGAGAACTCGCGATTGAACAACGTGCGGCCGTCGCTGGTGCGAGCCGTCGTGCAGGTGGAGTCAGGCTTCAACCCTCGCGCCTACTCGCCGAAGGGCGCGATGGGGCTGATGCAACTGATGCCCGCGACCGCACGCGAGTTCGGCGTCCGCAATCCGTTCAATCCCGATGAAAACGTTCGAGGCGGCGTCGCGTATCTGCGTCAGCTCCTCGATCGATACGACAACAACGAGCAACTGGCGCTCGCCGCTTACAACGCCGGCCCGGGCGCTGTCGACAAACACGGCCAGTCAATTCCGCCCTACCGGGAAACCCGCGATTATGTTACGAAGGTGAATGGCATCGCGGGAGACGGAGCCGACCGTCCGGTTAAAGGTCGGACAAAGCTCTATAGGGTCGTCGAAGTCGTAGACGGTCGCGAGATCATCAAGTACACAGACACCAAACCGCAATAACGCGTTGGACTAGTGTCCAAGCGTCACCGTCAGCGCCTCTGGCAACGTGCGTCGCCAGTGGACCGGATCATGATCCGAATAGACTTCGACGTAATGAACGGCGTAGCCTCTCGCTTTCAATAAATCCCTGAGATGACGATTTGCGTCGAGGAGCGTCGTTCCGTCATTCCCTTCCGGCCTGTCCTCCATCTGGCCGACGTCGAAGTGGAAGAACACGCTGCTCTCCGGGGCCTTCGCGAATTGACGGACAAGCCATTCCGGTTGCCGATCGACATCGTTCAGGTTCTTGAACTGGAACGAGCCACTTTGTGCGATCACTTTCCCAAAGACGTCCGGCCGTCGCAGTGCCGCGTACGCACTGATCAATCCACCGAGGCTGTCGCCGCACAGCACCGTGTGGGCTGCATCAGTCTTGAGCGCGTACTTCTCTTGAACCCACGGCAGTAGTTCATCGGTCAGAAACTTCACGAACGGGTCGCTGAACGTCATCTCGAGTGCGCGCGCTTCCCCTCCGTTGTCGACGAAGACGGCCACGGTCTGATCGATTTTGCCAGCGGCGTACAGGTTGTCGAGAATCGTCGCGGTCGGAATTCGATACTGGTACGTCGTGCCGCCGTCGAACACGATCAACAGATTTTGATTGCGAAGCGGCGGGCCGGTCGGCGTGTACACCCACACGGTTCGCGGGTTCGCCATCGTCAGCACGGAGCTCTTGATAGCTGCTTCATGCAGTTCGCCAGTGGGAACCGTCGGCTGTCGCGCGAGCCACGGATTGTCCGGCGCGGCTGGCATCCGGGCAACCGAGCCGTTCCTCCAGGGCTGGACAGGATCGAAGAGCGGATCGGATTTGGCCGGATAGGGGCTGAGATTGAGCGGATCGGGACGGAGAGAGCGCTGCATCGCTGCGGCTGGCGAGCCGCTATTCGAAGGCGGAAGGTTCACCATTAGTTGATAGAGAAATTCTGCATCCGCCGGAAAACGATGGGAGAGATACCAGACATTCGTTCCGGCCAGCTGCTGCAGCCGACTCCGGTGGTCGCTGAGCGGATCGGCACTGTCAATCCGAGCGTTGAGGATCACGGACTTCGTATCGCCTGAATCCTTCCAGACAAAGGTGGCTAAAACCGTCTGGCTGTCTCCCGGTATGTTTTCGATGAGCGGCGAGCCTTGCGACTCGATCGTCGACCAGAATTCCTGGACGGCTGCCGTCTGTCCAGCGAAGACGTTGCGCTCGAGGCGAGCGATGGCGGGACTGTCGGGATTCGCATCGGGCGGCTGAGCCGCGATGACCGTGACGAAAAGGAGCGCCGGCGTCAGGAAAGGCAGGTGTCTTCTCATAAGCGCCTCTCGGTAGCGGCGAGCGGCCCGGAAAAGCAGGATGTTACGTCAATCGCCTCGCTCCACACTCGAAAGATCGAGTCGTTCGTAGGCCGGACCCAACGCTTCCGTTGCCATCAACACTTCGGCTCCCACAATCGCGGCACAGACGAGCGCTGCCGGGATCAAAATCCACCATCCCACCAGACGCCGGAACGCGAACGAGATAATTCCCCCGACGATGACGCCGGGTGCGACGACGAACCCCAGCATCAGCCACGTTGCGCCAAGCATGAAGACGCGCTGCCCCATCGCATCGACGCCGCGGGGCCGTCCCATGCCGAGCGGCACCCACGCGGGGAACAACAGCGCGGCAGTGTTGTGAATCGTGAACTGGGCGATCACGAGCGCCGGCGCGAGAATCATCCCGGCGAGTCCCACCGCGATCCTCACCGACAGCGTGGTCGTTGAAAACGTCGCCGCCGATAGCAAGATACCGACGGCGCCAAATACCCAGGTGAGGGCCGTGACAACGGCCGCCGGCCACAGCATCTCACCCCGCACGACCGCCGAAGGCCGAACCGGCCAGGTCTTGAGCACCTCGAGATGCTGCAGGTCCTGTCGAAGATCGACGCGGAAAATCTGCGGACCAATGATGCCGGCGAAGATGGCGCCGAGTGTCGCCAGTAAACCGATCGCTTCGGCCAGACCGCGCGCCCGCCCGAACAAAGCGACCACTGTCGTCAACCACGCTATCATCACGCCGATTCGAATGAGCACGCGGCGGTCGACGATTCGGAACGTCTGCAGCGCACCCTTCCAGACAAATGGCGTCTCGGGACGTCCAGTGAGCGCGAGATCCCAGCCGACGCCCCGCACCTGATAAGCCGGACGCTTCCGTGTGGGACGGTTGACCTCAGACTCGGTCAGTTCTTCCGTCATCGCGCCGAAGGCTTCGTCGGCGCGAAGCACCCACGCGATGACGCCGGCGTAAGTCAGCAGCGCAACCGGGATCGCCTTAAAGAACTCGAACCAGCCGCTTGCAAACAACGGCCGGACCAGCGCAATGAATGGAAGCAGCACCAGATGCGGGGTGCCGGTTGTGGCGACGGCGCTGACCACTTGATACGCATCCCTCAGCGTCAGGATCGGCTGAGCCCAAAGATGCCGCCCGATCGACACGAGCACGACAGCGAGGGCCGCGAACAGCACAGTCATCATGCCGCGCGCGAGGCCGCGGCTAGTTGTGCTGCGTCGAGTCACTTGTGGGCGCGATAACGTCACGCCTGTGAAGAAGACGTGCGCCGTCATGAGAATCAACCAGACGGCGATCAGTCCGCGAATCCTGGCTGGAATGCTCGCGATCGGATACGCCAGCGACATCACCAGCGCACCGAACAAAACGGCCCACTGCGATCGCATGAGGCGATAGAACAGCAGGTGGCGGCGCGCGACGGGCGCTGTAAACAAGAACTCCGTTTCGGCCGGCGTGAATTCCAGAAGACCGCTGCCGAACGGCATCAACCAGCTGACCGCTGCGGCGACGAGGAGCGCGAGACCGCCAAGGGATGGCGCCGCGGCGGCAAACGACGCGATGACGCGCTGCGCCTGTCGAGCGCCAGGCGAAGCAGCCACGCCGGCAGGCGGACGACGAGGCCGCGTGCGTCCATAGAGCGCGAAGAAGAGATACAGCCCGCCGATAATCGCGCCAATGAGATAGCGCGGTTCCCGCAGACGACTGAGACGCCGCCGCATGCGGTTCTTCGCCGTGCACCACATGATGTACAGCGTCGCGAGCACCATCAGTCGCGCTTCTCCGGGGCAAATTGTGGGGCGTGGCCGGTGATCTCGAGGAAGATCTGCTCGAGGTTTGAATCAGCGGTCGCCAGCTCGGCGCGCGCCGCCAGATCTCTCACGGTCCCATCGGCCACCTTGTGCCCCTTGGCCATGATGATCACGCGCGTGCACACTTCCTGGACCAGATGCAGCAGGTGTGATGAGAGCACGACGGCGGCGCCCTGCTTCGCGCGGCGCGTGATCGTGTCGCGCATGCGGCGGATGCCAATCGGATCCAGGCCGGTCAGCGGCTCGTCGAAGAGCAGCACCGACGCGTCACGGACGAGCCCGCAGGCGATGACAACCTTCTGACGCATGCCACGCGAGAGTTCACCCGGCAGCGCACGTTCCTTCCCGGTCAGTTCCAGCTCAGCGATCAGATCCTGCGCACGGCGATCGAAATCCTGCACCGTGTAGAGGCGCGCGACGAGACGCAGGTGCTCTTCGACCGTCAGGTACTCGAACAGGTGTGGCTCGTCGGGCATGAACGCGAGCCGGCGTTTGGCTTCGATCGGCGCCGTCGCCAGGTCATGGCCATCGATGACGACCCGCCCCGAGGAGGGCTTCAGGATGCCGGCGAGGGTGCGAAGCGTCGTAGTCTTTCCCGCCCCGTTGGGACCAATGAGGCCGACAATCTCTCCACGAGCGACCTCGAACGACAAGTCGTCGACGGCGGTGAAGGCTCCGTAGGTGCGCCGGAGCTGCTGAACAGAAATGGCCATGGAAGGGTGTGTTACGATAAGTGGTTTCGGAGGTAATAGATTACGTGGCCCAGCATGCATCCGCGCTCAAGGCGCACCGGCAGAGTATCAAGAACCGAGAGCACAACCGCCAGTTCCGTTCGCACCTGCGCGGTGCGCTGCGGAATATCCGGACGGCCATCGACAAGAACGATCTGACTGGCGCCAAAAACGCGTTGAAGCAGACCATTTCGCTGATTGACAAGATGGCCAGCAAGGGCATCATTCATCGCAATGCTGCCGGCCGGTACAAGTCGCGGCTGCAGACACGCCTCGCCGCCAAGTCAAAAGCGGCCTAACGCCCGTCCCCGCTTCCACGTACACAACTCGACGATCAGCCGTTCGAGCAGGATGCGTGGATCACCGCCCGACCGCTTCAGGTCGAGATCGGTTCGAAAGAGCGCTGCGATCGCCGGGCGAAGGGCGCCCGGCGCAATCACCGGAAACTTCGTCCGCACCAGCCAGCCGAGCTGACCGAGCACCTTCTCGGGCGGCGCACCGGCATCGAGCACCAGCGCGAGCTGACGGAGCGCGATCGCGCCATCTCCCGCCTCGATGGCGTTGGTCATCGCCCAGTCGTCCTGAAGCGTGGCCGGCCCGACAATCTGCCGCACATCGTCGAGCGCAATCATTTTCTGGCCCAGCGCGTACAGCAGTAACCGCTCGACGTCGTTGCGCAGCCGCTTGATGTCGGCGCCACTGCGCTCTCCCAGCAACCTGGCGCCGGCCGGATCGATCTGCGCTCCTGCTGCGGTCACACGATTCTTAATCCAGCGTTCAGCGTCGGCCTGCGTTTCGATGACGCCGCATTCGACCAGCGCTGCGTGCTTGACGAGCAGCTTGTACATGCGGCTGCGCTTGTCGAGCGGCGCCGCAATCAAAACGATGGTCGTCTGCGAATCCGGTTCCTTGAACAGCATCTCGAGCGCATCGAGCGCCCGGTTGGCGGCATCGCTCTCGCGCTTTGGCATCAGCAACTGATCGGCCTGCAGGACGATCAGCAGCCGGCGAGGCGACATCATCGGGAGTGTGTGCGCGGCAGCGACCAGCTCCGAAACGACGCCGACGAGGCGTTCGCCCGAGGTCACGTCGCCGGCGTGAATCCGCTCGACGTTGAACGCGCGAAGGCCCTCGTCGATGAGTTCTTCGAACTCATGTCCGAGGGCTGTTTTCTCGATGTCGTCTTCGCCCTGCAGGAGATAGAGCGCACCGACCGAACCTGATTCAATTTGTTTTCGGACCGCAGCAGGCGTCGTCAGCGGCATGGAGTGGCGATCAGAACGCCTCGAGAATCGCGTTCACAATCGTACGGGCGAACTCAGTCGTCATCCGATCCAGCGCGTTCTGATCCTGTCCGAAGAAGATACTGGGATCGACCTGCACCTGGCTGCTCTGGGCTTCGTACTCCTGTCGAAACACGAGGTTGGGATTTTCCCACAGCACCTTCCCTTCGCGCACATCGCGCAACGACACCTGGGCGCTCATGACGATGGTGTAGCGCGAAGCGAGCTGCTGCGTGGTGAAGCTGACCGGCTGGATGCTCACGCCCGAGAGCACACCGGTCAAGACCGCGTCGACGTTGGTGGCCTCGGGGACGATCCGATAATGGCCGCGGCCGATGAATTCGGAGCGGACTTTTTGCGTTACCTGGGTTTCGAGATTGAACAGCGGCGTGCGATTCTCGAAGGTGGGCACACCGATCGTCTTGATGTAGTCGGGGAGAAACGATCCGCGACCCACGAGCGTGTAACCGCAACCGGATCCGGTGAGCGTCGCCACAGCCAACAGCGACGCGACCACAAAAGCTCCACCACGGAGGTCACGGAGCAAAATTCTCTTCCTGGAGCCTAAAGCCCAAAACCTAAAGCCGTTCGTCACCCAACCACCACACTTACCAGCGGCCCCTTGGCCACCACAACCTTTTTGACGGTCTTGCCATCGGTGTAGCTCGACACGGCGGACAGGGCGCGCTCGCGAAGCTCGTCCTCAGCAGTCTCGGCTGGCACCGTGACACGAGCTCGCAGCTTGCCATTGACCTGAATCGGGACCACAACTTC
>Ga0066903_100007190_pt1 | contig 10048 bp, 9 predicted proteins | sample PanSoiMetaGPlot1_FD_67491 | JGI IMG/M metagenome (GOLD analysis project Ga0066903, IMG submission 67491) | Tropical forest soil microbial communities from Panama analyzed to predict greenhouse gas emissions - Panama Soil - Plot 1 (version 2) | ecosystem: Environmental > Terrestrial > Soil >... | reverse complement strand
CAGTTGATGCGGGTGGAGTCGCTGCCCGACCTCACCGACTTCTTCGCGACGCTTCAGTCGCCGATCACCCCGCTCCTGCCGTCGTTCTGGGCCGGCGAGACCATCTTCGCGTCGCTGCAGGGCGGGCGCGATCTGCTGCATGCCGCGGCGCTGTGGACGACCGCGTGCGCGTCGGTCGTGCTGCTGCGAATCGCCAGCGAACGCTGGTTCTTCGCCGGCTACAGCCGCTCGCAGGAGGCGCCGAAGGCGCGCTTCACGCGCCTCCGGCCGCTCGACGCGCTGGCGCGGGTCCTGCCGCTTTCGACCGTCCGGCGGCAGCTGCTGATCAAGGATCTGAAGATGTTCCTGCGCGACGTCGCGCAGTGGTCGCAGCTGCTCCTGCTCGTCGCGCTGGTGCTGCTCTATCTCTACAACTTCCGCGTGCTGGATCTGCAGCGCATTCCGTACATGAGCGGGTATCTGAAGAACGTCTACGCGTTCGTCAACCTCGGCATGGCGGGGTTCGTGATGGCGACCGTCGCCGTGCGATTCGTGTTTCCGGCGGTGTCGCTGGAAGGGCATGCCTTCTGGATCATCCGGACCGCGCCGATCTCGCTGCGCGACTTTCTGTGGTCGAAGTTCTGGACCGGGCTGCTGCCGGTGTTCATCCTCACCGAATTCCTGACCGTCGTCGCCAACCAGTTCCTCGGCGTCGATCCGTTCATGAAGTGGGCGGCGGCGATCGCCATCGTGTTCATGTGCTTCGCGCTGGTCGGTATGGCGACGGGCATGGGCGCGCGGTATCCCCGCTTCGGCGCCGACGTCAATCAGGCGGCGGGCTCGTACGGGGGCGTCGCCTTCATGCTCCAGGCGGTGCTCTTCGTCCTCGTCATGATCGTGCTCGTCGGCTGGCCGTCGTCTGTCTATCTGATGTACCAGTTTCGCCGGGCTCCACTCGGCGCCTGGCAGCAGATCTGGATGCTCGGCTGTTTCGTGGCCGCCGGCACCCTCAGCGTGACGCTGTGGATCACCTCGATGCGCGCCGGCGTCCGCGCGCTCGAGAGGATGGGCTAAAGAACACAAAGGACACCAAGGACACAAAGATAGAAGCTGGCCTGTTTTGCTTTGTGTCCTTGGTGTCCCTTTTGTTCACTCCCACCGGAACACTCGCGACGAGATCGCCACGCCAATCGCGAAGACCGCGAAGAGGGCGGCGACGTCGGTGAGATGGGCGGACCAGGGTTCGCCGTTCCAGATGCCGCGCAGCAGCGACACGGCGTAGGTCAGCGGAATCAGCCGCGCCAACGCCTGCATGGCGGGCGGCATGGCCTGGACCGGCACGAACAGGCCGGAGAACCCGACCATCGCGTACATGATCGCGGCGCCGACCGGCTGCGCGAAGCGCGCGGTCGGCACGACGCTGGCGATGACGAAACCGATCGAGAGAATGCTCCACGTGCTCAGGACCAGCGCCACCGCGAACGACACGACCGGAAACCGAACGTCGACCGGATAGTAGCGCTTGCCCGCCGCCATCATCAGCACGAGCGTGACGATGGTCAAGAGCAGCTTGACCAGCACGTGCGCGGTGAGGATCGTCTGGGGCCGCAGCGGCGTGGCCCTTAGCCGCTTGAGGATGCCGCCCTCGCGGTAAATCGTGATGATCGTCACGAGCGACAGCACCGCGCTGATGGCGATGAGGATGGCCGCGAACACCGGCAGCCCCACCCGCACCAGATCGATCACGGTGACCGATCGCGTCGAAAGCGCGCTGCCGCCGATCCGGCCGAGGATGACGAAGACCAGCACCGGCACGACGATCGTGCCGAATGCGCCGAGCGGCTCGCGCATGAAGACCTTGATCTCGATCCACGTGAGCTTCCAGAGTCCGTTCATGCAGCCTCAATCGCGAATGGAGTGGCCGGTGAGCGTGAGGAACACGTCCTCGAGGTTCGGCACGATGGTGCGGAAATCGGTGACGCGGATGCGATGCTCGGAGACGCAGTCGATCACCCGGGTCACCAGGTCGTCGCCGCGGCCGCGAATCGTCAGGCGCGGCCCCTGGGCGAGCACCTCGTCGACCCTGGGGATAGCGCGGAATCGGACCGCGGCGTCCGGATCGTCAGTGGTCAGCGCGACGCTCCGCTCGGGACAGTGGCGCGCGACCAGGCGTTCCGGCGTGTCGATGTCGACGATGCGGCCGTGATCGATGATGGCGACGCGATCGCAGAGCCGTTCCGCCTCCTCCATGAGGTGCGTGGTGAGGAACACGGTCTTGCCGCGCGCGCGGATGCCGCGGACCAGCTCCCAGATCGCGCGCCGCGCCTGCGGATCGAGTCCGGTGGTCAGCTCGTCGAGGAAGACAACGTCGGGATCGTTGACCAGCGCGAGCGCGATGAAGAGACGCTGCTTCTGGCCGCCCGACAGCGTCATGAACCAGGCGTCGCGCTTGTCGGCGAGGCCGAGCTGATCGAGCAGCCGCTCGCCGTCGGCCGGCGGCTTTCGATACAGCGACGCCCAGAGGTCGACCGCCTCCCAGACCTTGATCCGCTTCTGGAGCTGCGCCTGCTGCAGCTGGACGCCGATGCGCTGCTGCAGTTTGTAGACGTCGCGGAACGGATCGAGACCGAGCACCGAGATGGCGCCGCGATCCGGCACCCGCAGCCCTTCGACGCACTCGAGCGTGGTCGTCTTGCCGGCGCCGTTCGGTCCGATCAGGCCGAAGATCTCGCCGTCGTAGACCTCGAACGACACCTCGTCCACGGCGACGGTGGCGCCGTAGGTCTTGCGGCATCCGGCGACGCGGATGACTACGTCTCGCCCACCGTCCACGTGACGCTCGGCTGAAGCCTTCGCGCTACAACGGTGCGGTCCGTGCTCGCGATCGTCAGTCTCCCTTGCGGAACGCCGCCTCGCCGGTCGGTCCGCTGGCGGCAGGCAGGCTGTGCAGGTACTCGTAGAGCGCGCCGAGATCCTCGGTGCTCATGCGAGCGAACGGCTCCCACGGCATGACTGAACCGAGATGCTGGCGGCCGCCGCGCTGGAAGCGCGCGACGAACGTCTCCCGGTCCGGGAATTTCAGCAGCCCGCTCCCGTGCATCGGCGTCAGGTTCGGCGTCTTGAACCACAGCTTGGGATCGGCGCCGGTCAACGGAATCGGCTCCATCTCCATGCCGCCAGAGAACTCGGGCCCGGTCGCAGCGAACGTGGTCTGATCGCGAGGCGTATGGCAGCCGACGCAGTTCGACACATAACGCGCGAGATATTCGCCCCGTTCCCTGGTGACCGCCTGCGCCGGCGCCGCCGCCGGCGGGTCGATCGTCGTCCGCGGCTTGAACACCGACGAGAAGCTTTTCACGACCTTGCCGATCAGCGTCCACTCGTTCCTGCGCACCTCGTGACGGACTGGCGGCTGGGCGCGAAGGTAGGAGACGATCGCGCTCAGGTCGTCCTCGCTCATGTTGCCGAACGGCATCAGCGGCTCGATTGTCGCGCGGCCGTCGGGCCGGATCGCCCACCGCATCATCCGCGCGATCTGCCCGTCGGTATAGCGGCCGATGCCGGTCTCGGGATCCGGCGTGAGGTTGCTCGAGTAGAGGACGCCGAGCGGGCCGGCCGGCAGCGCAACCCCGCCGACGAGCGGCGCCTTCTCGCCGTCGGCGAGCTTCTGCAGCGCGTCGTAGGAGGCGCCGTGGCATTCGACGCAGTGCGCGGGACCGTACACCAGGTATTCTCCGCGGGCCAGCACCGCCGGATCGCGGCTGACCCGCACCTGCGGCAGCGGCCGGTCATAGATCTTGTCCCACGTCACCGACACATACGCCGCGAGAGCGATAACCGCAACGACGACAACCGTACACACGATCGCCAGCAGCCGAACGATACCCTTGATCATCTCTACTCCGTGGTCACTGTGAGGGCGAAGCGGCCAACGATCTTAACCTGATCTGATCTACGAATTCGCGGCGCAATCGGATCAGGTGTTCACGTCATGGCATAGACAGCGACGTTGACGGCGAATTTCGTGTTGTCTTCCCGGAGGAAGCGTTTGTTCCGCCAGTCGTAGTCCCACTCGCAGCCGTAGTCCTTGTTGCTGTAGAGGACGGCGAGGCGCTCCCGGCGCTCGATGCCCTTCAGGTATTCATGGACGATGTTGTCGCCCCATCCGTTCAGCTCGTGGGAAGTCTGCGGCGGGCCGGGGAAGGTGAAGAAACTGCGATAGATCGGGTGCGACACCGGAAGCTTCGCCAGCGAGTCGCCGGGAAAAGTCACCCGCATCTCCTGCTCGAACGATTTCGCGAACAGTCCGTTGACGTCGTGGTTGCAGTCGTCCGAGAACAACAGCCCGCCGGCGTCGGCGAACGTCCGCAGCGTCTCGCGCTCGGCGCTGCTGAAGCGTACGAGCTTGTGGCCGGTCATGAACACGAACGGGAACGACAGCAGCTCGCGCGACGACGCCGAGATGACGACCTCCTCTTTGTAAACCGCGATCGACGTGTACTGCATCAGCGAATCGAGCACGTTGGCCGCGACCTTCGGGTTGTAGTCCCAGTCACCCGACTCATAGCGCAGGCGCGCGAAGACGAACTCCGACCCGCGCGGCCGCCCGGTTCGCTGGTGCGCGCGACGGTCCGGCTGAAGCCGACTACGTACGGTGTTATGCACGTCGTTACGTACGTCGTACGGCGTGTCCGCCTTCAGGCGGACCGTTCCGGCGACCGCCGCGAACTGCAGGAACTCGCGCCGGGTGATCATGATCGATCGATGATCTCATCGATCGAGGCCAGAGCGACCTCGGCCGGCTCGGCGATCGCCGCGTCCACCAGAGAGCTCGCCTCGGTTGCTTCCGGATTGATCTCCACGGTGAACGCGCCGCGCCGCTTCGCGTCGTGCAGGAGTCCAGCCGCTGGATAGACGACAGCGGAAGTGCCGACGGTCAGGAAGACGTCGCAGTCCGCCGCCGCGCTGGCGCGCGCGACGATCGCCGGGTCGAGCATTTCGCCGAACCAGACGACTGCCGGCCGCGCCAGGGCGCCGCAGTGCGGGCACGCCGGAACGGTCACCGCGGAGCTCGCAGACTCCGCAGAGGAAGTTTTGGTCTGCGCGCTCTGCGTTCTCTGCGGTTGGCTTGTGTCGTCGCGCCACGGTTCCGCGCCCGCCGCGCACGGGCGCGCGCACCGCGTGTGCCAGAGGGAACCGTGCATCCTCACGACTTCCTTCGTTCCGGCCGCCTCGTGCAGCCCGTCGACGTTCTGTGTGATCAGCGTGAACCGGGGAAATCGCCGGCTCCATGACGCGAGCACCTCGTGGGCGCGGTTGGGACGGCAGCCGGCGATCAGGCCGCGCCGCCAGTCGTACCACTCCCAGACCAGCCGCGGATCGCGAGCGAACGCCTCGGGCGTCGCGAGCTCTTCGGGCCGGAAGTTCCGCCACAGGCCGCCGGCGCCGCGGAAGGTCGGCACGCCGCTCGCCGCCGAGACGCCGGCGCCGGTCAGAACCGTGATCCGTGCGGTGCGCGTGAGCCGTGCCGCGACCATCGTGTACAATGCCCGTTTCCCGTGGAGTATCACATCACGCAGTACGAACTCGAGCAAGGCGCGCTCGAGATTCAGTACATCGAGGAGTTCTTCGGCGAGTTCCCGCGCAAGAAGACCGCGGCGGAAATCACCCGCCGTCTGGTCGGCCGCGCGCACCTGATTCTGCTCGCCAACGCACCGCTGCCCGACGATCCGGGAACCGTCGTGCCGGTGTCGTTCAAGGTCGCGCACGAGATCAAGGGTCCGGAAACCGAGCCGAAGCTGGTCGACCTGATCCACCGGCTGCACGATCACGTGCAGTTCGCCGGGCGCCGTGTGCTCTACACCTGGATCGGCGGCACGCGCCGCGACTGGCGCGGCCAGGGCTTCTTCCGCGCGCTCACCGAGCAGCAGGAGCTGTGGGCGATTGCGCACGGCTTCGACGAGATCATCGTCAAGACCAAGAACAAGTTCTACGACATGCGCGGGACGCTCGATCACCTCCGCTTCGAGGTCGTCAAATACGAGCGCAACGCCGCCGACAACGCGGAGTCGAAGGTCTACCTGAGCAAGAAGCTGCTGCCGGAAATGATCCAGACCCACCGCAGCGCCAAGACCGTCGTCGAAATCAAGAACTGACAACTTTTTCGGCGGTCTCCTCGTCCAAGCCATTTGACACTCTGTGCGTGGCGCATATAGCCTTCGCGCACACAGGACTTCATGTCATGGCGCTGAGACCGGTTGAATTCCACATCCTGCTCGCCCTGGCCGCGGAGGAGCGGCACGGCTACAGCATCCTCCAGGAGGTCGCCGAGTTGACCGACGGCGGCCTGACGATCGAGCCCGGGACGCTTTACCGCGCGCTGCACCGGATGCTGAAGGACGGCTGGGTCGTCGAGTCGGGTCGCAGGCCTGCCGCGGATGTCGATGATGAGAGGCGGAAGTATTACCGGCTGACGCCGCTCGGTCGGCGCCTCGCGACGGCGGAAGCCGATCGGCTCGCGCGTCTTCTCGCCTTCGCGCGCCAGCAGGGGCTGCTCAGCCGTGCCTGACAGGAACGCGGATCGCCGGCTCGCGTGGTGGCTGGTTTGGGCCTACCCGCCGCGGTTCCGGCGCGACGTCGGTCTGGGGCTGGTCGACGCGCTCGAGGATCGCATGCGTGCGCGCCGTGCGGCCGGCTCGCCGATCGGCGCGATCTGGCTGCGCGCGTGCCTCGACACAGTGCGCAACGCATCGGCGGAGTGGCTCGATCTTCTGTGGGATGGGGCCGCGAAGTTTCGCGCGCTTCGCGAAAGGTCGCGGGGGCGGGGCCCCGCGACGTTCAATGAAAGACGTCCGATGATCGACAAGCTGTGGCAGGACCTTCGGTATGCGATCCGCACCTGGATCAAGCGGCCGGCGGTCGCCGTTGTCGCCATCCTCACGCTCGCCATCGGCATCGGCGCCAACACCGCGATGTTCAGCATCGTCAACGCCATCCTGCTGCGGCCGCTGCCCTACGCGCACGCCGACAGGATTGTCATGCTGTGGAGCATCTTCACCGGACCGCAGACGCTGTCGGGCAATCCGCACGGGCTCGTCTCCTATCAGGAGTACCGTGAGTTGACGCGTCAGAGCGCGTCGTTCGACGCGATCGGCTTCTTTTTCCCGCAGAGCGTCAACCTGACCGGCGTCAGTGAGCCTCAGCGCCTCATCGGCTCGTTCGTCAATGGATCGTTTTTCGACGTCCTGAGCCTGCGCGCCGAGCGCGGACGTCTCTTCACCGAAGAAGACAGCGAGCCCGGTACCGTCAAGCCCTACGTGGTCATCTCGCACAACGTATGGCAGCAGCGCTTCGAAGGCAAGGAGTCCGCGGTCGGCCAGACGATGATTCTGAACGGCGTGCCGCTCACCATCGTCGGCGTGCTGGCGCCGCCGTTCGACGTCACTACCGTTCCGAGCGACGGTTGGTTCCTCGGCTCCGACGTGTACCTTCCGGTCGCGCAGTTTCCAGCGCGGAGCCTGGACACGACGACGATGCTGGCGGCGGCGAGAATGAAGCCGGGCGCGACGCTCGCCTCGGCGCAGTCGGACCTCGACGTCATCGCGAGCCGGCTTCAGACCGCCTATCCGCAAACGAACACTAATCGCGCGCTCATCATTGAGTCGGCGCACGAGAGCATCATCGGCAGTTCACGAACGGCGCTGTTCCTGCTGTTCGCCGCTGTCGGCGCGGTGCTGCTGATCGCGTGCGTCAACGTCGGCAACCTGCTGCTTGCACGCGCCGTGGATCGCCAGCGGGAAATCGCGCTGCGCGCGGCGCTCGGCGCCAGCCGGCTCGCGGTCACGCGTCAGATGATGGTCGAGGCGGTGCTGCTGGCCGTCGTCTCCACGGCGGCGGGGCTGGCCGTCGGCCGATGGGCGCTCGACGCGTTGACGTGGCTGCAGCGGCCGCAGGGCGTCCCGATTCCGAAGCAGATCACGCTCGACACGACGGTGCTGCTGTTCACGGGCGGCGTGGCGATCGTCGTCGCGCTGGTGTGCGGGTTGGCGCCGGCGCTGCGCACGTCGCGTCCCGATTTGAGCCATGTGCTGCAGGCCGGGTTCCGCCGCGGGTCGACGACAGGCAGCCGGACGCGCGACCTCCTGGTGGTGATCGAAGTCGCGCTGTCGGTCGCGCTGGTGGCGATCTGCGGCCTGCTCGTCCAGAGCCTGCTCGCGGTGCAGCGCGCGCCGCTCGGCTTCGACCCGTCGAACGTCCTCACGCTCGAATTCCGCCTGCCGCAGGCGAAGTATCACACGCCTGAAGAGATCGCGCGGTTCTTCCGGCAGGCGATCGAGCATGTGCGAGCGGTGCCGGGCGTGCAGTCCGCGGCGCTCGTGCGCGCCACGCCGTTCAGCGGCAACTGGGGCAACACGAAGTACGTCATCGAAGGGCGCACGCCGCCGAAGCCGGGCGCCGAGCCGATGACGCGGTATCACATCGTCACGCCCGACTCGTTCAGGACGCTGCGGATTCCCTTGCTGCGCGGACGTGATTTCACCGACCGCGACGATCTCACCGCGCCGCACGTCGCGATCGTCAACGAAACGCTGGCGCGCACCGCCTTCCCGGGCGAGGATGCGATTGGCAGGCGGTTGACGTCGCCGGACGCCGGTCCGCAGCCGCTGACGATCGTCGGCGTCGTCGGCGACGCCAAGCACTTGAGGTCGACCGAGCCGCCGCAGCCGCAGCTGTACGTTGCGCACTATCAGTTCCCGCTCATTTTCACAGGGATGGTCGTGCGCACCTCGGGTCCGCCGATGAGCGTGGCCAACGACGTGCGCAAAGCGATCTGGTCGGTGGACAAGGATCAGCCGATGTGGGGGGTGCGCCCGCTCGAGGATCTGGTCGCGTCCACGCAGGGGCAGCCGCTCTTTCTCGCCACGCTGCTCGCGGTGTTCGCGGGCATCGCACTGCTGCTCGCCGGCGTCGGGATTTACGGCGTGATGTCGTACGCCGTCGCGCAGCGGACGCACGAAATCGGGATTCGCCTCGCTCTCGGCGCCTCCGGCCGCCGCGTGCTCGGCGAGGTCGTCGCGCGCGCCGCCAGGCTGACCGCCGCCGCCGTCGTCATCGGGCTCGCGGCTGCGATCGCCGGCGGCCGCTTCGCCGCGGCGGTGCTGTTCGGCGTCACGCCGACCGACCCGGTCACGCTCGCCCTCGCCGCGGCCGTCCTCGCGTTCGTGTCGCTCGCCGCCTGCTACGTCCCGGCGCGCCGCGCGTCGCGCGTGGATCCGGTCGTCGCGCTGGCGGAGGAATAGCTGCGATCGGTATGATCGCGGTCATGGCTGTTGATACGCCGTACACGGCAAAGCTCGAAGGCAAGGATCCGATCGCGGCAATGCGCGAGACGCCGGAGCGGATTCGCTCCACGGCCGCATCGTGGTCGCCGCAGCAGTTCGACCGCAGCTACGCGCCGGGCAAGTGGACCGCGCGGCAGATTCTGATTCACCTGGCGCAGAGCGAGCTCGCGCTCGGCAACCGTGCGCGCATGGCTCTCTCGACGCCGAACTACGTCGCGCAGGCGTTCAACCAGGACGAGTGGCTCGCGCGCGATGGCAAGTTGAGCGGCAAGGAAGCGCTCGACGCATTCCTGGCGATGGCGGCGATGAACCGGGTGATGTTCGCGGGGCTTTCAGCCGGCGAGCGCCAGATCGGGCTGCAGCATCCCGAGTACGGTGCGCTGACGGTTGACTGGATCCTCTATCAGCTGGCCGGACACCAGATTCACCATCTCCAGCAGCTGGAACAAATCAAGTAGTTCAGTCAGCTCTCAGCGCCGTCATCGGATCGACGCGCGCGGCGCGGCGGGCGGGCAGGTAGCTCGCCGCGAGCGCGGCCAGGCCGAGCGCGGCGGCGACGCCGGCGTAGGTGATCGGATCGGTTGACGTGACGCCGAACAGCAGCGTCGTCAGCGCGCGGCCGGCGATGCCGGCGCCGAGCAGGCCGGCGGCGAGCCCGATTGCCGCCAGCATCGCGCCTTCCCGCACGAACAACCGCACGACGTCGTCGGGTGCCGCGCCAATCGCGA
>Ga0066903_100007189_pt1 | contig 10049 bp, 10 predicted proteins | sample PanSoiMetaGPlot1_FD_67491 | JGI IMG/M metagenome (GOLD analysis project Ga0066903, IMG submission 67491) | Tropical forest soil microbial communities from Panama analyzed to predict greenhouse gas emissions - Panama Soil - Plot 1 (version 2) | ecosystem: Environmental > Terrestrial > Soil >... | reverse complement strand
CTGCGACGCGACCCGCGCGAGGCGCTCGCGCTCGTCGGCGACGCGCTGGCCGCGACCCACAACCCGCGCGTGCTGCTGCCGGTGATCCTCGAGGTGATCACCGAGGCGACGGACGCGCTCGGCGGTCAGATCTTCTCCGGCGCGGACGAGGTCGCGTGGCTCGGCGAGGTGGGAGGGACGCGGAAGCCGCTCACGCTCGAGCTCGACGCGACAACGAAGCTGCTGCTGTTCCCGCCGGACGACGGCTTCTCGAAGGAGACGCGCACGCTCGCCGAGTGGCTCGCGTCTCAGGCCGCGGTCGCGCTCGACAATGCGCGCCTGCACGACATCGTCCAGCGGCAGGCGATCACGGACGACTTGACCGGCCTTGTGAATCGGCGGCGCTTCATCGAGGCGCTCGACGCCGAGGTCGAGCGGGCGCGGAGCTTCGGTTCACCGCTCACGATCGTGCTTGCCGATCTCGACAACTTCAAGCAGGTGAACGACGAGTTCGGGCATCACGGCGGCGACGTCGTTCTGCGCGCGTTCGCCGATCTCATTCGCTCGCACGTGCGGGACGTCGACGTCTCCGGACGGATCGGCGGGGAGGAGTTCGCGATCCTGCTGCCGGAGACTGACGGCGCCGGCGCATCACGGGTCGCGGAGCGCATGCGGCGCTCGCTGAACGAGGTCGCGATCCCGTTGTCGGACGGTGCTTCGATCCACGTCGCCTCGAGCTTCGGGGTGGCGGAACTGGCACCGGGACAGTCGGGAGACGATCTGCTGCGGTCGGCGGATGCGGCTCTCTACCGGGCAAAGGACGAGGGGAAAAACCGTGTTGTGGCCTGAATCCTGGTCTGGCGTAGGGCCATATCCGCACCTATGCTGTCATCCGGAAGCCCGATACTTATGCGCGTGCGGATCTCATTCGATGCGCTGCGGCTTTGCCTGCTCGTAGCGGCGGGCGTGACCTCCGGGTACCTCTGGCGTGCCGCGTTCGAGTCGACCTCGCCTGCCGAGCAGCGCGTTGCGGCCACGCCGCGTGTCCTCCACCCGGCGCCGCCGGCGCCCACTGTCCACATCGTGCCGCATCACCTCACCGCCCCGGCGAAGCGCAGGGTCGTGCACCGCGTGGTCGTTCACAGCGTCTCGCCTCCGGCGGCGGCGCTCGTCTCGCAGACAGTGAGCTCGCCTCCGTCGTCGTCCCAGGGTTCGGGCACTTCGTCGCCACCGAGCAAGCCGACTCCGAAGCCGACACCGACGCCCAAGCCGACGCCGTCCCCGCCGCCGACCACCACCACGACGCCGCCGCCGGCCTCGACGCCAACGACGCCCGTCACCGCACCGGTCCAGCAGCAGACGACGCCGTCGGTCACGACGACTCCGGTTGAGACCCCGACGCAGCCGCCGTCCGACGACGGCACGCGTCCGGGCTGGGGCAATGGCGACAAGAACCACGACCACAGCGGGCCGGGCGGCAAGGGGAAGTAGCGGCCGCTAGTCCTCGGCGGACCGCGCGCCCCTGCGAACGCGCCCCGCTGCAACACGTCCGACCCGAAGCATCCGTGCGACGAACGGCCCGGGGTCGGCCAGCTCGAGGTGCGCATGTACGACGTGCCGCCTGGGGCGGAGCACGGCCGCAGCCGACCGCACGTGCCCGTGGCGCAACTGCCAAGCGAGGTGGAGGAGCTCGGCGTCTTCCCAGCGGTAGCGCGTGCCCGCCCGCGCCTCCACGTAGTCCGCGTCACGGCCGAGCACCGAGTCGGCCCAGATCGCCGGGAGGTTGGCGCCGGCGCGGATAGCGAGGGTCATCGAGCCGTATGGACGCGGGTTGAAGTCGAGCACGGCCAGCCGGTCGCCGATGTCGACCAGCTCGACCTCGAAAATCCCATCCCAACCGAGAGTCTGGACCAGCGCCTCGACCCGGTCGCGAATCACGGCGGGAGGATCGATCGTCTCCGACGCGGCCGCGTTGCCGGCCCCCGGCGGCCACGTGCGGAGATAACGGGAGACGGCGAGCGCGCGCAGGCGTCCACCCGCGCTCACGCCGCCGACCGACACGATCGGGCCGTCGACGAACTGCTGCACGATCAGCGGCGCCTGCACCGACGCCGCAGCCTCGGCGAGGATCGCATCGTCCAATTCGCGGACAACGATCAGCCGGCTGTACCGCGCCGCGGCTGGCTCGAACGATCGCCCAGGCTTTATCACGACGGGAAGGCCTGTCTCGGCAATCGCGGCCGGCAGCTCGTCGACGCCGTCACAGCGGACGCTTCTCGGCGGTGCGAGCCCGACCGCCTCCGCTGCGCGTCCGATCTCGTCCTTGTCGAGCGCACGCTCGACGGCGTCGTGAACAGGAAGTCCCGTTGCGGTGTGCCGGTCGATGCGCTCTCTGTGCTCGGACACCGCCAGCAATGCGGCGTCCGACGAAGCGAGCAGGAGCTCATGGGGCTCCTGCACGAGGATCTGCTCCAGCCGATCGATGAAGTACTCGGGATCATGGCGCGGATCGGGAGTCGAGAAGCGTCGCTTGCAGTAGCGAGACCACTGGGCAGCGGCAGGGTGGTGTGCTGCGGTTACCGACGGGAGATAGCCCGCGCGTCCGAGGCCTCGGCACGCGGCGACGACCGCGCGGGCGGTTCCGTCCGTGACCAGCACCCGTGGGCTCATGTGAGCCAGGCCACTGCTTCGCCGCCCCACTGCCACTCGTAGAGCGCGATGCCTGCGGGCATCAGCCGTGAGAAAGCGCGCATCTGCGACGTGTACGCAAAGATCGACCGCTGCTTGGCGAGCAAGTCACGCGGCTTCGACGGAACCGCGTGCCACCTGGGCGGCTGCGTGACGAAGGGTTGGAGCGACGTCCGCAGCCGGGGCTGTTCGTACGCTGCTGTCGCGTTGCGGCGGAGCGCGAGCGAAGTCGCGTTACGGCTGCGGCTTCCCACCTCACGCGTCTCGCCGAGCAGACGCCACATCGCATACGGCTGGTCCACGTAGAGGCCGATCGTGTGCGTCGACGCGAGGTGTTCCAGGACGATCCGCGTCGCCAGCTCGTGGTCGTCGTGCGAGCACGGAGCTGCAGGCACGAGAACGGCGTCCACGTCCTCGAGCGCCGAGCGGAGCGCCGGCTCGACGCCGTCAGGAGACCGCGCGTCGTACGGCAGCCACCTCGCTTCCGCCCCGAGCAGGGCGCACGCGTGCAGGTCCTCGTCCCGCCGCGCGGCCGCGGATTCGCCGGCCGACGAGAAGCCGGTGCTCCGCTCCCATTCGTTCGGAGGTGCGTCCGAGTCCGGGTCGCCGGCGAACGGCGTGACGACACGAACCGTTCTTCCCAGTCGCGCCAGGCCCGCGATAGTGGCCCCGAGCGAGAGCGCCGCGTCGTCGAGGTGCGGAGACACGACGGCGATGTCGCCCTGGGTCCATGCTTCGACAGGCAGGACGGAGGGAGCCGCTCGTCCGATCACGCTCGGCGGCTCCGACGAGCGATCCGCCGGGCGAGCCCCACGAGCGCGGGGAGCGAACGTCCCACCTCGCTCGGCAGCGCGCGCGCGTCGAGGCCGACCGAGCGCCGTGCAGCGGCGAATGCCGCGCGTCGCTCACCGCGCGCGAAGTAGGTCCGTGCGAGCGCGGCCTCCAGACTTGCATCGGCGCGCTGCTGCAGCCGAGTCTCCCGCTGCTCGGGATGCCGCTCGAAGTAACCGCGAACGATGCGGCGGGCTGACTGCACCCCGGCGTCGATGTCCGCCGTGGCCGACGTTGCGTGCTTGCGGTAGTAGCTGGCGATGTCTCGGTCGCCGGTCACGTTCGCATGCTCCAACGCGCGGAGGACGTAGTCCCAGTCCTGGGAGACGGTCATGCCGGTGTTCCATTCCCCCGTCGCGTCGACGACGGCGCGTGGAAAGAGGAGCGAGGTGTGCCGGACGGTGAAGCGTCCCACGAGGCAGTCTGCGCGGGCGTCGCCGTCGACGCGACAGGTCATCGTCCACAGCGGCCGCAGCTCGGGGTCGCAAAACATCGTCGCGCCGTAAGCGACGACGTCGTCGCTTCCGCCCGCGAGTTGAACGAGTCGGGCCGTGCTGCCGGCTGCGAGGACGTCGTCGGCGTCGACGAACCTGATGTGGTCTCCGCGTGCGGCCGCGATGCCTGCGTTGCGCGCTGCGCTCTCGCCGCCGTGCTCGATGCGGATGACGCGCAACCGCGTGTCCTCGACGCCCGTCAGGAGTCGATCGACCGGCTCTGGGCAGCCGTCGTCGACCACGATCAGGTCGACGTCGCACTCTCCCTGCGCGAGCACGCTGTCGACCGCCTGCGCAAACCAATCCCGCCTGGGGTTCCAGACGGGCATGACAAAGCTCACGAGGCTCATCGACGGCCGAGGATTCGGTCCGGTCCGACGCCCGCTCTGTCGAACCAGTAGCGCAACCTTTGTTCGAACGGGAGGCGGGGGCGGCGTCCGTAGATCACCGGGTACAGCGCCTTCTGCACGAGCCCGAGGTCGGACCGGCGCCGGTGCTGCTTGATCTGTGAATAGAGCGCCGGGTGCAGCGCGCGAAGCTTCCCGACGGCCTGCGCATGGCGGCGGCGATCGCTGGACAGGCGGCGGCCACCTTGGATCCGCCGCCTGTATGTCACGACGCCGCGTCCGAGGTAGACGCCGCGCTCGCCGCGCTCGGCGAGCGACATCCATACATGCCAGTCCTCGTACGGGAAGGCGAGGCTCTCGGGGCCGTCGGGGAGCCAGCCGCCGATCTGCTCGAGCACGCTGCGCCGGAGCATCGGTGCGCCCCAGTCGTTGGAGTACGCGACTCGGTACGGGTCGATGCGGTCGGGGACGGAGCGAACGATCTCCTGCACGCCGAACTCCGCGTAGTCGCCCCAACAGACGGCTGCTCCGGGATCGGCGTCGAGACAGTCGGCCATCCGTGCCAGCGTTCGGGGGAGCAACTCGTCGTCTGCGTCGAGCGGGAAGACGTATGGCGCCGACGTCTCGATCAACGCGATCGTCCGAGCCTGTGGTACGCCGACGTTCTTCTCGAGCCGCACGATGCGCACTCCGTCGTGCCGGAGCTCGTCCAGCGCCCGGACTGAGACCGCGTCGCTCGAGGCGTCGTCGACGACGACGAGCTCGATCTCCTCCTCCTCCAGTACCGACCGCACAGCGTCGATTACGTACGTCCCGTCGTCGTGACACGGGATCAGCACAGCGACGCGCGCGCTCATGCAGCGAGCGGCGCGCGGCGGTCGAGCTCCCGCTCGAGTCGCGACAGCTCGCGCCGCCTCCGCCGGTACTTCCAGTGGAAGTAGAGAAATGCGCCAAGATGGCGAGCGGCCGTCTTCGACACCGGCCGGCTGCTGGTCATGCGCCTGTACCCGTGGACGACCGTCGCGGCCGGAAAGTAGACGACCTCGCCGCCGGCGTCGCGGATGCGGATGCACCAATCGACGTCATCCGGCCCGTAGAAGATGCGCGGGTCGAACGGGCCCGCGATCCGGGCGAGCTCCGTGCGGAAGAGCTGGCACGCGCCCAGGACGTAAGGGACCGCCCTCGGCTGCGAGTGGTCGATGTCCTCCATCAAGTGACGCCGGACGACGCGGCTGTCGTCGAAGAACCGGTCGAGCGGCGGCCGGCGCACGATCGGCAGCACGAGCGGCGGGAAGCGGCGACACGACAGCTGCAGCGTTCCGTCCTCGTGCTCGAGCCGCGGTCCCAGCAGCCCCCATGCCGGGTGGGAGTCGAGCGCGTGGACGAGCGCTGGAAGAGCGCCTTCGGTCAACTGCGCATCCGAGTCGAGGAACATCGTGTAGCGGCCGCGGGCCAGCCGAAGGCCGCGCTCACGCGCGGCAACCCCGAGATTGCGGTCGAGCGCGACGATTTCGACTTCGGGGTGGTTTCGCCGCACCCAGTCGACCGTGTCGTCGGTCGAGGCGTTGTCGACCAGCACCGTATGCACCGCAACGCCGGCCCGATCCGCAATCGAGCCGAGACACTGTTCGAGCTCGTCGCGCACCGAGTGCGCGACGACCACGATGGTGACATCCGGTTCCTGGGGCGACCTTTGCACGGAGCCATCCCACCTTACTGACCGTTTTGGTCGACTCCGTCCCCCGCGCGCGGTACCCCTTTCGAGTGATTTGGGTAAGCGGCCGTCGGACTCTGCCCGAAGCCTCGAAACGTGGGTGCCGGGGCCTACCGGAGACTCGTTGCGGTCGTCGTGTCCGTGCTCGCGGCGCTCGCGTTCGCGGGTACGGCGCCGGCGGCCATTCCCGGAGTCGTCAGCGATCTCACCTGGGGCATCTCGAGCTCGGACCAGGACAGGACCGTCGCGGCGATCCACGATCTCGGTGCGCGCTGGACGCGGATCAGCATCCAGTGGCAGGCGTGGGAAAGCTCGCCCGGCGTCTACGACCCTTGGGAGGTCGAGCGCACGGATCGTGCCGTCGCGCTTTGCCGGGCCCACGGCATCCACCTGCTCGTCGACGTCTACAACGCACCGGGCTGGGCCGCCGGGACGAGCGGCGCGAGCGAAGGGAACGTTCCCGAGGACACAGCTGACTTCGCGCGCTTCATGCGCTACGTCGTGGCGCGCTACCAGGGCCGTGTCGACGCATACGAGATCTGGAACGAGCCCGACAGCCAACGCTTTTGGAGCCCGGGCCCCAACGCCGCCGCCTATACGCGGCTGCTCGAAAGCGGGTACGACGCGGTGAAGTCGGTCGACCCGAACGCACTCGTCGTCTCGGGAGGGCTGTCGTGGGACTACGGCCGGCCGAACAGCTTTCTCTCCCAGATGTACGCCGCCGGAGCGAAAGGGTCGTTCGACGTCCTCGGGATCCACGACTACCCGGATGAGTCGATCGCGACCGGGCTGTCGACGTGGCCGAACGGCTTCAGCGGCGCCCGCGCGGACGAGGTGTCGCACGGTGACTCGAAGCCGATCTGGATCACGGAGTTCGGCTTGAACACCGCGGCCGATGCGAGCGGGTGGCAGCCGGGCGTGACACCTGAGAGCCAGGCGGCGCTGGTCACGCGGGCGTTCACGCTGACTGCGCCCGATCCCTGGGTACAGGTCCTCTTCTATTACAACCTGCGGAACGACTGGTGGTCGCATGACGACCCGAGCTCGATGGAGGCGCAGTTCGGTCTCATGACGACGAACTTTGCGAAGAAGCCGGCGTACTACGCGTTTCAGCGCTACGCCCAGGAGCTGCCGGCTTCCGGCCTCCGCCTCGAGCGAGCCGATGCCTCAACGAGGCGCAGCGTGCTGCGCTCTCGGGCACGTCGCCGTCTTCGGTTCCCCCTCGAGCGGATTCAAGCCTCGATCGCCGTCTGCGGCTCGGGGGCTGCTCCCACGCGGAGGAGCGCGAGCAGGCGGTGCGGCCCGATCTGAGCGACCGCTACGGCCGCCGCGAGGGTGAGCCCGGCGCCGGCCCCGAAGAAGAACCGGCCTTCTCCCGGCCCGACGAGCAGCCTGATCGCGACGATGACCCCTAGTGTCGGAAGGCTGCTGAGGACGGCGGGAACGATGCTCGCTACGAGGAGTTTCCGGCCCGAAACGCCCAGGGCCCGCCCGGCCAGTGGCAATTTCAGGGGAGCGATCACGCCGCTCGTCGCAAGCGTTCCGATGCATGCGCCCACCGCGCCGTAGGCGCTGACGAGAGCGATCGACAGCGCGAGGTTGAGGGGGCCTTCGACCACCGACAGGAGGCCGATCGTCCGAACGCGGCCGATTCCGATCAGCACCTGTTCGGCGGGGGCGCCGAGGAGCACGAAGATCTGCGCGAGCATCAGCACGACGAGGATGCTCGCGGCCGTGTGCCCAGCGCTATTGCCGAGCCAGAGGTCGGTGATGTCACCGGCGAACACAGCGAACACGGCCGCGACTGGAAGCGTCACCTGGACCGTCGCGCGAGTGGCGAGGACGAGGCGCTTCTCGAGCTCACGCCGGTCGTCCCGGGCCCAGAGCCCCGAGGCCATCGGCATGAGCTGGTAGATGACCGGGAGCGTGAGGCTCTGCAGTCCGGTCTGCAGCTTCAACAAGGCCGCATAGGGGCCGGCAGCCGCCGCGTTTCGCACCGAGGCGATCACGACGGTGTCCATCCGCTGGCTGATGAAGGTCATGCTCTCGGCGAACATGACGTACGAGCTCAGGCTGACGAGCCTGCGGCGATCGGCCCGCGCGCCGAGGCGCGGACGCAGAGACAGCGCCGGATCGATGCGCCGTAGGAACACCAGGGCGAGGAGGCCTTGGAGGATGTGCGCGACCGAGAAGGCCACCGCGAGCCAGACGACGCCGCCTCCCGCGAGCACTGCGACCAGCGCGCCGACGGAAAACACGACGGTGTTGATCGAGCTGATCAGGTTCCGCAGGTCGAAGCGCTGGTAGCCCTGCAGAGCGGCGTAGTAGGAGCCGGTCGGGAAGTACAGGAGCCGCTCGACCGCCAGCACCAACATGCCGACCGTGAACTCGTGCGCGAGCGAGGACGGTGCGAGGCCGTCTGCGAGGAAGCCGACTGCGACGGCGGTGGCGGCGCAGAGGATTCCGACTGCGCCGAGCGTCGTCGCGCCGACGCCGACCGTCTCGTCCAGGTCCTTCCGACGACCGGCGGCGAGGTGCTCGGCAGTCAACTTCGAGATGCCACGGCCGAATCCGATCTCGACAAGCGTGAAGACGCTCGCGAAGGTCAGGATCACGCTCCACGTGCCGAAGCCCGCCGCACCGAGCTTGCGATAGAGGATCGGCGTGATCGCGATCACGGTGAGTGCGAGCAGCGCCTGGTTGCCGTAGGCGCTCAGCGCGTTGCGCAGGACGCTCACCTTGTGACCGAAACCGGTGCCGCTAGCGGGCACGTTCAGCGACCCCCTCGAGAACTCCGGTCAGGCGCTCGACGCCCTTCTCGGCGGTGAAGCAGCTGTCGAAGCGCATGCGAGCGCCTTGACTCAAACGGTCACGCAGACCCGGCTCCGCAAGCAGCTTCCGCACCGCCACCACCAGACCATCGGGTGAGTCGTCCGGGACGATGAGACCCGATTGGTTGTCCTCGACGATCTCGGTGGGGCCGCCGGCGTCGACTGCGACGACCGGAACCGCGAGCGCGAGCGCCTCGACGACCGCGGCGCCGAATCCCTCGTCCGGGGCGGCAGTCACGAACGCGTCCATCATGGCGACGTACGGCGCCACATTCTGGACGTGCCCCGTGAATGTGACCGCGCCGTCGAGCCTTGGATCGGCCGCCAGCTCGCGCAGATACGGCTCGTATCCGGGCGCGAAGCCGTGCGGGTCGCCACCGACCAGCAGAGCGTGGGCATCGAGGCCTTCACCACGGAGTGCGGCCGTGACCCGCAACACGCGGTCGAGCCGCTTGACGGGCACCAGGCGCCCGACCGCGCCGACGACCGCCGCCGAGGCCGGAATCCCCAGCCGGTCGCGAAGAGCTCGGATCTCCTGTACGGAGGGCCGGGGCGGCTCGACGAGCCCAGGCTCGGAGACGACGACGCGGCGTCGCGGCCAGGCCTGTTCGTGCGCGCGTGCGACGAAATGCGACGCGCATACGATTGCGGCGGCGGGAAGAGCGAGGGCCAGCCGGTGCACGGCCGCCTGGGGTAGCTCCGTCGCGCGCCAGGCGCAGCGCCGGCGAATGCCGGCGAGGACGCAGGCGGGACCGAGATACACGTGGGGCTTTGGGCCCCAGCTCAGCACCACATCCGGACGCTCGCGCCGGATGATCGCGCGCAGCTGCCGGATCGCACTCGGCGCGTTTCCCCCACGGCGTAGGCGCGTGGTGGGAACGATTGCCGTTCGCACTCCGAGCGCAGCCGCGTCGGCCTCGAAGCCACCGGCGGCGAGAAAGACGGCGACTGGCTCGACTCGCTCGCGGTCGACGCGCCGCAGGAACGAGTAGAGGATGTTCTCGGCGCCCCCGATCCGTTCGGCCCAGGGGGACGCGACGAGCAGCTTCATGCGCCCAATCTAGTAGTCGGACCTGCTTGTCTAGCCGCCGCCGTAGATCGAGATCGGCATCGAGTCGAGCAGGATCTCGTTGGCCGGATCCGGCAGCTCGGCCTCGAGCTGCTC
>Ga0066903_100007188_pt1 | contig 10049 bp, 13 predicted proteins | sample PanSoiMetaGPlot1_FD_67491 | JGI IMG/M metagenome (GOLD analysis project Ga0066903, IMG submission 67491) | Tropical forest soil microbial communities from Panama analyzed to predict greenhouse gas emissions - Panama Soil - Plot 1 (version 2) | ecosystem: Environmental > Terrestrial > Soil >... | reverse complement strand
TCTTGCCAGATTGCCACCTATAAGGTTGCCGTGATCTGTCTGTTGCGCCGGCTGCCGGCCGCGCATTGGCTCGAAAAGTTACCTCTGCAAACCGTTTACATGCTAACGCCGCGGCCATCGATGCCGCCGGGTGAATACATCCGCGCCGGCCACAAGCCCGGCGGTGGCACGCAAGATTTTGTGGCGCTGGTGTTCAACATTCAGAGTGGTGGTGTGCCGATCCCGCGTATTGCGTGGCTGCACCGGGACGGTGGGGATACGAGAGACTTCACATGAGGGAAGCGCCATTGATCTGTTATGACGATGGGCCGTGTTTCGAACGGCTTTGCCAGAAATGCGCGCGCTTTATCCGCTTTCCGTCGAGCATGAAGTGGGTTGAGCACTTCGATGGCCGTTGCAGTTTTCCCGACGTTGAATGTTCCAAATGCGGACCTATCCAGCCGGTGCATGTTGGATGGCAAAGCGACTTCACATGAAGCGCGTGTTCGTGATCAAGCTAGAAGTGCCAGCGCACGTGAGTGATCCGATACGCGAGCTAAGGTGGATCTTGAAGCGGCTACTGCGGTCATACGGATTTCGCTGCATCGATATCCGGCAGGAAAATAGCTGATGATCTTTGAGGAAGGACAATCGCCCCACGAAGCAGAGCACGAGACAGATTGGCGCGACTTTGCTGGCATTTTCGTGGAGGGGTTTGAATCTTGGTCGCGTGCCATGGGCGGTGCGGCCAGCGATGAAAATCGCCTGAAGGTGTTTGCGTTCGCGTGCGCCGAAGCGGTCAGCTATGTCGGCAAAGGCTTGGCGAAGCCCGATGCCATCGATGCGCTATTTGATATGGCGCATGAGCATGGCCTAGTTGAGAAAGCCGGGGCCGACAAGGTCAACGAAATCATCGCGAAGGCATTCGAGCCGCCGGCTGCGGCTAATGGCAATGGCCAGGATCATCACGAAACCGAAGATCCGAGCGCCGGCATGGGGCCGCAGCCCGAGCCGTCGCAATCCAAACAGCAACAGCGCGCCGGGCCGCTGCCGTTAGTGCAGGCATTTCCGATCAATGAAGTGGCGATACCGCGCCGGCAATGGCTGATACCCGGGCTGTTGTTACGCGAGCATCTGACGGTGTTGGTGGCCCCGAGCGGATCGGGCAAAAGCTTATTGACGTTACAGGTAGGCATGGCGATGGCAGCCGGCGTGGAATGGTCGGGCTGGCGTCCGCGCGGCGAGCTTCGCATTCTGGTCGTGAATGCCGAAGATGATACCAACGAGCTACGCCGCCGGCTGGCCGCATCGCTTTACAAGATGGATTTTAGTGAAGACGCGCGTGCACTGTTGGTCGATCGGTTTCTGATTGTGGACAATCCGGACGGCGTGGTACTGGCCAAGTTTGACAATCGCACCAAGACACTGGTGCGCACGCCGCTGATGGATGAATTGATCAGAACGATCAATGGCCATGGTGTCGATTGCGTGTTTGTCGATCCGTTTGCTGAAACCTTCGAAGGCGACGAGAATTCCAACAGCGAGCTAAAATGGGCTGGCATGCTTTGGCGCGAAGTCGCACGCCGCACGCATGCAGGCATTTGTTTGGTGCATCACACCAAGAAATATGCCAGCGGCATGGCCGGCGATGTTGACGCCGCGCGCGGCGCTTCATCGCTGATCGGCATTGCACGCATCGTATCCACGTTATTTCCGATGACCACGCGGGAAGCGGAAATGCTTGGCATACAGGAAATCGAGCGCAACGCTTATTTGCGTTATGACGATGCCAAGGCCAATCTCAACCTCAAATCCGGTTTTGCCAAGTGGTTCAAGAAAGAAACGGTGTTGCTGCACAACGAAGGCGATGACTTACCGGGCGATCAGGTTGGCGTGCTGATACCCTGGAAACCGACCGATCCGCTGGCGCAAATTCCCGATGAAAAGATCTTTGATTTCTTCAAGGCGGTGGATGTTGGCATGCGCGATAGCCATGGCGTGCCGACCGGTGAGCTATATACGTTCCACTCGCGCAAGGCATCAGAGCACGAAATGGGCCGCTATCTTGGGACATTCGCGGCGGAATTCTTCGGCTTAGAATTGACGGTGATCCTCGCCATCATCAAAAAGTGGCAGGAGTATAAGCGATTATATGAAGTCGATTACATGTCGAAAGCGCAGCGCAAGGTGCGCAAGGGCGTGCATTCAGAATTGTGGGAGCGGCGAGAATGAGCTTGAAAGAACAGTGGCAGACGTATCACGAAGAAAATCCGCAGATCTATCAACTAATCGAGCAATTCGCGCAGCAAGTCATCGATCGCGGATATAAGGAATATTCAATCGGTATCATTTGGGAACGGCTGCGCTGGCATCTGGACATAGAAACGCGGACGGCGCACACGTTCAAATTCCCGAACAATCATCGCGCGTACTACGCCCGCTATTGGATGGAGCAACACCCGGAGCATCCCGACTTTTTCAGGACGTGCGCGCTGCGCAGCGAGGGTGAAGGCGGCCGGCGCGACGAATATGGTGTTCACGAAGATGATGACCGGTACAGCGGTGATGAGCCGGAACAGCAGGATTTATTCTAATGGAAGAATGTTCGCTTTTCTTGTTTTTGGATCTATGCCGTATCGCCTTAACACGACGCGCAACGCCTTGATAATCGTTGCCAACTTTTGCTTTGTAATATCGGTCATATTGTGGATTTTCGCTTGTTCGCGGATCATACGTGCACCCTCTGCATGATCTAAATAAACTTTGCCTTCGATTGCGTCACTATCCCACACTGCTTGTAACCATTGCTTATAGTGTTCATCAGCCCAAAGAATTATATGCAGTATCTCGACTTGCTCATTGAGCGGTATTGTGTGCGGCTCGCACGATAGTGGTTCTTCAACTTGCGCAAAATGATGCCCAGGCGCATTGTTTTCGATTGGCAGTGAATCGATATGGTGTCCATGTTGCCAGAAATCGTCGCTCGGCTTTTTACAGGTCATCGTGTCATCGCCTTTTTGGTGGACCGTTTGATCGGGCCGGCTGCTCGCGCCTTGATCCAATCTTCATAAGTTGTTGGCGGCGGCTTGTCGAAAGCTTCCCCTGACGGTTTGGACTCTGCGACCAATACCAATTCTAGTTGCTCAAATAAGTTGAAGGCTTCAGCGAGGCGGGCATCGCTCAGACTTTTGCGACTATCCGGATGCAAGCAGTGCAGGATTTTGCGAAAGTCAGTTTTGCTTAAGATGCCTTTGCGCTTTTCGAGCAAATAGATCAATCGGTCCCATTGTGCGCGGTAAGACGGCAAAGACATTTCTTTCATGCGCCGGCTTGATTCCGCGCGCACTAGGGCATCAAATTCTAACTCTTGCTGGCGCTTTTGCTGACGCAGTGCAGCGTCTAGTTTTTCTTGGGCCGTTTTCGATAATGTAGTTGGATCAATAATCGGATCGGCTTGCGCTTCACGCCGAATGCGCTCTCGTTCCAAGGCATGTCGCACGGAGCGCGGTTCAACTCCAACCTCTTTGGCGATTTGGGCCGATGTTTTTCCAGTGTCGGCAAGCGCGATGATCGCGTCTTCGCTCTTGTCGGTTTGTTTGGCACGCGGGCGCGAACCGCTCCCCTTGGGACGGCCGGTACTCTTTTTTCTGCCGCGCGTGTCTTTGCCCTGACCTTTGACATTATCGAAATCGATAATGTCGGCAAGATCGAGTGAAACGGTATTTTGGCTTATATTTAGCTCTTTAGCGATTTGAGATTGGGTACGACCTTGCTTGGCAAGATCGATAACGATTGGCTGACGCTGCTCTTTCGGCAGTCCTCTCCAATACGTACAATTATCAGGGCAAACGCGGTCGCCGCCCATTGGACAAACGCATTTCATGTTTGAGCTAGCTCCTGAAAAAGCCGGGACAGGTTGCCCCGCCCCGGCTGAGTCAATAGGTCTACGTTAGAATTATTCGCCGTTGTTGGTGTCGTGCGGAACGACTTCACCATGAAGCGTGTGACGACGTTCCTTCCGACCTTTACCGTACCGACGCAAAACGACGTTGAGTGATTTGGCAATGGTCGTCTTTTTCTTGTTGGCGATCACCACCATTTCATCGTCGTGCGCTTTCTGACGGATCATCGCGGCAGCTTCCAAATTGTCGGCGGCCAACGATCCTTCAACAGCGTCTTCATCCCACACCGCTTCTAAAAATTTCACGTAAGCGGGATTTTCCACCAACTGCCAGTGGATTTGTTCCACTAGATCGTTAAGCGTGGGCTCATGTTTGATCTTGCGATCATCGAGCCATGCTTGCGTTGTGGTGGGGAGCGGTGCAGGACGCGGATGCAAAGGATTCCGCGATTCATCATTCATTACAAACCAACCTTTCTACCGGACACCATGCCGGTGCTCGGTAGCTATCGGAAATCATTTCATTCGTCAACCCGGGATTTAGCGCGGGATCGCTTCATTCATCGCTTTCCACATGGCGCACATCACGTCAGGGAAGCGTTGTTGTTCGCCACGCCGAACAAACTTGTGGCGTCCGTTACATTTGAAATCATTCAGGAATTTTTCGCCTTTTGGCGATATCTGGCAACGCGTTGAGCCGTCGCCGAACGTAAATTGTCGAGTGAATTCTGATCTTTAAGCTTCATCAGATCATACGCGCGGCTGGTCGATACGCCGATCTGGCGCAACAGCGCTTCGAACTCGGCTTTGGTGCGGGAATGCTTGAGCCGGCGTAGGTGCTCGCCGGCATCTTTCAGCCGGGCATTCTTATACCGTAGGCTGACGCCGCGTTGCTTGGCTTCGATCAGGCTGAATTTCGCGCCCTGGATATTGTGTCGCTCGGCGATTTCGGTTTCGGTCAGGTCGGGCATGATGTGTGGCTCGGTGGGGCTTTGCGAAGGGATGGGCTTGCCGGGCGGTGATACCATGGCAGCCCATCCGCTTCGCCGCTGTCGGCCCGCCCGTTTTAGCCGTCGAGCGGTCTGGCCTGCCCTGAGAGCGCGCTAGGGCTCGGGACCGTGCGGTAGGGCTCGGGTTGCCTTTGCCACAGAGCCGACAGCGCGCACGATGGCTGAAATCATTATTATTGTCTAGTCTCGGTCTGATAGGATATAAACAAGTATTGCCTGATGCGCATATTGCCGCACTGGACAAACCCTGGTCAGAAATCCCAAAAGTGCTGTAATATCAATAACAAGGTGGCCCCTTGTAGGGAACTGCTAAGGCCAAAACAGGTCAGTCGGAGTGTGGTCTAAGTGCAGAAAACCCTTGTAACCCGGGCATAAGTCACGTAACTTAGAAAGTAGGTCAATCGAGGTTTGATCTGGTCTAGTCTGATTTCTGGACAAACCCTGGACAAAAAGGAACACCGAAATGAAGCCTGAAATGCTCGAAACGAAGGAAGCTCGAAAAGCCAATTTTAAGGTGCCGAAGGGCAAGCCCTACGGTTGGGTGCCCATCGGCGGCGGCATGGACGTGGGCGTGCGGCTGAAGAAAAGCGGCGTGTTCGTGTGGGTTGTGCGAAAGCTGCGGCCCGATAAGAGCGGCAACTATGACCAGCCCCTAAAAGGTCATCGGCTGGTTGCGGACAGCGACAGCATGCCGGCCGATGGCAAGCGGGTACTTAATTACCAGCAACTTGTGCGGTTGGCGAATGGCGGCGTGACTCCCGGCAAGCCGATCATGGTTGCCGAAGCGCTCGCGGCTTATACCGAAAACCTAAAGGACCGAAAGGCGCGGCTGACCAACGCCACGCAACCGCTCTATCACCTTGAGAACAGCAAGCGTGGCCCCATGCTCCTGACCACGGCGCTTGTCGATCTTGACGACGACGAGCTTGCGGCGTGGTGCCGGGAATTGCTCGACGACGGCATGAAGCCTTCAACGCTGAAGCGAATGCTCAAGGGGCTTATGTCGGCGCTCAATTTCATTGCCGAAAAGCCGAAGCACAAAATCAAGAATGCGAACGTGTGGAAGGTCGCGTTCAAGCCGTTCGTCACGGGCGTCAACGACTACAGCGAGCACGACAAGGCATTGACGCACGAACAAATCGAACAATTGTTGAAGGCGGCCTATGCGCGAAGCGAGCAATTCGGGCTTGTTGTGCAAATGCTAGTGGTGACCGGCGTGCGACGAAGCCAAGCGCTAAAACCACTGGTCAAGCATTTGGACGTGAAACGGTCGCGGGTCTACATGCCATCAAGCTGCAAGCGAGGCGGTGGCCGAATCACGCGAACGGAAGTGTGGGCGTGGACACCCATTCCGCCGGCTTTTGCGCGAAAGCTTGCGGCCCATGTTGCGGGCCGGCCGCAGAATGCGCCGCTGTTGGTGTGGGGCGACGGCAAGCCGTGGCTGCCGAGCAAACTGCGGGCTGACTTTGCCAAGGTCGCCAAAACAGTCGGGTTGAAAAATCCGGAAGACGGCCAGTTGGTCACCGGCACATGGTTGCGGCACAGCTATTTCACCAATACCGCCGAAGCTAATCCGCACATGGACCGGGAAGTATTGGCAGGCAGCGCGGACACGTCCGAGCGGATGCTGAAGAAAACCTACATCAAAATCGGCAAGCGAAACGAAGCAGAAATCCGGGCCGCTCGGTTCGACTACGACGCGCCGCCGGCTGACGGCCCTACGCCGCCGGCAAATGTGGTGCCGATGCGAAAGGTGGGCTGATACCGTGCGACAAAACGTCAATCCGGGCTTGACGTAATGGAAAGCGTTTCCTATTATAAACAGTATGAAGAAACAACAGCCGATTGAGTTGAAGTTGCACAGCCTCACACTGAAGGCCGATATCGGCCGGTACGCTGATCCAAACGGCGAACCTGATTATTTTCGGGTTCGTCCGATTAGCTTCACAATCACTGATGGCGATGGGTATCGTATCGCTGATGCGGATTTAGAAGAATGGCGGGCAACGTGGACGGTAAACTGGAATGGTGAAGACGATTATGATGGCCCGAACAACGAATTGGGCGCTTTCGCCGCGATGGCAGATGAACGGTGCGGCAAAACCTTTGAAATAGCTGATGCGATTGCCGATGCTTGGTTAGAAAAATACGATGAAGATAACAGTCATCCGTTTGAAAAGGGCAATCTTGTCATCTTTAGCGAATTGAACATTAAAGCACGGACGCCGGAAGAATCCACTGCTGTGTGGACATTGATCAAAAAGTTTCTGGTTGATCAGTTTCCGCCGCGACGGGTTAGCATGATTGTGCTGAAGGCCGCGCCGCTGCGAGAGGATTACAACGCCAGCATATACGGTAACAAAACGCGGGCGTTAATGCGGCTCTATAACCGGCGAATTAATGCAGTGCCATTCCCCGATCTTCCCGAACGCCATGACGATGGTTTTATGTGGATACCGGTGCGCGACCGATTTGGCCCCGGTGAAAGGCGTCGAACATCATTCTTGACGAAACGCGATTAAGCCGCGACGTGATGAAGCTCGGTCAACAATCCGAAGGCTGCAAGCGCCGCTAGTGCTTGACTGACGTTGGTGGCAATGCAGTACGGCCCCAACGGTCGCACGCGTTCCATGAATTCAAATTGCGCCTGTGATGGCTGCCGGCCGGGCAGTTTCAATTCCAAGAACAGCACCCGCAGCGTCCCGCCTTCGCGCCACATGAATTCCAGATCAGCGCACCCGGCCATGCGGCCCAATTGTTTCAGCTTGGCCCCGGTACGCGCATCAGCGCCGCCGGCCGTAATGTGGCGCATCAGCACATCGGGACGCAGCATCGTGCGCAACGCCTTGACCACAGCGCGTTGCAGCGCGCTTTCTTTGCGCGGTGGCTCATAGCCGAATAGGTCATCTTGACTTGTCATGGTCCAAACAAGTGCCGCAACGTCCCGAGCGCCACAGGCTTATATCGCCCATTGCCCAACCGCAGAAAATTCCGCTCGATTACCTCATAAGGCACATCTGGCGATACTTGTACATAAATCTGATTGCCTTTGTCGGTCGGCGCAACAATTGGTGTGTCATGAACAGGACGGCGATGATCCTTGCCAATGCAGTACAAACTGGTCGGGTTGCCTACTTCGTCATAGGTTACCGAAATTCGGTACGCTGTTCCGTTATAATGATCCGTCCAGTAATTGCGTTGTGGAACTTCTGGCTCGATTACCGTCAACGCCGCTGGTTCAGATGCAGCGTCGAACAATAATTCTTGCTGGCCCGACGCAAGCAATCGTAGCTCGCGAATGCGCTCGTTGATTTGTTGAAGAATAGTTGCTTGCGCATATTCATCGCCGCTTTCGAGCGCATCTACTGCAAGCGCGCCGAGAAATGGCATCACGTCATCATATTTGAAAGCGGTTGTTAGAAAGCCTGTCTTCGTAAGATCAAAGCAATCTAATTCACGCGCGCCTTGCCCTACTCCGCGATATTTAGAAGGTCGGCAATGTTCATCAAAAACTGCCCTCATGGGTGAGGGGAGTTTTTCCCGTTGCTGACGAATGTCGCGCATGACGTTGTCATGGCGACCATCCAATTTCGGGAACATCTCGGGGATACCGTTCGACTTTATGATCCATTCGTCGCCACGTTTCCCGCCCTCGATCAAACGAAAGCCAAGCTCTTGGAAGCGCTCGGCCAGCGCCGTTGCCGTCTTCGCCATAACTAGGCATCCTTGGGATTGCGGACCCTACGCCTGACCACCCCGGCTTGTCTAGGTGGGCAGCCGCTTCCTACTCCGCAAGCCGTAACCCGCTCACCCGCTTGGCCCATGCCGCATCAGCTTCGCGCGTGATAGTGATCTTGCCGCCCCGACTTAGCTGCACGTAATCCGGTGCCAAACCCTGTTCGCGCAATTTCCAGAATCGTGCTCGGCTAATGCGTCGAGCTTGGCACCACTCCACTAGTGAATAGTCACGATCAATGCCGGCCTTGCCAGCGTCTCGTTTGGTCTTTTTCTGCACCATAATGGCCTACTTCCGGTTTGTTTTTGTCTTGGATAGGTTTCAAACCGCCTAAAACATTCTAGGGCACAATGTCCAACACAACTTGCAGTGGGTTGTGGATAGGCGTGCGCCAAGGGTTTTTGGCTTTGGCGCATTAATGGCGCACCATTGGCGCAAAAGGGGTTTTGAAAGTGCGCCAAAGGACGGGGCACCGTCATAGACAATGTCTTTGGCGCAAGAGCGCGCCAAAAGACCTGCACCTATCGGCGCAGGATCTTTGATAAGACATTGTCTTGAACACGGTGCCTCGTTTGGCACGGCGCAGCTTTCACAACTCATTGGTTGTGCTTTTAAGAAAGAAAGAATCGATGAAATTGATCGCAACAGGTTCCGGATTGATCCACGGCTATGTGGTGAAGCTGTATTGGCGGCCAGAGTTGGATGGCAAGGGTTGGCGGAATTGCGTAGTGACATGCCCGGGCAAACGAAAGGCTAACCGTTTTTATGAATGTTCTTGGAATGGTGAGCGTTTTAAGCGGACTAATTTTCGCGATATGAAGCGTGTCCACCGAATCTGTGTTGTGATTTGGTTACAAAAAACCTTTTCGCTGATCGAATTTTGAGGCAAATTCTGTCGCACGGGTATCCAAGACCCGTTGGTGGACCGGTGGTGTGCAGGGATGGTCGCGGTTAGCTACGTGGCCATCCCAATCCAAAAATCGAAGGGGCTTGAATGTCGGGCTTTTGGTCAGTCTGCCAAACCGAAACTTTCCGCGAACGTGTGGCTGCCCATTTTCTGACGCTCAACGGTTTTCAAACTTACGTTCCAAAAATCAAAATCGAAAATCGCGTCACGTGTCTGTTCCCAGGCTACGTGTTCGTGGAAATTGTTGATCGTTGGTACATCATCGAGCAAACAGTTGGCGTGATCAAATTGTTGCTTGCCGGTGATCATCCTGCTCGCGTGCGTGATGGTATCGTTGATGCAATCAAGCTCCGCGAAAATAATGGTGTGGTGCAGCTTCCGCAAAAGCGTTGGCTACGAAAAGGCGATTACGTTCGCATCACACGTGGAAGCTTGGCTGATAATTTTGCGCGTTTCGATGGAATGGCCGGCAAGCAGCGATCGCGTGTGCTTTTGGAAATGCTCGGTCGCACGTGT
>Ga0066903_100007186_pt1 | contig 10050 bp, 10 predicted proteins | sample PanSoiMetaGPlot1_FD_67491 | JGI IMG/M metagenome (GOLD analysis project Ga0066903, IMG submission 67491) | Tropical forest soil microbial communities from Panama analyzed to predict greenhouse gas emissions - Panama Soil - Plot 1 (version 2) | ecosystem: Environmental > Terrestrial > Soil >... | reverse complement strand
GCCAGAGCCGTGTCCGTTCCTGGATCCCAGCCTCCCGATTGTTTCGATCATTCGCCCAACGAACACGGAAGGCATCGCCATGGGTGCTCTCACGTTTCTAACGAACATGGGGCTTTTCATTGGCCAATCGCCAGCGTTTTTCGCGTATATGACGGGACTGGCGCAAGCAGCAGATCACGCTCACCACGGTAAATAAACTGCTGGTTCAACCGTTGAACAGCAACGTCAACGACGGCCGGACGTGAAGTTGCGGCGTTCGCGTCCGGCCCCAAGGGCAAGGGTTCAATCCCCTCGCCTTCGAAATCGCATTCGCCAGTTTTTCCTGCGATTTTTCTCTTTCACAAAAATGCTTTTAGAGGAAGTATCGCGCCTAACGCGGAAGTTGCGCAACATCACTGGGCCAGCGAGTTTCCATCTGACGCTGGCAATCAAGTTCGATGCACAAGACCAACTCCATTATCATGCTCGCTCCGAAGAGGGCGATCTTCGAAACTGCCGCGGACTTGGAGGTGTGGCCCAAAATTCTTCCCCATTATCGCTACATCCGTTTTCTGGAACGCCGTCCCGATCGCAATATCGTAGTGATGGCAGCGCGGCGTTCCGGCATTCCGATCTCCTGGACCTCGGAGCAAATCATAGATCGCGACAGGCTCGAAATTCACTTTCATCATCTGAAAGCCTGGACAAAAGGGATGCGCGTGGTTTGGACATTTTCCGACACCAGCGATGGCGTGCTTGTAAAAATTTCGCACGATCTGCGATTTCATATTCCTGCGCTCGCGCCGATTGTCGATGGGATAATCTGCGATTTTTTTATTCATAACATTGCCAATAAAACTTTGCGCTGTATGAAAGCTTTTGTGGAAGCACGCGCAAACAAGGTGACCGCATGAGCCGACGACGCGCGGTCATCACCGGTATTGGTCCCATCACATGCATCGGCATCGGCGTCGATTGTTTCTGGAACGGAATCCTGGCGGAAAGGAGCGGCATTGGGAGCATCACAAGCTTCGATCCCAGCGTCTTCCATGTGCATTGCGCGGGCGAGATTCGCGCTTGGAATCCGGAAGACTTTTTTTCGCCACACCGTTTGAAACGGCTCGACCGTTACGCGCAATTCGCGGTTGTATCAGCAAAACTCGCGCTGGAGGATGCGCGCATCGAGTATTCTCGCGAAAAACCACAGGATCGCATCGGAGTCAGCTTCGGCACCGCACTGGGCGGTGTCTGCAAAGCCGAGGAACAGTACATCAGGTATTTGAAAAAAGGCGCGCGAGGTGTTCAACCCACGCTTGCTGTCCAGGTCTTCGGTGGCTCCGCGCATTCGAACATTGCAATTGAATTCGGGTTTCGCGGCGTGGGCACGACAAATTCAAACAGTTGCGCCAGCGGTACAGTATCTGTGGGTGAAGCGCTGCGTTACATTCGGGACGATTTCGCCGATGCAATCGTCGCTGGCGGAGCGGAAGCGCCTCTTACGGCCATTACGATTGGCGCATTCGACATCATAAAGACAATGAGCAGATGGACCGGTGAACCGGCGCTGGCTTGTCGTCCATTCGACGCGTTGCGCGATGGATTTGTCATGGGCGAAGGCGGCGCTGCGCTGATCGTCGAGGAACTCGAACACGCACGCGCACGCGGCGCCCGCATCTACGCAGAACTGCTTGGGTACAGCTTAAACAACGACGCTTTCCACATGACCTCGCCCCTGCCTAACGGGGAATCGTGCATTCGCGCCATGCGCGAAGCGCTCGCGGACGCGCAACTCGCACCCGAGCAGATTGATTACATCAATGCACATGCCAGTTCGACTCAGCTCAATGACAGCGCCGAAACAGCATCGATTAAACAAGTGTTTCGCGAGCATGCCGAGCGAATCCCTGTAAGCGGGACGAAAGGCTATTATGCGCATCCGCTGGGTGCGACCGGCGCGATCGAGGCGGGGGCCTGTGCGCTTGCGTTGGATCGGCAGTGGGTCCCGCCTACGATCAACTATCGAAATCCTGATCCAGCATGTGACCTCGATGTCGTGCCAAATCACGGACGCGCCGCTGAATTGAATTTTGTCATGAGTAATTCGTTCGGCTTCGGTGGAATTAACGCCTGCGTGATATTGGGAAGAATTCGCGAGTAATTCAGCAGACGCGCTGAGGACAGCGCATTCTACAGCACGCGCCAGGGTTGTAGCATCCGCTGTCCTCAGCGGAGCAAGTCCGGGCGGTTTTCCCGCGTGCGTTTTATTGCTTGCTCTTTGCGCCACTTCGCAATCTCAGCGTGATTTCCGGAAAGCAAAACTTCCGGGACCTTCCAGCCGCGAAATTCGGCTGGCCGTGTATACTGCGGCGCCTCGAGTAATTGCGTAGCAAAGGAGTCGTCCGTCGCGGATTGTTCGTGACCGAGCACGCCGGGAAGCAATCGCACGACTGCATCGACCAACACAACCGCCGTGATTGCGCCATTCGTAAGCACGTAATCGCCGATGGAAATCTCAAGATCGATTAGATGTTCGATCACGCGGTGATCGACACCTTCATAATGACCGCAAACGATGATCAGATGGGGTTCCTGCGAAAGTTCTCTTGCCAGTTGTTGGTCGAAACGCCGACCAGCGGGCGACATCAGAATGACTTTTGACTTTCGGTTTTCGATTTGCGATCCCTGGACGTTGAGCGTTGGACGTTGAGTGTTTGGCGGTTGGCGTCCCAGATCTTCCACGGCCGCAAAGATCGGTTGCGGCTTCATGACCATCCCCTGCCCTCCTCCAAATGGCGCGTCATCGACCACGTGGTGTTTGTCGGTCGTCCAATCACGCAGGTTGTAAATGCGAAGTTCGACAATTCCCTTTTCCTGCGCGCGTTTCATCATGCTCTCATTTAATGGCGCGCGGCAGATTTCAGGAAAAAGCGTGACGATGTCGATTCTCATGGTAGGGGCGGTTCAACTGAACCGCCTGTGACCTCCTGAAAATAATCGTCGGCCACGATTGGGGTCTATCGCGCCTATCTTATTCAATGATCTCAAGCACGGCCCGCTGGCCATGGCGCGCCGCCGAGCTTGCGAGTAATGCGCGAATCGCATGGATGGTCTGGCCTCCTCGGCCAATCACGCGGCCGACATCGGTCCTCCGAAGTTGCAATTTGAAAATAGTTGTTCTGCCGCTTGGAATTTCGGTTAGTACCATATCATCAGGAAACTCAATCAGCTGACGGATGACGAACTCGAGAAACTCTCTCATGCGTCAGGAAATTAACCACGAATGAACACGAATGAACACGAATTTTCGCTGTACCCATATTCTGGGCTGTAGCGTCCGCTGTCCGCAGCGGATTACTTCGCTGCTGAAAACCGGGAAGTGCCCTGAAGACGGCGCACTGTACAGCCCGATCGCTGAAATGCTCCGCTGTTAGCTGGGACTCTCAATCGGAGCCGAGGGAGGTACAACTTCGTCTTGCTTCGATTGCGCGGTGTCTAGCTCCGATTGCGATGACAACTCGGCAGCCGCTCGTTTCTTGTTCTTCTTGATCAAGCTCCGCACCGTGTCAGATGGTTGAGCGCCTTTGCTGATCCAGTATTCGGCGCGTTCAATGCTCAACGAACTATTGTGACCTGGTGTTTTCGGATCGTACGTGCCGATGATCTCGATGAATTTCCCGTCGCGTGGACTGCGGCTGTCGGCCACTACCACCTTGTAGTAGGGGCGATTTTTCGCGCCTTCTCTGCGTAATCTGATTGAAACGGACATATTTAGACAAGTTACACAGTTAAAAAGCTACAAGGTTAGCGCGATTCGCATTCTAACGATGTAGCTGTTGTAATCCTTTTAACATTTTCTTCATTTTGCCTGCGCTTTTCATCATCTTCCGCATCTGATCAAAACGGCGCAGCAAATCGTTCACCTCCGTGACCGTGCAGCCGCTGCCGCGCGCGATCCGCTGACGTCGCCGCGCATTGAGAATGTCCGGACGCGTCCGCTCTTCCTTCGTCATCGAAAACACGATCGCTTCCGTGCGCTTAAGCTGCTTCTCGTCAATCGAGAGGCTCTGCACATTACTCATCCCGGGCAACATGCCAAGGATATTCTCCAGCGGTCCCATCCTCCTAATCATCTTGAACTGTGCCAGAAAATCATTGAAATCGAAGGAAGCGGTGCGCAGTTTGCGTTCGAGCCGAGCGGCGTCTTCTGCTTCCACTGCTTCGGCAGCTTTCTCGACGAGCCCAACCACGTCGCCCATCCCGAGAATTCGTCCCGCGAGCCGCTCCGGAACAAAGACTTCGAACTGATCCAGCTTTTCCCCTGTTCCAGCAAATTTGATGGGCTGCCGCGTCACTTCCCGCATTGATAATGCTGCGCCACCGCGCGCATCGCCGTCGAGCTTGGTCAAAATAATGCCGGTGATCGCTAACGCATCCTTGAAATGGGTCGCGACGCTGACCGCTTGCTGCCCGGTGGCGGCATCGACCACTAGTAGTAATTCCTGCGGCTGCAAAAATTCCTTCAACTCTCTGAGCTCCTGCATCAGGGCTTCATCGATTTCCTGACGTCCCGCAGTGTCAAAAATGTAAGTGGAGGGACGAGCTCCTGCGAGTCCAGGGGTGCCGTCGGCATCGCGGGAGCTCCGCCCTTCAGATTGCGCCAGCGCTGCCGCTACCGCGCGCTGGACATTTTTCTCGTTCGGGGCGGGAGCAAAAACCGGAACGTCAATTTGCTTGCCAAGTGTTATGAGTTGCTCGATCGCTGCCGGACGTTGCAGATCGCACGGGACCAGCGCTGTCTGATGACCCTGTTTCTGTAAAAAACGCGCCAGCTTTGCGGAGGACGTTGTCTTGCCCGATCCGTTGAGACCAACAATCAAAATACGACCCTCATCCTGGAGGCGAAGCGGCGCGGAATCCCCTCCGAGCAACCCAGTCAATTCGTCATGGAAAATTTTGACGATCTGCTGACCAGGCGTGATGCTGCGAAGAACAGTTTCGCCGAGCGCTTTTTCTTTGACCCGCGCGATGAATTTTCTGGCGACCTGAAAATCTACGTCTGCTTCGAGCAACGCCAGACGGACCTGACGTAGCGCGGCCTCAACGTTAGATTCGCTGATAACTCCGTGGCCGCGCAGGTCTTTGAAAATTTCCTGAAGCTTGTCGCTGAGTTGTGGAAACATGGTTGTGCAAAGGTGGATCGGCTTCTTTGAGACGATGTCAAAATTGGCGCCCAAGGCGCACTATTACCGACGCAGTGAGTAGTCGCCGCGGCGGCGGTTCCACCATCTCATCGCGCAGATCACTTCTTTGGCGTTGACGCTGGCTTCGCTGCTGCGGCTGTAGCGGCCGCGCTTTCCTCAATCCCAAAGGTCCAGTGCGTTTCGACCTTCTTGCCTTGGGATTTCGCGCTGACAAATACGCTGCACGATTTGTCCCGCAACTTTTGTGTGACTTGATATGATACGGTACCCGTTTTGGGATCGTAGTTGGCCGGAACAGCGCCAAGGCCGCTCACGCGCATTTGCACGCTGCCGGGTTCGATTTGCCCGATCCCGCTGAGGTTAGCCTTGATAAGGGGAAGAGTAGTGCGCACGGTTTCGCCATCTACCGGTTGCGTCGCGAGATCTTTCGCTCCTACTTCAGCAACCGCCGCCGCGCCACCGGTTGACGTGCCAATCATCTTCACAGCATCAGCAAAGACTTTGGGCTTGTTCGCTTCAATCGCATAACGCCCGATCGAATCCAGGGGCGAAGTAAAGGTGATCGGCTGACCGTAAACAGTGAACATCGCTTCGTAACCGGCATTTCGCGCAAGTTCTTTGACGTGCTCGTTGTAATTGCCGAACGGAACAGCAAAACAATTCACTTTTATGCCGAGTCGCTGCTCGAGCAATTCCTTGGAACCGACAACTTCGTTTCGCACCCATTGCTCGTATTGAGGCCCGGTGAGTTTCGTTCGGGTCCGCTTACCACCGGCAGCAGCAAGCATGATATTATGGCCTTCGCGCAAGTCTTGGTGCGTCGCGGAGTGAGCCTCGATGTCGACGCCGTTGTCGCGCATATCGGCGAGTTGTTCCCAGGTGATTGCTTCCCCGCCACCTAGCGAACCGCCGCGCACGCCTTCCGTGTAAATAAACATCGTAAAAGGATAGCCGTACTTCTTCATGATCGGCCACGCGACCTCGTATTGCGATTTCCAACCGTCATCGAAGCTAATGACCGCGCATCGCGGCGGTATGTTCTTTTCGCCGCGCTTCCACGCCAGCAAATCCTGCATTGGAATAACCGTGATCCCGCGGTCCTTCAATTCCTTCATTTGCGCTTCAAACGCGGCGGGCGTGATCTCGGTGCCGGGATAGCGGACCTTGTCTACCAAACGGTGATAACAAAAAATAATCGTCTGAGCCGTTTGATCGACTACCGGCTTCGTGATCTTGGGAGTCGCCGCTGCCACTGGAGCAGCGGTTGCGGCAGCCGGCGATGAAGCGCCCGCCGCCTCAGGGTTCTGGGGAACACTTTCGTGCTTCTTGCACATCGAAAAGTTCAGCGCCAAAAGCAATGGAACAATTGCAAATCGGATCATCATAAAGTGGTAAGGCATTAAGCGCAGCGGCGCAAAACACAAGTGATTTTATATGTAATTGAGAGAAACAAATGAACGCTCGGCGCGACGCCACGGTCTCACTCCAGCTTAGGGAGAAACTTTTTTGTAGATCGCGTGGTTTTTGCTATTAGATCATTATGCCGAGGCTCGTAAATCGCATCGTCACAATTGGGCTTGTCGTGTTGCTGGCTGCCTGCGCCAGCACGCGGACTGCGAAGGTCAATAACACGAGCAAGACCTTTTCTACCGTAGTCGTAGACGCCGGACACGGCGGTAAAGATAGCGGCGCATATCGCCGCTACGGTCCGCCGGAGAAGATGGTTACGCTTGATGTCGCCGAGCGTCTCAACCGCAAATTGCGCGAATCGCAATTGAAAACTGTGATGACCCGCTCTTCCGATGTTTTCATCCCTCTCGATGAGCGCGTGAACATTGAGAATTCGCAGAAGAACGCAATCTTCGTCAGCATACACTTCAATGATTCGCGACGGCGGGGTATTCGCGGCTTCGAGACATATTATCATTCCGGCCCATCATTCGATCTGGCGAACCAGATCCAGGCAAAACTGATGACCATCCCGAATTCAGCAAACGGCGGAATCCACACAGCAAATTTTCGCGTGCTGCGTAACGCGACGTGCCCGGCAGTGTTGGTGGAATGCGGGTACTTGAGTAATCGCAATGAAGGCAACAAGGCGCGCGATTGGGAATATCGCGAGTTACTCGCGGACAGAATTGCGGAAGCGATTGTCGAGCAACGTTACGGCGCCGGCGTTTATCACGGGGCGACTCAGGTCGCTGCACAGTCGCCACCGCAGGAACCGTCCAGTGGCGACACCGGATCGACGCCAACCGCTTCGCACCGCTAAAATTCTTTTCGGTCGGCCTGACCACGAAGAAACACGAATAAATACGAATGGCCCTCCTGTGTCTCAAACCCGCGAAACGCAAAATTCGTGTCGATTTGTGGTTAAATCCCGATCACGCGGCGGATGTGATTTCTTGTGGGGCGTTTCTGTGAAACGCCGGGGCAAATTAAGGCTGGCGTCTGACACAGACGCCCTACAGTATCGGTGTTAATTCGTGTCCGTTCGTGGTTAAGAAAATTCTAAAATTCCTTCCCGCGTTCCTCAGGCCCGATTGCAGCGATGATGATTAACGCGAGAGCAGTGACTAGCGTGAACAAGGCAAGGCCCTTCGCATAGTCGGGGTGACCAGCAGCATCGCGAAAACGCTCGGCCAGTCGCGCCTCAACCACGGCGGTGTTAGCCGCAAAAAGATTTCCAAGCTGATAAGCGAATCCAGGAAACGTGCCGCGCACTTCACCCGGCGACAGCTCATTCAAATGCACGGGCACAATTCCCCAGACGCCCTGCACAGTGAACTGCATCAGGAACCCGCCTATCACCAGCATCGCCAATCCAGGCGAGAAAACCCATGCAGGAATTAGAATGATGCTGCAGATCACAGTAATGATGATTAATCGGCGACGGCCAAACCTTTGCGAGAAATGGCCGATTAGGATTCCGCCACAAATCGCCCCGACGGCATAGATAATTCCAATAATCGATCTTTCTCTGACGCTGAGTCCACGCTGTTCGCCCAAAAAGGTTTGGTACATGTCCTGGGTACCGTGCGACATGGCGTTAAACGCCGTCATCAGCAGAATGACGTAGATGAACAGCAGCCAGTGTCGCTTCAGGATGTCGCCTACGCTCGCCCAAAAATTCACTGTCGATCTTTGTCGCAACCAGACCGGCGACTCCGGAACTTTGGCGCGAATGTAAGTGACCAACAGCGCCGGCAGCGCGCCGACTACGAACAAAGCGCGCCAGCCGAACAGAGGAAACACAGTTCCGTAAACCAACGCGGCGAACAAATATCCGAACATGTAACCTTGCTGCAAAATTCCAGAGAACAACCCGCGCGCGGCCGTTGGCAGAGTTTCCATTGCCAGCGACGCGCCCAATCCCCATTCGCCGCCCATGCCGATTCCGTAAAGTGCACGGAAAATCAGCAACCAGGTGTAATTCGGCGAAAACGCTGTGAGCAATTCCATGAGCGAATAGAAGATGATGTTGATCATCAGCGGGATGCGCCGGCCGAACCGGTCGCCCAGCAAACCAAAGATGAACGCCCCAACCGGACGCATCGCCAGCGTTAGTGTAATGGCGTAGCTGAGATCGGCGATGCTCGTGCCGAAATCGTGCGCCATCGGCACGATCACGAACGTGAGCAGAAAGAAATCAAAAGCGTCCAACGCCCAGCCCAGAAAACAGGCGACAAATGTATTGCGTTGATCGTGATTAAGTGACTTAAACAGGCGGATCGCTTCCACGGCGTGATTCAACTAAGCCGAGTTACTACGAATCAACACTAATCCCGGCGCGGCGGAACGAATAATCGGCGTATGGAATCAAATCGTGTCTATTTGTTTGGCTCGCTCGGTGGTCTCGCGACCGCGGGATGAAGGCGGGTGGCGAAAGATTCTCTGTAGACGCAGCCGTGTCGGCTGCAATTCCTAAAACAGGTTTCGCAGACGACAGGCCTGCCACGACAGTGGTTGATCCCACAAAAGGAAAGCGCCGAGAGGATTTTCACTTCCCGGCGCTGACAGATTATTTAACTGTTCGGAGAGAAGCTCCTATTTTGGGACAACTCTCGCGAAATCGCTATCGGGGAGAACCCCTGATCTTTAAGAGCAAATTCCCGTAGCGAAAGTCTGTTGCGCCCCTAGGGGTCTAGGGGGAATTTCCCCTTATTCCGGGGGAGGGCTCGCGCCGCGGCCGGCAACCGGAGTTTTAACAGAAGACAACAAAGCAAACGAAAGGATGCCCGAATTTCGCAGTCCGTGAACGTGGTGCTCTTTGTTGCCTTCGTTTCCTTCTGTTCGATCAGGGCGGTTCGTTAGAATTTCAGGAAGCTGCCGGGAACCGCACGAGTTTCTTTTTGCCTAATACGGAGATTGTTTCCCCGGGGCGGGGCTCAAGAGTTTCCTCCACATATTTAGTGGCACGCTCGATCAGCGCCTGGCCCGAATTCAAGCCAAGCTTGTGTTTGATGTTTTCGCGGTGGGTCTCAATTGTTTTCACGCTCAGATTCAGTGCGTGCGCGATTTTTTTTGTGCCAAGCCCTGAGCCGAGCAGGTGGAAGACGTGCATCTCGCGATCGGACAAGTTTTCAACGCGTGCCGCCCTTCCGGGGAGCCGGAATGCTGGCTGCGTTTCGAGGGCTTCTTTGAATACTCGCATGGCAAGCTCTCGGCTGACGTAGATCTCCCCGCGTAGAATATCGGAGATTGCGGCTAGCATCTCGTCTCTGGCTGCCCTTTTCATTAGGTAGCCACTTGCGCCCGCGCGGAGCGCCCGCATGGCAAAAATGCTTTCTTCAAACCCGGAATAGACCAGGATCAGCAACCCGGGGCTTTGCACCTTGAGCGCCTTGACAAATTCGATGCAGTCGGCGGC
>Ga0066903_100007183_pt1 | contig 10051 bp, 7 predicted proteins | sample PanSoiMetaGPlot1_FD_67491 | JGI IMG/M metagenome (GOLD analysis project Ga0066903, IMG submission 67491) | Tropical forest soil microbial communities from Panama analyzed to predict greenhouse gas emissions - Panama Soil - Plot 1 (version 2) | ecosystem: Environmental > Terrestrial > Soil >... | reverse complement strand
ACCGCGATAAAGTCCCTCGTACTCGTAGCGATAAAAGGATGCTATTTGCCGGGCGCCAACGAGGAACGAGACAATGGCTGAAATTCGTGTGAATTTGTCGAAGTCGACCACAAGATCAAATCGGTTCCGACGCAAGCCTCTAAGCGTGCCAAGCAGAGAGAAAAGAAAACGCAGCGGGCTCTTTGCCTCAACGCCGTGGATATTTTGGGTGGATACCAACCCAAGAAGCTCCCAGGACTCCTTGTTCCCGCTCAAGCACAGAACATGTAGCTCGCACTCGGGTAGCTTGCTTTTGACGTACTTTAGCGCCGAATAAGACATGATTGCGGCGCCCATCTCGAAAAACTCGATAAAAAGGATGCGCCGGTGCCCCAAGATTTTAGCTTTGCGCTTGAAGGGAGAGAGCAAACAGCAGACAAACTGTCCTACATACCGGTCAATGAACCGCAGCAGCGCTGATTCCTTCACGGGAAGAAGGATACGGGCGGCAAGGAAAGAAGCTAGACGGTACGTCTTTGTGGGGCCGGTTTCTCGATAGGAGAACGACCGTCCAAGACAGGCCAACTGTCGCGGACAAAGAGCCGACGAGTTTGAGTCCGTGACGATGTCCAGTTAACGTGTCTTGCTTTTTTGCTTTCTAAACGAACGCACTGCTGCTCGATATGTCTACAAGCGCCGTCAATGCGATTTACTGAAACAAGGATTGGGCAAGCAGCAACGCGCGCAATCAACGAAACGTGATTGTCTCATTATCAACTCTGCCCGACCCAATCAGGCCAATCGAGACAGTTGCGCGAACCGCCGAGGGTAAGGTTTATCGGAGGCGCTAGGCGCGGAACCGAGTGGTATGCCAACCCTTAGCCTTCGACAGCTCCAATTCGCCGCGCTCGGGATTGTCGTCCTCACGGTTGCGACCCGTCTTCCGTCGTTGCTGCACCCACAGCCAATCGACGATGAAGCAGCATATTCGGTCGTGGCGAACGAGATTGTCGATGGAGGCCGGCCGTACATTGATGCAACGGATCGCAAGCCGCCGCTCCTGTTCTGGACGTATGCCGCGATGTTCGAAGTTGCGGGGAAGTACCGCTGGAAGGCGCTGCATCTTGTCGCCCTGGTTTGGACGCTGTGCGCGATGGCCGGCCTGTACGTGGTCGGTCGCGATCTGTTCTGTCGCGATACTGGTCTGATTGCCGCGCTCTTCTACAGTGTTTTCCAACCATGGTGGACATGGAAGACGCTTTCATTCAACGGCGAGGTGCTGATGAATCTCCCTATCATCTGGGCGTGGGCGATCGCGTTTCACCGGAGTTCATCGCGACTGCGACCCGAACTCTTTGCAGCGGGTGTGCTGCTGGGTTCCGCCTTTCTGCTCAAGCAGCCCGCCGCGATTGCAGCGGTCCCCCTCGGCATCTATTTGCTCCTTCCGAGCTACCGAACTCAGCGCGGCTTGACGCGAGCGGATTCGATTATTCAAGGAATGATACTAACCCTGGGATTTTTCGCAGCACTCGGTTCGGTTGCGATTGTCCTTTGGAAACAAGGAATCCTTCACGATGCGGTCTACTGGACGTTTGCTGCAGAGGATGTTCCGTACGTGTTTTGGCAGAAAGGAATCGTCGTTACAGTAGCTTTCTTGGCGGTCTGTGTGCCTTTGGTCTTCGGCGCCATAATCGCGTGCCGGGATAAGGGTGAGATTTGGGCTGGCAGGATGGCGGAGCGAACAGCGCTTCTAGGACTGCTTGCTGCTTCGGCGATTGGCGCTGCAGCAGGTGCCCGCTTTTACCCGCATTATTATATCCAATTGATTCCGCCGCTCGCATTGCTTGCGGCGCCGTACTACGCGCGACTTTGGTCTGGAACCATTCGGCCGCGCTACTGGCTACTGCGCCCCATGGTGACCTACACGTGGCTGGCTCTCACCATTGTTGTGTTGTCTATTGTGCAGTGGGCAGGCTTGTCTCAGCGACGCGCGCCATCCGAGGCGGGACGATATTTGTTTACTCATTCAGCGCCTGATGACAGGATTTTCGTCTGGAGTCAGAATGCTAAAATCTATCTAGAGGCTCAAAGGCGCCCTGCCTGTCGGTACACCACAACCTTTCCGCTTACGGGTCTTGTCTTCGGTGGACCGATCCCCGGTCTCGACACTCGCTACCGAATCATGCCCGGGGCATGGACAACGCTCGAGCAAGATTTTACCAGGCATCCACCAGCCTACATTCTCGATGGTGAAGCCGACCCGAAAACCGCGGAGTATCAAGTGAAGGATTTCCCGATTTTGGTCAGATTCTTGAAGGAAAGGTACCAGCCGGTAGCTCGCACCGCTGAAGGTGTGATTTATCGGATGCGCTAGGTCAGCCACCTAGCTAGGAATTGCGGGAGTTGCTACCTTGATCGTTTAACATCGTTTTCGTCCGTTTGGACATAGGAGAAACTTGGCTCCGAATAAATTGCGTCGCGGGTAACTAGCCCGTAAACTGAATTTTTCCGACCAATCGCATGAAGCTTCTGGACAAAGTCGGCCGGGAATTTTCCGGCTATAACATTTTGGAATCGGGTAAGCGTCTTTTCGATCGTAAGCCGCTGCAATGCAGTCTTTACGTCACTGATCAGTGCAATCTCGACTGTGTCTATTGCACTGAGTACGACAACAGTCGACCGCACCCGACCCTGGACGATTTGAAAAAATGGATACGGAAAATTCGCGAACTCGGCACAATGCGCATCGCTCTTGTCGGCGGCGAGCCGCTCGTGCATCCTAAAATTGTCGAAATCGTTCGCTACTGCCGCCAACTCGGCTTTGCCACCAGCCTCACGACCAACGGTTTCCTACTGACGCCTAAACTTGTCGCGGAACTGGAAGAGGCCGGTCTGCAGGTCATGCAGATCAGCGTTGACCGGATGACGCCCAGTCCAATTACGAAGAAGTCCTTTAAGACAGTCTTGCCGAAGCTTGATTATTTTCGTGATTCGAAAATCAGCCTGCATATCACCGGAGTGATTTGTGCGGATACCTTGCCCGAATCGCAGGCTGTCCTCGAGACTGGTTTGTCGCGTGGAATTCCTACGGAAGTTCGCCTCGTTCATGCAGACCCTTTGCACCGTTTTCGCGTCGACCGCGGGCCGCGCGAAGAACTCGAGCGGTTCATTGATTCCATGATCGAACGAAAGCGCCGCGGGGAAAAGATTCATACAAGCGAAGCGATCCTTAATTACCAACGCAGTCTCCTGCGGGGTGAGCACGTTGAGTGGACGTGTATGGCGGGCTACAAGTTGTTCTTCGTCTCGGCTCAGGGAAAATTTTGGGTTTGCAGCATGGTGCACACGGACAAGCACATTATGGACGTCACGCTGGATGATCTATACGCAAATTACCGCAAGAAGTTGTGCCAGGAAGGCTGCGGTGTTTATTGCGCGGTTAGTGCTTCTCTTTTGGTAGAAAAGCCGATCGGCGTTCTCGGCAGAGAAATTATCGCGCGTGCCAAGCGCGTGCCCTCGATGTTGTCCCCTTCTTTAGGCTCGCGAAGCAGCAATGTGAGGGCGTTGAGTTCTACACAGCCAGACGGAGCGCACAAGATGAATGGCGGCGCTAACGGCGGCCCATCCACAGATGATCGCGTAACTTCGGGGAAAAGCGCCTAACAAAAAACCACACGCCAGGATCCAAACGTAAACGTTTCTCCGTCCTGCAATCAGCCGAAAAGCTCGGTCGAAGGGCATCACGTCGTCCAGCAAACGGCCCGTCGCTATCTTAACCCGGCGTTTTGCGAATTCATCGAGTAGGTGCGAGGCGATGAGCAAAGCTAGAAAATAGAAGGCGTTGGGAAAGTGGCCGCTTTGCCACAAATAAAATGCGATAAACAGCCACCACGAATTCTCGATCAGGTAATCGAGATGATGTTCCCACTTTCCGCCATCGGTGGTTTCAATTTTGACCCGCGACTGTTTCCCATCCAGTCCGTCGACAATACCAAAGGCAAGGGCAACGAGAATTCCCAAACCCACGTGGCCCAGCGCAAAGGCTGCTGTCGCGCTGAATCCGATAAAGAGGCCTGCAATCGTAATTTGGTTCGGCGTGATTTGAGTTTTGCAAAGGACCGAGATAATCCGCGTTTCAATCGGTGCGTGGAAGTAAGCGGGCAAGTCAAGTGTCCCCTTTTGCGCCGAATCGAGAATGACACGCTCAGCCAGGCGACGATCGTGCAAAAGTGGCGCTCGAAGGCAGAGTGGCCGCACGCGTCGACGCATGGAAACGATGTAATCATCTTCCTTCGCCGCGTCGACGACTCCGATCTTGCGGTCATCGAGCTTGTGTTTGAGTTCATCAAAAAAAGCCGCGTTGGGTGAAAACCCCAAGAGAACGTCCCGCGTAACCAATGCGGGTCCACATGGGCTTTGAATCAAATGCCTGGCGAATTCAGGTGGACTGGAATCGACAAGCGCAGCCGATGAATCTTTCGCGCACAGAGTCACAAGCAGGCGTCCGTCGCAGTAGATATTCGCGGGGACTATTAGGAAGCGCTCGGACGGGATTTGATTTAAAAGGACTTGGGCAGTGACAGGTCCGAATGCGTCCGGGACAAGCTGGACACTTATTTCTTCGCTCGCCCACGAGCGTCGCGTCAACTCAGCTCCGACAATTTGGGGCGTCGCAGAAAACACAACCGCGCGCCGAGATCCGAGTCGCTGCAAGATCCGGAGCAGACGTTCGAGTAAGTTGACACCGCATAATTCGATCAACGCCTCGGGTGCGTCAGCGATTATGATTGGCGTGATGTTCTCCATCGCTCGCGACACTAACGGCGGATGCTGCGCGCTGCCAACTGTCGGCCCGTGGAGCGGCTGGCATCGCGAGTCTGGATAGCTACTCAGAAAATCAAGCTCGGCGTCGTCCGCGGTGACTGACAATTATTAGGCCATCTTTCATCTCGTGAATCCAATCGCAGGCTTCAGCGATGACCGGATTATGCGTGGCAAGGAGCAGCGCTTTGTCACCTCGTTGCACGATATCTTGCAGCAGTTCAAAGGCGCGCTCGGAATTGGCGGTATCGAGGTTGCCCGTTGGTTCATCTGCGAGGATAACTCGCGGGTCGTTAGCCAGCGCGCGGGCGATTGCCACGCGCTGTTGTTCGCCTCCGGAAAGGTGGCGGCTCGGCCTGCGTATTTTGTCGCCCAACCCAACTGCATCGAGCAACCCGGCAGCGCGTTCGCGCATCTCGATATCGGACAGTTGCCCCAACTTGCGCATCGGAATTATCACATTTTCCTCCGCTGTGAAATCCTCCATCAGGAAATGGAATTGAAAAATGAAGCCAATGAACTTGCTCCGTTTATGCGCTAACTCGTCATCGTTCAGCTGAGACACCGGCTCTGATCCGATTGAAACGCGTCCTGCATCGGGCAGATCGAGCAGGCCAAGAATGTACAACAATGAGCTCTTCCCACATCCCGACGGGCCAACAACTGCGTGGACACCGCCGGACTCGATATCGAGTGAGACGCCCCGGAGAGCATGCACGCGTTCTTCTTCTTCGCCCAGGTAACGTTCAATCCCTTCGCAACTCAGGCAGGTTTCAGAGTTCATCTCGATCCTCGAATTGTAACTACCGGCGGCAATTCCGCAGCACGACGCGCAGGCACGTAACTCGCGATGAACACGGCAAGGATCGCGAGCAACGTTGCGAACACGTAGTGTCTCCAATCCCATGTCACCAAAAAGTAATTCGTGTACAACAAACCGCGGAGACGAATGGGAATGTGCGATACACCCCAGGTCATTAATGCTCCGAGTAAACAGCCAATCAGCGAGCCTGCCGCCGCGATCAGCGCGCCCTGCCACAAAAAAATCCAAGAAATATCGATGCGCCGGTAACCCATCGAGCGCAGGATGGCGATCTCTTTTATCTTCGCGAGCACCGACATGGTGAGCACATTAAAAATGCCGAAGCCAGCCAGCAATATGATCAGAGAAGTCGTAATCGCCACGGACATCCGCAGGGTTAGAAAAAGTTGGAGCGTGCTCTCTTCGCGGTCCTGCCAACTCGTTGCGCCATGCTGAAACAGCGTTTCGAAATGCTCGGCCAGCGCAGGCGCACGATCCGGATCGCGCAGTTTGTAGATGATCATTGAAGCGCCGGACGGCTGCTGCAGGAGAGCTTGCGCAATTCGGGCATGCACATACACCCGCGTTGAATCGATCGAGCCGATTCCGGCGCGAGCAATCGCCGCGACGCTAAATCGCCAGTACTCGCCATTGGGCGCCAGCAATTGCAACGTGTCGCCGACGCCGGCCTGAAGTATCTCTGCCAGACGCGAACCGACAATGATCGAACTGGTGTTGTTTCGAAAGTCATCAAAGTTGCCGTCAATCAATTGGTGGAGAAGATCAGTCGTTTGCGCATGCAAAGCGGGATCAATGCCGTAAAGATCGACAGTCGCATTCTCAAATCCTGCACGTGCACTCACCGTCCCGCGCAGGACCGGCGAACAGGAAACGACATTGGAAAATTGCCTGCTGACCCGCATGATTTCATTTGCGTTTGTGATTCCCTCAAAATAAAGGCGGCGACCAACCCGGTCCTTGGAACCTTTTGCTGAAACCATTAACGGTTCATAGCGCGGCTGAAAACGTGATCTGATAACAAGCGCGCCATTGCTACCGATTGTTGAATCAATGAAATAGCTCGAGAAGCCCTGGGTTTGTGCCTGTGTGCAAATAAAAATCGCGACGCCAAAGACCACGCCGCTCAAGCTTAACAATAGCGCGCGTTTGCGATGCGTCAGAAAACGCAGAGCGATGTACAGCGGAGGAGTCACGGCTTCGCCGGCGGCGATGGCAGAGTTACTTCCCGCTGACGTACCGGTTCGCCGGCGTGAAACTTGTCCTGATCTGCCACGATCACACGGGCCCCGTCTTCCAACCCGCTAAGCGCCTCTGCGAAATCTAGGGTTCGAAATCCAACCTTTACCGTACGCGGGTGCACAATTCCTCCATTCACAATCAACGCTTGATCGACAAGAAGAGCCCGTGTCGGAACCAGAAGGGCATTTTCATGGGCGCCGGTGATGATGTTCATCTCGCCCGTCATTCCAACCATCAAATTGTCTGGTGGATTTTGCATCTCCAATACAACGGTGTAACGCTGCGTCGTGGGATCAGCCGCCGGCTGAACCGACGTGACCTGCGCAGCAAAGTTGCGCGTTCGATAAGCATACAGTTGGACCTTGGCTTTCATTCCCGGTTTCACTTCGCCTACATCTTCCTCGTTGACTTCGCCGCGAACGTAATTTCTTCGCGACGAAACGGTGAAAAGCTCGTTGCCGTCTGAAACCAGTTCGCCATCGATTGTCTGAACATTTGTGAGAATCCCATCAATCGGCGAGCGGACCTCCGAGTTCTTCATCTGCGCCTCCAGCTTTTTTGTTGTTTCTTGGAGTGAGTTGAGATTCCGGTCCCGCTCGATCCGCTCCGACTCTACCGCGCCTCGAAGTCGATTGGCTTCGCTTTTCGCCTTCTGGTATTCGACTGCAGGCACATTGCCCGAGCCGACCACTTTTTCGAGGCGCTGAAGATTGTCTTCAGCAGCTTTCAACAACTCCGAAGAGGGAAGCGGAAGAGCCCCACGGTCGACGGCTGCCTGTAAATCGGCGCGGGCTTGTTTCAGTTCTCGAGACGTTCCCTCGTCCGCAATCGTGGCCAGCAGCTGTCCTTTTTCAACGCTTTTCCCGATGGCGCCACGACCGGCTGAAAAAGACTCCGCCAAACGGATGAAACCATCATTTTGTGCCCGAACACGCACGACGAAAGCCGGCTCGATCCGTACGGTGCCATACACGGCGGAGATGGCTGTGCCGCGAAGCACGGTAGCTACTTCCGCCACTGGCATCACAAAATAATATGCCACTGCGAGAACAATCACGACCGCCGCTATGCCGCCCCATAAAAGCCTCTTTGATTCCGGCAATTTCAATTTCGAAGCGGTACTGTCGCGTCCACGACTCTTGTTTGCAATAGGCTGGAGCCCACCAGTAATCGTTCTTGTCTCAGGCTGCTCGTAAAGATTCGAGGGCATTATTTCCAAGACACTGCAGCTGAAACGTCCGTTCGATCAAGCGTCCGAGGGAGCGACGCCTCCGGGATTCATCCATTCTCGGCTTCAACCTATGGCGAGCTTGGCGAAGCGGTCGAAAACTGAAAATAACGTCCCGTGGCGCGGTCCCACTCAGCGACTGCCACATTGTGTTGATAAATCGCATCCAACAATCCGCTCTTGCTCTGCAAAAATTCGTTTTGTGTGACTCGATATTCGAGCGCAGACACCAGGCCGTTAGCGACATTTTGCTGAATCACTCGCGCGCTCTCTTCCGCAGCTTCGGAAGCGCCCGCAACAGATCTTTCACGCTCCTCAGTTGCGTTGAGCCAGTCGGCTATGCGGGCCAGCTCCCGGGGGATGTCTGCCTCAAGCTTTCGGCAGGTCAGCTCGTTTATCTCTCGCGCCGAGCGTGCCTGCAGGACCGCGCCACCTACTTTGCCGTTATCGACCACCCGCCAGGTATATGCAGCTCTCTCGCGAATCTCTGATCCAATAAAATCTTGCGTCCTGCTTGTTGATCCCTGGCGATGAATTCCTGTTACTGGGACGTATTCGCCGCGAAAACCTCCAATCACGAAGGGATAATAGTCGGCTGCAATGATGCGCTCGTCGTGGTTGGCGGCGCGCACAAACAACCGCGCAAGTTTGACGTCCGTCCTTCTCTCTAAAGCTGCGGCTTTTTCGGAATCGAGATCGACACGCATTGGTACGAACTGCAGCTCGCCCTCGGGCTCCGGCAACGATCGATTCACGGGTTCGATAGCCATCGCCTGCGCCAATTGCAATTGGGCGTCCAGATACGCGCGATGCGCTGCTTCAATTTGCGTGTTCAATTCAGTGGCCGGGATCGTCGCGCTTGTAAGCGCACTCTTGTCAGCGAGGCCAGCCTCGTAACGGGTTTTTTGAGTCTTTACATTGTCTTGCAAGCGTTGCTGCTGCTCTTTGCGGATAGACTCCAGCGAGCGATTGTACACTGCCGTGTAAAACGCCAACCGCGCCGCGTGCAGTTGTTCCACAACGGCAACATTCAACTGCTGTTGCGCGATTAGGATTTCGACGTCGCCGCGTCGCAGTGAGGGCGGAACTTTCAGATTGAACAACGCCTGGTCGAGGGCGCCACGTACCACGCCAAATCCTTTCACGCCGCTTTCACCGGCGCGATGACCAAATTGAACCCCCGCCGGAATTCCCAACTCCACCTGAGGCCAGACAATAGATCGAAAAACGAGGCGTTGCCCGGTGGCCCGTTCAAGGCCGGCTTTGGCTTCTTGAATTGCAGGGTTTTTTTCAAGTGTGGTTCGCAGGGTATCTTCGAGGGTTACCCCGCAGGCGCCGTGCAACATCGAGAAATACCAAGCGCCGCTGAGGAGCGCGAATGATGGCAGGACGCGACATCCGGGCGCGCCGCCCCGATGTATTGAAGATGTAATTCCTCTTTTCATCGTTGACCTAATTTTGCCGGCGGCTTGGCTATGTCTGCAGCCTGCGCCGCGTTGCGGTTTTCGATCTTGGTATCTGTAATGTTTGACTTGAAGTCGTGCGCTTCGGCCGAGGTTCCACAGGCGTGCGCCAACCGGGCAAGAGCCACGTTGTGAAGGTAGATCGCGCTCAATCGAGTCGTGCGCGTTCGGGTGACATCGGACGCTGCTTGTAGAATGTCGAGCTGTGTCCCCAATCCAGCAGCAAAATTACTCTTGGCGATCTCAAGAGACTCGTCTGCCATCTGCACATTTTGCGTCTCGATCTCGAGAATACGATCAGCTTGTTCGAGATCGTAGAAAGCGCTGCGCACCTCCGAGGCAACATTACGTCGTGCTGCTGCCAGAGCTTCCACCGCGGCCTCACGCCGGGCGCGGGTCGCCTGCATGCGGCCCCTGGTGGCGAACCCGTCGAAGATATTCCATGTCGCATTGATCCCGACAACGCCGCCGTAATTGAATTCTTGCCCAACTGCCGGG